>BNJU01003030.1_pt1 | contig 327829 bp, 326 predicted proteins | sample 8539281 | NCBI WGS metagenome assembly BNJU01 (sample SAMD00202456, study PRJDB9452) | human saliva metagenome | isolation source: human saliva | place: Japan
TTGCTGGGGTGGCCGACACTCGCGCTTGAAACCCACAGCACCAATGCACGGCGTCCGACGCTCGGGCTTGAAACCCACGACACCACTGCGCGGCTCCAACCGCCCAAAACAGGCCCATTCACACCCGCAAAGGCGACCCCGGTTTCACAACCCACGCCAACCACGCCCGCAAAGGCAACCCCGGTTTCACGCGCCGCGCCAACCACACCTGCAAAGGCGACACCGGTTTTACCAACGGCCGACAAAAACAACCGATCTCACCACCACAAGGCCCCACACAGCCCGGCATGAAACCCACGACACCAATGCACGGCGGCTGACACTCGCGCTTGAAACCCGTGACACCAATGCACGGCGGCCGACACTCGCACTTGAAACCCGTGACACCAATGCACGGCGGCCGACACTCGCACTTGAAACCCGTGACACCAATGCACGGCTCCAACCGCCCAAAACAGGCCCATTCACGCCCGCAAAGGCGACACCGGTTTCACCACCCACACCAACCAGGCCCGCAAAGGCGACACCGGTTTCACGAACGGCCGAAGAACACAACACACACCACCGCAACGCCCACGACTCCCATCACCGCGACTTATCCACAGGCGTGATGCTGAACGCCAGATATCCACAGGGGCACAATTTCAGCTTTTCATCTCACTCCCGCAGAGCGATCATCCATCAATCAGGCCCATATCCGCAGCTACAAATGGTGGTGTCCAATTGTTACCTGAACTCATCTCATCCGTCAGATCGTCGCTTCGCGTTGTTGGCATTCATGGAACGAAAGTGCAGCTGCATCGCCTCAGAAAGAATGGCGATGTTCTGAGGATCATGCCAGGCATTTACCTGCCAGCGGGAATCCTCGCTAACACCTCATCAACCGAACGCCAAGAGATTACATTCATCGCACGTTTAGCCGCCCTGAGCATCCGCTATCCCACGTATGTCCTGAGTGGACCGAGTGCCGCTTTTCTCCTAGGGTTACCGACCGCGTGCCGCTTGAAGGAACTGTTTGTCTACACAAGCAGCCCTAGTGGAACACGAAGGATCGTATTTCCTCATGTTGTAACTCCTGATGGAACTAAAATTCCCGGAACTACAATCAGCACATGCCGGCCAAGCCATCCGGTTCCAGCTATCGAGTACTTGGGCTTTCGCATCGCGACACCAGCGCGAGTTGTTGTTGATTGCGCTCGCCTGATGTCCGACAAGCACGGGTTCCCCATCGCGTGCGCAGCCTTAGCCCGGGCGTGCCAGTTCGATCGTTTCCATCAGGATGAGTCGCGCGTCCGTCAGGAGGAGGCGCGCGGGGGAATTCCACGAGGCCTTGGCCGGCACTCCACTCAACACCGTCGGGCGCGAGCGAGCCCGTTGGATCCTTGACCACGCTGACGCTGGATGTGAGTCTCCGGGCGAGTCCCTTGTCCTGCTCGCACTGTTGCGTGCGGGTATCAACGGCACGACCACTCAGGAGGAAGTCCACATCGATGGCCACACGTACTTCGTCGATATTGCACTTCCCACACTGAAGATCGCTATCGAATTCGACGGGCGAATCAAATACGGGGACACGGTCGACGAAGTCCACGAGAGCATCGAGGCCGAGCAGCGTCGGCAGCGCAATGAACGCGCCGGGTGGACAGTCATTCGGATTCGATGGTCGGATCTACGCGTCATCGACGAGGTCGTCGCCCAGATTCTGGTCGCCATCCACACAAAGAAGGGAAACTGAACAAGACGACGACCTGACTGGTGCATGACTCATGCCATCTTTGAATTCCCAGACAGCATATTGCTGTGCACTGGAAACACTTCGAGATGGTTCGAGCAATACAGCCCGGCACGCAACCCACGACACCAATGCACGGCGGCCGACACTCGCGCTTGAAACCCATGACACCAATGCACGGCTCCAACCGCCCAAAACAGGCCCATTCACACCCGCAAAGGCGATGGCGGTTTCAGTTGAGGCTCAGCCTGCACGAGCAAAGGCGACGCCGGTTTCATAAGCGAGCAGACATCACTGTCACCTCGAACTGCGGACGGCACAAAGCCATCATTCTTTGACAGGTTATGGTCGCCATCCGCGCAGAGGCGGGACGTTAGCAACCAAGTCGCGATGTTTCACGCGCGTTTCACACGCATCGCCCTGATAGGGCCACAACCCATGAGCTCCGCAAGCTGTTTGCGGACACCATCACGCTGGCCAGTACATCCAGGCGCACAGCCCATAGACACCACCCCGTTCACGGCCTCAGCGTTCGCGTTGGGGGCGCACGCAGGGAAGAATGGGGGCATGGCAGATGAACGCGAGTCAAAGGAACTCCAGTCGGGAACGCTCGTCATCGGGCTGGGCCGTTTCGGGTCCGCCGTCGCGGTGACGCAGGACCAGCTGGGCTATGAGATCCTGGCCGTCGAAAAGAACCCCGCCCGCGTGCAGGCCTTCGCGGGTCGATTCCCCCTCGTCGAGGCGGACGCGACCTCCAAGGACGCCCTCGAGCAGCTGGGGGCGCGCGAGTTCCGCAGCGCCGTCGTCGGCGTGGGCTCCTCGCTGGAGGCGGCGGTGCTCATCACCGCGAACCTCGTCGACATGGGCATTTCCTCAATCTGGGTGAAGGCGACGTCGTCCCAGCACGGCCGTATCCTGCGGCGCGTGGGTGCCCACCACGTCGTCTACCCCGACTTGGACGCCGGCAAGCGCACGGCGCACCTGGTGGGCGGCCGCATGGTTGACTATATCGAGATGGAGAAGGACGGCTTCTCCATCATGAAGCTGCGCCCCCCGCAGGAGGTACGTGGCTTCTCCCTCGAGGAACTCGACCTGCGTGGCCGTTACGGCGTCAACGTGCTGGCGATCCGCCGCCCCAAGCAGCGCTTCGAGTATGCGGATTCGTCGACGCGTATCAACGCCGACGACGAGATCATCGTGTCGGGCGACTCGCACCTGCTGGAGTATTTCGCGAACCGCCCCTGAGGCCCTTTTAGTACGGTTGTGGCCCCGCACAGAATTTTCTGTGCGGGGCCGCAACCATTGCCAGCGCTACGGCTCAACGCGGCGCACTGTGGCCATCAGGCGGGACACTCACGGAAGCATGGGCCTGCGCTTGGGGCCGTCACCCGGCTTAGGGAGGATACCGACTGGGTCAACTCTCGGCCAGGGGCTGCTCGGCCCAATCGGTCCCTTGACCTCGGGGAGCTTCACACCCCCGCCAGATTTCTTCTCCTTCCACTTCTTCCAAAGCTCCCAGCCCTTTTGAAGGATCTCCCCAGCCTTCTTTGCACGGTCCCAGAAGGAAGACTCTTCCTTCTTCTTCGGGGTCTCGGGAGCGGGCTCCGGAATGTCGGGTTCCGGCGACTTGCGCGGGGTCTCGGGAGTCTTCGACGAGGACGACTTGTCCGAGGAGGAGTCGCTGCCGCCGCAGCAGCCGCCGCCCGGATCCACGCAATCCTTGCCGACCTCGCGGATGGAGGAGGTCAGGTTCGACATCGCGGTGCCGATCATGTCGACCATCGCCTTGATGGCGTTGAAAGCGTTCTCAACCATCGTAAGGATGTTCTTGATTTCGGATGCCCACTGAACGGCCCTCGCCGCGATCTCCTTACAGGCCTCCCACAGCGCGTATCCCAACGTCAACGGAGCCTTCCAGGCAGCGTCCGCGGCAATGCCGACGAGTTCGGAGACCACCGCGCAGATCAGGGTCGTGTACCTTCTTGACGAGGGTCGCAACCGTCGCGACGGCGTTTCCGAACTTCGAGGAGGTGCCCGCGACGCCGCGAGTGGCGTTGACGACCTGGCCCTGACGCATCAGGTACGCGGACACCGACTCGCCCGACATCTCCGCCATGGCACTCTGACCGCTCGACTCCAGCTCGTCCGCGATCGACGACAGAGATTCGGAAACGGACTGCCAGGACATGCCGATGCCGTTCACCTGAGCGGAGTCACCGGTGAGCTCGTTCATCCACTTGTTCAGCGGGTACACGTACTCGAGGGCAAGGCGAGTGGCAAACGAGACACCTGCCTGAATGGGACTGGTCATCGATCCGACGACGGACGTTGCCGCGTCCACCGCGGAACTCGCAGCCTGCAAGGCAGTATCCACGTTCGGCGACTTAGCCAGGGACATAAGGTCCTCGGCTGCGTTGATGATCGGGTCGGAGCCGCGAATGCCCTGGCTCGGCGTGTAGACGGGCTGCTTCACAGTCACTTCTTAACTCCTTCGAAGATAAAGCGGCGCAGGGAGCGTTCCTCGTCCTGACGCTGGCGGTTCAGGAACGTGTCGATGTCCTGATCGCCGTGCTGGTCCTGCTTCTCGAAGAGGGACTTCACGTCATCCGGCTTCGAATCCGGGTGCGCCTTCGTGAACTCTTCGATACGCGTGTTCTGAGCCTTCTGCTGCTCCTCGACGAAGGTGCGGTAGCTGGCCTGCTGGTCGGTGCGCTGCTTGGACATGAAGGTGTCGAACTCGCGGCTGGTCGCCGTCGGGTTGTCCTTGACCCACTCGCGAATCTGCGCCTCTTCATCCGTGCGCTGCTTCGCCAGGAAGTCGGTCATCGCATCCTGCTGTTCCTGCTGGTTCTGCTCGATGAGCGACTTGACCTCTGAGACGTCCTCGCCCGGGTGGGCCTCGGTGTAGCGCTCGAGGGCCTTCGCCTGGTCCTCCTTCGACGCTCGTAGAACGTCTTCAGGTCATCGTTTTCGTCCTCGCGCTGCTTCTCGAGGAAGGCGCGCAGTTCGTCGTCGGTCACGGAGATCTTGTCGTTGCCACCCAGAAGGGAGGCGAGATCGTCTTCCTTCTTCTCGTCCTTGTCCTTGTCGTCTCCGATCGATGCATCGCCGCCGGGAGGGGTCGGAAGCGACGCACCGCCGCCACCGCCGGTAGCTCCGCCGCCGAAGCCGCCGCCACCACCGCCGAAGCCGCCACCGCCGCCGGGGCCGGTGCCACCACCGCCGCCGGGGCCACAGCCGGGGTCCTGAACCTCTTCCTCGAGCTTCTGCATCGGGTCTTTATTGCCATCCTCAGCGGCTTTCATCTCGGCCGCCGTTTGACGCAGGCACACAGCGAGACGGTGCTCAGCCTCGGAGATGTCCTTCATCATCGCGGAGAGGTTCTTGATGCCGAAGTGCGCGACGGCCGCATAAGGAAGGAACATGAGGCCGAAGGCGTTCTGCGACACCTGGTTCTGTGTGCCGGCCGCAATGTTCTGCGCGCTCTCGATCGTGGTTGCACACGCGTCAACCTCGGTCGCATGCGACTGAAGTTGGGCGGTGTTAATCGCGAGATCGTGACCCATGGCGATCAGCGCCCAAGCTGCTCGAGGCGCGAGCTAATCTGATCGACAAACTCGCCCATCGCTGAGTCCCCGCCGCCGAACTGGCGGTCGCCCTGCTCGCGCAGGAAGCGGCTCATGTTCTTACCGGCGTCGGAGTAGGCCTCCATGATGGCTTCCTCGAGGTCCGAGGTACTGCCTTCGAGGGCCTCGTCGTCGATCGACACGCGGGTCATGGTCCCTCCTGGCTGATCTCGACCTCGACCTCACGGCGGGAGTCGAAACCAGTAACGCGAGCGGACTTGAGCGTGGTCACGAACTCGTCCATAGCCGCAGCCTTGCGTTCAGCCTCGGCGATCTGGGCGTTGAGCATCTCTTCAAATTCTTCGGGCGTACGCCCCATCACATCTACCATACGGTTATCCTAACTGACTTGTTTGATCTACGTACAACACTTCACGGGACGAGACGCCCCGCTGCCCCTCAGGCCCGCGCATGTCGGCAGGGCGTTCAACATTCGCAAGGGCGTCGCGGGTCACTGCGCGCTCATCCCTGGTAGTGGTAGAGCGGGCTTGTCCCCAGGTGGACCTCGTACCCGTGCCCTTCACTCAGAGCACTCGCCTCATCGACGCCGCGATACACGTACCCGTCGTCGTTCAGGACCTCGCGCGGATTCGCCAGCCCGTAGTAGTAGTCGTAGATGTCATCCTCATGGAAGGCGAAGCGACTACCCTTCTCCAGGAGCGGACTCTCGACCGGGTACTGCGACGGATCGGCAGACAGCAGAGCCGCCGGGTTGATCTCGCCATAGCCGGTGCGTTCGTTCCACTGCCCGTTCGTCCCCACGCGGTAGCCACCATGGCCTGAAGAACCTGGCGCACACTTACCCCCACCATCGCCAAAACGCTGCCACGCGAGGGCCAGGAAACCGGCAACCATGGGCGCCGAAAAAGAAGTACCTTGCACCCGCTTAAGCTGATTGTCCAGCGTCGACCTACCAACAACAACCCCCACAGCGGAAACGGTAACCCCCTCCCCGTAGTTCGAATAGTCTGCGAAGTTACCGCTTGTATCGAGGGCGGAGACGCCGATGACGCCTCCCCACATTCCCAGCGCATTATCGGGATCGCGGGTCCGATCATTACCGACGCCTGCAACGATCGGCACACCCAAGGCAGTCGCCCGAGAAATCGCCCACCGCATCCCCTGACTCTCGGTCTTGCCATAAGTGGAGGTGATCGAAATGATATCAGCGCCGTCGTTGATCGCCTGCTCAATGAGGTAGTCCGTATCGGCTCGCCCTGCCCGCGTCCATCCCAGCGAACAGTCATCGCTGCTCTTCTGTGGATCCAGAATCGTCGTGTAGTTATAGATGGTGGCCTTCGGCGCGATGCCGAAGTCTGGTGCGACCAAGAGCTGCGCGATGTACGTCGCGTGTACGTCATTTTCGGCGTCCACGGGCACGTCGCACGTACTCTTATCGACGATGTCCGCACCCTGCAGCTCGGGAATGGACGTGTCGATGTGCCCGTCGATGACCGCGATAATCACGCCCTCGCCCGTGTACCCCTGGGCGCGCAGCGCGTCCAGGTCGTAGCGCGAGTAGTACTCTTCATCCGAGACTCTCACCTTGCGATCCACCGCGGTCGCAGGGGCAGCGGGGGCGACCGGCGAAAGCACCGCCGTCAGGGCCAGCGCGCAGGCCGATGCCAGAACGGATAGGGCATGCAGGCCTCGGGACCGACTAATCGATCGCATCATTGTGTCTGTTCCTTTCGTTCGGGCACTCAGGCACTCGGGCACTCGGGCAAGCCGAGGCCCGTCACTGACTGTGGTACCGGGGGCTGGTGCCGATGTGGGTCGGGTAGCCGTGTTCGCGGCTGAGTGCAGCCTCTTCGTTCACGCCGCGGTAGACGTAGACATCATCATTACGAATCAGAATGGGGTTAACGACGCCGTCCGCATAGTCGGCGACGTCATCCCATGAGGGCGCTGCCTCGTAGTAGTTCTTCGCAACGCAGGGATTCTCGTCCGCGTACTGCGACGGGTCCGAACGCAGGAACGCGATCGGGTCGGCGGGGCCGTAGCCGGTGAGCTTGTTCCACTCGCTACCGCTCCTGCCCGTCACAGCCAGCGCCTGCAGCATCTGATCTGCGCTGACGTCCTCGTCGAAGTGCTCCCAGCCGAGCGCCAAGAAGCCGGCAATAATCGGGGTCGCAAAAGACGTTCCCTCTGCTTCCTCGACGCGACCGGTCGACACGTCACGCGTCACAACTGTACCCAGCGCGGTCGTCAGCAACCCGTTACCCCAGTTCGTGTACTCCGTGAGACTGTTGTAACGGGTCGTCGCTCCGATGCCGCAGATTCCCCTCCACAAGGCCAGCGTATCGGTGGGGTTCTCGGTGGTCTCGTTGCCCATCGCGGCCACAACGATGACACCCTCGGCGAGCGCCCGGGCCATGGCCCACCGGAGGTCGATGGATTCGGTGTCACCAAAGCTACTAGAGATCGTGATGATGTCGGCGCCGTCGTTGATCGCCTGCTCGATGAGGAGCGGCGTGTCGTTTACTGCTTCACCCGTCCAGCCGGAGATCGTGCAGTTCGATCCCGGGGAATCGCCGTACAGGGGGATCGTGTAGGTGTAGAGCGTTGCGCCCGGTGCCACGCCAAACTCGGGTGAGACCAGGATCTGCGCGACCGTGGTGCCGTGTGCTGCGTTCTCGGCCGCCGAGGTCATGACGCAGGGCGTCCGATCCTGAATGTTCGCACCCTTGAGTTCGGGAATGTTCGGGTTGACGGCACCGTCCAGAACCGCGATGGTGACGCCCTTGCCTGTGATTCCCTGATCGTGGATGGACTTGAGCTTGTAGTACTTGTAGTAGTCCTGCTTGTCAGCGGTCACCGGCGGGTCGGCGGCGAAAGCCGGTGCAACGGGGGCAAGGCTCGATCCGAGGCTGAGCGCGAGGGTTCCGGCAAGAACTCCCACGCTCCTACCCCAGCGTCGCGTTGTCCGAGTTGTCATGACAGGGTCCTCTTCTGAGTCTTCGACGACGGCGGGCCTACCGCGCAGGTGGGAGAGGATCACGAGACCTCCGAGCAGCGAGGCCCGAGGACCGCGATCGCGGACACGATGTAGGCGCGAATCGTCAGGTTGTTATCGCGGGACGTCAAGTCCGCCGAGGCCACGGCGGGCCGAGCCGGAGCGGGTGCTCGGCAGCGTTGGGATGTTCGGGCCCGAACCTTGTGCCGATGTCGGTGAAGGTGAGGGCGTCGAAGGGAGAGACGACACCCCAGCCAAGGGCGTCAGTGCGCTGATCGGCGGTACCGCGCAGGGCGGTCACTTCAAGGCGATACTTCCACATGTCGGGCCCCTCATCGGGGTACGCCGAGGCCACGAGGGCCGCAAAGCCACCCGCGTATGCGGTCGCGTAGGAGGAGGACGGCAGGGGCTGGTCCCCTCGTATCCACCGACGAGGCAGTCAGCCTGGTCGAACCAGGTCGTGAGAATGACACCTGCGGGCACGGCGAGCTTGACGTGCGCGCCGTGCACCTGCTGCTCCGAAGCAGATCCGTCGGCGTTCGAGGCGGTGACGCCGAGCACACGCAGGTACGCGGCCGGGTAGACGACGTGATCCGTTTCCTGCCCTTGGTAGACGTTGCCGGTCGAGGCCACGACGAGGGCACGGCCGCGCACGGCGTTAATGGCTGCCTCCAGTTGCGGGTCGCCCTCGGGGGCGGACTGCGCGACGACGATGATCTGCGCGCCTTGGTCGGCGGCCCACTGGATCCCGCGACCCACCTTCGACATGAAGGTCTCTTCGCCCTCCTTCTGTGGGCGGTTTTCCTGAAGACCGGTCTCGACGCGCACCGGGAGGATCTTCGCCTCGGGGGCGACGCCGACGAGGCCCGATCCCATCTCCTTGGGCAGCTCCTGCGCGGCGATCGCGCCCGCGATGGCGGTACCGTGTTCGCCGACGTCGACGCGCCCGTCGGTGTTTTCACCGCTCAGGTCGATGCCGGGGAGTACCACGGGGCCGTCCGGCCCCTGGAAGTGCTGGTTGCCGGCGGCTACGCCCGAGTCGATGATCGCGACCGTTACGCCGCGGCCTCGTGAAACCTCCCAGGCGCGACGCACTCCAACAGCGTCGAAGATGGCGGGCGTTTGCTTGATGTACGAGGGCGAGTTCTGCGAGCATTCGCCGCCCTCGGATTCGCTTGCGGGCGTCGTCGCCGACGACGAGGGTGTGGCCGTCGGTGTCGGACGCACGCTCGGGGTCGGCACCGGGTCCGCGTGGGCGACGCCGGGGCCGAATGCGCCGGAGTCCTGGGGCGAGACGACGGGCGCGGCGATGGGCACGAGCGCGAGTCCGGCGATCAGTGAGGCCCCCACGAGGCCTCGGCCCAAAGACCGGGAACGCGTGCGGCGGGCGCTCACTTGATCCCCACTGAGGTGGCGGCGGCCTTCGGAGACATCTCAGAGCCCGGCGGGATGAGCTCGCCCCATGCGCGCGGGACCGACGCAGCCTCTGACGGCTGCCACCCGAGGGCATTCATGGAGACGGCCGGAACATCGCCGAGGGAGTGACGGAAGCCCAGGTCGGAGATGAAGACGTAGGACGCTGCCTCGCCGCCACCGCCGGACGTGAGGGCGAGAGGGCGCCAGATCCGCCCGCAACAGTGACGTTGCGCGTCGTGGACGGTCCCTTCGGGGACTGCAGAGACTCCGCATCGTAGGATGCTTCCATCGCACGCTTCTCGGGCATGGTGACCAGGTCGAACTTCGGATTAGCGCGATCAGTGGTGTCCATCGCGGCGCACAGGACCGTCCGGCTGGCCGCGTCTCGGCTCTCGTCGAACCACTCAGGCGATTCAAAGTCCTCGACGTCAGGCCAATCGTCACCGACGAAGACGGCCCGGACGGGCTCGACGTACTTGAACATCTCGGTGGGGAACTTCTTCGAGGGCGGTGCATCCTGATACAGGCGCGCCGCAGTCGAGTTGAAGACCACCAGATTCGAGTCGTCGATCACCAGGTAGGAGTTTTTGACTTCACCGTTGGAGTCGACCTGATCAAGGACCATTCCGATGGTGATGCCCTCGTTCTTCAGGTCGCCGGGCAGGGTTCGCGGCAGGCTGCCCAGCGTTCTCGATGTCGTTGTAGCTCCAGGGGCGCAGGGGCGTGCCCGAAGGGAAGAGGTCGAGCCACTCGGGTTCGACGGTGATCGGATAGCTGGTGAGGTTCTGGAAGGACAGCGCCCAGTCACCCAGGCGGCTCACACTGGAGTCGATGTAGTACTTCTTGCCCTTTTTCCGATCGATGAAGTACTTGTCTCCGCTGCCGGTCGCCTGAACGAGCGCGGATGTCGCCTGCTTGACCGGGAAATTCTCCTCAGGCAGCGCCTTGGCAATCCACGTGTGGTAGCCGGACTCCATGTCACAGGAGAGCCACTGCTTGCTCAGCAGCTTCGCCTCAGGAACGTCATCGGGAACGTCGGGCAGGCCGATCTGGGCGCCGCGCGGAATGTTCTCGAGTGACGACGCTGAGGCCTGGATGGTCGACAGCTTCGATTCGGGGCTGAGCAGCCTAGCGGTGGTCACGTTCGCGATGGGATGCAGGACGCCGTTTGCCCAGAAGTAGCGGGCACCCGTCCCCTTGACGTCAACCAGCTGATACTGCGCTTCCCCGAGTTTCGGGTTCGGTGCAAAAACGCGCATGCCGATTCCCACCACGCTGAGAATAACGGCGACCACGAGCCCGAAAATGAGGGGCGCACGGGCGAGGGTGTGTCGACCTCGCGCCCGTCGGGCGTACCAGAGGTGAAGGCCGTGATGAGGCGGGTTCGATTAAAGCGCTGGGCTTCGAGAATGTCTTTACTCGACGGCATGACTCAGCTCCACAGGTAGACGGCCAGGGGAAGCAGGACAAACAGCGACAGCACGGAGATCGTGTCGGCGATACGTGTCAGGTGCGGGCGTGCACGCGGCCCGACGACGTTCGTGACGACGAGGACGAGGGCGGTCGCGATCGCCGACAGCGTCAGCCACGGCATGGTCCTCGGGTCCGCGTAGGCGCCGAGCACAGCGGCAACGAGGATCACGATGAGGCCGGTGAGAGCACCGAGAAGCACCTCCACGCGAGCGCGGATCGAACGCGTCTGGAGAACGAGTGACACCGCGCCGAGCACGATGAGAGTCAGCGGCAGAGCGACCGACCGTGTTTCGGGTGCCGTCATCAGGGCGACGGCCAGGAAGAGAGCAGCGATTGCCCCTCCGGCGCGCAGGGCGACGACGAACACGAAGGAGGTGCTGACCTGGTCGGTGATGCCCTTCGCGGGAATCTGCTCAGTCGTGTCCGCGTCCAGGATGCGCACGGGAATGTGGGCCAACGCGATCCAGGGCGCGACCTGGAGAAGAACGATCACCAGCGCAAAGAGGATGGCGGAGATGCCAGCCTGGGAAAGCTGGCCGAGTCGAACCAGGAGGCTGGTGGCCGCTAAGACGGTGCCGACAACAAGAGGAGCCGCGATGGAGATACGGAACCGCTTGGGCAGCGCGAGAACGGCGAGGGAGCCGATCAGGAGGCCGAGGCCGGTCCAGCCCCAGCCGGCAGTATCCCAGTGGCTCTGGCTCAGGCGCAGAGCCGACGCGGCCGTCAGGAAGGGGACGGTGTGTGCGAGCGCGACGCCGCTTGCCTGCGGGTACTTCCGGGTCATCACGGCGGACGTCGCAGTCACGAGCAGGGCCGCGACGATACCGATGGCGCCGGCAATGACGTTGTATCGCGTGACGGCTTTGGGATCCAGGGCGGTGAGGGCGTCCGGAGGAGTGGTCGCCAGGAGGAGGGCTGCGACGAAGACGAGGCCCGCCGCGGAGAGCGCGGCAAGTGTGCGAGCATCCTCACGCGTCCAAGGAGTGGACACTCTTTCGACGACTTGACCGACAGCTTCGGTGAGGTCGTCATAGACCATATCGGCAGCGCCCTCACCCAGCGGCTCGAGGGTGAGCGCCGCACCGGCACGCACTCCCTGTGCGGACAGAGACTTGGATTGATCGAGCAGACGGCCCGAGGCCGTGCGCACCGCGAAGCCATCATTCGTTGGCTGATCAGTGAAAGCGCCCACCGTTTCAACCATTCCGGGGAGCAGCTCCACCAGGGGAATCGACTGCGGAAGCGTCACGTCACTACGGTCAACGCCGTACGTGATCGTGAGCGGAATCAGCGCCACTCCTCGTGATGTTTTCGATGCCATTGGGTCCTCCCGAATGCCGCGTGATGGGGTTTTTGGCTACACGACACAACCCTGTAAGTCTAGATTCTCGGTCAGGTTTTGTCATGATTTTTCCGTAACATTGAAAAAAATGATGAAAACATGGTTAGTATTCATGTGTCCCCATGCTCTCACGCATCCCGGCGAGAGAGTCCACTCATACAAATGGAGGTTCACATGGCAGACCAGAGGGCCGCAGAAGGCGCCCTAAAGCAGGGCTTCGCGGCGGTTGAGTCGACCAAGGCCGACATCGACAGCCACCTCAAGCGTCTTGAGGGCGACCTGTCGACCATCGGCAGCTCCTGGCAGGGCGCTGCATCGGTGCAGTTCACTTCGCTGATGACTCAGTGGCAGGAGAACGCCGCAAAGGTTAACCAGGCTCTTCAGGATCTCGCGGACAACCTGCGCGCCACCGATTCGTCGATGGAAGCCAACGAGTCCGAGACCGAGAACTCGTTCGCTCAGCTGCTCGGCGGCCTGTGAGAGATTAGATTAGGAGACTGACATGGATTTCCAGGTAAATTACGGCGCTCTTGACGCCGCTGCCGCTGACATCAACACCGGTGCCGCTAACCTGCAGAACTGCCTCGACGACCTCGAGCAGACGCTGAACCAGCTGCGCTCGTCGTGGGAAGGCCAGACGCAGGAAGCCTACGACATTGCTCAGCGTCAGTGGAACCAGGGCCTCGAGGGCCTGAAGGACGTGCTGCGCCGCACCTCCTCCGCCGTTGACTCGGCTCGCTCCAACTACCAGCAGACGGACCAGTCCAACGCTGCCCGCTTCTGAGAGCATGAGCGCCTAGCGCTACGGAAAAGGGTCGTCCCATCGGGGCGACCCTTTTCCCGTACCCACGACGCCCGATTCCGCGCCACGGCCTACCATTTCCGCGCACACAAGCGACCAGCTAGGTATTTTTCCGACCCCACCCGCAAGAATTTCCCAGTCGGTTAAATCGGGGCGGGCGTGAGCATACAAAAACCGCCGCCGTCCCATGTCGGGACGGCGGCGGTGACCATTCAAAGGATCGGCACAGCGAGGAGATCAGTGCACCGAGTCGGCGTCCGCGTAGACGATCGTGGCTCGCCGATCACCCATGATGACCTCGGTACCTGCGGGCACCTCGACCGCCTGTCCGCCCGTCAGTTCCATGACGCGGCCATCGGGCGTGCGAATCTGCGTGCCGTTCGCGGAGAAGGAATCTTCGATCCAGGCACCGGTGGCCGTGGGGCCCAGACGCATGTGCGTACGCGAGAGCGACATCGTGGCATCGGGGACGACGACCGCCCGCGATCCCTCGACTGCTGCGGGTGCGCGCCCAAGCGTCACCGGCATGTCGATGAGCTCGCGCTGCCCAGAGTCGAAGATAAGCCACAGAAGCTGCGTGCGCGGCGGGGTCGCGGGCGCGCCCCACTGAGACTGGCCGGCTCCACCCCATTGAGACGCACCGGAGCGCTGCGCAGCCTGCACGTCGCGGCGGCTCGGAGGAGGGCCGGGCACGCCGGATGCGGGAGCAGCGTACTGTCCTCCCGCACCGTACGAGGCCTGGGCGGGCTGAGGGGCACCTGCTGAGCGGGAGCTCCCCAGCTGGGCGGGGCGGGGACCTGGGCGGGAGCGGCAGGCGCGGTAGGCGCGGCAGGCACCGGAGGCACCGCGGGGCGGCCGGCATGGACGGTGCCGCGGGACGTTGAGGCGCGGGGCGATGAGTATCCGGCGCGCCCTGGGGCGGCGCGAGGAGTGCGTCGAACTCGTTGGGTTCGCGCGCAGCAGGCGCAGCGGGGGCCGAAGGCGCAGCAGGCATGCTGGGTGCGGCAGGCATGGCGGGTGCGGCAGGCATGGCGGGTGCCGCGGGCAGCGGGGAGACCGCCGGCGTTGCGGGTGCGCTGTAATCCTCCCCGTAGGGGTCGTTCGCACGCTGACCGGGCGCAGAATAGTCCGGCGCCGAGGAAGGCACGGGCGTCAGCGGCGCAGCGGGGGCACTCCACTGAGCGGCTCCCTCACGAACGCTATCGAAACCGCTGGGAGCCCGGCTCGCACGCTCGGAGCGCTCAACCTCGCCGGGGCCCGCGGCGAGCGCCGCGTGCTTGCGCAGGTCGACGAAGCGGGTGCGGGTGGGGCCGTTCAGCCACGTACGCCCGTCGTGGACCATCGCATATGAGGCAAGCAGGCCCACGCCGGTGACCTGGAGGAGCGCAGCGAGGGCCGTGTAGCCCAGCGCCGCGCCGAGCGACGGGGTCTGCGCGTCCTCCTCGTCGCGAATGAGGCACACGCGCATGAGGGCCATGCCCGGTGTCCGACCCGATACGCCGAGCATGAGCGCGGAGGCAACCACGGCCTCGGCGGTGATCATCCCGATCGTCCACGCCGTGAAGTGCACGTACCACGTCACACCGACCAGGGCCCCGAGGACCAGCAGGTCGATGAGATACGCGCCGACGAGCCTCGATGCGGGCGCATGGGCGAAAGGAGTCTTCGTAGTATCAGCCATTACAGGACTGCCCTCCAAGCAAACTCGAAGAGACCCGAGGAGATGACCGCCGCGGGGAGAAGTGTAAAGATGCAGAAGGTCTGCACGAAGTCGAGGATCGTGCCCGAGAGGGCGGCGTGGCCCTTAGGAACGTGTAGCGTCATCCACAGGACCGTCGCAATCGCGATAATCAGCAGAATGGCCAACGGGAGCAGGGGGAACAAGGAGTACTTGTCATTTTCTGTAGGCACCGCCCAGGACTGCGCCCAGGTACCAAACAGGAACGCACAGCCAACGCCTGCCGCGGCGATGCGAGGCAGGATCTGGCCGGCGTGGGCACGAATCCCCCGAGGTGCCGTCAACAGGACCAGGATGGACATGATGACGAAGATGAAGCCTCCGAGGCCTCGGCCCAACGTGATCGCGGGAGTCACCGTGTATGCCAGGGGAATACCGCCTACCAGGATGAACAGCGTCGATGCGGCCACCAGCAGGGTGTACCGAGCGTCGGTGTGCCCGAGGGCGTCCGCCATACGGCCGCCGGTCACCGTGCTGGGCTTTTGCGCAGGAGGCTGACGGATACGCGAGGCGATCGTCTGCACCGACGCGGAATCAATAAGCTGACTGTCGGGCACGCGCAGCGCAAAACGGGGCGCCATCAGGAACAGGAAGACCCCAAGCAGGAGAGCCAGCGGAGCGATGTCGATGAGGCCAAACATCGGGTAGGCGCCGATCGTGACGAGCGCCGTGGCGCCGATCCACGCGAACAGGGCGCTCAGCGCGGTGGGGGTCGCCGTCAGTGACACGACCGCCAGCGAGACGGCGAGGGCAACCCACACGCCGATCACAGGGGCGACCGACAGCGCGTGGATGCCGGACATCGATACAAAGCCGATCGCGCTATATCCCGCCAGCGCGGGCATCAGGAGTAGCAGAGCAGGCCTCGAACGGACCATGCGCGAAGCGAAAAGCGGGAGGATTGAAGCAGCGCAGCACACGGCGGCACACGCGCCGCGCGCCCATAACGGGATCTTTGTGACTTCGACGGCCCACTTCGGGCCATCCTCGGGGTGAGCAAAGCCGATCAGGGCCGCATCTCCGAGCATCGGTAGGAGGCACAGGGAGCTGACCGCACCGATCACGATGAAGCAGTAGCCGAGGAGGGCGAGGACCGGGGACAGCCACTGGTTCTCCTGGCGCTCCGAGGCCTCGTTGGCCTGCTGAGCGGACAGGACGCGACTGGACACAGCGATCGTCGAGCCTGCGGGCAGGTCACGACCAAGGACAGCGGCGCCGTCGAGGGGGCGCCCATCGGCGTAGGAGACGCGCACGGAGGGAAGGGACAGATCGATCTCCAGCATGGCGCACAGGCCCGCGACCGTCGTCCCCTCGGGAGCGGCGAAATCGGAGGTGCCATCGGAGTCGATAACAGTCACTGACACCATGGTGGCGCTCATGTAACCTCCGTTCTCAGGTAAACAACAGTGCCCAGTGTAATGCACTGAGGCTAACCGTCGGTTAAAACTTGGAAGTCCACTCAGCTACACTGGGTGCAGTCGCATCGAACACGTACGCGCGCAGCGCGAGGAGACCTGATGGTTACACGCAAGAAACGGCGGACTGCCGCGGTTCCGGAGCAGCCCTCCGGCACCCTGGCGATCCAGATGCCGCCGGAGAAGGCCGAGCCCGCATCGATCGGCAACGTGCTGATGATGGTCGTCCCGATGCTCGGTTCAACGGGCGTCATGATCTTCATGGCGATACAGAACACGGACAACACCCGCTCCCTTATGATGGGCGGCGGCATGCTGGTCGCCATGCTGGGCATGGTCGGCTTCAACATCTACCGTCAGTTCTCCCAGTACCGCACGCGCGTGAAGACGCAGCGCCGCGAATACCTCTCCTACCTGGCTGAGACGCGCGAGTCCGTGCGCAAGGTCGCGAAGAAGCAGCGCGCCTACTACAACTGGGTCTACCCCTCCCCCGACGCCCTCGTAACGCTGGCCGCCAACGGTTCGCGCCTGTGGTCGCGCGAGGGCAACACGTACGACCTGCTGACGTTCCGTTACGGCTCGGGCACCCAGCCCCTCGGCCTCATTTTCGAGCGTCCCCCGATCGACCCGATGACGGAGATGGACGTCGTGTGTCTGTCCGCCATGGACCGATTCATCGGCGTCCACGACCACACGGACAACGTCGGCAAGTTCCTCTACCTGGGCGACTTCAGCCACATCGAGGTGGTCGGCGACGGCGAGAGCGCCTACGACGAAATGCGCGCCATCATGATGCACCTGGCGTGCTTCATCGATCCCTCCAAGCTCAAGATCGCGGTCCTGTGTTCGGCCGATCGACTGGGCGACTGGGAGTGGGTCAAGTGGATGCCCACAGGCTCGCTCGTCCATCGTGCGCGACGCGGTGGGCCCGGGCCGCATGATCTCGACGGACCCGCGCGAGCTCGCCGAGATGATCGGCCCCGACATCGCGATGCGCGGCGCGTACCGCCCGGGCGATGACATGCCCGAGTGGCCCCACCTCCTCCTCGTGTTGGACGGTGCCGAGTTCCCGCCCAATTCCCCCTTCGGTTCGGCGGTGGGCGTGCGCGGCGTGACGATCATGTCCCGCGCCCGCGAGTGGACGCCCATGAAGTCGCACACCGCGCTGCGCCTCGTCATCCACCCCAACCCGGATCGCAAGGGCGCGGACGTGGTCGACGTGGTCACCATGGACTCCCTGCCCGAGCAGGCGTTCGCCGACCGCCTCACCGCCGTTCAGGCCGAGGCCGTGGCCCGCCGCATGACGCCCTTCGCCACGCAGCAGAACCTGGAAGAGGCAGAGACGCCCGTGGGCCGTTCGGACGAGGCCCGCCAGATGGACCTCATGGAGCTCGTCGGCATCGGCGACATCCGAGACTTCGACCCGGAGAAGCAGTGGCGACGCCGCGAAGGACGCGAGCGCCTCGCCGCCCCCTTCGCCGTCACGCCCGAGGGCCGCCCCGTGGTCCTCGACATCAAGGAATCCGCCCAGCAGGGTATGGGTCCTCACGGCCTGCTGATCGGCGCGACCGGTTCCGGTAAGTCCGAGGTGTTGCGTACCCTCGTGCTGGCCCTGGCGCTCACCCACTCTCCGGAGCAGCTGAACCTGGTTCTCGTCGACTTCAAGGGTGGCGCGACCTTCGCCGGCATGTCGGACCTGCCGCACGTGTCGGCCATGATCTCGAACCTGGAGTCGGAGCTCTCCCTCGTCGACCGTATGCAGGACGCCCTGCAGGGCGAGATGGTGCGCCGCCAGGAGGTTCTGCGTCAGGCGGGCAACTACGCGAACGTGTCCGACTACGAGGCGGATCGCCTCGCGGGCAAGCACGAGTTCCCGCCGCTGCCCGCCCTGTTCATCGTCCTGGACGAGTTCACGGAAATGCTGATGGCTAAGCCGGAGTTCGGCGAGGTCTTCATCATGATCGGTCGTCTGGGCCGATCCCTGTCGGTGCACCTGCTGCTCGCCTCGCAGAAGATGGACCTGGGTAAGGCGCGCGGCCTGGAGTCGCACCTGTCGTACCGCATTGCTCTGAAGACCTTCACGGAGAACGACTCCCGCGAGGTCCTGGGTATTCCCGACGCCGCGAAGCTGCCCCCGCTGCCCGGTTCGGGCTTCCTGAAGGCGGGCGGCGACGGCCTCGTTCGTTTCCGTGCGTCCTACGTGGCCGCTCCCCGCCGGCGCGTACGCTTGCGTCGATTTCCGAGGGCTCGACGGCCGGCGCTCCGACCGCGCCGATCGAGATCCTGCCGTTCACGGTCGCTCCCGTCATCACGCGCGAGGACCTGGGCGAGGAGGAAGAGGTCGACCAGAACCAGGAAGTCGTTCTGGCTGGCGACGAGGTCTGGGCGGACATGTCCGAGATGGACATCGCCGTCGCGAAGATGAAGGGCAAGGGCTACCCGGCGCACCAGGTGTGGCTGCCGCCGCTGGAGGTCCCGGATACCTTCGCGACCCTCATGCCCGACCTGCGCCCGGACCCGGAGCTCGGCTTCGTCTCGCGCGCGTGGCGCGAGTCCGGCACCCTGCGCGTGCCCCTGGGCACGGTCGACCTGCCGCTCGAGCAGCGCCGCGAGACCCTCGTCCTCGATCTGTCGGGCGCGGGCGGTAACTTCGCGCTGGTCGGCGGCCCGCAGACGGGTAAGTCGACGGCGCTGCGCACGATCGTCCAGTCCCTGTCGCTGACCCTACACGCCCCAGGAAGTCCAGTTCTACGTTATGGACTTCGGTGGCGGCACGTTTGCCGGCTTCGCGGGCGCCCCGCACGTGGCGGGCATCGCGACGCGCGACACCGAGGAGGTGCGCACGCGTATGATCGCCGAGATTGCGGCGATCATGGATGACCGCGAGCGCTACTTCCGTCAGAACGGGATCGACTCGATGGACACCTACCGTCGCGGGCGCCTGGAAGGACGCTACGACGACGGCTACGGCGACGTGTTCCTGGTCATCGACGGCTGGGGCGCGCTGCGCTCCGAGTTCGACGGCCTGGACCGCACGGTGACGACGATGATGAGCCGAGGCCTGTCGCTGGGCGTTCACCTCATCGTGTCGGCCGCCCGCTGGATGGATATCCGTTCGGAGGCGCAGGACATCTTCGGTTCGCGCCTGGAGCTGCACACGGCGAACCCGAAGGAGTCGATCGTCAACCGCGAGGGCGCTGCCCGTATTCGAAAGGGCCGCCCGGGTCGAGGCATCGACATGGTGGGCCACGAGATGATGATCGGCCTGCCCCGCGCCGACGACGATCCGGATCCGTCGACCGTGTCGCAGGGCGTAGCGCGCACGGTGGCGAAGATCCGCGAGTCGCTGGTCCACGGCCCCGGTCCGAAGCTGCGCCTGCTGCCCGAGAATGTCACGGTCCCCGAGATCCTCAAGCAGGTGCCGGATCAGCAGATCCTGCCGCGCGGCGGTGGCGACATGATCCTGGGCGTGGAGGAATCCCGCCTCGGTCCGCTCCTGTTCAACACGCGCGCGGAGTCGCACCTGTACCTGTTCGGCGACGGCAAGACGGGCAAGACGACGTTCCTGCGCTCGATCATTTCCGAGGTCATGCGCCTGTACACGCCGGGCGAGGCGAAGATCCTCACGATCGACATGCGTCGCACCCTCATGGGCGCGGTTCCGAAGGACTACCAGCTGGGGTACCTGACGAACCACGCCGAGGCAATGAAGAAGATGCGCGAGCTCGCAGGGTACCTGCGCACGCGCTTGCCCGGTTCGGACGTGACGCCCGAGCAGATTCGCGACCGCAGCTGGTGGTCGGGTCCCGAGGCGTGGATCCTGGTCGACGACTACGACCTGGTGGCTACGACGTCGGGCAACCCGCTCATGGAGCTCATCGACCTGCTGCCGCAGGCGGCCGACATCGGCCTGCACGTGATCATCACCCGCCGTATGGGTGGCGCGTCGCGTGCGGCCTACGAGAAGGTCCTGCAGATGATGAACGACCTGGCGGTCACCGGCATCCTCCTGTCCGGCAATCCCAGCGAGGGCGCAATCATCAACGGTGTCAAGCCCAAGCGAGCCGTTCCGGGCCGCGCACAGGTCGTCCACCGTGAACTCGGCGTGGTCGCCGCCCAGCTGGCAAACACCCCACCCACATCAATCTGACCGTTTGTTGACACGGCGACCCGTTCGTCGCATATGATTGACCAGTCTGAAAGTAGGAGAAAAATATGTCCTCTCTCGTGTCCCGTCGCGCATGTGCGGCCACCTCGTCCCTGCTGCTCGCTGCCGTCGCGCTGTCGGGCTGCTCCCCCTTCGGTGGGGGTGGCTCCAAGTCCACCGATATCAGCAAGCTGCCCAACATTCCTCAGGGGCAGAAGCAGCAGCTGGTGCAGCAGATGCAGTCCGCGTCGGGCGATCAGAAGAAGCAGATCGCCGAGAAGGCCGTCGCCTTGAACAACATGGTTGGCGCGCAGCTGGTGGGCGTGGAACCCAGCCTGATTGCTTCCCAACAGTTCAAGCTGGATCCCAAGGGCCAGACCGTGGTCAACAAGAACGACACGGTCTACCAGATGATGTCGGCCACCGACTTCTGGCGACTGGGCAATGACACCTACGACCTGTGCGTGGAGCAGAACTGTGAGTACTACTCGTCCTGGACCGTGGACGTGGAGGGTTCGGGCTCTGACCTGACCTACGTGTGGACCCTGAAGATCGAGGGCTCCGACCAGCCCGATAAGCCGCTGGTCCGCCGCTTCAAGGTCGCCAAGTAAGCAACCGGGCGCGTTGTAGCGCTCTTTTATCTTCCATCAATTTTAAGGAGCCACAAATGGCCGATCAAGCAGGAGTCGACACCGAGAAGCAGGCAGCGGCGACCATTAACGTCGTCGAAAGCGGGCAGGCGGTTACCTCATCTGCGCAGGGGTCGTCTTCCCTGAGCGCCGCTCAGAAGTCCATGTTCTGGGGGCAGGAGGCTGGGCCCCGCTCCATGGGAACCAGCTCATTCCACATGTTCGATGCGATCTCGGATGCGCTCGCGAAGGAAGCTGCTCTAATTTCGAAGTTTGAGACGGAAATCAACGCTGCGGTGGAGTCCTTCACAGGCACCGAGCTGGAAAACAAGCTGCAGCTCGAAAAAATTCAAGAGGCACTGGACAGGGTCGACAAGTCCGATGCTGCCGCTGAGGCCAAAGTCGCGCAGCACAAGGTCAACCGATTTCTGCAAGGCCTCAGTGTCGCCAGCGCTATTCCGCACGCCCAAGGCACACCCTCTTCTTCGACGACAGGTGGGTCGACGTCCTCCACAACATCCGGCGGCTCGGCACCGACCACGACGCCCGGCCCTCGCAAATACTGAGCTGTTAGAAAGAAGGGGATTTAATCATGGTGTCATCGCCGATGTATGAACGCCTGAAGGTGTTCATGGAGGCCGCGAAAGCCAACCGCGACTTGGACGCGTGGAATGCTGATCATCAGCAAACGATCAAAGGCCTCCAAGAGGCCGTTGAACGCCTCAAGCAGTACCGAGATTCCCAGGGTTTCGTAGGCGAAACAGCTGAGGCCATGAACGCGTGGGTGGACAGAGCGGTTCAGCGTATCGACGCGTACGCGGACACCTACCGGCACGGTCACAGCACGTATCAGGCAGGGCGCTTGGCCATGGCATCAGCGCTCCACGAGGCCAGCCTCTTGTCCCCGACCCTCTTGGACTCTGCGACCGAGGCAATGCGCGACGACCCCGTCGTCATGGTTCCTCGGTCCTCGCCCGGAGGCGGCATTCCTGTTTTGAGCAAGCGCTTCACGACCGGCGCCGCCTACGTGGACGCGGTCGAAGCACAGGCCAACGCTCAACGCGAAGCGGCGGCGACGCGAATCCTTGAGCACGTGAACTCGTTGACTGGGGATCTGAGCAGCAGCATGCAGGATATCCGCAACAGTGCAGAGGAACAACAGAACGCGGCCGAGAACCGCGAGGATGCGCAATCAAGTACCGATACTGCTCAGGATTGGGCAGACAGCGCCTCTCATTCATTTGGGCGCTCCGACGGTCGCAACCCGTCCTCGGGCACATACCCGGGTGGTTTCGCTCAGCCGTGGTGGAGCGAGGCCGATGCCGCCGCCGCCCAGAACCGTACGGTCGCATCGGGCGCCGTCCCCACCCAGGAACCCGCCTACGGCGAGACCGGGTCGCGCACGAACCCGATCACGGATCCCCAGGAGCTCATGGGTACGGATCTGCTCCACACCCCTGCGAACGGCACGGCGTACCGCAATGGCGTCGTCGGCGGCCACACCCCGCCCCTCCGGCCGACGTCGATCACCCGCTGTGGCGCCTCAACGGCGGCGCGGCCTCCGACTCTGTCACGGCGGGCCGTCTCGGCGGCGCTGGCGTCCTTGGCGCGGGCGCGCTCGGCCTGCGCGGCGCTGCCCGCATGGGCTCGGGTAGCTTCGGCGGGTCCGGTTCCTCGGTGGATCCAGCGTCTTCGGTCGCTTCGGCGGATCCGGTGCGGAGTGCGAACGGCCTCGGCGGGTCCGGTTCGGCCGGCGGCCTGTCCGGCGCCGGTCGCATGGGCGCTGCGGGCATGCGCGGCGTGACTGGCTCCACCAGCGGCATGGGCGGCGCGAGCGCGGCCGGCCTGAAGGTCGGCTCCTACTCGGGTTCCGGCTTCGGCTCCACACTCCCCCGCTGGCTCTGCGGGCGCTGCTGGCGCTGGCGGTGCGAACGGCGCTGCCGGTTCCTCCGGCGTCACGGGTACCACGGGCGCGAACGGCGGCGGCGCTGCCGGAGCAGCTGGAGCTGCCGGCAAGGGCGGAACGACGAGCGGCGGCGTCATGGGAGCCGGCGCGGGTGCGGGTGCTGGTGGCGGCAAGGAGGACAAGAAGGGCCGTAAGAACCGGTACGTGGCCTTCAAGTTCGACGACGACGAGGACGAGCTGCCCGCGGGCTACGTGAATCCCCTGTCGCAGACCTCCGGCACCGACAAGGACATCGCGCCGGCGAAGCGTAACGACGACGGATGGGATCCGCGCCAGTGGTGAGCATCTCCTCCAACGCCGCGCCCCGTTCTCCCTTCATTTTTGTGGGGAGGGCGGGGCGCGCCGCGCGCGCCCTGACCACCGCCGCATCGGCACTCGCGCTGGCCGTCGGCGCCCTCACCGTGGCTCCAGCCCCCGCGCATGCGGCGGACCCCATCACCACCCAGGAGTATGTCTCCTACTACGGATTCGACGCTGCTCGCGAGAAGGGCTACACCGGTAAGGGCGTGACCATCGCCCTCATCGACGGCCCCGTCGACACCAGCGCCCCCGAACTGGCCGGCGCCAACATCGTCGACAAGAGCCGCTGCACGATCGAAGACTCAGCGATCGGCATCCGACACGCTACCGACATGGCGACAATGTTGGTCTCCCCCTACACTGGCGTCGCGCCGGACGCAACTCTGTACAGCTATCAGGTGTCAAATTCCAATTCTGTGTCCGAGGGTGCATGCCAAGTTGACGGCAAGAAGCTTGACGACTTCAGTACGCTCATTAACCAAGCAGTGGAAGATGGGGCGCAGATCATCTCCATTTCGCAAGGAACCGGACGTCTCGATAACGATGTCAGTGGGCTATCGCCAATGCGATTAACCAGGAGTGATCATCGTTGCGTCGGTCGGCAATACAGCGGCCGACGAGAATTCTACTCACCTGAGCCAATGGTCTGGCGTTGTCGGCGTTTCTGCTATCAACACCGATGGCTCATTTTCGCGTCCTACTCCTCCTGGGGCAACGGCGTGGTTACAGCTGCCATCGGTGGCCCTTTTAAGACGATTAACCCAACGACGAATCAGCCAACGACTGTAAGTGGAACTTCCAACTCCACAGCTCTTGTTGCCGGGATGTTGGCGCTGGCGCGTCAGAAGTGGCCCGAGGCAACCCCCAACCAGATCCTCCAGTCACTGGTCCATTCGGGCCTGAATCCGAATCACGAGTGGAATCAAAAGTACACGGGCTACGGGGCTATCGACGGCGGCGGACTCGTCATCGATGATCCTTCGCAGTACCCGGACGAGAACCCGATTCTCAACAAGCCGGGTGGTTCCGAGCCCACGGCTGACGAGGTCGCGGACTACGCCGATGGACTCATCAATCCCGCTGCCGAGCGGGAGGTCCCCGATTCCTACGTGTACCGAGGTGCCGACGATCAGGTCGTCCTGTACCAGTCCGAGCTCAAGACGCCGCTCCACCTGGGAACGAGCCCCCGCTACCACCGGAAGTGACCATGACACACGCGCGACCCTAGCGCGCAGCCCGCGCCCCGTTCTCCCTTCGCTTTTCGTGGGGAGGGCGGGCGCGCGCGCGCGCCCTGACCACCGCCGCCTCCGCACTCGCACTGGCCGTCGGCGCCCTCACCCTGGCCCCTGCCCCGCACATGCTGCAGACCCCATCACCACCCAGGAGTACTTCTCTTACTACCACCTGGACTCCGCACGCCAGAAGGGTTACACCGGTAAGGGCATCACCATCGCCCTCATCGACGGCCCCGTCGACACCAACGCCCCCGAACTGGCCGGCGCGAACATCGTCGACAAGAGCCGATGCACCATCGAGGCATCTGCGAAGGGGATTCGTCACGGTACCGACATGGCGACTATCCTGGTCTCCCCGTACACCGGTGTCGCTCCCGACGCCACGCTGTACAGCTACCAGTTATCCAACAACAGTTCAATTTCTGAAGGCACCTGCAAGGCTGACGGAAAGAAGCTCGACAGCTTCGACACGCTCATCAACCAGGCTGTCGAAGACGGTGCCCAAATCATCTCCATCTCCCAAGGCACTGGACATCTGGGGACGACGCCAAGTGGGCTATCACCAACGCGATTGCGCGCGGTGTCATCATTGTTGCCTCAGCCGGCAACACGTCGGACGATGAAAACAATACTCACTTGGGTAGCTATTCTGGCGTCGTCGGCGTTTCAGCCATCAACACGGACGGCACCTTCGCGTCCTATTCCTCCTGGGGCAACGGAGTCGTGACCGCCGCTGTCGGCGGGCCTTTCAATACTCGCGATCCGGAAACAAATCAGCCCACAAGCAATGAAGGCACCTCTATGTCGACCGCTCTCGTCGCCGGCATGCTGGCCCTGGCGCGTCAGAAGTGGCCCGATGCCACCCCCAACCAGATCCTCCAGTCTCTCGTGCGCTCGGGCCTGAACCCCAACCATGATTGGAATGAAAAGACCGGATACGGTGCGGCAGCCTTGGGTTCGCTCGTGAACGATGACCCATCTCAGTACCCGGATGAGAACCCATCATCCAGAAGCCGGGGGATCCTCCCCCACGGCTGACGAGGTTGCCGACTACGTGGATGGCCTCGTCGATCCCGCGAGCCACCGTGGGGTCCCCGATTCTTACGTGTACCGGGGCATCGACGATAACGTCGTCCTGTTCCAGTCGGAGCTTAAGAATGAGATCCACCTGGGAACGAGCCCCCGCTACCACCGGAAGTAGCCTCGGAAACCCGACACAGCGAAGCGCCCCTGTCACCCACCGTGAACTGCGCGTGGATGACAGGGGCGCTCCCCTACCCGCTACTTCTTCTTCGCGTTGCTCGCATTGCTCGCATGGAATCGCGGGCTGGTCCCCAGGTGCGTCGGATAGCCGTGCTCACGGCTCAGGGTGAGGCGCTCGTCGAAGCCCCGATACTGGTAGAAATCATCCGCGTTGATGCGCCTCGGATCCACCAGGCCGTCCGCGTAGTCCGCGATGTCCTGGCGGGTCGGAATGGACTCGTAGCCCTTATTCAAGAACGGGTTCTCGTCCGGGAACTGGGTCGGATTCGTCGTCAGCAGCACGTACGGATCCACCGCCCCGTACCCCGTGTACGGGTTCCAGTACCCGCCGTTGCCGCCGATCCCCGTGCGAGCCAAGTCCTGCATGACCTGATTACCCGTCGCATCAGGCCAGCGCTGCATCGTCAACGCCAGGAATGACGCAACCGTCGGAGACGCGAAAGACGTGCCCTGCCAGTACCCCTTCTCCCACGTCGCACCCGAACGCGCGTACGGACGAGACACCGACGCCGTCGACACGTAGTCCCCATAGTTGGAGTACGAAGTCAACTCCCCGTTAGGCTCCACCGACGCCACGCCCACCACGCCCGTCATACGCGCCAGAGACTTCGGCGGATTGTACTCCGAATCGTTGCCCATCGACACCACGATCGGCACCTTCTGCGTGATCGCGCGGGCCAGAGCCCAGCGCATACTCTCACTGTCCGCGCTGTACGTCGAGGAAATCGACACGACATCCACGCCGTCGTTGAGCGCCAGCTCAATCAGCACAGACGTGTCCGAATACCCTCGCGGCCACCAGCCGATCGCGCAATTATCCGACGCCGTATCGCCGATCAGCGACGCCGTATAGTGATTGAGCGTCGCCTTCGGGGCGATCCCGAACTCCGGGGCCACCATTACCTGGGCGATCACCGTGCCGTGCTCCCAGCTGTCGTCGCTCGACTCAACATCACAGCGGCTCATGTACTGCATATCCGCACCCTGCAGCTCCGGGATCTTCCAGTTCACCGGGCCGTCGATCAGCCCGATCGTCACACCCTCGCCCGTCAATCCGGCGTCGCGCAGCTGCCCCAGGTGGTAGTACGAGTAGTAGTCCTGCTCGTCCGCCGTGATCGGAATTCGCGCCGCCGAAGCCGGAACCGCAGGAACAACGAGCGCCGCCACGGCGAGCGAACCCGCTACCGCCACACCCGAGCAGCGCCGCGCCAGGCGTGTCATCAGATGACTCATCAGCTGTCCTTTCGATGCCCTACGGCACCGTCACGCACTGGGTGACCGGCGCGGACTCGCGACCCGTGGAGGTCACGACGAGGCTCACGGTCAGGCAGTTCTCGCCGCTCACCGCGGTGGTCGTCAGGCTGTTACGGCGCATCGTCTCGGCCACCACGGCCTCGCCCGGGCGAGTGAGCACGTACTTGAATTCAAGCGCGCCGGGCTGGTACTGGCCCTGCTGGGGCACCTCCCAGCCCCAGCGGATCTCGTTGCCGTTCGGGGTGGCCGTCAACCCGGTGACGGCCTCGGGCGGGACGGCGCCCGCGTCGCCCTGATCGGAGTTGCTCACTGAACCCGAGCTTGAGGAGGGGGTCGGTGTGGATCCGCCGCCACCGCCTCCGCCCAGGTGGATGCTGTGTCCGCCGCCGGTGAGCATCGCGACGACCAGTCCGGCCGTCGCCAGCACCATCACGAGCGCGAGGACCGGCACCACCCACGCGGGACGCTTCGACTCCCCCTCGACCAACCCGGTTCGGTTCGTCGTCGAGTTACCGGCCCACGCCTCGTTCGACGAGGCCTGGGGACCGTCCGCGAAACTCCCGCGGCGGGTGCGCGTGCGCTCCGCGTCCAGGGCCGCCGCAGACGGAGCGGACAGGGCCGAGGAGGGCGCGCTCGAGGAGGCCACCACGCTCAGCTTCATCTCCGTCACCGGGCGGTGCATCTCGCGCTCGACCGTCTGCAGCGCGTAGCCGAGGGCTGCCGCCGACCCAGCGCTGCTCCGGGTCCAGGCTCATCGCGCGGCGCACGATAGCCGTCACAGCGTCGGGCACGCCCGGGCGGTCGATGCGCGACACGCGGCCGCGGGCGACGCGCTGGGCGACCGCGTGGGCCGAGTTATCCCCGTCCTCCACCTCGAAGGGCGAGCGGCCCATGAGAAGCGTCCACAGGGTCGCGCCCAGGGCCCACACGTCCTGCGTCGGGTGAGCGCGCGCCGTGCCCGCGATCTGCTCGGGCGGCGCCCACATTACCGAGAAGCCGTCGCGGCCGCCGCGCGGGTCCGCACCCACCGGCTCGGCCACGCCGAAGTCGGTGAGCACCGGCGACCCGTAGGCGTTGATCATGATGTTGCTGGGCTTAATGTCGCGGTGCACGTAGCCCGCGCGGTGCAGCATCTCAGCGCCGCCGCACATGCGGATCACCATCGACAGCGCACGGTCCGTCGACATCGGGTTTGCGCGCACCTGATCGAGGATGTTTGCGACCGGGCAGTACTCCATCACCAGGTACGGGCGGCCATCAGGCGTGCGCCCCGCGCCGTACAGCTGGGCCACCGCCGGGTGACCCGACACGAGAGCCATCACGTCGGCCTCGCGGGCGATACCGGCCTCGCCGTCCGCCCCGCGATCCCTGCGCGCCACCTTGACGGCCACCTCACGGCTGGGCAGCTCCTGGCGGCACAGGAACACGTCCGCGAAACCACCCGACCCGAGCGGACGAATCCACTCGTAACCCGGCAGCGACGGCACCATTCCGACGCGAGCGTCGCTATCCATCAACGTTTCCCTTTCCTACGGCCCATGCGCTTGGCCAGCGAGCGACCGCCCTTGCGAGCAGCATCAGCCTGGCGGCGGGCGCGACGGCGCCAGCGCAGCGACTTCAGCGACAGCGCGTAACGCGCTCGCGCGAACGGCGACACCGAGGCAGCCCACTCGCGACGCAGCTCATCCACGTCGTTCCACGCCTGCTCCGCGTCCTCGGGGCGGGCACCGCCGGCAGCGAAGTCCGCGACATCCGCGCGGCGCGCCACGGTGACGGCCCGGGGAACCGCGCCCGAGAACAGCGACCAGCCGGGCACGCGCACGTCCGCAGCGGAGCGCTTGCGCGCCTTGCGGGCCTTGGCGTCCCCTCCTCGTCACTCTCGGACTTCTTAGGCGTCCACTGCGAGGCCAACGCCCACGCGACCTCCTGGCGCGTCAGGTGCGGCTCAACGACGAGGCCGGAGTCGATCGCGGTATCCACGAGCTCGTCCCACGAGCCGCGCACCGACTCGGCGGCCTGCGCGCGGCGGCGGCTCTTGCGGCGGCGAGACTTCGCCAGGAGCACCGCCAGGACCGGTCCCAGCAGGAGCAGGAGCGACACCGACACCGTGCCGATCGCCATCCACGGGATGTGGACGCCGTTCGGATCGTGCGGATCCGTCGCCTGGTCGCGGGTCGCGGGCGGCAGCTCGACTGGCTGCTCGGGCGGCTCCGGAGGCTGCAGGACCTGCGGCTTGGGCACGGACTTGGGCTTTGTTGACCTGCGTCGTGGGCTGCTGATCGCGCGGCGGAGTCGGGTCGAAGGTCGCCCAGCCCGACGCCGGGGAACTCCACCTCGACCCACGCGTGCATGTCCGAACCCGTCAGGTCGACGCTGCCGGACGTGCCCTCGCGGTAGGCGCCCATAACGACGCGGGCGTTGATGCCCTGCGAGTGCAGCATGAGGGCCATGAGGGTCGCGTACTGCTCGTCGTCGCCCACCAGCGCCTCAGCGCTGATCATGCGCTCGATGCGATCCTGGGAGGACCCGGGACGCGAATTGATCGTGTCCTCGTTGGAGTAGTAGCCATCCGTGTGCAGGAACTGCTCGATCGCGCGGGCCTTCTCCAGGTCCGAGCGCGCGGTCGACGTGTGATCCGCGGCCAGGGAGTCCACGTCCTTCGGGACGTTCGTGTCTCCCCCGGCGTAGCGCGCCGCGTTCACGCTGGCGAACTCCGAGTCCGCGTGTTCGCGCGGCATCGTCGTGCTCAGCGAGTAGCTCAGCTGGCCGGTCGGCCCCGTTGTCAGGGCGGTTTCCGCCCACAGGTCGTAGTTCAGGCCATCCTGCTGCTCGGCCGCGTTCGGGGCGGAGGGCTCAAAACGCAGGACCGACACCTGGCCGATCGTGGGCACCCACGGTCCCAGCAGCTGCGAGGTCGATACCGATGTCTGCAGGCCCGCCGTATCTGCGCTGCGCCCCGGGATCGTGGACCCCACGCGGCGGTATCCGGCCGTGCCGTCAGCCGTGTTCGTGACGCCCATGCCGAAGGTCGTCCCGTCGTACACGTCCATCGCGCCCAGGCGCACGCGCGCCTCCTTGGGCAGGTTAGACACGCGGATCAGGGATTCATCCTCGAGGTCCTTGTTGTAGTGGCGGTAGCTGGACAGCGGCGAGGGGTACTGGCGCGCATCCACGGGCGGCTCGACGACATCGCGTCCGACGACGCGGTCCGAGGCCGTGGGGCCCAGCAGGGACGCCGCTGGGATCGCCGCAGCGACCATCACGCCCACCATGAGCGCGCCCATACCCACGCGCCACCACACGTGCACGATCTGACGCGAGGAACCGCCCATCGTCGTCGACGCGGTAGTCGCCGTAGAGGCCATACCAATGACGATGTCGGCGCCCAATCGTGCGCGTCCGATCGCCGAGGCCCACGCCCACCACACGATGAGTCCCACCCACCACGCGATGACGAGGAGGGCGGACGGAGAGTGGTTCGACGGCCCCCACACGATCGCGATCACGCCGGCGAGGATCAGCGGCACGGATCCCCACATGGGGCGCCCGTAGCGCACCGTGACGACGCCCGCCGCGACCGAACACACGAGGCAGGCCATCCACGGCACCATCGCGGGCCCCACGTAGGAGCCGGCCGGCGGCGTCAACGTCAGGAGGTCCTTCCAGGCCTCGACCGAGCCGACGACGAGCGTCTGGATGGTCCGCGACGTCGGGACCACGCCCCAGCGGGTCGTCTCACGCAGCGCGGCGGCGCCACCGAAGAGGAAGTGCGAGGCCACGACCGCCGCGACGATCGAGAGCAGGTCCCAGCGCCACTTGGCGGCCGCCCACGCGACCACGAGGCCGACCACGACGCCCGCGAGCGCCGCAATCGCGCCCTCGCCGCCGCCGAAGACGGACTCGAACATGAGGATCGGACCGGAGAAGAGGACCGCGAGGACGAACAGGGACCACGCGGGCATGGCGGCGCGATGGATCGACCCGCCCATCGTGGTTTCCTGGGCGGCGGGGCGACGGGAGCGACGCGGCGGAGGTGCCGGACGCGAGGCGTTGCGAGCGGGAGTACTCACGCGTTCACCCCCCGGGACACGAGCATCGGCAGGTCTTCGAGGGAGGGGCAGTCGATGATGACGCCGCGCGTGATCTTGCGACGGCGACGTGCCCGGCCCGGGACCACGCGGATCACCGACACGATGACGTCGACAGGAGCGATGTTCGCCAGGCGAGCCGCCTCCTCGTCGTCCACGCCAGCGCCGACGACGATCGAGAGCACCGAGATCCCGCCGCGCTCCATGATGCAGCGGCGCACGATGCCCGCGAACTCCGAGCGCGTCGACGTCTCCATCTCGGACAGTGCATCCAGCATCGCCATGGGCGAGCCAGTGGGGATCCACTCGTCCGCGGTGTGCATCGACACCGTGCGGGCCTCGCCCGAGCCGGCGAGCGCCAGCGACGCGGCAACCGACACGGCCGTCTCAAAAGAACGCCGATCCCACGCGTCCACACGCGTATCCAAGAGCACCATGTGGTGCGAGCGGTGAGTCTCCTCGAACTGGCGCACGATCAGGCGGCCAAAGCGCGCCGTCGACGGCCAGTGCACCGCGCGACGGTCGTCGCCCGGCTCATAGTCGCGCAGAGCATGGAAGGACACGTCGGAGCTCGTCAGCTTCTCGCTGGCCACGCCCTCGACGTCCATCTGCATGCCGGTCGCGTCAAAGGAGAAACGCACCGTCGGCGGGTGCACGTGCACGAGGATCGGGTCATCCCACGAACGCACGCGGCGCAGCAGGCCCAGGCCGTCCATGCGCACGGTGCGCGCGGGGCCCACGTTGATGACGCCGCGGCGCTTCGTCATGACCGAGAAGGACTCGTTCCACGTGCCGTTTCCACTGATCGGGGGCACGAGGAACTCGCCACTGCCTCGTCCGATCGTCACCTCCACGAGGGTCGAACCCGAGCGGCGCCCGGACTCGTTGACCACGCGAACGCGACCCACCGCCACCTGGCCGGCGACAATGCGATCGTTCTTCATGCGCAGGGACACCGACAGCGGGGACGGGGACGCGACCGAGGCCACCGCGACCACGAGGGCCACCAGGCCCATCACCGCCACGATGAAGCCCTCCAGCCAGCCGAAGGCGAGGCCGCGACGGTGCCCGCAACCATCGCCGCGATCACCGCCCACCCCACCGGGGTCAGCGCTCCCAGCCAGCGGGCGACGCCCTCGTATCCGGGCAGCGCCTGCACGCGGGCGCTCAGAGCGCGCCACGCATGCCTCACAAGTCGACGTAGTTTCTTCACTGGCTCACCTCACCGGGCGACAATCGCCGACAATGTGCACCTTCTGCGCGAACAGCGCGTCGGAATCAGCCTGCGTCGCAATGTTCGACTCTATGGGACCGGCACGATCGATAGTCACCTCTTCGGTCCAACCGTCCAGATCCGAACGGATCGTACATTTGTGAGCGATCGAGGTGTCAGCCCACCCCGGAGCACTGAACTTAAAGGTGTGGCATCCACCTGGGAGCTTGTTCTTCTCGCGCCCCTGGCATGCCTCCGTCCACGTCAGGTTCACGTCCAGCTTCGTGGTCACCGTCGGGCGCTCACTCATCACCGTCTCACCCAGACCGTTGACCGCAACGACGGTCGCCTGGTAGCGGGTGCCCTGGGCCAGATCCGAGAAGGTCGCCTCGTTGACACCGCCAGTCACAGTCTGCGTCGCGCCGTTATCCAACGCCACGCGGATCTGCGTCACATCGGGGTTCGCAGCCACGGGGTCCCAACGGACCTTCAGGCTCGTCGCGTTGACGGTGTCAATCGATACGCCCACCTCAGACGGGCGGCCCGTCGCTTTGCCCGTGGCAGGCACGGCCGGAGAGGCCGACACCTGGTTGTTGCCATTGATGCCCGTCTGGCAGAAGTAGTACGTCTTCGACTGCCAGCCGTTGGCGGGCAGGATGGCACCGTCGGAGGTCTGCGTGCCACCCGCACATGAGTTGGGGTCCTCCGAGTAGCGCAGGGTCAGATCCGATGCATCGAAGCCTCGACCGGTCACCACCGACAACCCAGTGACCTTCAGCTCACCGGCCGTCCCCGTGCCCGAGAGAGTCGGGGTGGCAATCGGCGCGGGGGTCGTCACGATCGACACGGACGCGGTTCCAGGAGTCGACGTATCGCCTTCCGCGTTCTTCAGTGTCACCGACACGGTTGCGCCCCGACGCGGTGGCACCTCATACAGCGTAGCCGTGCCACCGTCCGATGGCGCCTGTACATCTTTGCCATTGAGCGAAATCGTGGCCTGCCCCCAGCCCTTTCCGCCCGAGAGCCCGGGGTCCACGAAACCTGAACCGTCGCCTTGTCCGGGTCGGTCTCCGAGGTGCTCACCGCCGCACGCACGTCGGTCGGCTGATCGGGGGCACCATGCGGGTAGCCCTCGGTCCGTGAGGACGGCGGAGACGGCGTGTCCGCCTTGTTCAGCGCCTGGACCTGCACCGAATACATCGTGCCGTTCTTCAGACCCGGAATCGTCATCGAGAGCTGCGAATCGGACGCCGAGTAAGCGACCGGCTGACCACCGTTCTCCGAGGCAACGAGCACCGTGTACGACAGGATCCGGGATCCCGCGTTGTGCGGTTCTTTCCACGAGACGGTCAGGGCACCATCCGAACCCACGACCGTGGGTGCCGCCATCTGATCGGGTGCTGCGTCAATCCGCTGCTCGGCGGAGGCAGCCGACGGATCGGAGTCCCCGGCCTCGTTGTGAGCGACGACCGTGAACGAGTGCATCTCTCCGTTCACGAGGCCCGTGATCTGCGTGCCCGGATCGCGCGTGTCGTAGGTCTTCCCGTCGTACTTGTCCGTAATCGTGTAGCCCGTAATCGTGCCACCGTTGGAGGCACCCGAGTCGAAGCGCACGAAGGCCGTGCCCGCGCCCATCGGCGTCACCGAGACGTTCTGGGGCGGTTCGGGGCGGTCGACGACCTGGACGACGACGCGGCCCTGGACCACGCGATCCGGGTCGTTCGTCGCATCCATGACGCGGTACACGATGGTCATATTGCCGTGGAAGCCCGCCTTGGGGGTCACCGACAGGACGTTGCCGTTGCCCGAGGCGGTTCCCTGGCCCACGTGCACCGACGCGTCCAGGACCACGAGCGGATCCGGGAACGGGTTCGTCGTGTACTCCGAGAGGTTCACGTCCACCGTCTGGCCGGCCTTCGCCTTGATGCGGGCCTCCGTGGTCGTCACGAGGGGCTTGGAGGACTTCACGATCGTCACCGGAATGTCGGCGTTGACCGCGCCCGAGCCGTCGTCGACGCTGACGGTAATCGCGCCGACCGGTCCCTTGGGCTGATCTTTCTTGCCGGACACCGCCAGGTTGTAGCCGTCCAGGGAGACGTCCACGCCGCCGGGGGCCTTCACCACGGCGTAGGAGAAGCTGTTCTTGGCTTGGTCGTCCGGGTCGTCCACCATCTGCGTGAGGTCGACCGTCACGCTCTCACCCTGGCCCACGACGATCGGGGGTCGGGGTCAGGCGCGGCGGCAGGTTCCTCGCCGGCTGGATCGTGATCGGGATCGTCAGGGTCGAGGAGAGTGCAGAGGCGTCGTCAGAGGCGCCATCACGCACCGTGAAGGACACCGAGGCCTTGCCCGAGGCAGTGTCGGGCGCGCTCAGCGTGATGTGCGTGGAGTCCTGGAGCGAGGCCGAATCCAGGCCGCCGCTGAACTTCACGGAGGAGGCGTCCGTGATGATCGGGGAGCGCGAGTTGTCGCGCACCAGCACGTAGTCGTGCATGTCGAGGGTCAGCGTGGAGCCCGCGCGCATCGCCACCGGGACGCGCGTCGTGTCCAGGCGAGGAGCCAACAGGTCGGTGCCCGGGAACGGTCACGACCGCGCTCGCACTCAGGCCGTCGGGGTCCGTCACCGTGTACACGACGAGGCGACGGCGCGCGTCCGTGGAAATCGACAGGTTCTGCCCCGACACGCTCACGCCCGAGGCGTCCGAGGACACCGTCAGCGCGGCCGTGGTGCCGTCCGGGTCCTCGTCGTTGACGAGGACGGCAACGCTCACGGGCTTGGGTCCGAGGGCAGGTCGGAGACCGGCACGACGTCGTCGCGGGCGATCGGCGCGCGCAGCGCGCATCCGCGTCCACCGTCACGGTCAGCTGGCCCTGGGCACGTCCGCCTCGGCCGTCCTCGATCTGGTAGAGCCACGACGAACACGCCGTTTGTGGCGGGCGCCTTGACCGTCACCAGGTCCTCGGCCAGCGTCACGGTCGCGGCCGGATCCGACACCGACACGGTCGCCGGATCCGTGTCCATGACAGGGCGTCGCCGTCCGCGTCCAGATCGTTGCTCAGGACGTTGATGCTCACCTCGCGCCCCGGACGCACCGTCACCGAGTCGGGAACGGCCGTCGGGTTGTGGTTCTGCGAGCCCGGAGGGGCGATGCCGACGCGCACGCGGGCACGCCCCTGCACGCCAAGGCGGTCCTCGACGATGTAGGAGAAGGTGTCCGTGCCGGTCGCGTCGTCGGAGGGCGTGTACTCCAACCACTCCGTGCCCAGCACGACGCTGCCCTTGGCCGGCGGCTGGTCGATGCCCACCAGGGCGACCGAGTCGCCGTCGGGATCGATGCCCGTCAGCGGCACCGGGATACGCGTCATCTGGCCCTGCACGGCCCACGCGCTCAGCGGCTTGGGCACGGGCGCGCTGTTCGCGGCGGAGGAGGCGATGACCTCGAACGTGACGGTCGACGTCGATCGGTTACCCACCGAATCAACGGCCGTGTACGCCACGCGCACGACGCCGGCCTCAGAGCCGGCAGCCAGGCGCACCTGGTTGCCGGTCACGAAGACCGTGCCCAGCTCGGCGCCGGTCATGACCTGCACGTCCGGGTCCAGGCTCAGCGACAGGCCGATCGGCGAGCGGTCGTTCGACAGGACGCTCACCGAGCCGATGTCGTCGGCGCGCACCTTCGCAGTGTCCGGCGTGGTCTGGGGCGGAGTCTCCTCACTCTGCGCGTTCGTCGGGATGACGCTCACCTGGGCGGTCGCGGAACCCGCGCCGTTGGAGACCGTGTAGGTAAAGGTCGTCACGTCGGTGAGGCCGCCCGGCGACGTGATGCGCAGCAGGTGGCGCTCGATGAGCGTGACCTCGAGGCCCGAGTTCGCGGGCACGTCGATCGACTGGACGACGAGGACGCCGCCCGACGGATCCGTGTCGTTGGCCAGCGGTGCGATCAGCGAGGCACCGCCGCTGGGCAGGACCGCCAGGTCGTCCTCGGCGATCGGAAGAGCATTCGTGTCGTCGTCGACCACGTCGACGCGGATGACGCCCACGGTCGTCGACGGGCCGTCGGAGACCGTGTAGGTGAACTGGAAGGATCCCCGGCACCGAGCCCGTGAACGTCAGAGTCCCGCGCGAGAGGTCAGCGGAGACCGAGGTGCCTGCCGGGGCCGTACCCGCAGCCACGAGGGACAGGGCGTCGCCGTTGGGATCCGTGTCGTTGGCAATCGGGTCGATCGTGAGCGGCTCAGCCACGCGCGCCACGTAGAAGTCGGCGCGCGCCACCGGCGGTACATTGCCCGCCTCCTGGACGCTCACCTTCAGCTCGCCCGTGGTCTCGGCGTGGCCGTCCGACAGGGTCACGGCGATCGCCTTGACGCCAGCGCCCGAGCCCAGGTCGCGGATCTGGACCGTGCCGTCCTCGGAGAACTGCACGGCCATGCCCTCGGGGGCCGTCGCCGACACCAGGTAGAACTGGTCGCCGTCCGGGTCAATCCAGTCCGACAGGAGGTTGTATTCGACCTGCGCGTTCGCACCCACCTTGATGACCGGGTGCTTGAGCTGGCGCGGGCCCTCGTTCTGGCTCCACGGGTGGATCGTCAGCGTCACGTTCGCCGTCGCGCCCGCGAGGCCGTCCGAGGCCTCGTACGTGAAGGACGTCGATCCGCTCGTCATGTTCTCGGGGACGTCCGTGATCTGGAGGGCGCGGCCGCCCCTCGTGCGCACGATCGAGCCGAACTCGGGGTTGGTGACCGCGCGCGCCGTCAGCACGTCGCCGTCGTCGTCGGAGTCGTTGTCGAGGACGGGCAGCAGCGTCGAGCGGCCCGGGCGGATGCCGAACTCGTCATCCACGGCCTCGGGCGGCGTGTTCTTGTCCTTGTGCTCCGGCTCGGAGACCTGCTCGCGCTGGTCGGGGGTCGGAGTGTCCTCTTCCTCCTGCTCCTCGGTGGGGGTCTGGTCCCAGTTGCTGACCACGACCATGTTCTTGTCGGGAAGCCACAGCGTGCCGGTCGAAACGTCGTTGAGGACGATGCGCGTGCGGTTCGTGCGGAACACGGCGGAGGAGGCCTCGGCGAGGCTCGGGACCGTCTGCGCCTGGTTGCGCGTGGAGTCCGTGCAGGTGCGCACGAACGCGCCCGAGCCCGCCCACGCGCCGTAGGAGCATCCACGGTGGAAGACGGGGGCCGCGGGGGTGCCCTTCTGGCCGCTCTCCGAGGCTTCCTGACGCTCGATCGCCTTGCCGTTCAGGGGCACGGACACCAGCTGGTCGCCGGTCGCGAGGAGGACCGAGGCGGCCTCATCGCCAGGGATCTGCAGGACGGCGCCACTCACGTGCTCCTCGGACAGGGTCGCGGACCTTGCCGCCGGGCAGGACGAGCTTGTTGCCGGTCTGGTCGTAGACGACCGGCTTGTCGCCGACCGCGGTAATCGTCAGGGGTCCCGGCGGGCGTAAAGTCTTTGATCTCCGTGGTCTTGGCGCGCCACGCCTGACCCTCGCGCGTCAGCGTCACGAGCTGGAGGAGCCGGGAGAGTACGCGAAGACCGTGCCCGAGTTCGACACCGTCACGATGCCGTCACTCAGGTCGTTGGCGACCGCATCCTCACGCAGGAGCGACATGGTGGCGGGCTCGTTGGCGCTGCCAGCCCACAGGAGGCCCTCGTTGGGGTCGAGGACCGCCAGGACCGAGCCGCCCTGAACCTGAACCGCGTTGTCGGGCAGGGTGACGGACTGGCCGAGAGAGAAGGAGGTCGGACGCACCGGGGTGACCGTGCGACTCACGGTCTCACCCAGGGTCACGTCGCCGCCCTCCTGACCGATGTCGAAGGACGCGGACTTCACCGAGACCGTGCCGTCCAGCATGAGAGCGTCGTAGTTGAGGTGTCCGAGGAGCTTGCGATCCTGGTTCGTCACCCAAATGCCGCCGTCGTCGACGCTCACCTGGGTGACCTCGACACCCCGATACACGACCGCGAGCACGCACAGCATCGCGGACACCAATAGGACGGCGAGCGCGGGTATCCGCTTCGACCAGGTGTTTCGCGATCGACGCGCCTTGTTCATGTGGCTTTCCTCAGTCTCAATGTGCGCACTGCTAGGGGGCGTTGTCTGTATCCGCGGAGGGTATGGGCAACCATCCCAAGGATACACACCGACCAACCCTATGGATAAACCCCGCAGACAACAACAGGTACCGAGGAATCTGCAACCTGTCGAACGGGGTTCGCCGGGCGGTGCGTGGCCATTCGGCGCACGCGAGAACCTGACCACAGTCGCGCATTTGGGCTATCGCACCTCGTCGACGAGGCCGGGGCGGGTCCCCGGTCCGCTCTCCCGATGCCGGGGTCACGGTGCCCGCCCGCGCGCGGGAACCGCAGATGAGGGCGGGTCGGGTTACGGTGAGTGCATGGCGAAAGAGAAGATCACCTACCGCTGCTCCGAGTGCGGGTGGACCTCCCCAAGTGGGTGGGCCAGTGCCGCGAGTGCGGGGCGTGGGGCACCGTCGACCAGGCGGGCGAGGCCTCGGGCGGGCCGCGCGGCCGCGACTCCCCGCGTCGCCCCGCCCTGCCGATCGGCGAGGTGGACGGCGAGCGGGCCTCGTCGCGCTCGACGGGCGTGGGCGAGCTGGACCGGGTCCTCGGCGGCGGCATCGTTCCCGGCGCGGTGATCCTCCTGGCGGGCGAACCCGGCGTGGGTAAGTCGACGCTGCTGCTGGACGTGGCGGCGAAGGCCGCGCGCACGGCGGCGGCGGGCGGGCGCGGCCCCGGTCCTCTACGTGACGGGCGAGGAGTCTGCGGCGCAGGTGCGCGGGCGCGCGGAACGCATCGGCGCGCTCGAACCGAATCTCCTGATCGCGGATGAGACGGAGCTCGGCGTCGTCCTCGGGCACGTCGAGGCCTCTCGCCCCTCTCTGCTCATCGTCGACTCCGTGCAGACCATCTCCTCCGCCCAGGTCGAGGGCGGGGCGGGCGGCGTCGCGCAGGTGCGCGCGGTCGCGGCCTCGCTGATCCGGGTCGCCAAGGAATCCGACCTGCCGACCCTGCTCGTCGGCCACGTCACCAAGGACGGCGGCATCGCCGGGTCCCGCGTCCTCGAGCACCTCGTGGACGTCGTCTGCCAGTTCGAGGGCGACCGTCATTCGCGACTGCGCCTGCTGCGCGCGGTGAAAAACCGCTACGGCCCCACCGACGAGGTCGGCTGCTTCGAGCTGACGGACTCGGGCATCTACGGCCTCGCCGATCCGTCCGGCCTGTTCCTGTCGCGCACGACGCGCGGCGTGCCCGGCACCTGCGCGGCCGTTTCTCTGGAGGGGCGCCGCCCGCTGCCCACGGAGATCCAGTCCCTCGTCGCCCCCTCGTCGGGCGGCTCGCCTCGGCGCACGACCTCGGGCGTGGACCACGCGCGCGTCGCCATGATCCTCGCGGTCCTGCAGGCCCGCATCGGCGCGGACACATCGGGGGCGGACGTCTACGTCTCCACGGTCGGCGGAGCGCGCACGGTCGAACCCGCGATCGACCTGGCGATGGCCATCTCCATCGTGTCCTCCCTCAAGGGCACTCCCCCGCGCCCCGACCTCGTCGCGGTCGGAGAAATCTCGCTGACGGGTGAGGTACGCGCCTGCACGGGCACCCAGCGCCGCCTCGCCGAGGCCGCACGCCTGGGCTTCTCTAGCGCGATCGTGCCCGCTCAGGGCAGCGAGGACCTGTCGGGAGTCGACGGCATCACCGTGTTTACTGTGTCGGATCTGGCGACGGCTATTCGTGTCGCTTTCCCGGCGGACTCGCAATAATAGGAATCACACCGACTGTTCTGGGAGGGAATCACATTGACGTCCGATGCAGCGATCCTTCGTGACGCACTGCGCGCAGTCGCGCCCGGCACGCCTCTGCGAGAGGGACTGGAACGAATCCAGCGCTCCCACACGGGTGCTCTCATCGTCCTGGGTTACACCCCGGAGGTGCAGGCCATGTGCTCGGGCGGCTTCGACCTCGACGTCGCTTTCACGGCCGCGCGCCTGCGCAGAGCTGTGCAAGATGGACGGTGCGGTCATCATCGATCCCGACCAGTGGCGTATCCGCAAGGCGAACGTGCAGCTCTTCCCGGACCCGACGATCCCCACGGATGAGTCGGGTATGCGTCACCGTACCGCGCAGCGCACCGCCCGACAGACCCACCTGCCGGTCCTGTCCCTGTCCGCGTCCATGCGCATGATCTCCATCTACGTGGGGTCCGAGCATCGCCTGGTGGAGGAGCCCGAGGCCCTGCTCTCGCGCGCGAACCTGGCCGTCGACACGCTCGACCGCTACAGTCAGCGCCTCGACGAGGTCCTGCAGACCCTCACCATCCTGGAAATGCGCGACAGCGCGACCGTGCGCGACGTCGCCACCGTCATGCAGCGCATGGAAATGATCCGGCGCATTACCTCCGAGATCACGGAGTACCTCGAGGAGCTGGGCTCGGAGGGCCGCCTGCTGGCCCTGCAGGTCGAGGACCTCGTGCGCGGCTCCGCGTCAGAGCGCGCCCTCGTCATGCGCGACTACATCGCGAACCCGGATGACCTGGCCCGCGTCGAGGCCGAGCTGTCGTCGCTCGGCTCGGAGCGGATCGTGGACCTGACCGCGATTTCGAACATCCTGGGCCTGGACGTGTACGAGGTCGCGGACCTGGATCGCGAGATCACGCCGCGCGGCGTGCGCGCCCTGTCCCTGGTGCCGCACCTGTCGTGGAGCGCCATCAAGGTCGTGTCCGCACACTTCAACTCCCTGCCGCAGCTGCGCGCGGCCACCGTTTCGGACCTGGAGGAGCTCGAGGGGATCGGCCCCTACCGGGCGAAGCTCATCACCGAGAACCTGGCCCACCAGGCTCAGGCCGTGAGCGCCGGAATCGTCGGCTGGTAGCCGCCCGCCGGCTCGCAGCCGTTAGCGGCCCGACTGTGCGCCTGACTGGGCGCCCGACTGCGCCCCGACTGGGGCGCAGGGGTGGGCGCCGGCGTCACGTCGACGACGGTCGAGCCAACTTCGCGCGTGCCCATCGTGACGGCCACCTTGTAGGTGCCGGCCGCGGCCGCACTCGCGCCGCCCGCCGGAGCCGTACAGCCGTTCGTGTACACGTATCCATCCCAGCGCAGCGCGCCGGACCAGGTGCCGCCCGGGCGCAGCAGCAGAGTCGTCGAGGACTGCTGGCTGTCGGCGCATCGCGAGGAGTCGTAGACCTGGTGGTCGCCGGTCGTCACCGCCAGGTTGAAGCGCGTCAGCGACGTCGAGCAGGCGACCGATCCACGGTTTTCCAGCGTGAGCGTCACGGGCATCGCCGAGCCGGAGGCCACGGAGCTCGCCTTCGCGGTGGCCGTGATGTCGCGGTCCAGGCAGGCGGGAATGTCGATCGTGGTGCCGTCGGTGAGCAGGCCGTCGGCGGTGGCCTCCTGGCCGCCCTTGAGCGTGTAGCCGGAGGCATCGAGGGCCCCGGACTGGACGACGGACTGCGGGGTCGACTGGGGCGCAGGATCGGCGCTGAAGGCTCCCGCGATGGCGCGCACGGCGGCGACGATGCCCCACACGATGAGCGCAATGATGAGGAGCAGGCCCAGGCCGGTGATGATGCGTCGGGGCCACAGGTTCACGGGCGGACGTCCGCCGCCCGAGGGAGCCTTCTTAGGCCGACGCGCAGCTGCCCCACTCCCCGCTTGGCCGTCGAGGCACCGGCGGAAGACGCCGCGCGCGTCGAGGCTCCCCGACCGCCCGTTGCGGCTCGGGAGGCGCGGTCGCCGGCGCGTCCGGATGCGGACGCGGAGCGACGGGACGAGGGTCGCCTGGGGAATTCTTACGCTGGTCAGCCACGCGTCCACGATACCGGCCCGCGCCATCGGGGCGCGACTAACGCTCGGGGCGGGCTCACTTTCGCGCGCGAGAGGACTCCCCACACGCGTTGTTTAGGCGGCGGCGCTGCGCTTGTGCGAGCTCGACGATCCGTCGTCGTCGGGGTTGATGACGCACCAGCGTTCCACGACGAGGCGACGATAATCCAGACGAGGCCGACCAGGCCGCTCAGGCCCTGACGCGATCGCGTTGGCGACCATCGCCGAGGCCTCGAGCTGCGTGAGGGACACGATCATGACGCCGATGAGGACGCCGGCGAGCGCGGCTCCCACGATCGCGCTGGCCCTGGCGAACACGGCGACGCGCATCGCGCCAATCGCGTCAATCCACGTGTCTTTGTTGGCGCGCAGGCGACGCACGGCAAGGCCTGACCAGATGAGGAGCGCGGTCGCGACCGCGAAGACGACGGCCGGGCCGGGCGTGACGATCAGGGGGGTGCCTCCCGCGCGCATGTGCGCGAAGAAGCCGAGGAAGCTGAGAAGGGCACAGACGAAGCCGACCAGCGCCACCCAGGTGATCGACAGGGTTTCATTTAACGCCTCTTGACGATGGGGATCGCACCCGTCATCGTGGGCCGCACGACGACGCGGCGCAGGATGCCGGTCTGAGTGGCCTCGTCCTCGGGGATGGGGCCGACGGGGGTGTTGTCGGGCAGCCCGGGGGCGAGGATGGTGGAACGTCCGTCGGCGTGCACGGTGGCCTTGGGGGGCCTCGTCGTCGCGCCCCAGGCCGGAGCGGTCGTCGACGACGCGCACGTCGTGAGGCGCCCACGGAGAAGTTCCAGTCGGGTAGCGCGATCTTGGAGCGGGACTCCTCGCGCTTGGACTCGAACACGGGGGCCCAGCGGGGCTTTTCGGTCCCGCTCGGCTTGTACGTGCCGGTGCCGATCTTGCGGGTCATGCGACCGGCCGCAGAATCGGCGGGCACGGAGGACACAGGGTGCCAGGACGGGCGCGACGAGGCCTTGGCTTCGTCCGCGCGGTGACGACGCTGGCGGTGGGGCGGGCCGGGCACCGCCGGGGCGGTCGGGACCTCGTCCGCGGGGCTTCACCCTGCGGCGCTGCGCCCTGCGGGGGCTGCGTCGGGTTCGTCAGTCTGCGCGGCGGGGTCCGCGGCCGGAGCTTCGGCCTCGGGCGCGTCAACGTCGCGCGGCGTGAGTTCGTCGAGCTCTGGCTCGCTGGCCTCAGGCTCTTCGGCGCTCGAGGCCTCGTCCGAAGCCTGGGCGGCGGACAGGCGGCCCCAGATGCTGGCGCGAGGTGCGGGGGCCTCGTCGGCGGAGACGGGGGCGGCCTCGGGTTCCTCGGCCTGCTCGGGGGCCGACTCGGAGTCTGCGGCCTCCTCGACGTGGTCGGCGGGTCCTCGATCACCGTATGGGCGGCGGGAATCTCCACCGGCTCGGCGGGCTCGCCCGGGCGGGTAACGAGGTCGCTAACCTGGCTGATCTCGCCGGTCAGGGCCTCGATGAGCTCGCGCATGTCGGCGCTGGCCTGCTCGGCGCGCTGGGCGAGGAGCTGGTCGGAGTCGGCCATGACGGCCGCGGGGTCCTCCAGCCAGTCGTCGACCGCGTCGATGATGCCCTCGCGGTCGGGGGTGTCGGCCAGCAGGTCGGACACGCGGCCAACGCCCTCGAGGACGGCGTCGGGCTCACACAGGAGCCAGGGTGCCAGAACGAAGGCGCGTTCGCTGGCGCGCGGGTGCGGCAGGGTGAGGACCGGGTCGGAGGAGGCCAGGCCCTCGATCTGAATGATGTCGATGTCGACGGTGCGCGCGCCCCAGCGCTCGTGGCGCTCGCGTCCCAGCTCGCGCTCGATGCGGCTGGTCTGGGCGAACAGCTCGTCGGGGGTCGCGATCGCGGAGCCGACAACGACGGCGTTCCAGTAGTCGGGCTGGGGGGCTTGGCCGGGTGCCAGCACGGGCTTGGTACGCATGATCGGCGAGACGTCGTCGATCTGGAAGCCCTCCATGTGGGACAGCGCCTCGACCGTGTGCATGAGGGTGACGGGACGTCCCGAGGTTTCCGCCGATCGCCAGGACGACGCGGCGCGAGCGCAGGTGCTCGGGGCGCGTTGCATCGTGGGCGGGCGCGGCGTGTGCGGCCTGGACGTCGCGGCGCGTGGGCAGGGCGCCGCTCTGTTCCTGCTCGGCGGGGCTGGGGGCCTGGGCGCGGCCGTGAGGCCCTCGATCTCGCCGGTGAGGACGGGAGCCATCCTCGGCCTCGTAAATGCCTTTGAGGAGACAGCGACAGCGGCATCGCGTCGGTCTGGCCCGCTCGCACGGTCACGGACACGTCCGCGAAGGGGTGGTCGATGGGGGCGTCGGGCTTGTGGACGGTGACCTCGGTGCCGACGACGCCCTCGTGGCTCATGACGCGCGAGGCGATGGTCTCGGCGAGGGTCTCGATGAGGTCGACGGCGCTGCCGGTGAGGACGGCCATGGCCTCGTCGGCGATGTCCGCGTAGGAGACGGTGGCGGCGATATCGTCGGCGGTGCCGGCGGTCTCGACCCACATGACGATGTCGGCACTGAAGCGCTGGTTGCGGTCGCGCTCGAAGTCGTAGACGCCGTGGTTGGCCAGCGCCCCGAGTCCTTTCAGGGCGATGATGACGCGTCGGTTAGTCAACGTCGTTCTCCTTTCCGGCGATGGCCGCCGCGGTGGCTGCTACGTCGTGGACCCGCACGGCCCACGCGCCAGCTGCCGCGCAGTAGGCGGCGATGTCCGCGCTGTCCGCGTCCACGTCGCCCCCGAGGGCCTTGACGAAACGCTTGCGAGACGCGCCGACGAGGACGGGGTATCCGCCCTGCGCGAAGCGCGGCAGTTCGCGAAGGATCTGCCAGCACTGGTCGCCCGTCAGCGAAGCCGAGGCCCGGGTCGACCACAATTTTTATCAGCTGTCACACCAGCATCAATAGCGTCTTGAACCTGGGATCCCACGCGCTCGATGAGCGTGCCCACGAGTCATCCCCGTAGTCGAAGTGCTCCCCGGCATGCCCGGCAGCGCGCGGTAGTGCTGGACGACGTAGGCGCAGCCCGATTCGGCGACAGCCGCATTCATCTCGGGGTCCCAGCGCCCGCCGCTCACGTCGTTGATGATCGCCGCACCGACGCGCGCGGCCTCGCGGGCCGTCGACGCGTGCAGCGTATCCACCGACACGATGATGCCGTCAGTGGCCAGGGACTCGACGATGGCGCCGATACGCGCCCACTCCTCGTCCGCGCTGATGCGCGTCGAGTTCAGGGCGGGTCGATTCCCCGCCGACGTCGATGAGGTCCGCTCCGGCGGCCACCATCTCCCGCGCGTGGCGCAGAGCGGCCGCGACGTCCGTGTAGCGTCCCCCGTCCGAGAAGGAATCGGGGGTCACGTTGAGGATGCCCATGATCGCCGTCCGCCCGCTGGGCAGGCTCAGGCCGCCCGGCAGCGCCGGGGGCGGCGGGACCGAGGGACGAGGCCGGGGCGGCGGGCAGGGGCAGGGACACTCACGTCATCGGCTCCCGGACAGGGACGAGGGCCATCATCTCGGCGCGGGTCGCGCCGTCGCTCATGATGCCGCGCAGCTCTGCTGGTCACGGTCGAAGAGCCAGGCTTGGAGATGCCGCGCATCGACATGCACATGTCTCGGCCTCGATGACGACGATGACGCCCTGGGGATCCAGGATCTCGTCGATCGCGTCGGCGACCTGGGCCGTCAGGCGCTCTTGGACCTGGGGGCGGCGCGCGTAGCCTTCGACCACGCGGGCCAGCTTGGACAGGCCCGTCACGACGCCGCCGCGCGGAATGTAGCCCACATGGGCGCGGCCGTAGAAGGGCAGCAGGTGGTGCTCGCACACCGAGAAGAAGGTGATGTCGCGGACCAGAACCAGCTCGTCGGTGCCCGCGTGGAACTGGGTGCGCAGGTGCTCGCGCGGGTCCTCGGTCAGGCCCTTGCACATCTCGCGCCAGGCGCGCGCCATGCGGTCGGGCGTGCCGACCAGGCCCTCGCGCTCCGGGTCCTCACCGATCGCGACGAGCAGGTCGCGCGATGCCTTTTCGACGCCTGCGGGATCGTAGGTCACGCCTGCTCCCTCGCCCTCGTTCGCCTGGGTGTCCATCACGTCGGAGACGTCAATCGAGGGACCTCAAACGACACCTCGGAGGTGGCCGAGGCCTCGGCAGACCCCACGCCGACCGGGTTGCCCAAGACCACGCCCGGGACGGCCGCGTCGGACTGGTAGTTCCACACGGGACGCTCGGGGGCCTTCACGACGTCCTTGAAGATCTCCGCGAGCTGCGCCTCGTCGAGGGTCTCCTCCTCGAGCAGGCGCGAGGCCAGCGTGTCGAGAACACCGCGGTTTTCCGACAGGATCCGCCACGCCTCGCGCATCGCGTTGTCGAGGAGGCGACGCACCTCCTCGTCGATGATCGCGGCCGTCTCGTCGGAGAAGGCGCGCGGGCCCTCGCCGCTACCGTGCCCGAAGGCCTCGGTGTCGGCGTCGCCCAGCTTGACCATGCCGATGCGGTCGCTCATGCCGTAGTCGGTGACCATGGCGCGGGCCGTCTTCGTGGCCTGCTGGATGTCGTTGGCGGGGCCGGTCGACGGGTCGCGGAACACGATCTCCTCGGCGACGCGGCCGCCCATGCCGTAGACCAGATCGTCGAGGAGCTGGTTGCGGGTCTTGTTGAAGCGATCCTCGGTGGGCATGACCATCGTGTAGCCCAGGGCGCGGCCGCGCGGCAGGGATCGTCACCTTCGTGACCGGATCCGTGTAGTTCAGGGCGGCGGCGGCCAAGGCGTGGCCGGCCTCGTGGTAGGCGGTCACGGCCTTGTCGTGGTCGTTCATGACGCGGGTGCGCTTCTGCGGACCCGCGATCACGCGGTCGATGGCCTCGTCGATAGCGCGCTCATCGATGAACTGCATGTCCGAGCGCGCGGTGAGCAGCGCGGCCTCGTTGAGGACGTTCGCCAGGTCAGCGCCCGTGAAGCCGGGCGTGCGCTTCGCGATCTGGCGCAGGTCGACCTGCTCGGTGAGGGGCTTGCCCTGCGCGTGGACCTTCAGGATGGCCTCGCGGCCCCTTCAGGTCAGGGGCCTCGACGGCGATCTGGCGGTCGAAAACGCCCGGGGCGCAGCAGCGCCGGGTCGAGGATGTCAGGGGCGGTTGGTCGCCGCGATCAGAATGATGTTGGCGCGCTCGTCGAAACCGTCCATCTCGACGAGGAGCTGGTTGAGCGTCTGCTCGCGCTCGTCGTTGCCGCCACCGATGCCGCTGCCGCGGTGGCGACCCACGGCGTCGATCTCGTCGACGAAGATGATGGCCGGCGCGTTCTTCTTGGCGCGCTCGAAGAGCTCACGCACGCGGGAGGCACCCACGCCGACGTACAGCTCCATGAACTCCGAACCGGAGATCGAGAAGAAGGGGCGTTCGCCTCGCCGGCGACGGCCTTGGCGAGGAGGGTCTTGCCCGTTCCGGGAGGACCGTAGAGCAGGACGCCGCGCGGGATGCGCGCACCCACCTTGTGGAACTTGTCCGGGGAGGCCAGGAACTCGCGGATTTCCTCGAGCTCCTCCACGGCCTCGTCCTCACCGGCGACGTCCGCGAAGGTGACGTCCGGGCGCTCCTGGTTGAATTCCTTGGCGCGCGACTGCGTGAAGCCGCTCATCATCCGCGAGCCCGACATGGAGCGCATGATGAAGTAGAACGCGACACCCAGGATCACCAGCGAGATCAGCAGCTGAACGACGCCACCGAGGATGCCGGACTGGGGACGCACCGCGTTCCAGCCCTTCGCAGGAGCCTTGTCGGCCACCGTGTCCAGGATGTCCTTGGTCTGCACGTAGGAGTACGTGAAGTACACGTCCTTGCCCAGGTCAACGGTCTTATCGTCGCCGCCGGTGCTCTGGTGGACGTAGTTTTCCGTCAGCGTCAGGTTCACCTGCTGGGTGCCCTCGTTGAGGACCACCCGCTCGACCGTGTCGCCCGAGATGAGCGCGAGGCCCTCGGAGGTCGTCACGGCGCGAGGGGCGAAGAAGCCCCACATGAACCAGCCGCCGGCGAGCAGCATGATGAGCGGAACCATCACCCACCCCAGGCTGGGGCGTTTGTTCTTGATCTTCTCGTTCACGTGGGTCCCCTACAGGTAAGCGTTCTCAGTTGTTGTAGACGTGCGGCTGCAGCGTGCCGACGAAAGACAAATTACGGTACTTTTCCGCGTAATCCAGGCCGTAGCCGACGACGAACTCGTCGGGAATATCGAAGCCCACGTAGGCAACGTCCACGTCGACCTTGGCGGCCTCCGGCTTACGCAGGGCGGTCGCGATCTTGACGGAGGCGGCGCCTCGTCCGAGCAGGTTCGCCTGCAGCCAGGACAGGGTCAGGCCCGAATCGATGATGTCCTCGACGATGAGCACGTGGCGTCCGGCCACGTCCTGGTCGAGGTCCTTCAGGATGCGCACGACGCCCGAGGTCTTGGTGCCGGAACCGTAGGAGGACACGGCCATCCAGTCCATCTCGAGGGGGGTGTGCAGCTTGCGGGACAGGTCCGCCATGACCATGACGGCGCCGCGCAGGACGCCGACGATCAGCAGTTCTTCGCCCGCGTAGTCGCGGTCGATCTGCTCGGCCATTTCGGCGAGCCGACGGTCCATATCCTCGGCGGTGACCAGGGATTTCTTTCAGGGTCGTTACCCATATCGGTGGCGTCCACCGTGTCCTCTTTTCGTATCGAAGCTACGCGAGCGATTCCACTATAAGCGTGCCACACAAACGCTCGCCTGTTCCAGGAAGGACGGGATTCTCACTGTCAGCGCAACATCCTGTGATCGCGCAGGCAGTGCCGGGCCGCTCCGGTGGGGTCTTTCGCGGCGTGTTCCCGCTGTTTAGTCGGGGTCTGGGGCCGTCGAGGCGCCCGCCTCGCGCGCGGCGAAAGCGATGCGCGCATGCGCGCCGCGTCCAACACGTGAGGCGGTGCCTCCGGGCAGGTCGATGGGCCCCTGGCCGCGCCACGCGACCACAAGGTCGTCGAGGGCGTCCACGTGGGCGCTAGACAACGCGCGAATTCCGGCGACGCGGGCGGCCTCACGCAGCGCCCGGGTGCGCACCGCCCGGGGGGTGCCCAGCAGGGCAGACACCGCCAGGGACGGGTGTCCCGTCTCGAGTCGTGCTCCTCCCCCGGCGTCGCCGAGGCCGCGAGCGCGCTCGCCCACTGGGCGAGAGCATCGTCGTCGGCCGCGCACAGGGCGAGCCGTGCGGGCCAGCGCGGGAACCGGGTCCACTCCCAGAGCCGAGGCCAGGGCGGGGATCGCGGCGTGGCGCAGCGCCGAGCGGCGCAGGGGGCTGCCGTCCGCGGCGCGCCATGGCCCGTCGATGTCGTTGGTCGGGTCCTGAATCAGGGCGAGGCCCGCCTGGGCGCAGGCCTGCTCCGTATCCGTTCGCCGCAGCCCGAGGAGGGGGCGCAGCCACGTCACCCCATCATCGTCACGCGAGACGGGAGCGATGGCCCGCAGAGACGAGGGGCCGGAGCCGCGCGCGAGGCGCAGAAGGACCGTCTCAGCCTGGTCGTCCATCGTGTGGCCGAGGAGGATCAGGGCACCCTCACGCTGGGCGACCGCTCGCAGGGCGGCTCGGCGGGCGTCGCGGGCTGAGCCTTCGGGCCCTCCCGGGCCGTCCACCACCACGGTCTCGACGACGGCACGCGCCCCCAGGAGGCCGCCAGATCCGCGACTCGGCGAGGCCTCCTCGCCACTGCCCCGCGCGCAGCCCATGGTCGACGGTCACCGTCACAGCAGGGATTCCCGCACGCGCCGCCACGTCAATCGTCGTCAGCGCCAGCGCCAGCGAATCCGCGCCCCGACAGGGCCGACGATGAGGCGGGAGGGCCCCGGCCTCGTCGATGAAGGAGGTCGAGAAGCGCGCGCACCGCCAGGGGAGCAGGCGCGCAGGGGCCGCGCGGGTTCGCGCCCACGAGGCGGGAGGCCTCAGCGCACACGCGCCAGCCACGCTGCCGGCTCCGCGTACTCGCGGGCGCTCGGCAGGGCCTCGACGCCGGACAGAAGCTGCGCGATCGCGCCCTCGCGCACGACGGTGCGCGCAAATCCTCGGTCTGCGCCTGCAGGGCCTCGACCCCGGCCAGGGGGCATTCCGGCGACGCCGCGCACTGCAGGCCGACGCCCCCGGCGTGCGCGCGGTGGGTGCGCAGCCACTGGATCGAGGGCAGGTCGCGGGGCGTGAGGACCTCCATCTCCGCGGTGGGCAGGGCGTCCAGGAGCAGGACGATGCGCACGAGTTCGTCGCTGCGTTCGGGCAGCGAGCGCATCAGGTCGGCGATGTGAGGGGACGAGGTGGGGGGCGTGGGTGAGGTGGACGCCGCGCAGACCCGTGCACAGGGGAGACCCAGCGGCACCAGTCCGTCTGGTCAGGGCGTAGCGCTGCGCGTCGGCGAGCACGTTGGGAGGGCCACGAGGATCCGGCGGCCGGAGCGCACGTCCCAGATGCCCGTCGCGTCCTTGGCGAGGGCGCGCAGGATGACGGCCTCGGCGGCCAGGACCTTGGGCGTGCGCGCGTCCTCAAAGCTCTCCAGGAGCGAGCCGACCGAGCGGATCAGGCCGCGGCGGTCAACGACGAGGGTCGGGGAGCCGGCCACCTTCTCGGAGGCCTCGGGCAGGGTGGAGAGCTCGGCGAGCCGACGATCCGACCAGGCGACCGAGCGGCGCAGGCGCGCCACGACGGCGAGGCACCCACGCGAGGCCGAGGGCCCCGCGTAGGGACAACAAGCGAGAACTCCCGCGACGTTGCGCGGGCCAAACGGCATATCCATGGCCTCAGTCTAGCCCGGCGAGGCCCTCCTCGAAGGCGTCGAGGTGGCCGCGCGTGGCGTAGGCGCCCTCGGTGACATTGTCGTGACCGATCGACACAAGGAGGACGCGCCCGCTCTTCGTCATGACGGACCCGGACAGGGAGGTGACCTCCTGGAGGGCACCCGTCTTCGCCTGTACGTTTCCGGCCGCGGGCTCCTCGGTCATGCGCTTGGAGAGCGTGCCTACCAGGCCCGCCCACGGCAGGAGGCGCATCGTGTTCGCCTCGGTGCCTGTCCCCTCATACGAGGCCTTGAGGACGCCGACGAGGGTGTTCGCGCTGATCTTGTCGTTGCTGGACAGACCCGAGCAGTCCTCGAGGGTCAGGCCCTCCGTGGGCACACCGGCCTCGGTCAGGGTCTTGCGCACCGTCTCGGTCGCGCCCTCGTAGGTCGAGGGGGCGCCCGCCGCGCGCGCGGCGAAACGGCAGTACTGGTCGGCGAGGGTGTTATCCGAGTGGGCGAGCATCCAGCGCAGCTGCTCCCCCATCGTCGCCGAGCTCACCTGGGCGACGGCTCCCGCTCCCGCGGGCGGATCCCCGGCCTCGCCGAGGGTCGCGGAGATCCCCTCCGCGCCGAGGGCCTGCGAGAAGACCTCGGCGACGCGTCCCGGTGCGTCCGAGTGAAAGCGTTGGCGCCCTCGTAGGTGCGTCCGGCGTCGATCGCCATGGGGCCGACGTGGCCCTCGTAGGGACCGACTTCCTGCGCATCCCAGGAGGACAGGGTGCGGGCGCCCTCGAAGAGAGTGCCGCGCCAATTCAGAGTCACGGAGGTGATACCGCGCTGCGCCAGGGCCGCGGCCGTGTCCTTCGCGAGGGTCTGCAGGCCCGCGCGGCCCGAGACCTCAACCTCGTCGGAGGTGCCAATCCCCAGGAGCAGGTCGCCCTCCGAATCCAGGTAGAGGGTCTGGTTGTCGGCGCCGAGGAGCGCGCTGGTCGTCAGCGTCGCCGTCGGATCCAGGTGGTGCAGCGCGGAGAAAGCCGCGAGGGTCTTCGTCGTCGAGGCGGTCGTGTGAGGGGTGGCAGCAGATGCGTCCAGGAGGACCTCACCGGTCTGCGCGTCCACGACCGTGCCCCACGCCGTGTAGCCGCCCTCAGCCGCGGCTGCCGCGACCGGCGCCCACAGCGCCTGGACGTCCTCGGCGGAAACCGGGTTCCCGGCACCCTTCGCGTCGCCGGAAATCGCTGCGGGTTCAAGCGTCGAGGCCGTGGGAGCGTCCGCCGGGGTGGCGGTTTGCGTCGAACAACCGGCACCCACCAGCGCCGCCGTCGCCACGAGTGCGGCGCTAGCGCTTACAATGGCCCCCATAGACGTGCGATGCATGGATTTCCCTTCGTGGTTACTTCGGTACCTACAGTACCCGTCCATGCGCCGACACAACCAACCGGACCCCCGAGTTTCGGGGCTAATGAGGAAAGGCGCGGCCATGGAATTTGACGTGACCATCAGAGATCCCCAAAGGGAACCAGAAACAAGTACGAGATCGACCACGTGACGGGCCGCATCCGCCTGGACCGCATGCTCTTCACCTCCACTCGTTACCCCGATGACTACGGCTTCATCGACGACACCCTGGGCGAGGACGGCGACCCGCTGGACGCCCTGGTGCTCCTCGAGGAGCCCACCTTCCCCGGCTGCGTGATCCGTTGCCGCGCGCTCGGCATGTTCCGCATGCGCGACGAAAAGGGTGGCGACGACAAGGTCCTGTGCGTTCCCGCCTCGGACCAGCGCGCCTCGTGGCGTACCGAGATCGACGACGTGTCGGAGTTCCACCGCCTGAAATCCAGCACTTCTTCGGGTCTACAAGGACCTCGAACCCGGCAAGAGCGTCGAGGGCGCCCACTGGGTGGGTCGCGAAGAGGCCGAGGCCGAGATTCGCCGCTCCTACGAGCGCCTGAAGGAGCACGAGGGCGAGCACTGAGCTGACTGCTTGCGGAGGGGCCGCGCGGACTTGCGTCTGCGCGGCCCCTTTAATTCGCACTTAACCCGATAGGTGATGGCCTGGGCGGGCTGCCCACCATGCCACCAATAGGGTTTAGCTGCGCATTGAAGGGTTAAGGGTGCCAGTAGAAGGGCCCCGGTGCCAGGCACACGGCGCAACAAACTCGCCCGGCGGGGTCCCACCGCTGCTGGTCCGCGAAAATACTCGCCCAGTACGGCCCCTCCAGCCGCATTTCCGCGAAAAACTCGCCCGCCACGGCCCCTCCAGCGACATTTTCCGCGAAGCTCCCCAGCGCGGCATAAAACACCCATTTTGGGCCATTTTTCGTGTGCTGGGCGAACTTTTGCGCGTTTACACGATGACTACAGTGCCGCTGGGCGAACTTTTGCGCGCTCGCACCCACACACCAGGCAGAGCAGGGCGAATAACATCGCGTACAGGACGCGGAAACATGGCGACGTTGAAACCAACAACACCACCGCTCACCCACAACAAGGGACCTATGAAACCCGCATCATCTCTGCACCCGAAAGACACGCCAAAAACACCCATTTCTCACCCGCAAAGGCGATGGCGGTTTCAGACGACCAGGCCACCTGGCCGACAGAGCCAGGCCGCGGCGCCCGCGGGCCCTGAAGCCATGTCCAGCCCCGCCATTTCACACCTGGACCCTCCGACCCGCACGTTAACCCGATGACACGCGCATGGGCCCTACAACTCGCACGTTAACCTGATGACATGCGCGTGGGCAACGACGCCTACATGCACATCTAGGGGTTTACGTGCGTATCAAAGGGTTAACGCGCATGTTCAGGGTCTTACGTGCGAACAACACTCCACGACAGGCACCGTTGTGCCCAAAACGTAGACCACCTCGCCCACAGCCACCCGTTTTCACCGGTTTTTGCCGAGGTGGTCTGCACTGTGGGCACTACACCACCTCAAACCGTGATCTCACCGCCACCAAACGGGGGAAATGGCGTCATTAGAACCACGACACGCCGGCGACACGCCGCCAGCCAGCCTCTAATGGTGCAAAACCCCCACCGCCACCGGCATGGAGGGCACCGGAGGGACCGCAGGGCCCGGGCCCCGCGGCCGGGCCCTGCGCCCAGAAAACCTGCGGGTCCACAAGCAACAACCAGCGCCACACAGCAACACGTAGTGTCCTATAACCGCGCTTTGCACGCTAGTTCTTCCACGCGTCGACGATGACGCCCGTGCGGTCGTAGATACTGATGCCGATCTGCGTGCCGGGCGCCTGGCAGGCCTCGACGATCGTCTTGTAGAGGGGCGTGCCCTTCTCGGCGTGGCGATCGAGCTCGTATTGGCGCAGGTCGTAGGCGCGCACAACCCCTTCACTTTCAGTCAGCTCGATGTGCACGAAGGGCCTATCGTCGCGTTCCTCGGGATTCATGGCGGTGCACGTGACGCCCTCGCGGGTCACCGGACCGTCGCGCCAGTCAAGGGCAGCCTGACCACACATGCCCCACGCGACCATACCAACCAGTCCGAGCACCACGAGCGAGGCCACGACCCCCAGGAACATGGTGCCGGGATGAGCTTCCGTCGCGTGCTTGCCGCTGCGCATCGGCTTGATCCTGCGAATCAGGTCGAGGATGAAACGACCGAACGCCGCCCGGACGATGGGGAGGAATGCGAGGACTGCTATGGCCGCAATGATCACTCGCGCCTGGCTCAACTGGAATGCCCACCGCGTCCAGTTATCCCTACTGAGGAAATCAATGAGCCCCCACGCCGGAGAGACCACGAGGAACAGGAGGATCAGGGTGCGCGCGAACGCGGGCAGCGGTTTGACGACCTGCGGGACCGTGGAGGTAGCACCGATCTGGTGGGTGTTCGTGTCGACGGTGGGGGCGCTCATGCCGTTCATGTTAGCCACGCGCCCCCACAAGCGCACTCGCGGGTTCCCCTCGGAGCATTCTTCTACACCGGCCGCACCGGATGTCCCTCGTGACCCCTGAGGTGGCCACCTCGACCCTTCAATGCGCACGTAAACCCTATAGGTGGCGGCATGGGCGAGCTGCCCACACTGCCACCTCACGGGTTAACCTGCGCATGAAAGGGTTAACACTGCCAGTAGGCGAGCCCAGCTGCCACGATCACCATCAGGAAAAACGCCGGGGGCCGCGCAGACACACAGTCTGCGCGGCCCTCGGCTCGTCAAGCAACGATGCGGCTCAGAGCCTCACGGCGTAGGGCATGATCGAGCCCCAGCTGTACACGCCGGTGATGCGCACGGGCACACCGAAGGTGGGAGCCTCGATCATCTGGCCGCCGCCCAGGTAGATGGCGACGTGGTAGATGCCGGACTGGGTGCCGTTGGAGGACCAGAAGATCAGGTCGCCGGCCTCCATGGAGCCGATCGGCACGTGCGTGCCATAGCTGTACTGGGCACGCGACAGGTGCGGCAGGTCGACGCCGGCACTCTCCCAGGCGAGCATGGTCAGGCCGGAGCAATCCACACCACCGTAGGATTCGCCGCCCCACACGTAGGGCACGCCGAGGTAGCTCTTCGCGGTCGCGATTGCCGTGTCAGCGCCGCCACCCGAGTAGGAGGGCGCCGAGTACGAGGGTTCCTCGTAGGAGTAGGAAGGCGCAGAGTAAGACGGCGCGGAGTACGAGTAGTCGTCGTCATCGTCATCATCGTAGGGAGGACGAGGCCTGGGCGGCAGCATCGGCGGCAGCCTGGCGTTCGGCGGCTGCGGCGGCATCGGCCTGACGCTGGGCTTCAGCGGCGGCGGCTGCCTGCTCGGCGGCGATGCGCGCGGCTTCCTGACGCTCGGCTTCGAGGGCGGCCTCACGCTGGTTGATGAGGTCGACGGTCGTGTTCTGCTTGGTGGCCAGTTCCTGCACGTAGGCGCCACGCTGGGCGGCGACGATCGCGGCCTCGTTCTGGGCGGCGGTCGCGGCCTGGTTGGCGGCGTCGGTGCGCTTCTGCACCTCGTCCGTGGCGGCCTTCTGGTTGGCGAGCGCAGTGTTCGCGGCGTCGCGGGTCACCTTGGCAACCTGCTCGAGCGCGGCGACGTTCTGCATCTTCACCTCGGCGGAGGAGGAGAAGGAGCTGATGCCGGCCTGCTTGGTCTCGACGCTGCGCAGTCCGTCGGAGTCGAGGTAGGGGGCGAGCGCGTCGAGCGTGCCACCACCGTTACGGTAGGCAGCCTGTGCGACGGAGGCGATCTGCTGCTTGCCTTCCTGGAAGGCAGCCTCGGCGGCGTCCGCGTCAGCCGACGCCTGATTGGCGGTTGCAGTCGCCTCTTGCAGCGCGATGGTCGCTTCGTTGAGGTCTTCGCCCGCAATCTGCGCGTTCTGCATCGCGGTTGCGGCGCTGGCATTGACCTCGGCGAGCTTGACCTCGATCTGGGCGACGCTCATCTTCGCGGCCTCTTCGGCAGCCTGGGCGGCAGCGATCTCTTCCTCAGAGGGGCGGCTTGCGCCATCTGGGGCAGCACGAGGAGGGCGCAGGCGGCGATAGCCGTCAGGCCCGTGCGAATGGTTCCGCGTCGTCTCATCGTTGTCTCATCTCGTCCAATTTGGTGCGCCGGAGCGCGCGTACTGGGAAAGAGCCTATCCACTTTCGTCACGCTTGGCAACAAACGCACCACAAAACTCAACTTTCACACATGCAACAATCGCAACATGTGCAACATCGACACCATAATTACCGCGCAAATACCTGCACTTTCATAACATTTTCAACCACCAATGCGAGCCTCCTCACACACCCTGACGCGACACCCCCACCTGTCACAAAAGTCCACCATCCGGGACCCCTCAGCCCCGACCTCGTCGATGACAAACAATTGAGGGCATGAACCGTCGAATGTGCCGCTGACTGCGCGTCAGCACAAGCGACTGCCGCGCAGTCCCCCGACAGCGGGACGCGCCTCGACGCATGTTCACTTCACCGCATCTGCGGCCCGCCGGAGGGGAATCAGAGACGAACCACCCCTCACCTAAGGAGCCGCACAATGACCGCCAACGACTGGTCCTTCGAAACCAAGCAGATCCACGCCGGATACAACCTCGACCCCGCCACCGGCGCGACCGCACTGCCCATCTACCAGACCTCCTCCTACGCCTTTGAAGACACCGCGCAGGCAGCGAGCCGCTTCGCCCTGCAGGAGCTGGGCCCCATCTACACGCGCCTGACCAACCCGACGACCGACGGCGTCGCCGCCCGCATCGCGGCCCTCGAGGGCGGCGTCGGCGGCCTCCTCGTTTCCTCCGGTCAGTCCGCAACCGCCCTGTCGATCCTCGCCCTGGCCGTCGCCGGCAACAACGTGGTCGCCTCCCCCTCCCTGTACGGCGGCAGCGTCACCCTGCTGAAGAACACGCTGGGACGCCTGGGCATCGAGGCGCGCTTCGTCGCAGACCCCCTCGACCCCGAGGCCTGGCGCGCGCTCGCCGACGACAAGACGGTCGCCTTCTACGGCGAGACCATCCCCAACCCGCAGGGAGACATCCTCGACATCGAGCCGATCGCAACGGTCGCCCACGAGGTCGGCGTGCCCCTCATCGTCGACAACACGGTCGCCACCCCCTACCTGGTCCGCCCGATCGAGTGGGGCGCCGACATCGTCGTCCACTCGGCCACCAAGTACCTGGGCGGCCACGGCACGTCGATCGCGGGCGCGATCGTCGACTCGGGCAACTTCGACTTCGCCTCCCAGCCCGAGCGTTTCCCCCTGTACAACACGCCGGACGAGTCCTACCACGGCCTCGTCTACGCCCGCGACCTGGGCGTGGGCGGCGCGCTGGGCGCGAACCTGGCGTTCCTGCTGCGCATCCAGACGCTCATCAACCGCGACCTGGGCGCCGTCACTTCCCCCTTCAACGCGTTCCTGATTTCGCAGGGCATCGAGACACTGTCCCTGCGCATCGAGCGCCACGTCTCCAACGCGCTGGCTGTCGCCCGCTTCCTCGAGGCACACCCGGACGTCGAGTCCGTCAACTACGCGGGCCTGGAGTCCTCCCCCTACTACGAGCTGGGCAAGAAGTACGCGCCGCTGGGCACGGGCGGCCTGCTCTCCTTCGTCATCAAGGGCGGGTACGAGGCCGGCCGGGCCTTCGCGGACGGCGTGCAGCTCCTGCCCGTGGTCGCCAACATCGGCGACGCGAAGTCCCTCGTCATCCACCCGGCCTCGACGACGCACTCGCAGCTGACCGAGGAGGAGCTGGTCAAGGCCGGCGTCGCGCCCGGCACCGTGCGCCTGTCGATCGGCCTGGAGAACATCAAGGACATCCTCGCCGACCTGGAGCTCGGCTTCGACGCGGCCCGAGCGGCCACCGCCTAACAGACCCGTCGGCGGCCTCGGGACGATACACACTCCTGAGGCTCCGAGGCCGCCGCTGCCCCTCCCCGTCTCGCGCGACAGCGAAGCGCCCCTGCGAAAGAAGGACATCATGAGCCGTCACACCCTGCCCCCCGCGCCCACGTCCGGTGCGTGGCGCGAGGGCGACCCGGTCGCCTTCCGCAAGTTCGCGAACCTGGGCGCTCAGCGACTGGAGAACGGCGAGATCCTGCCCTCCGTGACGCTCGCCTACGAGACGTGGGGCGAGCTGGACGAGGCCTCGTCCAACGCGGTCCTCATCCTGCACGCGCTGACCGGCGACGCGCACGTGTGCGGCGAGACCGCGCCCGGCCAGCCGACCCCCGGCTGGTGGGAGCAGATCGTGGGCCCGGGGCGCATCATCGACACGGACCGCTACTTCGTGGTGGCCGCGAACGTGCTGGGCGGCTGCCAGGGGTCCACTGGCCCGGCGTCCCTCGCTCCGGACGGCGCACCCTGGGGATCGCGTTTCCCCGTGATCTCCACGCGCGACCAGGTCTACGCCGAGTCCCGCCTGGCCGACCTGCTCGGCATTGACGAGTGGAGCATCGTCGTGGGCGCGTCGCTGGGCGGACAGCGGGCGATCGAGTGGGCGGTCAGCTACCCGGAGCGCGTGCGCCGACTCGTAGTCGTGGCCTCGGGCGCGCAGACGACCGCCGACCAGGCGGCATGGACACACACGCAGATCCGCGCGATCGAGCTGGATCCCGGCGTGGCGCGGCGGCGACTACTACGCCGGCCCCGGCCCCACCGCTGGGCTCGCGCTCGCCCGCCAGATCGCGCACACGACCTACCGCTCCCCCTCGGAGCTGGACGAGCGTTTCGGCCGCATTCCCCAGAATGACGAGGATCCGCTGCACGGCGGACGCCTGGCGGTGGAGTCCTACCTGGACTACCACGGCGAGAAGATCGTGCGCCGCTTCGACGCGGGTTCCTACGTGACGCTGTGTCGCACGATGCTCTCTCACGACGTGGGCCGCGACCGCGGAGGCGTCACCGAGGCCCTCAAGGCGGTCACCGCGCGCACGCTTGTCGTCGCGGTCGACTCGGACCGCCTCTTCTTCCCGGAGCAGGTCTGGCAGATGGCCGCCGGAATTTCGGGCGCGTTCTACCGCGAGATCCACTCCGACCACGGCCACGACGGCTTCCTTATCGAGCACGACCAGCTGACGGCCCTCCTCGACGAGTTCCTCAACGAGCGCATCCCCTCGCGCGCGTCCTCCTTCGCCTGATCGGCGCCTATTCTCCGCGAGGCCGCCCCGGTTTCTCCTCCTCATCAACGAGGCCGGGGTGGCCTCGCGCGTTATGCTGACCCCATGAGCGTTACCAGCAATCCCACGCCCGGAGACGAGCTGATCCCGGACACGAGCGGTCTGCCCGACCTGTCCGGGGTGGATACCCCGGCCTCGTCACCCGAGGGGATCCCCGAGCGCGACGTCATGGCCCCGTGGGGCGAGGACGGCCCTCCCGGGCTTCAGTGGCGCGCCGACATCCTCGGCGACGGGTATGAGTCGCGCACGATCGAGCTGCTCGACGACGCGGAGGGGCCCTGCGTGGCCACCCTGGTGCGCGCGACCCCGCCCAAGAATGCCCGCGTGACGGTCCTGTACCTGCACGGGCGCAACGACTACTTCTTCCAGACGGAGATGGCCCAGCAGCTGGTCGACGCGGGCGCGGCGTTCTATGCGCTGGACATGCGCAAGTACGGGCGTTCCCTGCGTCCCCACCAGACGATCGGCTACGCCGACGACCTGTCCGCGTACGACGAGGAGATCGGCGAGGCCATCGAGATCATCCGTTCCGAGCGCGACGACGAGCCGATCGTCCTCATGGGCCACTCGACGGGCGGCCTCATCGCGACCCTGTGGGCGCACCGCCACCCGGGCGTCCTGGCTGGCCTGATCCTGAACTCGGGCTGGCTGGAGATGCAGTCGATGGCCGCCTGGCGCGGGGCGATGGCCCCCGTCATCGGGCGCATCGCGTCGCGCAACCCCATGTGGGAGGTGCCCTCGGGCGGGACCGGCCACTACGGTCGCTCGCTCGCGGGGCGCGCCTCCTCGGAGCTGCCGATCCCGGAGGGGCTATCAACCGAGGACCCGTCGGTCGCCGGCTGGCCGATCATCCAGGAGTGGAAGCGCCCCGAGTCCTACCCGGTCCCAGCCTCGTGGCTCGAAGCGATTATGGCCGGGCACGACACGATCGAGAAGCGCGTCCACCTGGAGTGCCCGGTCCTGTCAATGGTGTCCACGTCGGCCTATTTCGAGGAGGAGTGGTGCGAGCGCGTCTTCACGTCCGACACCGTCCTGGATCCGACGGTTATCGCCGAGCGGAGCTTGGGCCTCTCGGACCTGGTGACAATTGCCCGTTTCCCCGGCAAGCACGATCTGGTCCTGTCGGACGCCCCCGTGCGCGAGGCCGTGTACGCGACGATGCGCGGGTGGCTGGACGCTTTCGTGCACTGAGCATCAGGTAGCGAGGAGGCCCGGGATCTCGTGATCCCGGGCCTCTCTTCGTGCGTGTGCGTCGCGTTGTGTGGACGCCCGCCGCGGTCGCGTCAGTGCTTGGCGGAGTGCTGTCCGCGCGGAGCCTGCGCGTACTCGCGCACGATCTCGCGGTTGATCTCGTCGAGGGCTTCCGCCAGGGTCGGGCCCAGGCGGTCGCCGATGCGCACCTGACCCCACGCGTCGATATGGCCGAGGCCGCGCGCGGTGAGCAGGGTGTCCAGCGACGGGTAGGTGAGGCCCGCGCCCGAGATGGCACCGTTCGCGGCGAGCACCAGGTCGGCGGGCAGGCCCAGTTCGCTGCGGGCAATGAGGGGCGTGTCCTGGCCGAGAATCTCCGCAAGGGTGCGCAGTCCGGCCTCGTCGCGGTCGAGGACCGGCAGGCCCTCCGCGCGCGCCTGTGCGACCTCGGGGGATTCTTCGGAGCGATCCACGGACGAGGCCGTGGCCGCGTCGGTCGCACCGCCGTCGTTGAGCTCGCCCGACTCCTCGCGAGCGCGACGCGTGCGCGGCGACTCATGTGGGCGGGACGCTCCCAGCGCGGCTTGTCTTCCTCGGGGGCAGGCTGCTCGTCGACCTGGGGTTCGTCGGCCTGCTGATCGTGCGCCTGCTGCTCTGTGGCCGGCTCGTGGGCCTCCTCGGAGCGCGACTCGTCGGCGGGAGCATCGGCGTCGTCGTGAGCGTCGACGTCGGACGCATCGGCCACGTCGTCAGCGTTCTCATCCGCTGCTTCGGGCTCCTGGGCCTCAACGGCGGCGTCTTCGTGATCGAGGAGCTCGTCGGCCAGCTCGGCCTCGGCGTCCTCGGAGTCGTCGCCGTCTTCGACATCGCCGGAGCGCTCAGGCTCGACAACGTTCTCACGCTCGACGTCCTCACCGTGGACGGCAGGCTCGGCGTGCCCGGCGGTTTCACTGACGGGCTGCTCGTCGGCCGGCTGGTGCTCATCCTGCGAGACTTCCTGGGCCTCGTCAGCGGCGGCGTGGTTGTCGGCGGCGTGCAGCTCGTCGGCCAGCTCGGCCTCGGCATCCTCGAACTCGTCGGCGTCATCCGCGCGGTCCTCAGACTCGGACTCAGGCTGCTCCTCGCCCAGCTCCGCCTCGTCGCGCGAGGCTTCCACAGCCTCGTCGGACGGCTGCTCGTCGGAGAGTCTTCCGTGGAGGACTCTTCGGCGGCGGGCTTCCAGGGGCCGGGGGCTCCTCGTCGATCGGGTAGGTGAAGACCTCGCGCAGGTGCGGGGCGACCTTCGGCGTGGGGCGCGTCGTGGGGTCTCAGGTCCTCCTCGTTCGAGGCCCTCGGCGCTCTCCTCGGGAGGCGCGGGGATCGCGGACTCGGCAGGGCGCACTTTCCTCGAAGGAGCCGGCTGCTCGGTCGCGGCGGCGAGCTCGGGGGCTGCCGCGGCGGAGGCGAGGAGCTGCGGGCGTGGCCGTACAGGCGCGGACCAACCGCGTTCACGTCGAGGAAGAGGCGCCGTTAGACATCTGGCGCAGGTTCATGAGGTGCACCTCGACGCCGGAGGTCGCCAGCACGGACAGGGCGGGGCGCACGGAGGGGTCGATGTCGCCCGCGACCATGATCAGGCGGGGCCCGGGCCGACGGCCGGGGGCATGGAGTCGCGGAACTGCGTCCAACCGGCGCGGAAGCCCTCGGGACCGGACGGGTACTCGGCGGCGAGGTCCGACCAGGAGATCGAGGCAACCTCGGCCAGTCGAGACAGGGAAGTAATGAGGGTCTCGGAGTCGAGTTCTTTGAGGATTTCGACGGAGACGATCTGGCCGGTCACGTCGAGAGCCGTCAGGCGGGGCGTCTCCTCGTCGTCCTGGCCGGTCATGTCGCGCCAGGTCACAGGGAAAAGCGGACGCGAGACGATCTGCAGGACCTGCTGGCAGATAGCGTCAACGAGGTCGGGTCCCAGGTCTTGGGCGACCGGGTATCCGAATTGAGCGGGTACGAGGTGACCATCCTCGAACTCAAACAGGGCCATCGCTCTTTCCTTCACGTGTATGGGGCGCTCGTGGCCATTGTTTCATACGTTCCAAAAGAAACACGGATGACACAGGGACATTGCGATAGATACCACGTAATTATCAGGCGACATTACGGGCGTCGACGAGCCATCTCACCCGTGAGATCCACTGCACCCAAGCTCTTTCAAAGCGGTAGAATAGTGTGTCAACACAACGTAATGCCTGCACGAAGGACAGGACAACGATGCCCGACCTCAACATTGTCCAGGGCGACCTCGAGAGATTCTCCGCAGAACTGGGCGAGGTTTCCACGGACGTATCAACCTATACGGCTCATCCCCTGAAACTCACACTGGTCCAATCAGCCATGCCTGGCGGCTCCTCCTACAAGCAGGCGCAATACGCGGGCGAACACATGGAGGACCAGCTGACGGCACTGAAGACTTCCTTCACAACCCTATCCGACAATGTGGAGGCCGCGGCCAACCAGTTCAAGGCGACCGAAGAGATCAACCAGCAGGCGATCCAGCAGGTCCGGGGCAGCATTCCAGAACCCTGCCCGCCCGTCGGTCCCTCGAAGGGAGAATGAGCCATGGCGATCACATGGGCCAACGTCCTCGAGTGGCAGACCGGTCCACTCGAAGAGATTGCACAGGAGCTCCTCGAGGCCAGCCAGGGGCTTCGCGAGGCCTACGAAAAGGGCCAGGACGCCCTGGGCGCCGTCCAGTCCGAGGGCGAAGCCGTGACGGCGATGCGCACAACGACCACCACCAACCTCGCCTCGCTCGAGCGCGCCCTCACCAACGTCAACGGCGCCCTCATGGCCATCGAAGGGGCACACGACCAGGTCGGACAAGTCATGGTCGACATCAACGAAATCACGTCTTTTCGCATCCGAGAACGAATGCACCATCAACCAAGATGGCAGCGTGAGCGCAACGGAAAAAGGAAAAGACGCTGCCCAAAAAGTTGAGGCTGGAATCAAAACACTTCTGGAAAAATGCCGACCAGGTCGACACCGATCTCTACCACGCTCTCCAAGACATCAATAACGACCGCTACACGGACGGTGACGGGGCAAACAACAAGGTCGTCGGCGTCCCCTGATTTCCCCACAGTCAAACTGGAGCCCATCCCAGAACGCAGCCTGGTGGAAATCACTGTCGTACGAGCAGCAGCAATTCCTCACGGACCACTGCCCAGATAAAGTCCGCCACCTCGACGGACTCCCCGCAACCGCGCGCGACAGGGCCAACCGCTTCGCCCTCAACGGCTACTTTGACGAGAAGGGCAAGTACCACAAGGCGCCCTCGCGGACGCCAAGAAGGAACTCGACGACGCGCAGAAGAAATACGATGATGCGGTCGAAAAAGCCGGACCAGACACAAACACTGGTCGTTCGAACTCGCAGGCTCTCGATGTCAACGAGAAGAAGAAGGAGCTCGAGCGCGCAAAGGAGAAGTATCAAGACCTCGTGACCATCCAGTCACAAACAGATCCCCTCTACCGAATGAGGAGTGGCCTCGCGCCCGCCTACATACTCGACTTCGATTACGACAAGAAGTACCAGCGCACGACCGCCATCGTCTCCTCGGGCAACCCCGACACCGCCACGCACGTTTCGACATTCGTCCCCGGCATCGGCACGAACGTGCGCGACAGCCTTGACCAGTACATGGACATAAACGAGCGCCTCAAGCAGCAGACCGCTCACGCGGGAGTCGACCCGAACAACGTCGCCACCATCTCCTACCTCGGCTACGTCGCACCCAAGAACGATGGACTGAACCTCGTCCAGGCGATGGACATCGGCTATGCGGACCGAGGCGCCCCCAAGCTTGCCCAATTTGAGGAGGGACTGCGCGCGAGCGCGAACGCTAACAACCACCAGTTCACCAACACGCTCCTCACCCACTCCTACGGCTCGACGACGGGCGGCAAGGCAGCAACCCTGATGGCTCCCGGCACCGTCGACCGCCTCATCCTGACCGGCTCCCCCGGCTCAGGAGTGGATTCCATTGGCGAATACAACGTCCCCAAGGAAAAACGTCTACGTCTCAGCCGTCCCCGAGGGAGATTCGGTCGAAGGCTTAGGCCCCGACTCTAGTTTCGGAAAGGATCCCCGAGAACTCAAGGGGATCACCCACCTGAGCGATGACGCCACCGACGCCAAAGGCTACTGGCAGCCGCTCCCCCACGATGTCGTTCCATGGAAGCGAACTAAAGATATCTACGCTCACAAATTCGCGAACCATATGTCGTACTTCGCAGAGGGCACCCGCACCTCTCAGGACTTCGCCAACATCATCGCCGGCGGAAACCAGACGACAGACGAGGAGTGGGCCGCGATCAAGGCCGCACGTGGGAAGTAGAACTCCGGCCACCAGCACGATGCTGAACGGCGGCCCTAGCCTCCCTGCAGGCCGGGACCGCCGTCGCACGCGCACACCGCCAGTCCCCACAACGGCACAGCGCAGCGAAACGTCACCCACTGACACATTCTGAGCAACTATCCCCAGTTGTCCGACGACTTGGGACCAATGTCGTGTACGATGACAGATGTCGCTCAGAATCCGGATGGCGCAGCATCTTCCACCCGGTTAGACTACTGCGCGGCAAAGCATATGAGATCAAACAGGGTGGCACTCAATGGGCAGAGATAAGCTGCGTATCGTTGAATATTCGACGCCAGAAGCACAGGTTCCGGCGTCCGATGAGACGCGCCGCGAACTGTCCCCCTACTGCCTGAACGCAGACTCGTCCCCTCGCATTTACCCACAATCCGAACAGGTGGTCAATCCTCATCTGCCGCCCGTGGAGCGTATGCCCGTCCCCGTGACACCCTTCCCCAAGCTGTTCCGCGACGACCCGGAACCCGCGTAATCGTCAGGGCCGCAGGCACCCGCTGCCTCGGCCCTCTCCTTTTACCGACAGCGCCACGAACCCCGTGCGCGCAAGCGGCCACGGCCTCGCGCGACCATCCGTACACCGGATACCCGCCGCCCAACGCGCCCCCGCGTGACACACTGGCACCATGAGCGAGAGCTTCCTGACGGACCTGCGCGCACTCATCGACGTCGACGCCTCGAGCGGCACGCGAGCGCGCTACTCCTCCGACGCCGGCCTCACGCGCATCCCGCCGCTGGCCGTCGCATTCCCGCGCACGCCCGAGCAGGCGATCGCGGCCTTCGACCTCGCCCGCGCCCACGGCGTCCCCCTTACCGCCCGAGGCGGCGGCACCTCGTGCGCGTCCAACGCGATCGGCCCCGGCCTCGTCCTCGATTTCTCGCGGCACATGAACCGCGTCATCTCCATCGACCCCGATGCCCGCACGGCCACCGTCGAGCCCGGCTGCGTCGGATCCACCCTCCAGCCGCGGCCGCGACGCACGGCCTGCGCTTCGGCCCCGACCCTCCTCCCAGAACCGCGCGACGATCGCCGGCATGGTCGCCAACAACGCGTGCGGCCCGCACGCGACCGCCTGGGGACGCACCTCCGACAACATCATCTCCCTCGACTGTGTGGACGGGCAGGGGCGGCGCTTCACGGCCACAACCAGCCACGACGCCGCCCTCAGCGACGTGCCGGGTTTGGCCTCCCTCATCGACTCCAACCTCGCACCCATCCGTACCGAGCTCGGTCGCTTCAAGCGCCAGGTCTCCGGCTACTCCCTCGAGCACCTCACCCCCGAGGGCGGGCGCAACCTCGCCGCCATGCTCACGGGCACCGAAGGCACCCTCGTCCTCATCCTGTCCATCACCGTGCGCCTCGTGCCCCTGCCCGACGCACCCGTACTCGCCGCCCTCGGCTACCGCTCCATGATCGAGGCCGCCGCCGACGTGCCCGCACTGCTCGCCCATTCCCCCCTCGCCGTGGAGGGCATGGACCGTCGCCTCGTCGACGTCGTACGCGCCCACAAGGGCCCCTGGCGCCGTCCCCGCCCTCCCCGAGGGCGAGGCTGGCTCCTCGTCGAAGTCGGCGCCCCCGGCGAAGATGTCACCGCCTCCCTGGAGCGCGCACGCGCCCTGTGCGCCAACTCGGCCGCCATCGACACGGTCGTGTACCCGCCGGGGGCGCAGGCCTCGGCCCTGTGGAGGATCCGCGCCGACGGTGCGGGCCTGGGCGGGCGCACCCCTCCGGACGGCGCTGGCGGCGGCGACCAGCAGGCCTGGCCCGGCTTCGAGGACGCGGCCGTCCCGCCCGAGAACCTCGGCGCGTACCTGCGCGACTTCACCGCCCTCATGGAGGAGTTCGACATCGACGGGCTCCTGTACGGGCACTTTGGCGACGGCTGCGTGCACGTGCGCCTCGCCATGCCGCTCGACACCCCCGAAGGCGTCGCCCACTCGCGCGCCTTCCTACAGTCCGCGGCCCGCATCTGCGCCGCCCACGGCGGCTCCGTCTCCGGCGAACACGGCGACGGGCGCGCCCGCGGCGAGCTCCTGCGGTTCATGTACTCCCCCGAGATGCTCGACCTGTTCGCCCGCGTCAAGCACGTCTTCGACCCGGACAACCTCCTCAACCCCGGGGTGCTCGCTTCCCCCATGGACGAGGCCGAGGCCGCCTCCCGCTCTCGGGCGCGGAATGCCGGCGGGGCCCTCGAGCTCCAGCCCGGCGTCGACCCCCTCGACTTCAGTTTGCGCCGTGTCGCCGCGCGCCCCATGCCCGCGGACGGCGGCTTCGCCTTCACCCACGACGGCGGCGACTTCACGGCCGCCGTCCACCGCTGCACCGGCGTAGGAAAGTGCCGCGCGGGAGTGTCCGGCACCTTCATGTGCCCGTCCTACCTGGCCACGCGCGAGGAGAAGGACGTGACCCGCGGCCGCGCCCGCATCCTCCAGGAGGCGGCGAACTCGCAGCTCGTCAAGGCCATCGACTCCCCCGAGGTCCTTGAGGCCCTCGACCTGTGCCTCGCCTGCAAGGCCTGCTCCGCCGACTGCCCCGCCGGCGTCGACATGGCCCGCTACCGCTCCGAAGCACTGTTCCGCACCTACCGGGGCCGCCTGCGTCCCCTCAGCCACTACACGCTCGGCTGGCTGCCGCGCCTCACCCGCGTCACCGCGCGCGTGCCCGGCCTGGCAGGCATCGCGAACGCCGTCATGTCGGTCGCTCCCCTACGCTCGCTCGCCTTCCGCGTGATCGGCCTCGATCCTCGCCGAGGCATGCCCGCCCTCCAGTCCGGCACCTTCACCGCGTGGGCTCGCCGCCGCTCCCTGCTGGCGGGCAGCGTTCCTGCGTCGGCTTCGTCGGATGCCGTTTCCGATGCCCACGAGCGCGAGGGGCCACTGCCTCGTCCAACGCCACCCGCGAGCGCGACGGGGCCACTGCCTCGTCGATGGCGGACTCCCCGATCCTGAGCGGGCCGCGCGACCCCAGCGGGCGGCCGTACGCGCTCGTGTGGGCGGACTCGTTTAGCCAGACGCTGGACGATGCGGGTGCGCGCGCGGTCGTCAACGTGCTCGAGGCAAACGGCTTCGCACCGATCGTCGCTCCGGACGCGTGCTGCGGCCTCACGTGGATTACGACGGGTCAGCTGACGGGGGCGAAGAAGCACTTGGCGTCATTGCTGGGTGTTCTCGCGCCTTTCGCGGCGTCGGGGATCCCGATCGTCGGCGTCGAGCCGTCGTGCACGGCGGTGCTGCGCGACGACCTGCTGGATCTGCTGCCCGAAGACCCGCGCTCTATGCTCGTGTCTTCCACGACGCGCACCCTCGCCGAGGTGCTGTCTGCGGTGCCCGCATCCGAGCGTCGCCTGCCGAGCCTGGAGGGCGTCGAGATCGTCGCGCAGCCGCACTGCCATCACTACTCCGTCATGGGGTGGGACGTGGACCAGGCGCTGCTCGAGTCGCTGGGCGCGCGCGTGACCCGGCTCGAGGGTTGCTGTGGCCTGGCCGGGAATTTCGGCATGGAGGCGGGCCACTACGACCTGTCTGTGGCCGTCGCGTCGCATTCGCTGCTGCCGTCCCTCTCGGCGAAGCCGGACGCCGTGTATCTGGCGGACGGCTTCTCGTGCCGCACCCAGGCCGCGCAGCTGGCGGGCCGCGGGGGTGTCCACCTGGCGACGCTGCTTGCGGGGCACGCTGACTGATTGCCGTTGCTGCGGCGCTCCGCGGGCATTCCGGGTGGAGCGTGCGGCTCGTGCTCGGCAATTTCGCACGTAATTCCCATGCGGGTATTTCAAACTAAGAACATAGGTCGTTGGAATTGCAACGTTTTCAGACGCGCTCAAAAAATGACCGCCTTAAATTACGTGCGACATTTGTTGAGACTATTGTCGCCGCCACCAACGGGCACCAAGGCCAGGCCCCGCCACTGCCCTCCGGCACCGTGGCAGGCCCCACCGGCACCCTCCACATCTGTAGGGCCTGACGCACTGGCACATGTTTCGGTGCTTCGCCCCGCAGCGACATCCGTTCGAGCTTGTGTCCACGCATTCGCTTGTCACCGATGAGGTGTTACACCCGATCGGTAAGGTTCAACCTCTTCTGATCGGGTTGAATCTTCCCGATCAGGTTGAATCTTCCCTAACGAGCATAATCCTCTCGCGCGGTTCCCCAACGATTGGCAGCCATATGGAACCGACGCTCCGGTCCATCACATGCCGGCGTGGGTTTCGCCCACAGGCCCTGAGCCGAGGATGGGATCACGGATTGGAAAGGCCCCAACAGCTCACTTACCAAGGACCTCAGTTGCGTCAGATCCTCATAGTCTGGCCACGAGAATCGATAGATAGTCCATCCAGCACCGCGTAAATCATTTTCACGTTGGATCCAGTCACGCTTCGCCCGAGCAAAGTCGACTTCGTTCTTTCCGAGCTTTCCAATCCCATCGAATTCGAAGATGATCATGAGTCCCGGAATCGCGATGTCCGCAAAGTATCGTCGCCCGTTGACGATAATTTCGAACTGGGTCACGACCTCGAAGGCACTCACCGACTTCACCACCCACAGAAGAGCGGCCTCAGCGGGGTTCTCGCAGCCCGGGTCAGCGGCAACAATCAGACGTTTAGCTCTCCGGAAGGGGATAGTTTCTTTGCCTGTCGCGCGTTCTTCGAGCCTTGCCAGCATATTGGCCCGCAGACCATCCGAACGTTGCCGGTCCACGTCCTGCGTAAACACTGAAAAATGCGACTGTCGATTGAGCAGCATACACAGTGCCACGAAGGCGCCTAAGTGTTCAGAAAAGAGAGCCATGCGCACTCCAGCATCAACGATTCCTTCGACGGTGATGCCCTCTACCCTGCTCAAGCTCCGGCGCATTGGGTGGCACGACGCTCCACCGGACCGAGACAGCAGGCACCCGAACAGCCTCCGCTTGGACTGCGCGCAGCAATTTGTGCCCACGCCGCGAAGGAGTCCACACGCAAACATCGGGGTTCGCTTCCCACAACGGAATACCTCGAGCAACGAGCGCACTGGCTCCGATGAAGACACGATCTTCACTCCCCGCATGCTGCACAGCCAACAATCGTGCTCGTGACACGGCTTCCCAGACAGCCCATCGCGAACTCAGGAATTGAGCATCGTCGACGCGTACGTAGCACCCCTTCATGATGTGTAGATACACGCATGTATCTTGCATATCGCGAGGAATTCGACAGCCCGACGATGAACGAATTACGGTCAGCTGATTGTCACTCATATGTGGATGATTGCAGCACGGCGAAAGCACCTCACCTAGAACGGCTGCCCCTGTGGAAAACACACGACACGAACAAAGGACTGTGGATAAATGCCCCCCAGCTCCTGACAATGGTGGCCGACAACAGCACCTTCCCAGGTATTCACTTGTTACCGATGAGGTGTTACACCCGATCGGTGAGGTTCAACCTCTTCTGATCGGGTTGAATGTTCCCCGATCAGGTTGAATGTTCCCGATCAGGTTGACCCTTGCACCAAGCATTTCCCATCCCAGGCCCATCCACGTATCAACTGCTCGTTCATCGCGCCGCACGCACAAGGCCAACAATCTCCGCCGAGGCCGGGGCGCCCGTCACGCGGGCCCAGCGCGCCACGACATCGAGAACATCGATGGACGGATCGACGAGCAGCGCCGTCGACAGGGGCCTCCGCCAACACACCCGACGAGGCCACGACACTAACTTGTCGCACACCCGCACTCGCGGGGTATCCCGTGCGTGGGTCGATGATGTGGTGATCGAAAACTCGACCGCCACCCGCAGCTGTTTCACGCCATGTTTCACGCGCGCGACGATCTTCCACAGAACCAGCCACAGGCCCCGCCGCACGCCCCACACACCGCACGCACCCCACCCAGCGGCCCCCAGGTTATCCCCGGACGTCGACAGGGATGCCATGCCGCCCGCAGGCAGTTCTACGACGCCTGCGACCGACGTGGGCCCGCCATGGGGGTTGCGCAGGCCCGCGCCACGACGAACCGTCGGCACGAGTCCCATACACCGACACCGACGAGGTCCCCACCGACACCAACACGCCGCGCGCCCCCATGGCCACCGCCAGGTCGCGGCACGTATCGGCGGTGTACCCCTTTGCAATGCCACCCAGGTCGAGGCGCGGACTGGGCACATCGACACCACCCACAGAATCAACGCTGTCACCAGGAACACGCAGCTCCCACCGCCGCTCGCCAACGCGCGACAGCAAGCCCCACGACGACGCCCGCAGCGCCGCCTCCACAACGCGCTCAGAAGGCGCGGGCGGCAAGGGCGCACCCGCGACGTACGCGGCCTGCATCGCCTTGACGTCCCAGGCGGCGACGAGTGGCCCGATCAGCGGGTTGAACGCTCCCCCGGTCGCCTCCGCGAGCGCCAGCGCGTCGCGCAGTAGCAGGTCGGTTTCTTCACTGACGACGAGGCCGGGGCCGGCCACCGCGGAATCGGCCCCACGACGGGATGCACCGTCACCGCACCCAGTCGAAGCGACTACATCATTGAGCCGCGACACCTCGGACGAAGGCCGGAACACGCTCCACATGTCCTCGTGGCGCGCAACGAGGCCCACGACAGCGTTGACGATCGCCATGCCGTCCCCGCCCCAGCCGATGATGTCGACGCGGGTCCCCATCGCAGGGAAGGAGGAGCGCCACGTGGGCGCAGCGTCCCCAGCGCGAGCCGCCCCAGGGGACCCGGCCACGGCCTCGTCCCCCGGGCCGCCCACAGAGCCAGCACAGCGCGCGGGCTCAGCCGTCGGAGCCTCCGAGGTCCTTGTCGAGGTCGCCGTCCTTGGTGGCGTCGTTCAGGCCAGGGATGTTGATGTCGTCGGCGCCGTCCGGGGAAACGCCCTGGGCGGCGGCGATGGCGCGGATGGCGGCCTGCACGAACTGCTGGTGGGCGACGGTGGCGCCGGTGATGACGTCGACCTTGGCGGGGTCGCCGACCTTGGTGAGGTTGTCGGAGTACTCCTGGTAGGAGGCGACGGCGGCCTGCGCCTTCTTGTAGTAGTCCTCGTTGAAGACTTCGCCCGCGGAGTTCTTGCCGTATTCGGCGCCCTTGTCGGTGCCGTCGGCGAGGGTCGTCTCGTAGGAGGTGGCGGTAATGCGCCCGCCCTCGACGGTGATGGTGATGGTCCCGATGGAGCCCTGGTCGTCGGCGTTGGACTGGGCGGTCCAGGTGCCGTCGCTCATGGGCTTGGTCATGTCCAGGCCGGTGGAGGGCGCACGCGGCCAGGGATGGTCGCGCCGAGGGCGCCGAGGACCGCGTACGAGGCCGGGGCGACCCAGCGGGATCGGGTATCGGGGGTGGTGGGCGTGGTCATCGCACCTTGTCCTTTCCGCTGCGCGCGTCGCCGTCGCGGCCGGGCAGAACCAGGCCGGAAGCGCGCTGTTCGAAGTCGTGGTCGTGCCAGGTTTCTTTGACGACCTTGCCGTGGTCGAGTCGGATTTCGCGCTGGCCCTGTTCGGCGACGAGCGCGTCGTGGGTGACGACCATGAGGGTCGTACCGTCCTGGTGGAGCTGGTTGAACAGGTCGAGGACGATTTCCTCGTTGGTTTCGTCCAGGTTACCGGTGGGCTCGTCGGCCAGCAGCAGCTTGGGGTAGTTGATGAGGGCGCGGGCCACGCACACGCGCTGCTGCTCGCCGCCGGAGAGCTGGCGCGGCAGGTGGGTGGCGCGGTCGGCGAGGCCGACGCGGTCGAGGGCCTCGAGGGCTTCCTTCTCGTCGGGCATCGAGTGGTAGTACTGGGCGACCATGACGTTTTCGAGGGCCGTCAGGTGGCCGATGAGGTGGAACTGTTGGAAGACGAGGCCGATGGTGCGGCAGCGCACCTCGGTGAGTTCGTCGGCGGTCAGGTCGGAGATGTCGTGGCCGTCCAGCATGACGGTGCCCTTGGTGGCGGTGTCCATGGCACCGACGATGTTCATGAGGGTGGTCTTGCCGGATCCGGAGGGGCCGACGATGGAGACCCACTGGCCGCGCGGGATCTCGAGGGACACGTTGTCGAGGGCGTGCAGGTCCCCGTAGATCTTGGAGACGCCCTCGAGGCTCAGCAGCGCGTCCGTGGAGGCCGACGAGGCCGGGGTGGCGGTGGAGGTGGTCATGGTGACTCTCATTCTCCGCGCAGGACGAGCGCGGGGTCGACGGCCAGTGCGCGGCGCACGGGCGGGAGGCAGGCGAGGACGGCGATGAGGATCGAGCAGGCGACCGTGCCGAGGAGGATCACGGGGTGCAGCGAGATGGAGCGGTGGAACACGGAGGTGGAGATGAGGACGGCGAGGCCGTAGCCGGCCCCGGCACCCAGGATGCCTCCGATGAGGCCGAGCATGACGCCCTCACCCATGAACTCGCGGGTGATGGATCGGGCGGTGGCGCCCAGGGCCTTGCGCAGGCCGATCTCGTTGCGGCGCTCGGTGACGACGGCGATCATCGTGGTGGACACGCCGATCATGGTCAGCGCCAGCACGATGACGGTGATGACGATGAGCAGGGAGCGCAGCATCGCGAGGACGCCCGTGTCGGACTGGGCGAGGCGGCGCACGGTCTGGGCGTGAATGTCAGGGTTCGCGGCGTTCATCGCGTCGGCGATGGCGCTGAGCTGATCGCCCTCCAACGCGATCGAGTACTCGGCGAGCGACACGGTGCCGCTCTGCCCGGTCAGGGCACTCATGTCCTGGCTGGACATGTACACGTAGCCGTCTTCGTTGCCGCCCGTCTTGAGGATGCCGGACACGGTCAGGGTGACGGTACGCGGATCGACCTTCAGGCCCGCGGCCGGGGCACCGGACTGCACCTGCGCGCCCTTCGAGGATGCGCCGGCGTCCAGCTGGCTCACCGTGATCGTGTCCCCGGCCTTCACGTCGATCGTCGAGGCGACCTGCTCGCCCACGAGCACCTGGCCCGTCGCAGCGGGCCACTCACCGTCCACGAACCAGTACGGGTTCATGGCGTGCACGGCCTCAGGTCGGCGCCGCCCGCCACGTAGGGGCTGGTCGTTGATGGTAACGGTCTCGTAGTCAAAGGCAGCGGATCCGACCAGAGCGCTCGCGGGCACCTGGGCACTCGCGGCGGCCACGGCCTCGTCCGTGATGGGCACGTCCCCGGCGGGGGTGACGACGAGGTTGGCACCGTAGGAGCGGATCTCGCGGGCCAGCTGGGCCGGCACGTCGACGGCGATCGTGACGAGGCCGGACAGTGTGGTCGCGCCGATGGCGACGGCGAGGATCGCGATGAGGACGCGGGAGCGACGGCGCAGGATGGAGGAGGTGACCATCCGCCAGAACATTGCTCGTCTGGACATGGGCATCACCTTCCGTGCAGGACTTCCGCCGCATTGAGGCGCAGCAGGTAGCGGATCGCCGGGATGGAGGCTCCCAGGACGACGAGGATGACGAGGACGGCGACGAGGCCGACGACGACGGGCACGAAGGAGATCGACGAGTGGAAGACCATGTAGCCGATCGCCTGGGCGAGCGCGAGGCCTCCGCCGTAGCCGAGGACGCCACCGACCAGGCCGACGATGACCGTTTCGGTCAGGAACAGGGAGATGATCTGCTTGTCCTTGGCCCCCACGGCCTTCATGAGGCCGATCTCGCTGGAACGCTCCATGACGCCCTGCGGTCACCAGGTTCGCGATGGCCAGGGCCGAGGCGATGAGCGCCAGGACGGTCACGAGGACCATGAGCAGCTGGGTCTTTCTCGAGGATGACGCCTTCGGACTGGGCGACCTGGCGGACCGGGCGGGCCACGGAGTCCGTCATGACTTCCTCGATCTGGAAGGCGATCGAGGAGACGTAGGCGGTGCAGTACCAGGTTTCCTTCTCGGACACGCTCAGCGAGTTCGGGTTCTTCGCGGCCTTGCGCGCCAGGTCGTTGTCGGGCGTGGTCAGGGCGGAGACCTCGACGCTGCCGACGACGCCCTCGCGGTTCAGGAGCGCCTGGGCCTGCGGAAGCTGGATGAACACGCCGCGGTCGGCATCGTCGCCACTGGTGAGGATGCCGCGCACCGTGAACTCGCGGGTGATGCCTTCGCGGGTGAGGGTGAAGGTGTCGCCGACGCCGAGGCCGTGGGCGGCCGCGTAGGTGGTGCCGACGAGGGCGCCGGCCTCGTCGTCGTCCGCGGGCCAGGACCCCTCGATGCCCCACCAGCCGCGCAGCTTGTCGAGGCCGGTCTCGACGCTCTCGCCGGTGGCCAGCTCGAGGTGGTGGCTGAACCAGGTGCCGGTCGTGGGCACGTGCTCGCCGGACGCGTCGGTGGCGGACACGTTCAGCAGGGGCGCGAAGTCGAGGATGTTGTACGTCCAGAAGATCGTCTTGATGTTGCCGAGCTCGTCCTCGCGCAGGTAGGAGCGCGCCTCGGTGGCTTCGCCCGTGCTGTAGAGGTCGTCGAGGACGGCCGCGCCCTGCGGGCGCACCACGATGTTCGCGCCGTAGGACTTGAGTTCCTGGTTGACCTTGTCGCCCACGTTGAACATGACGGAGAGCATGGACGTGGCGACGCAGGCGCCCAGCGCGACGGTCAGGGCGATCATCAGGTGGCGGTTACCGCGTCTCGTGAGGGCACCGCGGAGCATTCGGAAAAACACGCGTGAGCCTTACTTCGCGAAGATGGAGGCCGAGGCCTCGAGGGCGGAGATCGGCACGGTCAGGGTGCCGTTGGAGACCTTGTAGTCGATGGGGATCGGGTTGCAGCCGCCCTTAAAGCCGATGGTCGCGATGTTCATCGCCACTTCACACAGCTTGCAGATGACCTTGCCGTCCTTCTCGTAGTAGCCGGAGGGGCCGCAGATCTCGCACGCGTCCAGGCCCAACGCCGAAGGAGGAGCCGGACTTCTGGATGACGATGAAGCGCACCTTCACGCCGCCCGAGGTCGTGTACTCGAAGCGGTGCAGGTGGCCGTCGGAGATGTCGGCGAGGTTGACGCTCACCTGGTCGTCGACGACGCTGAAGGACTCGGGCGGGGACAGCTCGATCTCCTGGCTGCCGTAGGCGACGCCGACGGTGATGAGCAGCGCGCCGCACAGGTAGCCGAGGGCGGCGGTGCCCGCCATGGACTTGTAGAGGCGCGAGCGCGCGCGGCCCAGGCGTCCCTCGGCGGGGTTGGCTCCCACGGTCGGGATGGAGCGCGAGGCCAGCCAGGTCAGGACCACGACGGCGCACAGGGCCAGGCCCGCGGCGATCGTGAAGACGGCCTCGTGGTTGATGAACCACGACATGACGTTCCACGTGTCCTTGGGAATCGCAATCCAGCGCTTGGCCTTGATGATGCGCACGATCATCAGGGCGTGGTTGGCCAGCAGCGAGATCAGGATGAAGGCCGCCGGCCACACGCGGTTGTTCCACGAGCACAGGCGGTAGGAGACCCATGTGACGAAGCAGACGAGCACCCACGCCAGCACGTAGCCGACGAGCGCGAGGACGACCGGGGTCGAGTAGATCTCGACGCCGCCCGAGAGCATCATGACGGCCTGGTTCATGGCGGTCGGGACGGCGCGGAACAGGGCGGCCGCAATGTAGAGGGCACCGACGATGCGCACGAGGGTATCCCCGCTCACCGCGGTTTCCATCGACGAGGCCGCCCGGGCCTCGTCGTCGGCGTCGCCGGGCAGGAGGGAACGCACGCGGCGCGAGCGCACCGCGATGAGCGCGAGGAACAGGACCGCGAGGACGATCGCGACGGGGAGGGTGAACAGGCCGACGGTCTGGCGGTTCACGGACTTGGGGGCCTCGACGTTAATGATCGTCAGAGCCAGGGAGGAGACCATACCCAGGCCGATACCGGCCCACACGGCGACCGAGCGCGCCTTCTTACCGCGGCGACCACGCCCGGCGGCGGGCATGAAGCGGATGACGGCGCCGAGCGCGAGCATCGTCAACAGCAGCGTCAGGGTTGCTTCACTCATCTGCTGAAGCATTGGCTTTCCTCCCGAAATAAAGGTTCACCGAAGTCGTAGCTACGGTGTCGATTCTAGTCCCCTCACGGGGCGAGGGCCGAGGCGAGAGGTCCCTGAAAAGAACCACCGCCTCGGCCCCGCGAAGAGTACGCGTCGATCACCAGGAGACGGCCGTGGGATCCCACTGCCAATCCGGGAATTCGGCGACGAGCGGCTCGGTCCAGAAGCGGCCCTCGACACCCGTGGTCTTGTCGGTGTGCAGCAGCCACACGCTGGGGGGCTTGATCATGAAGGACACGTCGTAGGTGCCGGCGTCCAGCTTGGGCAGGTTCAGGCCGTAGTGCGGGCCGTCGGACGCGTTCATCGGCATGAGCGTGCCCTCCTGGACGACGTTGCCGGACTTGTCCTTGATCGCGTAGTCCACGGTCAGGCCGGGCACGAAGTCGCCCGCGCCGTAGCCGAGCTTGTTGTCGGCGGCGGCGGCGATGTCGGCCTCAATGTGCATCGAGGATTCTGCGGCGGGGGTGCCCACCTGGGGCTCCATCTCGACGGGCTGGAAGTAGACGCCACCCACGACGAGGGGGCCGACGTGGACCTCGTCGCCGAGGGGCTGCTCTTCGAAGCCAGCGTCCTCGCCGGGGGCGGGGGCGGCAGAGTCAGCGGCGGCCGAGGACGAGGCCCGCGGGCTTCTCGCTGGAGGACGAGGAGGAGTTGTTGGAGCAGGCAGCCAGGGTGCCTGCGAGGGCCAGCGTGGCCAGGGCCGCGCCGACGCGGAACAGAGAGCGCTTCATAGTGATGATCTCCTGTGCGTGTTGGTTGGGTGAAACGTCGGTGTCGCTCGAGAGGAGTCAGTCCTCAGCCCGCGACTGGGCGGCGGCCTCGCGGGCGAGGCGAGCTTTTCCGAAGAAATAGAGACCGACGATGATGGCGAGAACGATGGCTTGCGCGGCCAGGTTCTCCACTCGGGGGTAGATCCCCAAGAGGTCAATGGTCGGGGAATCCGGAGATGGGCGTCAGGGACACGACGTCCGCCTCCTGGAGTTCCGCGATACCAGAACCCGTGAACGTGAAGGCCATGAAGGCCATCAGCAGCGAGGTAATGGTGAAGAAGGGGCGCAGCGGGATGCGCACCGCTGCGAACTGGATGAGCAGGTAGATGACGACGAGGGCCACGAGGCCGACCGCCAGGCCGATCCACACGTAGTGGACCTTGTCGCCCGCAGCCGCGACGATCGGCACGTAGAAGAGCATCGTCTCGGCGCCCTCGCGCAGGACCGCGAGGAAGGAGATGAACGCCAGGCCCAGCAGGGAGCCGCTGGTCAGCGAGGCATCCGTCTGCTTCTTGATGTACTCGTCCCAGGCCTTGTTCGAGGACTTGTTGATCATCCAGTTGGAGACCCAGATCAGCATGACGACCGCGAAGAGCGCGGCGAAGCCCTCGAGGAGCTCCTGGTTGGCGCCCGCCAGGGAGGTCACGTAGCTGAAGAGGAAGGCCAGGCCCACGGACAGGGCGAGGGCGAGGGCCACGCCGCCCCACACGATGGGGGCCTTGTTCTTGTGGCCGGCCTTAGCCAGGTAGGCAAGGACGGCGGCGACGACCAGGATCGCCTCCATGCCCTCGCGCAGGATCACGAGGAGGGAGGGCAGGAACTGGGCGATCCACGGGGAGGTGCCCGAGCCGTCGGCGGCCTTCTCGGCGGCCTTGCCGGTGTAGCCGTCAAGACTGTTGGCGTCCTCGCGGATGTAGTTCGTCAGCGTCGAGAGGTGCTGGTCGACCGCCGCCGAGTCGTCGTCGGTCATAGCCTTCTTGAGGAGAGAGAACTCCATCTCCACCTGCGAGACGCGCGAACCGGAGATGCGGCTCATGACCTGCTTCTCCATGCCGGTGATCTCGTAGTGCTTGTAGTAGGCCTCGTTGACCTTGTCCTTACCGGCCTTGGCGTCGCCGCCCTTGTAGGCGTTAGCGCCGTCTTCGAGGATGCCGTTGATCGTCTTGGCGACCTCGCCCCACGCGCCGGGGCTGTAATCGTCCGACGAGGCCTGGGCTGCCGACCCGGGGGCCACGCCGTCCAGGGAAGCGCCGTCTTCGACCATGTACTGCTTGAGGGTCGTAGCGTGGCTATCAACGCCCGCGCTGTCGGCGTCACTCATGGCCTTCTTCAGGAGGGAAAACTCCATCTCGACTGCGGACACTCGCGAGCCGGAGATGCGGGCCATGACCTGCTTCTCCATGCCGGTGATCTCGTAGTGCTTGTAGTAGGCGTCGTTGACTTTGTCCTTGCCGCCCTTAGCGTCGCCCGCCTTGAAGGTGGACACGCCTTCGTCGATCAGGCCATTGATCGTCGTCGAAACATCGCTCCACGTCTGATCCGCGGCGCGCGAGGGCGAGGCGAACATCGCCACGGCCAGAGCCGCCATCACGGCGACGATGAGGACGCGGCTGAGTCGCTGACCGATGTTGTGTACGTGAGCGCGAATACTATGCGCGTGAGCGCGAAGCACTGTCACCGCTTGCCTCCTGAGGATCCGGCGATTAGGCAACGCCGGGATGATGGAATTCCTAAGCATTGAGCGTAGCCACATCTCACCCAGGTGAAAAGCAGTCCGTTTAGGTCGTCCTAAATTGTGACCATGCTGTGACGGTGTCTAGCGCGGGGACATAGCCCCGTTGAGGGACTAAGGGCCCAGGATGATCGCTTGCTGACACGACGCCATAAAAATGGCGCGCCATCTGCATGAATGCCCAAAACAAAGCAAACTTGCATCAGAATTTAAAATTCTGTCATAATTCTCAGGCGCCGATAGTTACGCAGAAAGCGGTTGAGTATCCATGTCGACAGATCCCAGCGCATCCCACACAGAGGAAGCTGACACCACTCCAGCAACGATGACGAGCCCGCAGAGTCCCACAGACACAGAACCCTCGCCCCTCCGCACCGAAGCGGTATCGGACGAGCCGGCCACGGCCTCGTCCCCCAAGCACCTCACGCGCGACGACTGGGTGCGCATCGCAATCTTCGGGATCCCCTACGCTTCATTTTTCCTACTCGACATCATCCCGACATCGATCTTCCCCGCGTCATGGAACGCCACCCTCGTCAACGTCATACTCGACTCGATTTTCCTGGTGATGGCGCTGGCATTTTTTGGACGCAAGGTCCTCTCCACATTCTCGTACCTGCGTAGGCGCCCCGTGCGCAAGATTGCACTCCTGTTGGGCCTATGGCTGCTCGTCACCATGACCCAAGGCGCTATACGCCTCGCAATCTATGGTCCGAACCCGCCGGTCGCACAGAACCAACAGGGCGTTGTCAGCGCACTATCCGACAGCGCTCTCGGTCTCACATTCGCGTTCTTCGTAGCTATTGGCATGCCCTTGGTTGAGGAGATCTTCTACCGTCACATCCTGATCGGCAAGCTGAGCCCATACGCACCGACCTGGCTTCTCGGCTCAATCTCCGCATTCCTCTTCGCCTACATGCACTGCCACGAGTGGCAGGACATGACCATGTACCTGCCCGTCGGCATCATCTTGACGCTCGTGTACGTCAAATCCGGCAAGAACATTGCCTACTCGTGGCTGTACCACACACTCAACAACTCGATCATGGTCGCTGTCATATTCCTCGTGCCAACACTGCCGAAGAGCACCTGATTGTTGGTTTGCGGTAGCGCCCCGCCCGGCTTCGGGCGGGGCGCTACCTCTCTCACACATGCACCGCCAATTTATTTCAAATTCTGTCATAATATTCGGGCGGTACAATTTTGCGACAGGAAAGCGGATCCCACTCGCAGCAACCGACCCGAATGCACAGCCCCTGAGCGAGGCGGCAGATTCTCCCGTGACGAATGCAAGCCCGCAGGGCCCTGCATCCACCGCTCCCCTCCCCCTGCCCGGCGAGGCTGTTTCGAGCGAGGCGGCCCCGGCCTCGTCCCCCGAGCGCCCCACGCGCGCCGACTGGGTGCGCATCGCGATCTTCGGCATCCCCTATGCGGCGTTCTTCCTGGTGGGCGCCGTTCCCATGTTCCTCTTCCCCGAGTCGTGGAACCTGACGGCCATCAATCTCGCTGTCGACACGGTCTTCCTGATCATCGTCCCTGGCACTTTTTTCGCGCGAGTTTTTCCCCGCGTTCTCCTATCTGCGCACGCGCCCCTTCTTGAAGATCCTGCTGCTTTTCGGACTGTGGATCCTGGTCGTCATCGTCCAGGCCGCGACCCGCATCGCCCTCTATGGGATCAACCCACCGATCGCCGATAACCAGCAGGCCGTCATCAACGCAATTTTTGACGGCGGCACGGGACTCGTCTTCTGCTTCTTCGTTGCCATCGGGGTGCCCATGGTCGAGGAGATTTTCTACCGCCACATCCTCATCGGCAAGCTCAGCGCATACGCGCCGACGTGGCTCGTTGCTTCAATCTCCGCGGCGCTGTTTGCGTACATGCATTCTCACCAGTGGCAGGACTTCTTCACCTACCTGCCCATCAGCATCGTCCTGACGCTCGTGTACGTGATGTCCGGGAAGAACGTGGCGTACTCGTGGCTGTTCCACGCGCTCAACAACTCGATCATGGTGGGCCTGATGTTCGCCATGCAGGGAGCTTTGCAGAACGTCTGATTGTTGGATGCCGTGACGCCCCGCCCGGCTTCGGGCGGGGCGTTGCTATCTCCGCTGGATGTGGACGGCCGCCCCGCCTGAAGCCGCCAATGCCTGCGCAGCACCCAGCGGCGACGTTTGAAACCCGCAACGCCTCTGCGACAAGCCCGGGTCTGCGTCTTGAAACCCACAACACCTTTGCACCCGAAAACTGGACCAAAAACACCCATTTCTCACCCGCAAAGGCGATGACGGTTTCAGTTACGGCTCGATCTGCGCCCGCAAAGGCGATGGCGGTTTCAAACCCTCGCAAACACGCACGAGCAAAGGCGACAGGGGTTTCAGACAACCGGGCCGCCTATCCAACAGGGCACCGCCGCGGCACCCTGCGGGCGGACGACGTTACAAACGTCGTCAAACCGGAGCAATTTGAAGGCCCTTCCGAGAACTTCGTTACAAACGTCGTCAATCTGCGCCCAAAAACCACTATTTTTCAGCGAAAAAGCCGCCGGATTGACGACGTTTGTAACAACGGATCAGAAAATCCACACGAAAAAAACACCCCGATTGACGACGTTTGTAACAACACGCAAGAGAACGGCCAGAAATCGCAGCGCGCGAGGCCCCTGCGATGCCACGGGCGCCGGAGGGACCTGCCGCGGTGCCCGTGGGCGGCGGCGGGGCCTGGCCGGGCTTCGAGCCGACGCGCCACACATCAGCACACCAGGAACCACTGGCGTGGAGGGCACCGGAGGTACCTGCCGCGGTGCCGGTGGGCGGCGGCGGGGCCTGGCCGGGCTTCGAGCCGACGCGCCGAGCGAAGCTCGCGGCGCGGACGGCTCGCGGGCGAGGGCCGCCGCCCACCGGCACCACAGCGGCCGGGGCCTCCGGCGCCCGGAACACCCGTGGGGCCACACAGCCACACAGCATCACCACAACAAGCCACCCAGAACGAAACGAGGCCGCGACCGGTTTCCCGGCCGCGGCCTCGCCACGCTCAATCAGCGCTACTCAGCAGAGCAAACGCGCCAGCGATCAGGCGGTCATGTCCACGTGATCCTCGACCGCGGCGCAGCCAGCCTCGAGCCGGGCGACGGGGACGCGGAACGGGGAGCAGGACACGTAGTCGACGCCCACGTTGTGGAAGAAGTGGATCGACTGCGGGTCGCCACCATGCTCGCCACACACGCCGAGCTTGATGTTCGGCTTGGTGGAGCGGGCGCGGCGCACGCCCTCGGAGACCAGGGTGCCCACGCCGTGGACGTCGATGGACTCGAAGGGGGAGACGCCGAAGATGCCGGCCTCGATGTACTGCGGGAAGAACACGCCCTCGACGTCGTCGCGCGAGAAGCCCCACACGGTCTGCGTCAGGTCGTTGGTGCCGAAGGAGAAGAAGTCGGCTTCCTCGGCGAGGTCCTCGGCCGTCATGGCGGCGCGCGGCAGCTCGATCATGGCGCCGATGGACACGCCGGACAGGTCCACGCCGTGGGCGGCGGCGACGGAGGCGATGATGCCTTCGCCTTCCTCGCGCACGAGCTGGAGCTCACGCACGGAGCCGACGAGCGGGACCATGATCTCGGGACGCGGGTTGAGGCCGCGGGCCACGAGCTCGGCGGCTGCCTCGCACAGGGCGCGCATCTGCAGGGCGAACAGGCCGGGCAGGTAGATGCCCAGGCGCACGCCACGCAGGCCCAGCATGGGGTTCTGCTCGTGCATGCGACGGACCTCGACGAGCATGGCCTCGTCGGCGGGGTCGAGGGTGCCGGTGGCCTTGCCGACGGCGACCTTCGTCTCCAACTCGATGAGGGCGGGCATGAACTCGTGGAGCGGCGGGTCGATGAGGCGCACGGTCATGGCCTTGCCGTCCATGACCTCGAGCATCTCGAGGAAGTCCTGCTTCTGGAGCTTCTCGAGCTCGTTGAACGCGGCCTGGCGCTCGTCGGACTCGGGAGCGGAGAGGATGGCGCGCTCGACGAGCGGGCGACGCTCGCCCAGGAACATGTGCTCGGTGCGGCACAGGCCGATGCCCTCGGCGCCGAAGGCGATGGCGCGCTTGGAGTCGAGGGGGGTGTCGGCGTTGGCGCGCACGTGCAGGCGGCGGACCTTGTCGGCGTGGGCGAGGAGCTTGTCGACGGCCTCAACGAGCTCGCGGGTGCCCTGGTCCTCGCCGGCGGCGGCGATGCCGGCCTCGAGGCCGTCTGCCAGGTAGGTGGTGACGGGCGAGTCGGCGACGGGGACCTCGCCACGGAAGATCTCGCCGGTCTGGCCGTCGATGGCGATGGTGTCCTCGGATGTGAGGACCAGGTCGCCGATGGTGACGGTGCCGGCAGCTTCGTCGATGACGAGGGATTCGGCGCCACACACGCAGGTCTTGCCCATGCCGCGGGCGACGACGGCGGCGTGCGAGGTCTTGCCGCCACGGGCGGTCAGGACGCCTTCGGCGGCGACCATGCCGGGCAGGTCATCGGGGTTGGTCTCGCGACGCACGAGGACGGTCTTGATGCCCTTCTCGGCGGCCTCGACGGCCTGGGCGTTGTTGAAGGCGATCTTGCCGACGGCGGCACCCGGCGAGGCGGCCATGCCGCGAGCGATGAGCTCCTTCTCGGCCTTGGCGTCGAACTGCGGGAACATCAGCTGGGTGAGCTGATCGCCGGTCACGCGGCCCAGGGCCTCGTCGCGGGTGATGAGCTTTTCGCCCAGGAGCTGGGTGGCGATGCGGAACGCGGCGGCGGCGGTGCGCTTGCCGACGCGGGTCTGGAGCATCCACAGCTTGCCGCGCTCGACGGTGAACTCGATGTCGCACATGTCGCGGTAGTGGGTCTCCAGCTTGCGCATGATGGCGCGCAGCTCGTCGTAGACGGGCTTGTTGATGCGCTCGAGGTCGGACAGGGCCAGCGTGTTGCGGATGCCCGCAACGACGTCCTCGCCCTGCGCGTTCTCCAGGTAGTCGCCGTAGACGCCGGAGTGGCCGGAGGAGGGGTCACGGGTGAAGCACACGCCGGTGCCGGAGTTTTCGCCCATGTTGCCGAACACCATGGTGCAGATGTTGACGGCGGTGCCCAGGTCGTGGGGGATGCGCTCACGACGACGGTAGATGCGGGCGCGCTCGGTGTTCCAGGAGCGGAACACGGCCTCGATACCCATGTCCATCTGGGTGCGCGGATCCTGCGGGAAGTCGTTGCCGGTCTGTTCCTTGACGATGCCCTTGAAGGTGTCGACGAGGCCCTTGAGGTCCTCGGCGGTCAGCTCAGTGTCGCCCTTCACGCCACGCTCGGCCTTGAGCTCGTCGAGGGCGTCGGAGAAGAGGTCGCCGTCGATGTCAAGAACGGTCTTGCCGAACATCTGGATGAGGCGGCGGTAGGAGTCCCACGCGAAGCGCTCGTTACCGCTAACGGCAGCAAGGCCGAGAACGGACTCATCGTTGAGGCCGATGTTCAGGACGGTTTCCATCATGCCGGGCATGGAGAACTTGGCGCCGCTTCGCACGGAGACGAGGAGCGGGTCAGAGGGATCGCCGAGGTGGCGGCCCATCTGGTCTTCGACGCCGCGCAGGGCGGTGGTGACCTCGGTGGCAAGCGACTCGGGAACCGTCGACTCCCTTGAGGTATGCGCGGCACGCCTCGGTGGTGATCGTGAAGCCGGGGGGAACGGGCAGACCGAGCTTCGTCATCTCGGCGAGGTTGGCTCCCTTTCCTCCGAGGAGGTCCTTCATGGACTTGTCGCCCTCGGAGAAGTCATATACGTACTTGACCATCGTGGTCCTCAACTTCCGTGTTTGCGATGACCGACCCACCAGCGGGTCGCTACCAGGGGTAAGGATACACGCTTCAAGGGACCTAGGTCACCTCAAGGCGCGCGAGAGCATGATTGTCCTTACATAGACGAGGCCGGGACAGTCGACCGGTCCCCTCTCCCCCGTGAACAACACAGACAAACACAGGTGGGGCGAGCCCGAAGGCCCGCCCCACCTGCAGCGTTTGAGTCAATCAGCGCACGCGGAACTCGATGGTGGTTCCCTCGCCCACGTCGATGAGGTCGCCGTCGTTCAGGGCGATCGTCACCATGGGGGTGACGTCCTGGAACGAGCCGTCGGCGTGGCGCAGGACGGTGCCGTTCGCGCTGCCCAGGTCCATGAGGGCCCAGGAGCCGGGGGGTCGTCATCATGACGGCGCAGTGCGAGCGGGAGATCTCGGTCTGCGGGCTGGGCACGCGCAGGACGGTCGCGACGGGGCGGCCGGTCAGCGCACGGGCGTCGGGGTCGCGGCCGATGACGACGTCGCGGGAAACCTCGACGGGCACGGTGCCGCCGTGGATCAGGAACGCGACGGGCGCGGCGGGGCCCGAGTTCGCGGGGGCCAGGCGCAGGATCGTCGCCTCGGTGTCGGTCTCAGCACCCAGGTCGGCCAGGCCCTCGGCGCTCATGCCCTCGGGGACGGCGGGAGGCTCAGCGACGGGAGCCTCAGCGACGACCTCGGACGAGGCCGGGGTACCGGACTCGCCGAAACCACCGGCGCGCTCGGCGGACTCCGCCGTGTCGACCGGCGGCTCCTCAGCGTCGGCGACGACGTAGAGCTCGCCCGAGGGCTGCTCGGCATCCTTCGCGGGCGCCTCCTCGTGCGACTCGTCTTCGATCTGCTCGTCCGACTCCTCGGAGACCTCCTCGGGGGTGCGGGAAGCGGAGCTCAGCGACACGGGACCGTTGCTGGTCGCGGCGAGGAACTGGGCCTCGACGGCAGCCAGGTCCACGGAGGCGGTGTGCATGGTCGGCTCCGGCAGTTCCTCGCGGGCCTCGCGGCGGGCGCGACGCTCGTGATCCGGGATGTCGGGGTTGATGAGGAAGCCCATGGTGTCGACGGGCATTGAGGCGAGGGCCTCGACCTCGTCGAGCGCGCGGCCGATGCGGATCTCGCCGGCCTCGACGCGGTCGGCGGCGGGCACCATCCAGGTGACCTCGTCGCCGTCGATGATGGTGGCCTCGAAGGTCTGCCACTCGCCGGGGTTGAAGGGCCACGCCCAGATCGGGTCAGTCCACACCTGCTCGGTGATCTGGCCGGCGGCGCGCATGCGCAGCTGGATGTTGCCCAGCACGGTCAGGTAGGGCTGCTCGCCCGCGCAGTCCAGGAGGAGGGCGTCGCCCTTTTCGGCCTGAACGTGAGACAGCCACGCCTGGGTGTCAGCACGACCCCAGACCACGTCGGCCGCAGAGTCTGCGAAGTCGAGCGGAACCAGCGCCGCACCGAGGGGGCCCGTGACGAGCATCGCGCCCTGCCCGCGGCACAGGAAGCGTCCAATCTGAAGCATCAGTTACTGCCTTCTCTACGAGGAACCCGGCGAGCGGTCTCGATCGACGCCGGACGTACTGGTTGAATCATCCGATTCATGACATTCGATGTCAATGTTACTCGTGATTTGGTTCCTGCGTAAACTACAACGGCGGTCGTATTGTCCCGCGTGCCCGATTCCAGCGACGCGCGCACAAGCGTATCCGCGGTCCCCTGAGGACCGTCACCAGCCGCAACAACCGCATGAATCTGCGAATCGCGCAGGACGCCGTGCACGCCATCTGTACAGATGACCGCCCGATCGCCTTCTTCCAGCGGCATGATTGTGTAGTCGGCTTTCACACTTCCGGTCTGCCCGGCACCCAGCGCCTTTGTCACAACGTTTGCGGGAGGGATCACACGGGGCGCTCCGGAGGTGGCCGCGAGGTCGCGCGCCTCCTGCAGTGCGGAGTGGTCATGGGTGAGCTGACGGATACCCCCGCCGCCCACGACATACACGCGCGAGTCGCCCACGTTAAATGAGAGCCAGTACGGACCCTCGGCGGTGCGCAGCATCATGACGCCCGACAGGGTCGTACCCGGGGCGCTTGACGGATTATCGATCGGGGCCAGCGAGGCGACGGCCGTCGCCGCCGCGTCGATCGCGACGGACAGGTCCACCAGGTCGACGGGGCGGTTGCCCAGACGATCGGGGCTCAGGAACTCCTGGAGGGTAATGACGGCACTCGACGAGGCCTGGGCACCACCCAGGTGACCACCCATCCCATCTGCGACGGCGAAAACGGGAGGGACAGCCAGCCATGAATCCTCGTTTTCGGAGCGGACCGGACCGATGTCGGTCGAGGCGCCCCATCGAACTGCGGGACGTTCCGCATGTTCATTCAGAGACATGTGCCTTCATCCTTTAGCTGCGTTGAGCGCGAGGGATCACGCGCGATACTGACCATTCTACACGCGACGTGACCAGCGCCTCGTTGAGAAGCGATGGGTCGCGATGGAGAAAATTGAACCGATTGCATGATCCGCATCACGGCACATCCACACACGCGCGCAGCGGCTCGGACATGCGCCCCGACGAGCGGGACACCGTCGTGATCTCCATGCAATTCTCGCCGCTGGCGCCGTCCACCATCGCCGTCGTGGTCTCCACGCGGCCGCGCGACGTGCCTGCCGGACCCGTGGCCTCGTAGGCGTAGACGATGTCGGAGGGGGCCGGGCCCGTCGGCGCCGTCCACGTCCACGTCACCACGCCGTCGGCGTACTCCCCGCCAGGCCGGACGCCTGCGGCGGGCCGACCCCACGGCGTCCCCGGGGGCGGGAGACGCACTCGTCGTCTCGGGGGCGGGAGAAATGCGAGTAAAGGAGCCTTCGCCGCGCAGCATGCCCACGACCAGGCCGGCCGCGATCACTGCGGCCACCAGCGCCAGGAGCACACCCACGACGGGCGAGATGCCCCGCTTGGCGCCCGAGGAATCCTCGACCACTCGACCGATCGAGTCCTCGTCCACGTCCGAGGAACGCTCGATCTTCCATGAATCCGCGACGGCCTCAACGCCGCCGGAGCCCGCCCCACCCTCGAAGGAGTACGAGGCCGAGGAGCGCAGGCGCGTCTTATCCGGGTCGATGACGGGCGCGCCGCGCAGGCGCGTCTTCTGGTCCCCCGAGACGGTCGTAGAGGCCTTGGAGCGCTTCTCCTTGATCTCCATCTCCGTGCGCGGCAGGCCCAGCTCCTTCTGGACGCGCTGCAGACCCTGACCGAACTCCATCGCGCTCTGCGTGCGTTCCTGCGGGTCGATCGCCATAGCCGCACGCAGCACGCGCTCGAGTTCCGCCGGCGCATCCGCGCGGCCGAGGCCACGCATGCGCCCGCGCTGCACGCGGTTCGCGATCGACGCGGCAGAATTGTCGCCGATCGGGTCCTCGAAGGGGCTGCGGCCCGTCACGAAGGTCCACGTCGTTGAGGCCAGCGCCCACACGTCCTGCAGGGGCGAGGCGGGGAATTCACGTCCTGCTGCTCCGGAGGCGCCCACAGCACCGAGAAGCCGTCGAACGCGCCGACCTCCAGCTGCCCGATCTTCGAGGCCACGCCAAAGTCGGCGAGCACCGGCTTGCCGTAGGCGTCCAGCATGATGTTGGACGGCTTGATATCGCGGTGCACGTAACCCTGGCGGTGGAACATTTCCACGCCGCCGCACACCTTGATCATCGTGTCGAGGGCCTTCTCCAGGTCCATCGGGCGCGCGCGCACCTGCGTGAGCAGGTCAGCCACCGGGCAATATTCCATCACCAGGTAGGCGCGGCCGTCGGCCGTCGTACCCACGCCGTGCAGCTCGACAACCGCGGGGTGACCGGCCAGCAGCGTCATGGCGTCGGCCTCGCGGTGCAGTTCCTTCGTGCCCCGCTCATCGCCCTGCGTACGCACGACCTTGATGGCAACCTCGCGGCTCGGCAGCTCCTGACGGTACAGGAAGACGTCGGCGAAGCCACCCTGGCCCAGCGGGCGCACCCACCGGAAACCGGGAATCTCCGGGCCCCTCATACCCGCAACCGCTGGCGTCACGCCTTCTTCTCCTCATCCATCGTGCGCGCAATCGACGCGCTCAGTCGCAACTTGCGGCGCATGCGCAGGCTTCGCAGGGACAGCGCGCGGCGCACGCGCGCCAGGAAGCCGGCCTTCTTGCTCACCTGGGTACGCAGGGAACGCACCTGGGCCCACGCGTCACGCGCACGGTCACGCGAGGCACCGTTCGAAGCGAAGCTCGCGATATCCGCGTAGCGTGCGATCACCACGGGGGCGGGCACGTCGTCACCGAAGCGACTCCAGCCGTCGATGATGTAACGGCCCTTGCCGGCCTCGGCCTCGTCGACCTCCACCGAGTCCGTCGAACCGTTGTCGCCGTGGCGCACCTCGCCCGTGACCAGGGTAAAGGGGTCGCCCGGGTCCTCGCCGAGCTCCCACTGGGAGGCCAGCGACCAGGCGGTCTCCTGGCGCGTACGACCCCACGTCGATGCGCAGGCCAGAGTCGGCGGCGAGGTCCACGACCTCGTCCCACGAGCCGACCAGCGCGCCCACGGCGGCGGCGCGGCGCCGACGCCTGCGGCGTCCCGCCTTGAACAGCAGGACCATCAGCGGCGGCAGAAGAATCAACAGGATGCCACCCGAGATGCCGGCGACGAGACCCCACGGGAAGGGCTCGGCCGGGGGCTCCATCGGATCGGCGTTCTGGTCGCGCGTCGTCGGCGGCAGCTCGGCGGGAGCCTCCGGGGGCTCCGGGGCTGGAGCACCTGCGGGCGCGGGACGCCCGAGGCTTGGGGACCTGGGTCTGCGGCGTGTGGTCGCGCGGGGGCGTGGGATCGAAGACGGCCCAGACGCCGCCCTCGAACTCGACCTCAACCCACGCGCGGATATCCGAGCCGTGCAGGGTCGCGGGACCGCCCTGGGAGCCGCCCTCGGGGTAGGCGCCCATGACCACGCGGGCGTTGATGCCCAGCTGGTGCAGCATGAGCGCCATCAGCGCCGAATACTGCTGGTCGTCGCCGATGAGCCGCTCGTCGCCGCTCAGCATGCGCTCCAGACGGTCCGTGCGCACACCCGGACGCGAGAACTGCGTGTTCTCGTTCAGGTAGTAGCCGTTGTTCGCCAGGTAGTGCTCGATCGCGCGCGCGGCGGACAGGGCCGTGGAGGCGTTCTGGGTGATCTCCGAGACCTTCGCTGTCAGACCCTCGGGCACGTTCTTATCCGTCACCGACAGCGGCACGACCGACAGGGACGCCAGGTCCTCGTCGCGCACTGGGCTCGGCGAAGGACGTGCGCACGTTGTAGGTCATTGTTCCGGCCGGGCCGGTCGTCAGCGCGGCGTTCGCCCACGTGTCCACGTAGAGGCCGTCCTTCTGGGCAGCCGAATTCGCACCCGTGAAGGCGATCTCCGAGGGGTTGCCGAGCACCGGCACCCACGGGCCCGACAGGCCATTCGTCGTCACGGTCACGAGGGAGTTGCCCTCGGCGCGGCCGGGGATCGTGGACTCCACGGGAATGTAGCCCGTGTGTCCGTCGCCGCGCTTATTGGACATACCGAAGGTCGTGCCGTCGTACACGTCCATCGCGGCGATGCGCACGCGCTGGTTCTCCGGCAGGTCGGAGACGGTCAGGAGGGTTTCGTCCTGCAGGTCCGTCGTGTAGTGGCGGAAGGAGGACAGGGGCGAGGGTAGGCCTGAATGTCGAGGGGCGGCTGGACCAGGTCGCGGCCCACGATGCGCGTCCCGCCCGCGCCGAGGAACGCCGCAGCGGGCAGCGCGACGCCGACGGACACCGCGAGGACGGCGAGGGCGCCCAGCAGGCGCGTGCCGACGTACACGGTCGAACGCGACTGGCGCGCGGCCGTCGCCTCGCCGCCGCCCGAGGCGGAGCGACCCACGAGGACGTCCTGTCCCAGCGTGATGCGCTGGTACTGGGCGGCCAGCGCCCACCAGGCGGCCAGGAGTGCCCACCAGGCCAGCACGGCCCACACGGGCAGCGCATGGTGAGACAGGCCAAAGAAAACCGAAATGACGCCCATGACGACGAGCGGGATCGACCCAAGGACCGCACGTCCGGAGCGGGCAGTGATCAGGCCCGCGAGAACAGCGCACACGAGGCCGCACATCCACGGCACGAGGGCCGGACCCGAGTAGACGGACACGGGAGCCGTCAGGGTGAGCAGGTCCTTCCACGCGCGGAAGGAACCCAGCACCATGACCTGCAGGGTCTTACCCGTGGGCAGGAACCCGTAGAGGGCCTCGGCGCGCAGGGCGGCCGCACTGCCCAGCAGGAAGTACGTAACGACGACGCTCAGGACAGTCGTCAGCGCGTCCCAGCGCCAACGCGTCGAGGCGGCGGCGATCAAGAGGCCGCAGGCCACGCCCGCACCCGCGGCGATCGCGCCCGCTCCCCGCCGAAGACGGGCTCGAAGGCCGCGACCGGTCCGGCGAACAGCAGGGCGAGGACGAGCAGCGACCAGATCGGCAGGCGCGTGCGGAACGTCGCGAAGCGCTGCGTGATCGTCAGCAGACGGTTACGAGTGGTCCTGGGCTTGGGTGCCGGCGACTCGCCCGCGGCGGCGGGCGCCCGGTCCTGGGCTGTGGCCTCGTGCTGCTCGGTCGCCTCCAGGGACGAGGCCGCGGCCTCGTCCTGGGAATCGATGCGCTGAGCGCGGGGCTTGGTGTTGACGTTCTTGCTCATGCGAGGCCTCCGGCGACGATAATGCGCGGCAGGTCGTCCAGCGTCGAGCAATCCAGGAGCACACCACGGCCGAGGTCACGGCGGGCTCGCACGCCCTCCGCACCGATACGAATAATGGAGACCGGAACGTCGATCGGGGCCAGGCGCGCCAGGTGGGCGGCCTCGATGTCCGTCACGTTCGGACCGACGATGAGGGTGAGGGCGGAGACGCCGGGACGCTGGGCCACGGCCTCGCGCACGCGGCGCGACAGGTCGCCGAAGGAACGCGCCTTCACCTCGGAGAGGGCGTCCAGCATGCGCATGGCGACGCCCGACGGCAGCCAGCCCTCGGTCGTGGACAGCGACACGGGGCGTGATTCGCGCAGGTTTGCCAGGCCCAAGGAGCCGGCAACGGAGACCGCGGTCTCGAAGGTGTCGTGGTCCCACGCGTCGCGGGACGTATCGAGGACGATGACGTGGTGGGAGCGGTGCGTCTCCTCGTACTGGCGCACGATGAGCTTGCCCAGGCGCGCGGTCGACTGCCAGTGCACGGCGCGGCGGTCGTCGCCCGGCTCGTAGTCGCGCAGCGCGTGGAAGGACACGTCGGAGCTGGAGAGCTTGCCCGTGGCCACGCCCTCGACGTCCAGCTGGAAGCCGGTCGCGTCGAAGGGAACACGCACGGTGCGCGGGTGCACGTGCAGGAGGACGGGCTCGTCCCACATGCGTACGCGGCGCAGCAGGCCGAGCGCGTCAGAGCGCACGGCGCGCGCGGGGCCGACGTTGATGAGGCCTCGGTGACGCGAGGAAATCAGGAACATCTCGTCCCAGGTCTCGTGAGCGCCCAGCGGGGCACGACGAACTCGCCCGTGCCCGTGCCGATCGGCAGCTCGATGATGCCCGAGCGCACGGAACGCGCCCGCTCGTTGCGCACCGAAATCTCGCCAACGGCGGTCTGGCCGGCCACGATGCGCTCGTTGGGGACGCGGATCGACACGACGTGCGGGGGACGCCACGCGACGCGCATCGCGGCGAGCACCAGGGCCACGACGCCCGCGAGAGCGCACGCCAGGGCCTCGACCCACTGGAAGGCCACCGCGAGCGCGAGGCCCACGATGACGAGCGTGATCACGGCCCACCCGGTCGTGGTGACCGCGCCCACGAGGGTTTTGAGGGGATGCGAACGAACGGCCTGCGCCCGTTTGGGCGAGACCATCGTGGGGGTGTCCGTTCGCATCCCTTCCATCGCTGTATCCGGCGTTTCCTTACGCGCCGACAGCCGGTGCGGGCACCGACGTCAGGGCACGCTGGATGACGCCCTCGGCGGTCGCGCCCGAGAACGCGGCGTCGGGGTCGACGATGACGCGGTGTGCCCACACGGGCACCGCGAGGGCCTTGATGTCGTCGGGCAGGACGAAGTTACGTCCCTGCGCGGCCGCCCACACGCGGGCGCAGCGCACCATGCCGATGGCGCCACGGGTAGACACGCCCAGCAGCGAGGACTCGTCCTCGCGGGTCGCCTCCGCCAGCGCGGCCACGTAGTCGAGGACGGCGCGGTCGGTGTGGTTCGCCGAGGCCAGGGCCGCCCAGGCGACGATGTCCTTGCCCGACAGCAGGGGCTTGAGGTTCTTCGAGCGGTCGGGTGAGGCCGAGCCGTCGAGGACGTCGATCATCGCGGAGCGCGAGGGGTAGCCGATCGAGGTCTTCATCAGGAAGCGGTCCAGCTGGGCCTCGGGCAGCGGGTAGGTGCCGGCCTGCTCGACGGGGTTCTGGGTCGCGATGACCATGAAGGGCTGGGGGGCGGGGCGGCGCACGCCGTCGACCGTCACCTGGGCCTCTTCCATGACCTCGAGGAGGGCGGACTGGGTCTTGGGCGACGCACGGTTGATCTCGTCGGCGAGGACGATCTCCGCGAAGACGGGGCCGGCGTGGAATACCCACTCGCCCGTCTTCTGGTTGAACATGTTGACGCCGGTGATGTCCGAGGGCAGCAGGTCCGGGGTGAACTGGATGCGCGAGTGCGTGCCGTCGATGACGGCGCTGATGGCGCGCGCCAGCGCGGTCTTGCCGGTGCCGGGGGCGTCCTCGAGCAGGAGGTGGCCTCCCGCGAACATCGTCGTGAGCGCGAGTCGCACGGCCTGGCGCTTGTCCAGGACCGCCACGGACACGCCGTCGACGAGGCCCTTGAAGACCTGGGCGAACCTGGTTGCATCCTCAATGGATAGGGTCATGTTTCTACCTTTTGTTGTGTGGCGGGGGTGGTCTATTCAGCGCGACAGTCGACGACGGGGGGCTTCGCGAGGAGCTCAGCCGCCGTCACGGCCTCGGTCAGGATACCCGTAATCTGGGGGTTATCCCGCGAGAAACGGAACTGTGTGACCGAAGAGGGGCGACCGGTCTTCACGCTGCACACGAGGGTCACGCCGGACGAATAGTTCGAGGCGTTGACGGCGCGCAGCGTCATCGAGCCGCACTCCTGCCCGTTTCCACACGCCACCTTCCCCTCGAAGGTTGCCTTCACGTTATCGGCCAAGTCGCCGGTCCTCACGGTGGTCCTCACCTCGCGGTGCTGGCCGTTTTTTCCGATGACCTCGACGACGATCGTGTACTCGTGGCCGGGCGCCAGGTCCTCGGCCCACCAGTTGGTGAGCGGGCCTGCCCAACTCTGCTTGGTCGAGTCTTTCAGTCCCTCGATCCAGATGTTGGTCTGCGTGATCTCCACTCCGCTCGGATTGGACCACGAAGCAGCCACACCCCAGGATCGATTCTTCTGGACGTAGGACGCGGTGGCTTGGACCTCGAAGGTCGGGATGGGACTGTTGTCATTGTCATCGTCACGGCTGCGCTGGCCTGTGCCGACCGTGCCGGAAGATGCGACTACCGGACTCCACACGTAGTCGTTCGGGCCGCGCTTACCGCGCTGGCAGAAGTAATAGGTACGCATCGAGCCAGGGGCGAACGGGGGATCTGAATGGATATCAAAGTCACCGCGGGTACCGTTGTTCATAGGAATGAGACTTCCGGACGTCGTGCATGCAGCAGCGCTTTCCGCATGGTAAAGCTCGAGGTCAGACGCCTTATACCCGTTACCTTCCTTCAGGCGCGCATTTGAAATCCGAATAACGCCGAATTCGTTTTCAGGGTTCGGCCCCACCCCCGGCGGATCGGGAGGCAGCGGCGTCGTCTTGGCCTCTTCCGCGGGCCGCAGCGCGGGAATGGTGACGGTACGCGTGTCGGACGTGGCGCTCTCGCCCTGCAGATTAGTGACGGTCACGGTCACATTCACGGTAGCGCCCGGTGTCACGGGAACCCGGCGAGATGTCTCGCCACCCGCCGCGGTCACGGGCTGATCGCCCACGCGAATAGTCGTCGTCCCCCAGCCGCTGGAGCCGGACTTACCCAGGATCCAGTTGAGGTCGAGGAACATGATTTGGCCGACCTGCTTGGCCTCGGCCGACGAGATGACGGGCTTGTCCGGAGGCTGGATCGTGGCCTTCGGGGTGCCCGTCACGCCCGGGGACAGCTGCGAGCTACCGTTCGCGTTCGTGGCGGCGACCATGACGACGTACGGCTGGTCGTTCTTGAGGCCCTTGATGATGCACGTTCGCTCGACGCCGGTCGTGCAGGTGGTCGCCACAGAACCCGCGATCGTCGCATACACGGTGTACGAGGTGATGGGCGAACCGTTGTCGTTGGGGGCATCCCACTTCACCGTGAGCGTTCCGTCACCAGCAGTGACGGTCGGACCGCCCGGGCGATCCGGGACACCGGAGGGCGTCACGGAGTTCGACGTCGCGCCTTCAGACTCGCCAGAGGCGTTCACCGCCTTCACGGTGAAGGTGTAGCTGCGGCCAGTCGTCAGGCCGTTCACCTCGCACACGGTCTCGGTGCAGGTCGCAACCTGGCTCCCGCCACTGAAGATGCGGTATTCGGTGATGCGTTCGCCGTTGGAGGCCGGAGCGTTGAAGGACACGGTGGCGCCCGTCGGGCCTTTGGCCCGGGCCACCACAGCGGTGGGCGCGTCGGGCGGGCCCTTCACGGTGACCGTGATGGTGCCCTGGACGACGCGCGAGGGGTCCTTGAGCTTGTCGTTGACGCGGTAGGCGACGGAGATGGTACCCGCAGACTTCGGGGTGATCGTCACGACCGTGCCGGACGTCGACGTGGTCGCGTCCCCCAGTGAGATAGCGGCGCCCTCAAGAGAGATCGGCGTGTCCGGGAACGGGTTGGTCGCCTCGAGGCCACGTCCACGCTCACGGTCTCACCGACCTTGGCCTTCACGTTGTACGCCGGGAGCTGGATGCGCGGCTTCGTGGTGCCGACGACCTCGACGGGGATGGAACCGTTGACGGTGTTGCCCTGCTCGTCCGTGACGCTCACGGCGATGGCACCGGCGGAGCCGGCGGGGTGTTCTCGGGCGCCGACACGGTCAGGACGGTGCCCGACAGCGACGCGGAGATCGTGTCGGGGGCCGAGCCCATCGCGTAGGTGAAGGTCGAGACGTCGGTTCCTCGGGGTCGCGCACGCCGAGCCTGAGGTCCTGCGTGACGGCGGCGCCGCCGGCCTCGACGCGGATCGCGGTCGGGGCGAAGGTGGGCGGCTGATTCTGGGTCGCCTTGATGCGCACGGGCAGCGACAGGGAGGCGGTGAGCGTACCCGAGTCGGAGGCGTCGCCGTCAGCGACCTGGATGAGGAACGCCGAGTTGCCGCCGAAGGAGGCGTTCGCGGTCAGCGTCAGCTGCGTCGACGAGTCGGCGACGACCGAGTCCAGGCCGGTCTGGGCGACCGGGGAGGAGTCGTCCACGAGGCGCGGGCTGCGGCCCGAGCGCGTCACCACGTAATCCGACAGGTTGATCGTGCGCGAGGTGCCCGCGTCCATCTCGATGGGCAGGCCCGCGGTGTTCAGGAAGGGCGCGGTCGTGTCGCGGCCGGGCACGGTTACGACGGCGGAGTTGGTCAGGCCGTCACGGTCCGTAATCGTGTAGACGACCAGGCGCATGCTGTCCGTCACCGGAATCAGCACGTCGGAGCCCTCCACGGTCACGCCGGATTCGGACGTCGTGACGGTCAGCTCGTTGATGCTGCCGTCGGGGTCCTCGTCGTTATCGAGGACCTTCACGCGCACGGCCGAGCCGTCGGTGGGCAGCTCCTCGTAGGACACGAAAGTCGTCGCGGGCGATGGGGGCCTTGAGCGGGGCGTCATCCTGCACGTAAACCGTGACGGTGCCTCGGGCGGAGCCACCGCGGCCGTCGCTCACCGCGTAGGACACGAGGTAGGTGCCGGCCTGGGCGGGCGTGTGCACCTGGATGGTCGAGGAGGACAGGATCTGCGGATCGAGCTCGGGCGTGGCCGTCTCGAGGCTGCCCTCCTCCAGCGCGAGCGGATCGCCGTCGGGGTCCACGTCGTTCGACAGGACGTTGACGGTCACCATGCGGTCCGGGCGGGTCAGCACCGTGTCGGGGCACGGCGACCGGGTTCTGGTTCAGCGTGGGCGCGGCCGAGATCGCGACGCGCACGCGAGCGGTGGCGCGCCCGCCCTGGCGGTCCTCAACCGTGTAGGTGAAGGAGTCGGTGCCCGAGGCGTTCTGGTTCGGCACGTAGTCGATCCACGTCGGGCCGACGGTCGCGTTGCCCAGCTGCGGGGACGAGCCGAGACCGCTGAGGGTCACGGAGTCACCGTCGGGGTCGATGCCGTCCAGGGGCACCGCGATACGGGTGGTCTGGCCAGCAGCAGCCCAGGCGGTGATATCGTGCGGGCGAGGCTCCTGGTTCTGGTCCGAGGCACCCATGACCTCGAAGGTAACGGTGCTCGAGGCGCGGTTGCCCGCGGAGTCGATGACCGAGTAGGTCACGTCCATGAGGCCGGCGGTCTGCCCAGCCTCAAGGCGCACCTGGTTGCCCGTGACGAAGGGGGTTCCCAGGGCGGAACCCTGGTCGTATTCGAGGGTCGACTCGACCTGAAGGTTCAAGCCGGCGGGCGAGCGATCGTTCGCCAGAACCGACACGGTGCCCACGTCACCGACGCGCACCTTGACGTGGTCGGGCTTGAGGATGGGGGCAGGTCCGAGCGGTCCGCCGCTCCGGGGATGACCATCACGTCGGCCGTGGCCTCGCCGACGCCGTTGGACACGGTGTAGCTGAACTGCACCGTGTTCTCGAGGCCCGCGGGCGCGGTCACGCGCAGCAGGTGGCGATCGATGAGGGCGACCTCGATGCCCGGGGCGCTCGAGGCGTCCACGGAGACGATCGACAGCAGGCCGCCGGAGGGGTCGTAGTCGTTGTTCAGGGGCGCGACGAGGACGGAACCACCCTGCGGCAGGACCGCCGTGTCATTTTTCGGCGACGGGAGACTCGCTCGAGGGCGCCACGACCTCGACGCGGATGATGCCCAGGGTCGTCGCGATGCCGTCGGACACGGTGTAGGCGAAGGAGTAGGAGCCCGGCTCGGTCGCCCTAAAGTCGATGGTTCCGTGATCCAGGTCCGGCTGGATCGAGGCACCGGCGGGTGCACCGGAGACGGCCGCCAGGGTCAGCTGGTCGCCGTTGGGGTCGGTGTCGTTCTTGAGCGGATCGAGCGTGACGGTCTCACCCGGGTGCGCCTGGAACAGGTCGCCGTTCGCGGACGGAGGCAGGTTTCCGGCCTCCTGAACGTCGACGATCAGCTCACCGCGGGTCTCCGCGCCCTGGTCGTCGGCGACCGTGAGAACGATGGACTTCGGGCCGGCTGCGCCGCCCTCCTCGTTAATGGTGACGGAGCCGTCCTCGGTGAAGGAGACCTTCAGCCCCTCGGGGGCCTCGGCGTTCTTCAGGTAGATCGGGTCGCCGTCGGGATCGCGCCAATCGCTCAGAGCCTCGTACTGGATCTGGGCGCCCGCGCCGATCTTGACGGTCGGGACGCGCAGCTGCGCGGGCCCCTCGTTCTGATCGAAGGGGTGAATGGTGACGCGCACGTTGGCCTCGGCCGAAGCCTGGCCGTCGGAAGCCGCGTAGGTAAACGTCGTCGAGCCGACCTGCGAGGCCGACACTCCGCTGATCTGCAGGGCTCGTCCGCCGCGCGCGACGGTCACGACGCCCCACTCGGGCTGCTTGACCGGCGCGGCAGTCAGCACGTCGCCGTCGAGGTCGGAGTCGTTGTCGAGGACGGGCAGGATGGTCGAGCGTCCCGGGCGGATGCCGAACTCGTCGTCCTCGGCCTCGGGCGGGTGTTTTCCTCGCGCTGCTGCGGGTCCGCGACCTCGTTCGTCAGCTCGGGACCGTCCTGCTCGTCCTCGTTTTCCTCGAGCTCATTTTCGACCTCGTCCCAGTTGTCCATGAGGACCATGTTCGAGTCGGGCAGCCACACGCTGCCCTCGGCAACATCGTTGAGGACGATGGCCTTGCGGTTCGTGCGGAAGACGATCTCGCGCGCTGTCGTCAGCGTATCGACGACCATCTGCTTGTTCGCCGAAGGATCGTCGCAGGCGCGCATGTACGCGCCGCTACCGGTCCATGCGCCATACGCGCAGCCTTCGTGGCGCACGGGGGCCGCAGGGTTGCCGCTGACGCCACCCTCGGTGGAGGGTGTGATCGTCGAGTGCCGCCCGCCAGCGGGATCGTCACGAGCGAGGTGGGCGTGGCGAGCAGGACAGAATCGGCCTTGGGGCCGGCCTGCTGGAGGACGCCGCCGGTCTCGACGCCGGCAGCGCTCAGATCGATCCGCTTGTTGTCGGGCAGGAAGAGTGTGTTGGACTCGCCGTCGAGGGCGACGACCTGGTCGCCGACGACGGTCATGCTCAGTCGCGCGTCCGCGGGGATACCCTCCACGGTCGAGGTCTGGGCCTGATCGACCGCACCCTGACGCTTGACGGTCGTCAGCGTGCCCGAGGCGGCCAGAGTGTAGACGGAGCCGTCCAAACCCGTCACGAAGGCGCTGGCACCCATGTTCGAGGAGATGGCCGCCCCCTCGGAAAGGTTCAGGGGGCTGGGGTTCACGGCGGAGGTCGTCCACAGGGTACCGTCGGAGCCATTGAGAACGCCGAGGACGTCGCCGCCCTGCATGACCGCGGAACCCGCGGGCAGGGCCGTCGGGGAGCCGAGGGAGACCTGGGTGACGTTGACGGGTGCGACCGTCGAGGAGGTGAGGTCGGAGACGGTGACGGTTTCCCCCGCCTGGCCGACGTCGAAGTTGGTGGCCTCGGTGCGCAGCGCGCCGTCGAGGATGCGGGCCTCGTAGTCGAGGTGGCCGACCATCTGCTTGGACTTGTTGGTCACCCAGATACCGCCGTCGTTGACGTTGACCTGAGTCACCCTCTGCGCCCTTGTAGATGACACCCGCGATGCAGAGCGCAACAACGAGCAGCACGAGGATGAACGCCGGCAGACGGCGCCTCGCGCTGATCCGATTGTGTCGCGTTTTCGCGGACATATGGCCTCTCTCGATCGATGAGCAGTACCCCAGAAATAGTGTGGCACGACTACACCGCATACTAATAGTTAACGAGAATCTATCAGATGGGCGATTACTTGACTACTAGAGGGTGGCCCATCGCTGTGCGACGGGCCACCCTCTCAAAGTGACTGGTTTGTCAGTCGAAGATAATTGGCGAGTAAATCACTCTCCGTTGAAGGTGAACTTGCGGTCCTTACCCTCTCCGGTGACGCCAACGGTGACAACCTGACCGGGTTGCAGTTCTCCGAACAGGATGCGCTCAGACAGCGCATCCTCGATCTCGCGCTGGATCGCACGACGCAGCGGGCGCGCACCCAGGACCGGGTCGAAGCCCACGTCCGCGAGCAGCTCGCGAGCCTCGTCCGTCAGCTGCAGGCGCATGTCCTGAGCCTCCATACGCTTGGCCAGCTTGGCGATCATCAGGTCGACAATGCGCGCAATCTCGGGCTTGGTCAGCGGCGGGAACACGATCGTGTCGTCGACACGGTTGAGGAACTCGGGACGGAAGTGCTGCTTGAGCTCCTCCGCGACCTTCGACTTCATGCGGCCGTAGTCGTGCGTCGAATTGTCTGCGGTCTGGAAGCCCGTGAGGACACCCTTGTTGATGTCGCGGGTACCCAGGTTCGTCGTCATGATGATGACGGTGTTCTTGAAGTCCACCTTGCGCCCCTGCGAGTCCGTCAGGCGACCCTCTTCCAGGATCTGGAGCAGCGAGTTGAAGATGTCCGGGTGAGCCTTCTCGACCTCGTCGAAGAGGACGACCGAGAACGGCTTGCGGCGGACCTTCTCCGTGAGCTGACCGCCCTCGTCGTAGCCGACGTAGCCGGGAGGAGCACCGAAGAGGCGCGAGGCCGTGTGCTTCTCCGAGAACTCGGACATATCCAGCTGGATGAGGGCATCCTCGTCTCCAAAGAGGAACTCGGCGAGGGCCTTGGCCAGCTCGGTCTTACCCACGCCGGTCGGGCCGGCGAAGATGAACGAGCCACCGGGACGGTTCGGATCCTTCAGACCCGAGCGCGTACGACGGATCGACTGGGCGAGAGCCTTGACGGCCTCGTCCTGTCCGATGACGCGCTTGTGCAGCTCGTCTTCCATCTTGAGCAGCTTCGCGGTCTCGGTCTGGGTGAGGCGCACGACCGGGATACCGGTCGACATGGCCAGGACCTCGGCGATCTCCTGATCCCCGACCTCGGCGATCTCGTCGGACTCGCCGCCCTTCCAGGCCTCTTCCTTCGCCTTGCGCTCCTCGGACAGCTTCGACTCCTCATCGCGCAGCGACGCGGCCTTCTCGAAGTCCTGATCGTCGATGGCCGCCTCCTTGTTGCGGCGCACCTCGGCGATCTTCTCGTCCAGCTCGCGCAGCTCGGCGGCGCGGTCATGCGGCGGATGCGCAGACGCGCGCCGGCCTCGTCGACGAGGTCGATCGCCTTGTCGGGGAGGAAACGATCCGAAATGTAGCGGTCCGCCAGCTCGGCGGCAGCCTGGATCGCGGCGTCCGTGATGATGACGCGGTGGTGCGCCTCGTAGCGGTCGCGCAGACCCTTGAGGATCTCCACCGTCTCGTCGACGCTGGGCTCCTCGACCTTCACCGGCTGGAAGCGGCGCTCGAGGGCCGCGTCCTTCTCGATGTACTTGCGGTACTCGTCGTTCGTGGTGGCGCCGATCGTCTGGAGTTCGCCGCGCGCCAGCATGGGCTTGAGCATCTGAGCGGCATCAATCGAGCCCTCGGCGGCGCCCGCACCCACGAGGGTGTGGATCTCGTCGATGAACAGGATGATGTCGCCGCGCGTGCGGATCTCCTTGAGGACCTTCTTCAGGCGCTCCTCGAAGTCACCGCGGTAGCGCGAGCCGGCGACCAGCGACCCCATGTCGAGGCTGTAGATCTGCTTGTCCTTGATGGTCTCAGGCACGTCGCCGTGCACGATCGCTTGGGCGAGGCCCTCAACGACCGCGGTCTTACCGACGCCGGGCTCACCGATCAGGACCGGGTTGTTCTTCGTGCGGCGCGAGAGGACCTGCATGACGCGCTCCATCTCGACGCGGCGGCCGATGACGGGGTCCAGCTTGTTCTCGCGCGCGGCCTGGGTCAGGTTGCGGCCGAACTGCTCGAGGATCGCGGAGTTGGAACGCTCAGGACCACCCGAGCCGCCCACACCCGCGCCGACCGACTCGCGGCCCTCGTCGTCGCCACGCTGGTAGCCACTGAGCATCTGGATGACGGTCTGACGCACCTGCGCCAGGTCCGCGCCCTGCTTCGTCAGGACCTGGGCGGCCACGCCCTCGCCCTCCTTGAGGAGGCCGAGCAGCAGGTGCTCCGTGCCGATGTAGTTGTGGCCCAGCTGCAGAGCCTCGCGCAGGCTCAGCTCGAAGACGCGCTGGCGCGCGGGGTGAAGGAATGTGGCCCTCGACCGGCTTCTCGCCCTCGCCGATGATCTCGATGACGGAGGCGCGCACGGCCTCGCCCTTGATCTCCATGGTCTCCAGGGCCTTGGCGGCGACGCCTTCACCCTCGGAGATCAGGCCGAGCAGCAGGTGCTCCGTGCCGATGTAGTTGTGCTTGAGACCGCGAGCCCTCGTCCTGCGCGAGCACGACGACCCGGCGAGCGCGGTCGGTAAAGCGTTCGAACATGCCTCTCCTCGTTTCACAGGACAGGCACTTCGCCGAGCTCGGCGTACACCCGTCCCAGTTGACTGGTTACAGCCTACGGAAAGCGGGGGCGGCGTGCGCGCGCTTTCGCCCTGGGCGCAGGGCCGGGGCACGGCGGCGGGCCAGGCGCGAGGCCGAGGCCGGGGCACGGCATGAGGCCGAGGCCGGAGCGCACATCCGGGCGCGAGGCCGTGGCAGGTGAGGCATGCGGGGCTGCGGCAGGCGAGTCGGGCCCCACACTGGCAAGTCATTCAGACTCAGCAGTCACATCCGGGGGTTTGGCGTCATTAGAAGCCTCGTGACGGCGTGTCGCCGGCGTGTCAGGTCTCTAGTGCTGCAATTCCCCCACACCAGATTTCATCAACCCCCAGAAACGTTGCAATTGCAACGCCCGTGCTTCAACACGTGAAAGGTTGCCATGGGAATTGCATGCGACATTGGGGAGAAACCACGCTCTGTGGCCACACGCAGATTCCATGCAGTTAGCCCCACAAGAAACACTGCACGCGGCTGAGCGCAGCGATGCACCAGTTAGGGAGCATTACACCAGTTCCCCAGCTGGTGTAATACCCACCCAAGTGGTGTAACACCACCTGAGAACAAGCATGGACGCGGAGCTGCCGAGAGATTCAACCCTATCGGCAGGATTCAACCTCATCGGGAAGATTCAACCCGATCAGAAGGGGTTGAACCTTACCGATCAGGTGTAACACCCCATCGGTAACAAGTGCGAGTGCGGTTTTGCTCGGCCGCACTGGTCCGCAGCGTCACAGCACGACTCTCACGCAAGCACTGTCGCGGCAGGCAGCCCCGCGACTACGCCTCGACGAGGACCGTGAACGGGCCGTCGTTGACCAGCGAGACCTCCATCATCGCCCCGAACTGGCCGGTTTCGACGTGCAGGCCCCGGCCTCGTAGGTCGGTGACGACCGCGTCGACGAGGGGCTCAGCCTCCTCGCCGGGGGCGGCGTGCGCCCACGAGGGGCGCCGTCCCTTGCGGGTGTCCCCGTACAGGGTGAACTGCGAGATCACGAGGATCGGTGCGCCCGCGTCGAGCGCAGAACGCTCGTCGTCGAGGATGCGCAGCTCGGCAATCTTGCGGGCGACCGTGGCCACCTGCTCGGCGCCGTCGCCACGCTGGACGCCAGGAGGACGACGAGGCCCTGGCGCTTCTCCCCGCCTCGTGCGGATCGAAGGCGAGGCGGCCGACGACGGTGCCGTCGACGCGGACCTCGCCCGAGGTCGCGCGCTGGATGACGGCGCGCATCAGCGCGACCCCAGGGCCGAGCCGAGGCCGCCGAAGCCCGTGGAACCGCCGCGCTGGCCGGCCTCGCGCGAGAGGTCGGCGCCCGGACGGGTCTCGGGCGACACGGAGGACTTGCCGTGGACGGGCACGATCTCCTCCTGGGCGGCGGCGACGCCGTCGATGTCGAAGACGGTCGTCACAGGCACGGCGCGGGCGATCAGCGCGAGGGCGATCGGCCCCTCGTCCGCGTGGCGGGCCGAGGAGGTAATGACGCCAACCTGGCGTCCGCCCACCTCGATGGGCGTGCCGGGCGCGGGCAGGTCGCCGCGCGAGCCGTCCAGCTGCAGGTAGGTGAGGCGGCGCGGGGGCCGTCCGAGGTTGAGGACGCGGGCGATGGTCTCCTGCCCGCGGTAGCAGCCCTTCGTCGTGTGGACGGCGCTGCGCAGCCAGTCCACCTCGGGCGGGATCGCGCGGGCGTCGGTCTCGCGGCCCAGGCGCGGCTTCCACGCGGCGATGCGCATGGCCTCCCACGCCAGGTAGCCGGCGCGACGACGCGAGCCGGCCTCGGGGCACGCAGACAGCCACGCGGCTTCAAACTCGTCCGCGGCCTCGCGTGAAACAGCGTGAAACATCATCGGGGTGCGCGCGCCGGGATGACGCTCGCCCTGGAAGTAGGCGGCACCACCGTCCACGACGCCGGGCCACGGGTCCTCCCAGGTCCACAGGTGTCCGGGCAGGTCAGCCACGGACTCGGGCGTATTCGCGCCCGCGCGGACCGAGGAGAACACGACGACGTCGCTCTCTGAGACGGCGACGCGCAGCGCAAAGCGCATCGACTCGAGGAACTCCACGAACCCCGACGCGTCCGAGCGTTCCACGATCAGGTGCAGCGTCTCCCCGTTGTCGCTGGCGCCGGCCCAGTGCTCGACGCGCCCCTCGGGCGAGAGGATCAGCAGCTCGCGGCTCGCGCCGGGGACGAGGTCGGTGACGATCTGGGAGGCAAGCGACGTCACCCAGGTCAGTCGATCGGCCCCCGACACAGAGATGACGGCCAGGTCCGGGCGGCGCACCAGCGCGCGGCCACCCTCGAGGGCCCACTGCTCCCCCGACGGATCCCCGAAGTGCGGGGTCGCGCCGAAGGAGGCCACGGCCTCGTCGACGAACTCGGAATCGAGCGCAGACTCAGACAAGGAAGCCGTCCTGGGTGTCGTCGATGCCTTCGATGACCTCGCCGGACTCGGTCGAGGCCTGCGCGGTGCGGTGCAGGCGGCCGGAGATCTCGACGTCGGCCTCATCCTCGCCGTCGAGCGTGCGCTCCTGCGTCCACATGAGCTCGCCCGCGACCAGGCCGAACATGCGGCCCAGGTGCGTCACGCGGGTGGCGCCCCACGCCGAGAGCGATCGCGTCGGAGACCATCTGCACGCGCGGGCCGACGCTCACGCCGTCCCACACGGCGCTGTGGCCCTCGGTGGACGCGGAGGTCGCCGTGAACTCGCGGGAGTTGTACTGGCCCGGGGGCGGCGGCGGCGCGTCGGAGGGGGCGACGGATACGTACACGGTCTCTTCGCTGATCAGGGCGCCCTTCTGGATGGCGGCCAGGCCCTGCGCGGCGTCCCACGTGGGGTCAATCGGCTCGGAGGCGACGCCCGCGTACACGCGGGTCACCAGGCGCATCTGCTCGCCGACGACGTCACCGCGGATCTCCCTCGATGACGGGGGAATCCTCGGCGGGTTCTTCCTGGCCGGGGGCGGCAGGGGGCGGCGTACATGCCCCATCCCTCCCAGGTTCCAAGCATCCACGCGACGGGAGCGACGAGTGCGGGCAGGTCAGCAGGTATCACCATCATGACTCCAGCCTAACGCCTCGGGTGGACGTGGGCGCGCGAGCAGGACGCGCGCAGCTGGCAGTGAACAGGGACGAGGCCGGGGCCCGGCCATGCGGTCACCCGCCGTCGTGGGGCCTCAGATTCCGCCGATGCGGATCATCGCGTAGACGGGCAGGGCGGCGACGAGGAACTTCGCGGCGCCTCGGCCCAGCACGTTCGCGAGCTGCGCGGAGGCGGCGCGCTCACCCAGCAGCGCGTCGACGACGGAGACGGCGAAGCCGACGCCGAAGCCGGTGACGCCGCCGAGGGTCAGGAAGGCGGCGAAGTCGCCGAAACGCTTGGCGATGAAGGGGAAGACGACGGGCAGCAGATCCGACGTCTGCCCGAGGATCCACGCGATCGACGCGGCGACGAGACCAGCGACGATGCCGGTGAGCATCGCGTAGACGACGCCCGCCTTTGCGCTGCGTCCCGAGCGCGCCGACGCCGCCGCAATAATCGCGATGAGGGCGGCCATGGGGACGATGACGGACCAGCGCTCGTGGACGGTGAGTGAGACCCACATGGACCCGGAGGTGACGATGAGGAGGCCGGTCACCGACGAGGCGAGGGCGGCAGTCAGCGAGGTGGAGCCCCAGTGCTCGCTCGTGTGGCCCACGGAGTGGTCGCGGGGCGCGGGCGCGTCCAGGATCGTGGCGGCGACCAGGGCGACCAGGGTGATGCCCGTCAAGGGTACGGCGATGTCGAGGTTCTTCCAGTAGGCAACGCCCATGGGGTCAGCGCGCCACCCAGGGCGAGGACCGCCTGCGCGAGCCACGGCATGTGCAGGCGCGCGAGCGTCGGCCAGCCGAGGGCCAGCAGGAACGAAGCGATGGCGACGACGGGACCGACGCTCCAACGCGAACCGGGCAGCCACCAGGCGACGATGGTCGCCACGGCCAGCAGAGTGACGGTGAGGGTACCGATTCCGTTGGGCACGTGCCGGGTCGCCAGGGTCTCGCGACGACGCCCGCGGTTCGGGCGGGTTCAGGGATCGCGTGGGCGGGGTCGAAGTCATCACGCTTCCATGGTCCCACATGTGCGCCCTTCACGAGGCAGGGGCCGCCCGCGCGGGTCGGCCTTCCCGAGGCACGGGGCCGGGTGTCAGTCCCGATTCACGCTGACACGGCCTCGGCGATGAGGGGCGGTCTGTGGCGCACACCCCGTGTGGGTTGATGCACGCCGCCACGGGATGCGCGCGGGCGTTGACTGGTCGTACAGTTGTGGGGCACGCCGGACCGGTATGCCCCTGGGCTCCAAACTCTGCCGCTACGAGCGGCCTTCGCGCCGACAGGCGCATTCAGTTCGGCGTGCTTTGTCGTACATGCGCGCCGACGGTGGCACGTGAAACGAGTGGGGCCGGCGCTGCGTTGCAGCACCGGCCCCACTGTCGTTCAAAAACCGTCACATGAGCGGGTAGCGCACGATCGTGGCCTCGCGGCCCGGACCCACGCCGATGGACTGGATGCGGCAGCGCGACAGCTCTTCCAGGCGCTTGATGTAGTCCTGGGCGGCCTGCGGCAGCTCCTCGAAGGAACGGCACTGCGAGATGTCCTCGCTCCAGCCGGGCAGCTCCTCGTACACGGGCACGGCGGCCTCGAAGCCGGCCTGATCGAGAGGCATTTCCTCCGTGCGCACGCCGTCGACCTCGTAGGCCACGCACACGGGGATCGTCTCGTAGCCAGAGAGCACATCGAGCTTGGTCAGGCAGATGTCGGTCAGGCCGTTGATGCGCGTCGCGTATCGCATGATGACGGCGTCGAACCAGCCGGTGCGGCGCGGGCGACCCGTGGTCACGCCGAACTCTCCGCCCTTGGTGCGCAGCGCCTCGCCGACCTCGTCGTCCAGCTCCGTGGGGAACGGACCCTCGCCGACGCGCGTCGTGTACGCCTTGGCCACACCGACAACGCGGTCGATGCGGGTCGGACCGACGCCGGAGCCGGTGAGCGCGCCGCCCGCGGTCGGGTTGGAGGAGGTCACGAAGGGGTAGGTGCCGTGGTCGATGTCGAGCATCGTGGCCTGGCCGCCCTCAAAGAGCACGGTGTCGCCGCGGTCCAGCGCGTCGTTGACGACGAGGGACACGTCGCACAGCATCGGCTTGATGCGGTCAGCGAAGGACAGCAGGTGGTCCGACACCTCGTTGGGATCGAGCGTGGGGATGTCCACGGCCTCGAAAATGGTGTTCTTGGGGGCCAGGGCGGCCTCGACCTTGGCGCGCAGCTCCTCGGGGTGGAAGAGGTCCTGAATGCGCAGGCCGATACGGTTCATCTTGTCGGCGTAGGTGGGGCCGATGCCTCGGCCGGTCGTGCCGATGAGGTTGTTGCCGCGCGCACGCTCGTTCGCCTGGTCCATGAGGCGGTTGTACGGCGGGATGATGTGCGCGTTGGAGGAGATGCGCAGGCGCGAGCAGTCGACGCCGCGCTCGGTGATTTCCGCGAGCTCCTCGAAGAGCACGTCCAGGTCAACAACGACGCCGTTGCCGATGATGGGGGTGACGCCTTCGGAGAGGATTCCGGCGGGCAGGAGGTGCAGCGCGTACTTTTCGCCGTCAATAACGACGGTGTGGCCGGCGTTGTTGCCTCCGTTAAACTTCACGACGAGGTCGGTGTGCTGGCCGAGCTGGTCAGTGGCCTTGCCTTTGCCTTCGTCGCCCCACTGGGCGCCGAGCACGATGACGGCGGGCATGAGTATCTCCGTTTAGTTGGGTCTGTTACGCGGGCGCGCGCAACAGACCCATCCTACCGGAGGAACGACGAGGCCGGGGCACCGGCTGGTCACGTCAGCTTCCGGCGGCAACCAGGGCGACGCCGACACCCCACAGGGTGGCGCTCGTGAGGGCGGCGATCAACTCGATGGCGATCGTCCAGCCGAAGGCCCTGAGGGCCTGGAGAGTGGCCGTCCAGGCAGCTGCAGTGTCCCTTGGTTGCGCAGGTACTCGACGACGAAGATCGCGGCGACCATGCCCAGGACGAGGCCGAGGGGCAGTCCGATGAACCATCCGACGACGCCGCCGACGGCTCCCCACACGAGCGTGGATTGGGGGATCCCCGCCTTGTTCATACCGCGGGCGGGAATCACGTACTTGAGGACCGTTCCGAGGATCAGGACGAGCGCCACGATGGCGAAAATAATCCACGCGGCGCGGGTGCCGGTCATCCACGACCACACGAGGACCGCGCCTCCAACGACGGGCGCGGAGGGCCAGATCTGCACGATCGCACCGATCACTCCGATGAGGATGACGATGCCAACGATGACGGTTCCAAGGACGCTCATGAGTTCATCGTATCGTTTCCGGGTTTCGTGCGATGACGCTCACGCTGATAGCCTGGCCTCGTTACCCCGATCCCCAGGAGTGCTGATGGATATCACTCCCCCGCGCCTGCCGCTGGACTCCCTCCTGAAGAGGCGCCCCATGACGGTGTTCACCGTGTCGTGTCCGCCGGCCGAGGCCGTCGCGCGCTGCGCCCAGTTCTGGCGAGTCATCGGCATCAAGCGCGAGTCAACCACGATGTGCAAGCGTTTCGCGGACATCGGCTGGTCGGGCACCGAGGTCACGGTCATGCCCGGGCAGGTCGAGAACCGAAAGCGGCTCCGTGACCGTGATTTTCCTGATGATCTCTCGGACATTCCTCCCAGCTTGCTGCTGGGAGGCCTCGCCGTCTACCTGACGTCGAAGGCGGTGCGCGCGCAGCTGCGTCACCTCAACAAGACGACGATCATCGTCGCCGCCCGCCCGATGCCGGGCGCCGAACAGGACCGCACTGAGCTGTGGTGTTTCCCCTGGGACACGGCGATTCAGCGTGCCCGCCCAGGCAAGGACCCATTCGCACGTGTCTTCGAGTACCTGCATACGGCCCTGCACCAGCAGGGTATCCTCCTGGCTCCCCGCGCCTCGTCGACGGTGAGGAACTGCCCGAGGATCACCCGCTCTCCCCGCCAACATCACCCAGATGCGCGGCAGCTTCCTCGACCCCGTCACCAAGTTCCTGCCATCGAAGGAGCGGTCATGACCCCCGGTTTCTCACTGCGCCGGATGGTCTTCCGTCGCAGGTACTTCTACGCCAGGGTCGCGCTCGACCCGCAGCAGGAGAAGGCATCATGCACAGCGAAGCAATGAAGAAGCGACAGCACCGCAACGACAGCGGAGAATCGCGATGAACTCTTTCATCTCAAGTATGCAGCTAGGATTCAACGAATCTTTCAGCGCCATCACCGTTTTTTTCAGCTGTCAGTGTCCACCTCTGATGCCGTCTCCCGCTGCGTCAGCCTGTGGAATACGAAGGGGGCCCGCTGCGCCAGTACCGGCATGCAAAAGCAATTCAAGCAGCGGGGATGGACCGGAACGGAACTGATCATCGGACACAGCGGGCGCGCATTTCTGACTAATTTTGTATTCGAGACACGCTCATACCGTCGCCTCTTGTCATATGCCCCCTCCCTCGTGCCCGACCGAATCAAGCGAGCCGCCATCACCAAGGTGCACGTGGATATCATTGCGCGCACAATCGAGGGCGAATCGGGGCCAGTGACTGAACTGTGGTGCCTCACTGATTGGGCAACACGGATGAATCTCAGCGGCCTCGAAAACAGTTACGCTGAATCGGCGATGCACTCACTCGAAGAGTCCTTCAACGCGCAGGGCATCATGACTACACCCGCCCGTCACCTCAATCGCTGGGATATCCCGTCAGACGTCCCCTCTCACTCCCCGAGCTCACGGCAATGCGCAAGGCTGCGAAGAAGAGCAGACAATAGTCTCCCCTCCCGGACGGTCACCACGAGGCCTCCCCCTGGCTCGTCGATCCCCGGGGAGTCCCACGCAATAGTATCCTGACACCACGGCGCATCTCGTTTGCGTCGGGATCGTGCAGGCACCGACACCCCTCCCGCGCTCACACCGGAGTAACACCATGCGTCCCCTATTTTCTTCTCTCGGCCGCAGCCTCTCCTTGATTCGCCAGCCGCTCATGGCGCTACGCCTGTCTGTTTCTCCCGACGAGGCCGTGGCACGCTGTATCACTCTCTGGCGAACTGCGAAGACTCGCTGCGAAACGCCCGGCATGCGAGAGCAATTCGCTCAGACTGGATGGATAGGAACCGAACTGGTCATCGGCAACAACGGGAAGGGCTCTCTTCACCGATTTGGTCGCTTCGTCCAGTGTGACTGTCGCCGTCACCGCACTGTTTCCGCAGGCAGTACCCGACCGATTGAAGCGCGCCTTTCTCGAAAAGACGTTCGTCGAGATCATCGCCCGTCCAGTCCCCGGAGGCATAACTCCCGCGTGCGAACTATGGTGCCGCGTCGATTTCACATCAATGGGCGAAACGACCTTTCCCGAGGACTTCCTCGCCTCGATGTTCACAAAGATTGAACATTCTTTCCGGAAAACCGGAATTCTAATGGCTGGACCGGACCGTCCCATGGCCCACGAAGTGCCGGCGGACGTTCCACTGACGATGCCGGTGCTCACGGCAATGCGCAAGGCTGCGAAGAAGAGCCGGGGGTAGCCTCCCTTCTCCGGCCGACCAGCACGGGGATTCCCATGCCTCGTCGATCCCCGGGGAGTCCCACGCAATAGTATCCTGACGCCACAGCGCATCTCGTTTGCATCGGTACCGTGCTGATGCGCTGACACAGGTCTTGCAGGAGGAGGCGTCTCATGACCCCCGGTTTCTCACTGCGCCGGATGGTCTTCCGTCGCAGGTATCTGCACGCGCTCGTCGCAACCGATCCGCACGAGGCAGTCACTCGCTGCATCAACTACTGGGCGTCGAGGTGGAGAAGCACCCCAGTGGAGACGCCGGGGATGCGCGAGCAGCTCGCCCAGCATGGGTGGGTTGGCACCGAGATCGCGGACGGCCTCGATACGTTGGGCGGGCTATTCTCCACCGTGACTGACCCAATTGCGCGCAGCGACCTGTTCCCCCAGTCTGCCTCGCAACCTGCCTCGCAGCCTGCCGCAACCGCTCGCTATCAGACGTCGCGGATCCTCATCGCAGCGCGGCCCTGGTCAGCCGAAGGACGCGTCGCGAGCGAGGTGTGGTGCTTCGACACCCGGGTCAGCCAGCGCAACACCCCCACCACCAAGGAAGACGTCGGCCACTACCTCCAGGACCTCGCCGTCACGCTGCAGCTCGATGAGCTACTGCTCGCGCAGCCAGAGTTCCTCTTCGAGGGCGATCTACCAACAGACCACCTCTTCGCGGGACGGAACGTGATCGCAATGCGACAAGCCGCCAAAAAAGGAGTCTCGCCGCGGGCGCTGACGCACCCACGGCGAGACGACAGATGGTTCGGAAGGCTCAGCCCTGCGCTCGCAGGGAAGCCACCTCGTACAGGGCGATGCCCGTGGCGACGGCCGCGTTGAGGGACTCGACGGTCGAGGCGATCGGGATCGACACGATCTGATCGCAGGTCTCGCGCACGAGGCGGGACAGGCCCGCGCCCTCGGCACCGGTCACGACAACGAGGCGGGCCATCCGCCAGCGACAGGCCGCGCAGGGGCGCGTCGCCTCCACCGTCCAGGCCGACCACGAAGTAGCCAGCCTGCTTGGCCTCCTCGAGGGCGCGCACGAGGTTCGTCGCGCGAGCCACGGGCACGCGGGCAGCCGCACCGGCCGACACCTTCCACGCCGTCGTGTTGACGCCCGCGCTGCGACGCTCGGGGATGATGACGCCGTCCGCGCCGAACGCGCCCGCACTACGCAGAACCGCGCCCAGGTTGTGGGGGTCCGTCACCTGATCGAGGGCGACGAGGAGCGGGTGGCCCAGCTGCTGCAGAGAGCCCGCGATCAGATCCGAGGCATCGGCGTACTCGTAGCCGCGCACCTCGATGGCGACGCCCTGGTGGACGGCACCGTCGGTCGCGACATCCAGGTCGCGGCGGGTGACCTCGTAAACGGGGGCGCCCATGGCCGAGGCGAGGCGCACGACCTCCTCCACGCGGTCGTCCTTCACGTTGTCGAGGACGAATACGCGCTCGATCGGGACCGAGGCGCGGGCGGCCTCGGCGACCGGGTTACGGCCGGCGATCAGCTCGTGGCCGGGCTTGACGCGGATCGACGACTTGGCGCGGGCGCGCGCGATCGCGGCCTCCTGGGCCTCGCGGGCCTCGCGCTTGACCTTACGCTTGTGGGCGGGATGGTAGGTGCGGTCCTCAGCCTTGGGGGTCGGGCCCTTGCCTTCGAGGCGGCGGCGCGAGTGGCCGCCGGTGCCGACCTGCGCGCCCTTCTTGGTGCCCTTCTTACGGATGGCGCCGAGGCGCCCGCTGTGAGGCCATGGTGTCTCCTCGTTTTCTCGTGAACTGACACAAGCGTACGGGTTTTGGGCTGCATCAGGGGCCGCAGGGGCGCGCGCGGGGGCCAAAAATCACGATTGGGCGGGGTGAGCCTCAGTCCTGCGACAGCATGGCTGCGATCTTCTCGACCGTCGAACCGGGAGCGGATCGTCACCTGACGATAGAAGTCCTCGCGCAGGAGGCGCTTGTGGTAGGCGGTCTTCAGGAAGCTCTTCTCGTCGAACTTGCCCCAGAACACGGCGTGCTCGCCAAAGTGCACGGCCTCGTCGCCCAGCTCCATCGCCTCGATGCGCTCGCGCACGTGGGAGCGGTCCAGGCCTCGCGTGTAGAAGAGCGCGTCGCGCCGGGCGACCTCGCCATGCCACCAGTCGGGCAGCTCCTCGAGCTGGGCGAGGTACTCCTGCGCCGTCAGGAGGGCCAATCGGATCGGGAAGTCGTATCGGCAAGCCAGGAGGTCCTCGACTGCCTGGGCCACGTCCTCGCACGTAGCGTCGGCCCCGGCCTCGAAGAGGAGATTGCCGCTGTTGATGTAGGTGCGCACGTTTGCGAAGCCTTCGGCGGCGATCTGTTCGCGCAGCTCGCTCATGACGACCTTGTTCTTGCCGCCGACGTTGATGCCGCGCAGTAGCGCCACGTACTCCATGCGTTCCTCCTCTCCTGAGCGACGCCTCGCAGCGTCGACTGGTTATCAGGGTACGGCCTCGACTCGCATCGGGCTGATCGCGCACGTTAACCCGCTAACCCGCACGTGGGCCCTCCAAGCCACGAACTCACGACCACCAAACGGGGGAATTGGCGTCATTAGGGGTGCGACACGCCGGCGACACGCCGGCAGCCAGCTCTAATGCTGCAAACCCCCACCGTCACCGATACGGAGTGTGCTGGAGGTGCCGCAAGGCCTGGCCGTGGGGCCGGCAGGCAGTGGCGGGCCGGGGCTGGTGGCAGTGGCGGGCCGGCAGGCGCGAAAAAGTTCTCCCAGCACACCCCTCCAACACCCCACCCGCGAAAAAGTTCTCCCAGCACACCCTCCAACACCCCACCCGCGAAAAAGTTCGCCCAGCAAGCGTAAAAAGGCCGATTTTGGGGTGTTTTGAGCGTGCAGGGCGAACTTTTTCGCGCTCACACCCACCACCAGACCACGCAGGGCGAACTTTTTCGCGCTCAGGACGCACTGAGGTAGTGACGGTGAAACCACCCACACCTCTGCAACCACTGATACAGGCCAGCGTGAAACCACCATCACCAATGCTCGCCCGTGAACAACACCCATTGAAACCGGCAACACCAATGCAAGCGAAAAAAACGCGCCACAAACACCCAATTCTCACTCGCAGAGGCGATGGCGGTTTCATATGAGGCTCGGCCTGTGCCCGCAAAGGCGATGGCGGTTTCAATCCCCCACAGACACAAGCGAGCAAAGGCGACAGCGGTTTCAGACAGCCAGGCCGCCTGGCCGACAGAGTATGGCTGCGGTGCCCATGGGCAGCGACGACACCACCGCCACCCACATTTCGCACGTAATTTATCACGGTCATTTTTCAAGACACCCCAAAAAAACGTTGCAATTCCAACGATGCAAATTCAATGTTTGAATAAGCCGCAGGAAGGGTACGTGCGAAATTGATGATAGCAGGTGGCAGGGCTTTCGAGGCGAGCAACGAGCAACGCGCCAAGCGACCTAGCCAGGCCCCACTGGTGTGGAGCGCCGGAGGGTCCGGAGGGCACGGGCGGGCTTCGAGGCGCGGCGCCGAACGCAGTGAGGACGCCCTAGCCTCGCGGGCGACCCGGGACCTGAGGGGCCAGCCGCGTTCCCGTGGGCGGCGGCAGGGCCTGCCGCGTGCCGGTGGGCGGTGGCAGGGGCAGGGGGAGCCTCGAGATCGACCACTCAGCCGCAGGCTCGCGTGGCGATCTGCGGGCGGCCGCCGCCCACCGGCACATCACAGCCAGGCCCAGCAGGCGGGTCACGCAGCAGGCGGAGATCTGTCGAGGCAACGAGCCGCCCGGCCCCATCGGGACCGGGCGGCACACACGTCGAGGCGACAGCTGTCAGAAACCGCAGCTCAGCCAACACTCCACGTCGCGCCGTCGCGCCCGTCCGCGACGGTGATGCCGGCGGCGGCCAGGCGGTCGCGCAGCTCGTCGGCGCGGGCCCAGTCCTTGGCGGCGCGGGCAGCGGCCCGCTCCTCCAGCACGGCCTGGACCAGCGCATCCAGCGCCGAGTGCTCGGCCGCAGCCGCGCCAGAGGCACCCTGCGCCAATGCCGGCCTGTCCACGCCACTGCTCAGAAGCGGGGTCCAGGCCCAGCACGTCAAGCATGGAGCGAACCAGGACCTGCTCGCGGTACACACCGGAAACGTCACCAGCAGCAAGCGCGGCATTACCGGCCTTGAGGTGCTCGTGCAGGACCGCGAGCGCGCCGGCGACGTTGAGGTCGTCGTCCATGGCGGCGACGAACGCCTCGGGCAGGTCGGCGGGTGCCAGGGCAATCTCGGAGGCAGGAGCCTCGCCGGCAGCCTCGATCGCGCGGGCCACGAAGGTGGAGAACTTCTCCCAGGCGGCGTGCGCGGCGGGCAGCGTCTCGGCGCCCCATTCGATGGCGGAGCGGTGGTGGACGGTCGACAGGGCCCAGCGCACGGCGACGGCCGGGTACTCCTCGGTGAGCGCCCCGATCGACAGGACGTTGCCGAGCGACTTGGACATCTTCTCGCCCTTGGTGGTCACCCACGCGTTGTGGACCCACAGGCGCGCGAACTCCCAGCCGGCGCCGTGGGACTGGGCCTGCTCGTTCTCGTGGTGCGGGAAGCGCAGGTCGATGCCGCCGCCGTGGATGTCGAATTCGTCGCCGAGGTAGCGCCGCGACATGGCGGAGCATTCGAGGTGCCAGCCGGGTCGGCCGCGTCCCCAGGGGCTGTCCCACGAGGCAGTGGCCGGCTCAGACGGCTTACTGGCCTTCCAGAGGGCGAAGTCGCGGGGGTCGCGCTTGCCGGCCTCGACGGCCTCGTCGATTTGGGCGTCGTCCTCGGTGGTGCGCATGTCGGCCAGGCGCTGGCGGGTGAGCGAGCCGTAGTCGGCCTGGGAGTGGACGTCGAAGTAGACGTTGCCGCGCCCATCCGAATAGGCGTGTCCCGCGTCGATGAGGCGCTGGACGAGGTCGAGCTGCTCGGGGATGTGGCCGGTGGCGCGAGGCTCGTACGTGGGGGCCTGCACGCCGAGGGTCTCGTACGCCTCGGTGAATTCGCGCTCGAAGCGGTATGCCCAGGCCCACCAGTCCCAGCCGGCCTCGGCCGACTTGTTGAGGATCTTGTCGTCGATGTCGGTGACGTTGCGGACGTAGGTGACCTCGTAGCCGCTGCGGCGCAGCCAGCGGATCAGGGTGTCGAAGGAGACGGCGGCGCGCAGGTGGCCGACGTGCGGGGATCCCTGGACGGTGGCGCCACACAGGTAGATGCCGACCTTGCCGGGGGTCACCGGGTTGAGGGGCTGGATGCGGGCGCTCTTGGAGTCGTACAGGTGCAGCATGGCACCAATCCTACCTGGCGGGGCGAGGGGGTGAGGGAAACGGGCGCTCCCCGGGAGTATGTAACGAGGCCCGGGCCCCGACGGGCGAAACGGTGCGGCTTCGCTGGTGGGGGCTCGGGCCTCGTCGAGCGAAAGAAAACTCAGGCGCCGGGGCGCACGCGCTCGCGGATGAGCGCCTTGAGGTCCTCGACGGAGTTGGCGAGGGGCGTGACGCGCTCTTCGCGGCCTTCGATGCCTTCGAAGCGCTCGGGCACGGGCGGGAGGTGGCCGGTGGCCTCGAGGATCGTGTCGGCAAACTTGACGGGCAGCGCGGTCTCCATGACGACGAGCGGGCCCTCGATCTGCGGGCGCACAGCGCGGGCGACGTGCACGCCGTCGGCCGTGTGCGGGTCGAGGAGGTAGCCGCTTTCCTTTTCCGTGCGCGCGATCTCGGCGAGGCGGTCCGCGTGCGAGGAGGTTCCGGAGATGAACCCATAGGTGTCGCGCAGGGAGGCGAACTCGGGCGTGCCGGACAGGTCGAAGTAGCCATCGCGGGCCAGGGCCTCGTCAAACAAAGCGCGGGTGGCGTCGCCGTCGCGGCCCATGAGGTCGAAGATGAAGCGCTCGAAGTTCGAGGCCTTGGAGATGTCCATGGACGGGCTGGAGGTGGCCAGCGTGTCCGCGGAGGAGCGGGGGCGGTAGACGCCGGTGCGGAAGAACTCGTCGAGGACGTCGTTCTCGTTCGTGGCGACGACGAGGGTGCCCAGCGGCACGCCCATCTGGCGGGCGATGTGGGCGGCGCACACGTTGCCGAAGTTGCCCGAGGGCACGACGACGCTGACCTTCGATGAGGCGTCGGCCCCTTCCTCGGTGACGCGCAGCCAGGTGGCCACGTAGTAGCAGACCTGGGCGAGCAGGCGCGCCCAGTTGATGGAGTTGACGGCGCCCACGTGCCAGGGTGGCCTTGAAGTCGGCGTCCATGTTGACGGCCTTGACGAGGTCCTGGCGGTCATCGAAGACGCCGTCGACGGCGACGTTGACGATGTTCTCATCGAGGAGGGAGAACATTTGTGCGCGCTGGAAGGCGGTCATGCGTCCGGCGGGGTGAGCATGACGACGGAGAGGCCGCGTCGGCCGCGCAGCGTCGTACTCGGCGGAGGAGCCGGTGTCACCGGAGGTGGCGCCGACGATGGTGAGCCAGTCGCCGCGGCGGGTGAGTTCGTATTCGAAGAGTTCGCCGAGGAGCTGCATCGCCATGTCCTTGAAGGCGGCCGTGGGGCCGTTGGACAGGTGGGCGATGTGCAGGGTCGGTGCCTTCCAGGGCGTCGACGGGGACGATCTGGGGGTCGGAGAAGGCGGGGGTGCGGTAGGCGCGGGCCGTGATCGCGCTCAGGTCGTCGGCGGGGATGTCGTCGACGAAGAGGGAGATGATGCCGGCGGCCATGGCCGCGTAGCCGTCCTCGCGCAGGACGATGCGCAGCTCGTCCAGGTCGGAGCGAGACAGCGTCGGGTATTCCTCGGACAGGTAGAGGCCGCCGTCGGGGGCGAGACCTTCCAGGAGGATGTCACTGAAGGAACGGGTGGGCGTGTTGGGGCCGCGTCGTGTCGAAATGTAGCGCACGGGTCGATCCTATCGGAGAGGGGCGCGGCCTGCGAGGCGCCCGTTCCTCGTCACACGGATGGACGAGGCCGGGGCGAGGGATCGGGGGAGGCTCCCCCGGCGCGTGTGGTAGAAACGTGGTGTGAGCAACGACTTTTCTCGCTGGGCTCCCCCGGACGCGGATTCCACCCCCGCGCCCGGAAGCGAGCCGAAGACGCAGAGCGCCACCGATCAGCCTGCAGACCGCGCGTTTTCGACCGGTGCCTCGCCGGTCCCCGATCGCTTCGCGCCCGCAACCGGGCAGCCAGAGGGCACCGCGACGGGTCAGTCGGGCGTCGCCTCGTCGTTGAAGCCAGTCCTAGGGTCGCTCGTCACGGGTGCGACGCGAACCACGGCGACGCCCCGCCCGTCGGCGTCTCCTCACGAGGCCTCGGCCCCCGCGAGCGCACCCCGAACAGGCGCTCGCCCTCCGCGCAGGGAACGCGATCCGCAGCGCCTTGCTCACAAAGCCCTGTACCGGCGGCTGCTGAGCACGAAGGTCATCATCGGTGTAGTCCTCGCGGTCGTCGTCCTTGTTCTCGCTCTGCCCAGGTTCATGGCTTACACGCCCTCCTTCAGCGGTATCAGTAAGGGCCCCATCTCCGTTCAGGGGTATAAGGGTTCGGCCACGAACACGAACGTTCTCTCGTCGGACTGGGCAGCGGGCGTGAGCCCCGCATGGGTTCTCGCCGATCCTCGTACCGACGTGGGGCAGGAACATAGAACGCGGACCCGGCTATTTGCCGATGGAACGACGCTCTACATGGTGTCTCTGTCCGATACGAATAGATCATTCTCAATCGCGGCCATTGATGTCTCTTCCTCCACACCTACCGTGCTGTGGACGTCGTCGGATGCTTCTGTGAGGATGACGCCTCACATATCGAATTTCAGCATTGTCTCCGCCGGCCAGTGGCTTGTCGTCGGGAACATCCTCGTCTCGAAGTCGACGGGCATTCAGGCGGAGGGACCGTGGGAGGACGACCAGGCGCTGGCCATGGTCGACGACATCCTGGTGACCTGTTCGGGCTACGAGACCTGCTCGGGGTGGACGTATTCCTCCGGCTCGTGGGAGCGCCTGTGGCAGAGCATCACGGGGCGTCAAGAGGATTACTCCAAGGCGCGGCAGCTGGAGGTTCCGCCCACAATCGGCTCAGGTGAGGATACCTCCGTTATCGTGCCCGTTGATAAATACAGGAACCTGCAGATCGTCAATGCCCGCACGGGCGTGGTGACGACGCTCGGTGCTGAGGGCCGTTTCAAACAGCCCGCGAGCCTCATCTCGCTGTATCCGACAGTGGATGGCCTCCTCGTGGAAAAAAACACCAACAAGCTCGAAAAGTACGATGCCACCGGCACGCTCATCTCTGTTTTTGACCGCACTACCAGGAACAAGGTCTACACGGATGACGGCGACGCGCCGACCCTTAGCGACCTGGAGGCGTTCTTCACCTCGGGTAAGACCCCCTGGACGACGGGCATGATGGAGGCGAGCGGGGACAAGTGCGAGGTCCTCACCCTGCACCCGACAGCGGGTGCCGCGTCCTATTCTGCGCAGGGAATGAAGGGAATCGCAGACAGCTACGGGAGCTTCTGCCAGTTCGCACCCACGCACGCTCGTGCGAGCGCCGACGGAACCGCCGCGTTCGTCCAGAAGATCGGATACAAGGAACAGACCGTCTATTTCTTCGACATGGCGAACAACAAGGCGCACACCTCGGCCGAGCTGACGGCGGCACAGAACCTCACGTGGGTCTACGACGACCTACTCGTCGGGCTGACGGACGAGGGCCTCATCGCCTTCACGCCGACTTCCTCGTGACGCTACCCTGGTTCCATGACTGATCTGCCTTTCCGCATCGGCCAAGCGGTCGACGTCCACGCGTTCGCCGCACCCGACTCGCCGCGCTCTCTGATGGTCGCGTGCCTGGAGTGGCCGGGCGAGCGCCCCTGAGGGCCATTCGGACGCGGACGTGGCCGCGCACGCCCTGTGCGACGCGATGCTGCTGGCGACGGGCCTGGGAGAGCTCGGCACGGTGTTCGGCGTGGATCGCCCCGAGTGGGCGGGTGCTTCGGGGCGCGCGCTCCTTGAGGAGGTTCGCCGCATGACCGCCGAGGCCGGCTGGGTGCTCGGCAACGCGACCGTGCAGGTCGTGGGGAACCGGCCTCGATGGCGGCTCGTCTGCCCGAGGCCTGCGCGGTCATGAGCGAGATCGCGGGGGGCACGGTCACCGTGTCGGCGACGACCTCGGATCACCTGGGCTTCACGGGACGAGGCGAGGGCGTGGCCGCGCTGGCGAGCGCCCTCATGGTGCGCGCCGAGGTAACCCGCGAGCGCCCGCCGGGTGCGCAACGTGGTAGAAACATGTCGCGAGCAACGACGACCTCCGCCACACGTCCGACGACGCAGCACGCTCACTCTTCCGACGCGTGGGATGACCTGTCGCAGCTCGATATCCCCGCACTCCCGGACTTTGGGGATCTTCCGGGGTTCGCAGATCTGCCCTGAACTCGCGCCGCTGCCAGAGTTGGATGCGTTGCAGGAGCCAGCGATGCCAGAGATCGTCATGCCGGACCTGGAGATGCCGGACCTCGACCAGTTCCTCACCGTCACGCCACCCGCGCCGGCCGACGTCCCTCAGCCGGACGCAGCCCCCGCGGCAGGGAGCTACAGCAGCGGCGGGACCTACAGCAGCCCAGACGAGCAGCGCCTCCCACGACGCCACCACCGCCTCGCCGAGGAAGAGGACCACAGGCAAGCAAGCACTGAGGCCAAGCGCCACCACGGCCTCGCCGAGGAGGCAGCCCGCAGCCACGCAGGCACCGCAGCCGACCATTACCTTCAAGCCGACGCCCGCGAGGACTCCCGCGAGCCTCGGTGCCCCTGAGGCAGAAAAAGCCGAACCTCCTCATCGCGTTCGTTGCTCTCATCGCGATCGGCTTCGGCGCGTCGTTTCTCTCGTCCACTCGCGACGGTTCATCATCGACACCTTGGGCTACGCAGACCTCGTCGAGCGCCAGCACGCAGGGGAGCTCCGAGGTGCGCGAGCATGCGGCGGATCTTTCGGCCCGTTCCCCGGATACCGAGGGAGCGCCACGAACACGCATTCCATGTCGCCGCAGTGGGCTTCGGGCGTGGCCACCGCGTGGACGCTTGAGCTGCCTGCAGAAATGACTCAGTTCGGGCCGCAGATGTTCGCCGAGGGGCAGGTCCTCTACATCGCCGGCCACGACACGATCGAGGGGCAGAACGGTTCTGCCGTCAGAACTCAGGCCTACGACCTGTCCGGGGAGGAACCCACCCTCCTGTGGGACACGATCGGCCCCACGGAAAACTCCGCGATCATGACGTACACACCCGCGTTCGTGTCGAGCGAGACCCAGCTCTTTTTCCACGACGTGGTCATCGACAAGGCGACCGGCGAGCAGACACAGGCCCCGTGGGGCGATGATTTTCCCTCGCGCAGGCCGACGGCATCGTGGTGACTTGTTCGACGACATCCTCGTGCCGCGGGTGGACGCAAACCTCCGACGAGTGGACGAATCTGTGGACGACGACAACGAATCCACAGACGTCCTACGGGTTGAGTAACCAGGGTTTGGGCTATGCGCCCGCAGGCACCACGCGCTCCGGCACGGGTGAAACTCGCCTCCGTCCTGGTCCCCTCCAGCTATCAGGAAACCCCGCAGATCATCAACATCCATACCGGTAAGACAACGTCCCTGCCCAGCCCCGACCAGTCAGGCTTGGGTCAATACATCGAAGTGGCGACCGACGGCTTCGTCATCATCGACGTCAGTAAGAAGCAGGGGTTCCTCACCGACAGCTCGGGGGCCCGCCAATCCACATTCTCAACCGATGGATATCTGCGTCTACCCGCAGTCAGCCGTGACGGCAGCAACCCGAGCACTGCGGATATCAAGACCTTCATGACGACGAAGACCGCGAATTGGGCGACGGGCACAGTAGACCTCGTGGGCAAGAAAGACTGTGCAATCCAGGTCACTCTCACCTCCGACGGGTCGACGCGCACGACCCCGGTCCCCGGCGTGCTGAGCCCGTACATGACCAGCACGTGCCTCTTCAGCCCGAAGGAGGTTCGCGTCAGCTCGGATGGTTCGGTTCTCTACGCCGATACCTTCACCTACCAGGACCAGAGCCGGTATTTCATCGATACCGCCAACGGGCTCGCCTACACATCAAACCTTCTCAACCTGCCGAAACAAACCATGTGGGTCTTCGATGACATGCTCATCGGGATGACCGACGCGGGCGTCACAGCGTTCGTACCGGCATCCTCCTGAGATCACCGTTCTCTCACCACACCACGACTGCCCTCTCATAGAAAAACTCATGAGCAACAACGAGCCGCGCCGATACCTATCCGAGGACGACGAACTCCTCAGGTTCTCCCCTCCTTCCGGAGACGACGAGGCCGGAGCGACCCGGGCGGGCACCGGCGCCTCGGCGCAGGCCGGCCTGTCCACACACTTCACTCCCGCGCCGGACACGCCCCGCACGTACTCCAAGACCGAACTGCGCAAGTACGCTCCTCCCGGCCCTCGGGGCTCTCGCAAGCGCTCAACCGCAACGATAAACACGCCCGCGCCCACACCCACGAGAACGGTCGCGACCTCGACCCAAGCGGAGCCCGTCACCACCACCGCCACGGCCCCGGCCCCGGCCCCGGCACCCAGCCAACCCCAGAGCGAGGACAACAACAAAACAACCGCCGCGCGACTTAAGCTCGCATTCTGGCTCGTTTGTTCCGTCATCGCCCTCATCGCCCACCTGGTCCACCTCGGCAATAAGGCCAATACCCCGGCTCCCGTCAAGGTCCCGTACCTGGCAAGCACACAGGCACCGACAACGCCGTCACCCGGTTACAGCGGCACCGCACAAAACACGCACACCCTGTCGCCCGCATGGGCCGCGGGTATTAGTACCGCGTGGACAATTCCTACGCCCAGTGGAGTGGCCAACGTGACGCACCCGATGCACGTGGAAGGCTCGACTCTGTATGTGGCCTTCGGCGTCGCTATGCACGCGAATAGTTCCACCTACACAGTTGGGGCCTACGACCTGAGCGGGCGTATGCCCCGACCCCTGTGGGCGACGCCCGTGCGAACGGACACCCCGGCGGCCCAATCCGACTACGCGCCCGCATTCGTCTCAGGTGACGACCACATCTTTTTCCGAGGCGCCATCCTTGACAAGGCGACGGGGGACGGGGTCTCGGCTCCCTGGGGGACGGACTTTCCCCTCGCGTTTGCCGAGAACATCGTGGTGACGTGCTCGGCCACGACGACGTGCAGCGGATGGACGCAGGAGGGCGACGAGTGGACGAACCTGTGGACGACGACCACGGCGACACAGGCCAGCGACGGGGTGCATGAGAACGATCTGGGCTTTGCTCCCGCGGGCACCATCGTCTCCGGTAGCGGGGAGCACACCTCCATCCTGGTACCCACCGCTAGCAATGAACTCCCGCAGATCATCGACGTCCATTCAGGAGCAGTCACGACCCTGAGCAGTCCCGATGGGGACGCCACGGATCGACTGATCGAGGTCGCCTCCGACGGCTTCGTCATCTACGAAAAATCCACCTCTCGCGGCTCGATCTTCGACAGCGAAGGAAACTTCCAGTCGACGTTCACAGCCGAGCACAATCTGCCAGTGCCCAGCATGGACGGGACGCCTGCGACCACGTCGCAGATCGAGGCCTTCATGACGCAGGGCAGAGCGGAGTGGGCAACGGGGACGGCGCGCATGACCGGCACCGGCGAGTGCACGCTCGAGGTGACCCTGACGGCCGACGACTCGACGCGCAAAGCCCCCATCCCTGATACTGCACGCCTGCACATGAACGATGACTGCTCCTTCACCCCGGAGGACCTGCGCATCAGCGCCGACGGGTCGGCCCTGTATGTCAGGTCCTTCAGCCCCCGGGACACGACCAGCTACGTCATCGATACCGCCGACGGGTCATCCGACTCGTCGAGAAGCCTCACGCAGGCCACGCAGCTGATCTGGGTCTTCGACGACATGCTCATCGGCATGAGCAATGGCGGCATCAAGGCATTCGTACCGGCATCCTCCTGAGGTCACGATCCGCCTATCACACCGACACTGCCATGTGATAGAAACTACTCGCGACCAATGACGATCACACGGGCACCGGCGTCCCTGCGCGCGAGGGAGGCGCCGACTCACTGAGCGCGGCGCGCTCCGTTCCCCTGCCCGGCCCGCCGCAGCCTCGTCCGAAGAGCCGCACGAAGGCGGCCCTTCTCGTGGTTTTCCTGGCTGCTGTCGTGATCGCCGCTATCATCGGTCTCCACCGACTCAGCCCCTCGCCCTCGTCACCGGACGATCAGCGTTCATTTACCTCGATGCCCACCGTCGGATACTCCGGGGACGCCACGAGCACGGGATCGCTCTCCCCCGCCTGGGCCTCGGGTATCGAGACGGCGTGGAGACTCCCCCTTAACCCTGAGGATAAGAACGCTACCGTCTTCCTCTACGCCGAAGGAAGCACGCTCTACGTCACCTTCCAGTCCATTCTGGGGCCCCTCGAGGGCCTTTACCGCGCAGGCGTATGACCTGTCCGGCACCGAGCCTCGCCTGCTGTGGGATGAGAAGAAGCAGAAGTCCCCGTTCATCGACACGTCCACATTCGTCGTTACCGACACGGATATCGTGTTCAATTCCGTCATCATTCACAAGGCAACCGGGCGACTGTCGCACACCCCTTGGGAGGACATGAAGCCGGTCGCACTTGCCGACGGCGTTCTCGTAGCGTGTGACGAGGACGTGGCATGCGACGGCTGGGAACGAGGGTCATCCGGCTGGACGCAGAAGTGGACATCCAGGACGGCTCCACACGACTTCACGAATCTGAACCGGGATCGGATTACCTATCCCGACAGCAGGGTCATGACGAACGGAGAAACGACGAGCGTTCTCCTGCCGATCAACACAGACCAGCATCCGGCTCAGCTCATTGACCCACTGACCGGAGTCGTCACAGACCTCGAGGATCCCGCCTCCTACAACCCCTGAGGAGCCCCGCGATCTACTTCTCGCGCGACGGCGTCGTCGCCTACGACGACTACACAGCCTTCACCTTCGATGCGGGCGGGTTCCTCGTGGGATTACAGCCCTGCCTCAACGGGCGGGCGCATGACGACGAACGACGGGACTGCGCCCTCCGTCGCCGATATTCAGGAGTTTTTCTCTGGCTCGGCTCCGACGTGGGCGACGGCAACAGCGAAAGAAGTGAACCGGGCAAAGGGAGAGCAATGCCCCATCCTCACGGTCACACCGACGGACGGTAGCCCCAGCCGCGAGGTATGCCCCAACGACAACAACCTGAACCATACGTATGTGGCGTACTCACCCTCAGACATACGCGTCAGCCCCGGAGCCGACGTGGTGTTCGCCCAGTTCAACACACTCCAGCGGCACAACGAGGACGTCTTCGTCGATACGAGGAACGGAAGCTCATACGTCTCCGAGGAACTCAACGCGGCCAAGAACCTCACCTGGGTGTTTGACGACCTCGTCGTCGGCATCGTCGACAACAGCATCGTGGCGTTCACGCCGCGCTCGTCGTGATGGCAGCGCTGCTGAGTGGAAGGAAGGAAACGTGAGTAGCAACTATCCGATGGGTGCAAGCCCCGACGCGTCTCGCGCACCTCGCAAGCGGAAGGGCCTCCTGTGGCTGCGGATTTTTCTCCTCACCTGGGTGGCCTTCATACTGGCTTTCATCCTGAACATGTGCGATCGGGACGACAATCACCCCACGCCCCAACCCTCTGTGGCCTGGGGGAATGCATCCCACACGGGATACCGCGGTTCAGCGCAGAACACGCGTGCCCTTTCCCCGGAGTGGGCCTCGGGCATCGCCGTCGCGTGGACGCAGCCCTTCGATGCTGCGGCCGCCGCCGTACCACCGCGGCTGTTCGCGGAGGGCTCCACGCTCTACGTCGTGTCCTACGGCCCGAACTCGAATGCCGTCACGACGATCTCGGCCTACGACGTGTCGGGCAGTGAGCCGAGCGCCCTGTGGACGACGACCGGACCGCGGCCCTCCCACCTGCGCACCTACGCGTACCCTGAGTTTCTCTCAACCGGCACGCACCTCGTGATTGGCCCATTCCTCGTCGATAAGGCGACCGGCGAACAGGCCCTGGCTCCCTGGGGTAACGAGCTGCCCATGGGAGTCGCCCAGGGTGTCCTGGTCACATGCGACACCGTCGAAACATGCAGCGGCTGGACGGACGAGGAGGGTACATGGACCCAGCAGTGGAGCGCGACAACCTCGCCTCAGAGCCACAACGGATTGACGTCCCTGTCTCCCACCACCGCCCCATCGGACGCGGTGATTGGCAGCGGCGAGAGCGCATCGGTGCTGGTGCCAGTCGATGATGCCCACTATGCGCCGCAGCTCGTCGACCCGAGTAGCGGTCAGGTGCGTACTCTCGGAACACAGACGACTCGGGACGAGGATGGAACGCCCCGCGTCACAGTAGCGCGCGATGGCGTGGCTATTGGGGGCAGTGACGACACGATCAACGCCTACGATTCGAGCGGCACCGTCGTCGACACGTACACGCGCGTACTCCGCGACGACCTTTTTCACCAGTGACGGACCGCTCCCAACGCTCGAGCAGCTCAAGTCCTTCTACACGGATGGGACAGCGCCGTGGGAGACCGGCCTTATCGAGGTCTCCCGCGGCGGCGCTCATTCGCGTCCGTCCATTCAACTGTCATCAGCCGAGAACAGCGAAACCATCGGCATGTTCCCCGACTGGGCATTCATGGAAGAGTACAACAAGCCCGGTTTTCTCCCTTCCGTCACGGCACGCGCCAGCGCCGACGGCACGGCCCTATACGTACGAGGCCCGGGCCCAGTCGGCACGCCCTCCTTCATTTTCGCCATGGCGGACAACGTGACGAACAGGTCGGAGCAACTCGACCAAACGATCAACCAGACGTGGGTCTTCGACGATCTCCTCGTGGGCGTCACGAAAGACGGCCTCGTCGCCTTCACGCCCGACCGCGACTAAGAGGACAGGGAAAACGAACGTCCCCGACGCCCGAGACTCACTCGGTTGCGTCGGGGACGTCTCGCGTGGGCGCGGGCGCCTCGTCGAGGAGCTCAGTCCTCCATGTGTGCCAGGGTCGCACGGTCTGCCTTCACGGGGATCGTGAGGGCCAGGCCGATGCCGAGGATCAGCATGATGCCGAGGATGCCCCAGTAGGTGTAGTCCTCGCCGGCGGGCGTCATGCGCTTGCCGAGCATGAGGAAGAGGCTGTACATGGCGGGTGCCATGAAGGACACGGCGCGGCCGGTCGTCGCGTAGAGGCCGAAGACCTCGCCCTCGCGGCCAGCGGGGATGATGCGCGACAGGAAGGAACGCGACGCGGACTGCGTGGGGCCGACGAAGACGCAGAGGACCAGGCCGAGGCTCCAGAACACGGCGGGGCCGCGGGCGTGCAGGAAGAAGACGCCGAAGCCGGCGACGACCATCGCGCTCAGGGACAGGATGATGACCTTCTTCGGGCCGATCTTGTCATCGACCCATCCGAAGGCGACGGTCGCGAGGCCGGCGACGATGTTCGCGGCGATCGCGAAGATCATGACCTGGCTGGCGGTGAAGCCGAAGGCGGTCTTGGCCAGGACGGCGCCGAAGGTGAAGACGCCGGCGAGGCCGTCGCGGAAGACGGCGGAGGCGATGAGGAAGAAGAGGGTGTGCGGGGCCTCGTTCTTGAGGGTGCGCACGGTGCGCCACAGGAGCTTGTAGGAGTCGATGATCGACTCGTTGTCGCCGCCGGTCTGGACCTTCTTGGGCATCGGCGGGTGGAGGATGACGGGGATCGCGAAGCCGCCGAGCCACAGGGCGGCGATCACCATGGAGATGCGGATGTTCAGGTGCGCGTCGGTGGGCACGTTCAGCAGGTTGACGCCGATGAGGCCGACGTAGAGGATAAGCAGCAGGACGATGCCGCCGATATAGCCGGACGCCCAGCCGAAGCCGGAGATCTTGCCGCGGTCCTCCTTCTCCCCCAGGTGGTTCAGCATCGCGTTGTAGTTCACCGAGGCGAACTCGAAGAACACGTTACCCAGGCCGAGCAGCGCAATACCCAGCATGAGGGCGCCGCGGGGCCCGAGGACCGACTCGGGGTGCACGAAGTACATGGCGAGCATACAGACGACGACCGCGCCCGTGAACCATCCGAGCCAGACTCCGCCCCGGCCTCGTCGATCGGCGCGCTGGCCGGTGATGGGGGCCAGCAGGGCGATGAACAGGCCCGCGATCGTCATGCCGTTGCTGAGCCAGGTCGAGGCCGTACCCGAGTCGGTGAAGACGCCGTCGCTAGTCAGGTAGGTCGTGAACACGAAGGTCGTGGCGACCGCGTTGAAGGCGGCGCTGCCCCAGTCCCAGGCCGCCCATTCGACGACTTGGCGCGTGATCACGCGGCGGCGGGCGGTGGGCGTTGTGCTCATGGAATCGGGCTCCTTCGGTGGGGAGTGCTCGGTGGCGCGTGTGCGTCCAGGGTGAAACTACCACGTTTCGTAGCTCACTTACTCCTCGGGCCGCCCCCGGGACGAGGCCGGGGAACCACCAGCGCGCCCTGACCACATGTCATATGCTGGGATATCACCCAGAAAGGAGGCCGATGATGGCAAACGGCGCACCGCTCAGTGTTCCCGCCGCGGATAGGCACCTGCGCAAGGTGTTCTACGGGTTTCAAGCCGCGTGTTGTTCCATCTTCCTCGGTGCCCTCGCACTTGGGACGGTGGGGCACCTACCACCGGGTCTCGCCCTATTTTTCGCGGGTTTCTTTATTCTCCTGGGGATCGGTTTCTTCCTCATTGGCCTCGTCGAGCTAGTGCGGCGCTCCATGGGCGTGAAGGTACACGTCGAGGAGCAAGGAGTAGCCCTCTAACCCTCACTCGGCGCGCGTCGGGCACGCGAAGCCATGTTCATCCCTGGGATCGGCTGCGCTCCCATTGCACTCTTTATTGAGTACGCATTGGGGGATTCGATCATCGGCTTCATCGTGACCACAATTGGTGGCTGCATTATCTCGGGGATGTTTTTCTTAGCATTCGTGAGTTCGCCCTATCGAAGGGGAGAAATCCACCAGGGACCGCTCATGCGGGTCTCCCACGAGTACTTCGAGATCCACCCCTCACCGATAAAGAACCGACGCGCATCCCGTGGGACCTGCATCCCAGCATCACGGGCGGCCACCAGGACACCACTGCCAATGGCGCGTGCTTGTTCGTTCACGTGTCGCTTGACGGCCTCGACGAGGACCTGATTTTTGACATGACGGGAACACCCATCAAGTTCAGTCAACTTGAGCGCCTTGTCGCCTACTTCGTGAACAAGCCGGCAGAACGCGCGAAGCTCGGCCTGCCGGAGGGCGCGCAGCTCGTCCGCTCGCTCCTGACGGCCCCCTGACGTATGTCCACGCTGCAGACGTGAGCCGGGCGGCGCCTTTAGGCGCTCGTCTACTCGGCGACGAGGATCTGCGCAAGCGCCAGGTCGAGGGGGCGCGTCACCTTCATAGAGCGCTCGTCACCTGCGACCGTGTGCACGGTCCCGCCGATCACCTCGACGAGGCCGGCGTCGTCCGTGGCTGCCCGGGCCTCGTCCGCGCCCAGGGAGGCGCCCTCCTCGTGCGCGCGAATGAGGACGTCCCAGCGGAAGCCCTGCGGGGTTTGCACGGCCACCATGTCGGAGCGGCGGGGCGTGCCGACGACCAGGCCGGCGGCATCCACGGTCTTGAGGGTGTCGGTGACGGGCGGGACGGGATGACCGCGCCCGCGCCGCCGGCAACCGCGTCGATGACGCGCTCGGTGACCTGCGGGGGCGTCAGGGGACGGGCCGCGTCGTGCACGAGGACGACCGTGTCCCCCTCGCATTGGCCAAGCGCGGCCAGGCCGAGGGCAACGGACTCCTGACGCGAGCGATCCGAGCCAGCGACGACGGTCAGATCGTCGATATCGGACAGGGCACTGCGAAATTCCTCGATCGACGAGGCCGGGGCCGTCGACGATCGCGCCCACTCCCCGGCGCGTAGGCCGCGGGCCGCCCACCACACAAGGGGGCGACCCGTGAGTTCAACGAGTGCTTTCGGGCCCTCGCAACCGAGGCGAGAGCCGGAGCCTGCGGCCGTCAGGACCGCGCGGGCATCACTCTTCGACGGCATCTTCTTCGACTTCGATGCGACCCTCAGCCAGGACGGCGTCGAGGCGCTCCGCGGCGGCGGACTTTTCGATGTTGCGTGCCAGGGCCAGCTCAGAGGTGAGGATTCCGCGGGCCTTCGTCAGCATGCGCTTCTCGCCCGTGGACAGCTTCTTCAGGTCGTCGCGGCGGGTCAGGTCACGCACGACCTCGGCGACCTTCACGATGTCGCCGGTGGCGATCTTCTCCTGGTTCGCCTTGAAGCGGCGCGACCAGTTGGTGGGTTCCTCGATGTAGGGGGCGCGCAGGACGGAGAGGACCTCTTCGAGGCCATCCTCGTCGACGATGTCGCGGACGCCGACCATGTCGACGTTTTCGGCGGGAACCTGAATCTCCAGATCGCCCTGGTTCACACGCAGCTTCAGGTACGTCCGCTCCTCACCACGAATGGTGCGCGTCATGACCTCTTCGATCGTGGCTGCGCCGTGGTGCGGGTAGACGACCGTCTGACCGATTTCAAACGACATGGATGGACTCCTGGGTGCGTGCGTGGATAGCACAACTATTCTACCAGCTGGCGAGCAAAACCGACCCATACAGTGTGAAAGCTCAACGTTACACGCATACAAGGATCGACACAAACCAACTTCAAGCACGACCGCAATTCGTCCCAGCATGCGACCCTGCTCACGATCAAACGTGCGCCATAAGGACGGGCATCACACCCCGAAAAGCACGGTTTTCCGGGCATGACGAAGCCCCGGCCTCGTCCATGCAGACGATGCCGGGGCTCCGCTCAGCTCACTTGCCCTGGTTGGCGACCGCGGCGATCTTCGCCTCGGCCTCGGGATCCAGGTAGGTGCCGCCCTTCTTGATGGGCTTGAGGGTTTCCTCGTCGAGCTCGTACACCAGCGGAATACCGGTGGGGATGTTGACGCCGGCGATGTCCTCGTCGGAGATCTCATCCAGGTGCTTGACGATGGCGCGCAGGGAGTTGCCGTGCGCGGCGATCATGACGGTCTTACCGCTCTTGATCGCGGGAACGATGGTCTCATCCCAGTAGGGCAGCAGACGCGCGATGACGTCCTTGAGGCACTCGCTCATGGGGACGGGCTCGCCAGCGTAACGCGGGTCGGTGTCCTGCGAGAACTCGGAGCCGGCCTCGATGGCAGGCGGAGCCACGTCGAAGGAACGGCGCCACAGCATGAACTGGTCCTCGCCGTACTCGTCGCGGATTTCCTTCTTGTTCTTGCCCTGGAGCGCACCGTAGTGACGCTCGTTGAGGCGCCAGTTGCGCTCAACGGGGATCCAGTGGCGATCGGCAGCGTCGAGGGCGAGGTTCGCGGTCGTGATGGCGCGACGCAGCATCGACGTGAACAGGAGGTCAGGCTTCACGCCCGCTTCCTTGAGGAGCTCGCCACCGTGGGTAGCCTCCGCGCGGCCCTTGTCCGACAGCGGAACATCCACCCAACCGGTGAAGAGGTTCTTTGCATTCCATTCGCTCTCGCCGTGGCGGAGCAGCACCAGTTTGTAGCTCATGTCTCCATTCTCCCACAGGTAGGGGCCACCTCCTACACCCCGTGGCGTTGATCACGCCACAGCTTGGACACCGGACCACGAGGGGGACGAGGCCCCGCCTCCAACACGCGGAACGAGGCCACTGATCTTGTGCGAACAAAGACCCCGGCCATACCCTGATTACCCCCTGAGTGCCCCTCGAATTACCCCTGAGTTCCTTGAGATTCCGCGGTTTTACATGATTACCGGAACAGTGTATGCCCCTCGTATTTTCCCGTACGGTTAGGTTCATGATCATCACACGACGCACCCTGACAGCCTCCGCTCTCGTCGCTGCGACCACGCTCGCCCTGGGCGCCTGCGGCTCCTCGAAGCCCCAGACTCCCGCGGCTGCGCCCACCGCCGAGGCCACCACGGCTGCCCCCACCCAGTCCGCAACTCCCGCCTCGGTTCCGACGGTCCCGGGTTACCGCCCCGGCGAGATCCCCCCGATCCCGCTCTTCTCGGTTCCCGCGATCGACGTGTTCGCCTCGAACGCGGATAAGGCCGTCGTCCAGGCAGCCTCCTCGTCCCTCGCCTCCGTTCCTGGCGTGACGGTCTCCCCCGCCAAGTGCGACGGCACGTCCCTGGTGTCCGGCTCGACGGTCCTGGGCGGCGACGGCTCCGCCGTTTCCTCCAGCGATAAGGGCACAGTCGTCAACGACGGCACCGGCTCCGGCGTCATCACCGAGGGCCCCATCTCCATCATCTACGGCGGCGACGGCTCGGGCACCTACTCCAACGCCGACACCATGGTGTCCATCAACGTCGAGGCCGACGGTTCGGGCACCTACTCACGACGACGACCAGCATCATCCCTGGACGGACATGGCGGCGGCAACTACTCCAATACGACCTCCATGGAGTCGATCATCAACAAAGGTGACGGCTCCGGCCAGTTCTCCAAGGGCACCGTCACGATCATCAACAACGGCGACGGCACCGGCAGCTACTCGGACGAGAAGCTGACGATTCAGAACAACGGCAACGGCACGGCCACCGTGAACGGCGTGACCGTCAACGACGCTCCGAAGGTCGAGAAGGTCAGCAAGCTCGGCAAGTTCCCGGCCGTCGAGTCCCTCAAGCCCGTCGAGTCCTGCGGCACGGTCATTACCCTGGAGGACGGCGTCCTCTTTGACTTCGGCAAGTCCGACATCCGCCCCGAAGCTGCCCAGACCCTGAAGAGCCTGGCGGGCGTGCTCAACAACGCGAAGGTTCCCACCGCCCACATCTACGGCCACACCGATTCCATCTCGGACGAGGCCTTCAACCTCCAGCTCTCGCAGGAACGCGCGGATGCCGTGTCCGCCGAGCTGAAGAAGGACGGCGTGAGCGCCATCCTCGATGCCACCGGCTACGGCGAGTCGAAGCCCGTCGCACCCAACGAGAACGCAGACGGTTCGGACAACCCGGCCGGCCGCGCGCTCAACCGCCGCGTCGAGATCTTCATCCCCGCCTTCTAGTACTCTGATTCACGTTTGACCAACTGATCAACATACGAAAGGGAGACACCATGTCCCTGAAGTCCTTCCTTCCCGCCGCGGCTGCCCTGGCCGTCGCCACCGTGGCCCTGACCGGCTGCTCCCAGACCGCGAACGTCTCCGGCGGCGACTCCTCCGCCCCCGCCGCTTCGTCCGCCCCCGAGGCCTCGAGCAACCCGCGCACGGACACCAAGACCGACGCGTCCACCGACTCCGGCAAGTCCGACACGTCGAAGGATTCGGGCAAGTCCGACGCCTCCCGGCGCCTTCACGGTCAACGAGTCCAACGCGCACGTCGAGATCCCCGCGGGCACGAAGTCCGTCGTCGTCAACGGCTCGAACAACCACATTGAGGGCGAGGCCGTCTCCGAGATCACGGTCAACGGCTCCCAGAATGCCGTCGACGTGAAGTCCGTCCAGACGGTGTCCTTCACGGGCTCCAATAACGCTGTCCAGTACGGGGACGGAAACGCTCCTCAGGTTGGCAGCGACTTTGGGCGCGCATAACGTCGTCTCCGGGCGACTGACATCCGACGCAGCGAGGGTGGCGCGATAACGCGTGCCACCCCTCATTGTGTAAGAATTGCGGGCGCACCTTTCGGGCGCCCGCACTGCGTCACGAATCAGGCGTTGGCCTTGCGGTAGGCCTCGACGATCGGAGCGGGAATGCGACCGCGGTCGGACAGCTCGAGTCCCTCTTCCTTTGCCCAGGCACGAATCTTCGCGTTCTCCAGGCGCTGCGTGGGGTTGCCGGCGTTGCCACGGCGGCGGGTCGAACCCACCTTGCGACCAGCCTTGATGTAGGGCTGAATGGCCTCGGCGAATTCCTCGAAATGCTCGCGGTTCAGATCAATTTCGTACGACGCGCCATTAAACGCGAAGCGAACGGTCTGATCGGCGGGGGTACCCATCGAAGTCGTCGACAATTTCGACAATCTTCTTCGTCTTTTTCATGTATTCATTCCTCTCGAAGTATTTGGTTTCATTCTCTGACGAGTTCAGATGCTTATTGCACTGCAATTAGAGTAACGCAATTCAAACAATTCAGATCATTCGATCATTCATTCTGAGAACGTGACGTGCGCTTCACCGATTTATACCTGGGTCTAATTGAAAGTTATACTCGTAGGCAGCCCGAGGCCGATTCGGCCTCACCTGAAGCATCGAACGAGGAGATCCAGTGAGCCGAGCACACCACCCCGAGCGGCGGCCTGGGAGCTCTACTTCACGACGACGGCTCGCCTCACCGAGCGCATCGAAGCCGCCCTCAGGTGCCAGGCCGGTCTGTCGATGCCCGAATATTCCGTGCTTCTCATGACCGACCGCGCCGGCGAGGAAGGCGTGCGCCCCTCCCTCCTGGCCCACCAGGTCGTCTTCTCGCGCTCGCGTCTCACCCACACGATGAAGCGCCTCGAACTCGAGGCCTCATCGAGCGCCGCCCTGCGAAGGCGATGGCCGCGGAGGCCTCGTCTCCTGACGCCGGCCGGCAAGACCCTCTTCGACGAGGCCGCCCTGGTCCAGCGCGACGTCATCCGCCGCCTCTTCCTCGACGACATCACGCCCGAGGAGATCGACATGCTCACCGGCCTGTTCACGCGGGTGAGCGAACGCCTCGACTCCGACACGCCATGTCCGTGAGCACGCGCCGCCTCACGGTCGCAACGCTTCTCACCGGGATCATCGCCGGCCTCGTCGGCCTGGCCTGCATCCATCTGCTCCACTGGATCCAGGCGATCGCCTGGGACATGCACGGCGGCACTCTCCTGGAGGCCGTGAGTGCAGTTTCTCCAGCCCGTCGCGTCGGGGTCTTGACGCTCGCCGGTGTCATCGGCGCCCTGTCCTGGTTCCCTGCTGTTCCGCCGTCACAAGGCCGTCACTCGGTCTCCGGCGCGGTGGGTGGGACCCCCATGCCTCCCCTGCGCGCCACCCTGGCACGCCCTGACCCAGGTTCTCATCGTCGGCCTCGGCGCCTCCGTGGGGCGCGAGGTCGCCCCTCGCGAGATGGCTGCCGCATTCAGCGCGGCCGCCGCCGACCGCCTGGGCCTCACCCCCGAGGACCGGCGCATCATCGTCGCGTGCGGCGCGGGCGCGGGCCTCGCCGCCGTCTACTCAATCCCCCTGTCGGGCGCGATCTACACCCTCGAGATCCTCCTCGTCTCCCTGTCCGCACGCGCCGTCGCCCCGCGCTCATCACCCTCGGGGATCGCGGTCCTCGTCTCCACGGGATTCACGAGGCCTGCCTTCTTCACACGGTCCCCACCCTCACGCCGTCGCTCTCCTTGACGGCCTTCGGCGCGCTCATGGGGCCGGTGCTCGGCGCCGCGGGGTGGGTCTTCAAAGAGGCCGTCGCACGCACCGGCGCGATCCGGCCGCGCGACTGGCACATCCTCATCACCCTGCCGCTCGCGTTCGTCATCGTCGGCCTGGTCTCCACCCGCATTCCGTCGGTGCTCGGCAACGGGCAGGCCAGCGCACAGACGCAGTTCGATGCGACGTGGGCGGCCGGCGCGGGACTCGCGTTCGCTCTGTTGGTCCTCCTCGCCAAGACGGCCACCACGTTCCTGACGATCGGCGCGGGAGGCTGGGGCGGCGTCCTGACCCCCGCAGTCGCGCTCGGAGCGGGACTGGGGGCCGTCATCGGCTTGCCGTGGGCGGCTGCGTGGCCCGGTTCCGAGATCGCCGCCTTCGCGTTCATCGGGGCGGCCGCATTCCTCGGCACCTCCATGAAGGCGCCCTTCACGGGGCTCATCCTGGTCATCGAGTTCACCGGGCAGGGCACCACGATCCTCGTGCCCGCGGTCCTCGCAGTCGGCGGTGCGACGGCGGCCGCGACCTGGCTGAGCCGCCGGGCCGAGGCTCGCTGAACCACCGCACGTCAGTAGGTGGCAGCGCCTACTAAGCCGCCGGGCCCACCACTAACCGCGCGTCACCGCCCGGGAAACCCCGGCCTCGTTCCCGAGGAGAGGAACCTCAGATCTGCGCGAGCGCCTGATCCAAGTCCGCGATCAGATCCTGCGCATCCTCCAAGCCGACCGCCAGGGCGCAGGAGCGTGCCGGGCACACCGCCCACGCCTCCCACGCGCGTCGAGTGCGTCATGATCGCCGGGTGCTCGATGAGGGACTCCGGCGCACCCAGGGACGCCGCGAGCGCAAAGACGCGCGTGCGCGTCGTCAGCTCGATCGCCGCCTCCTCGGTGGCGACCTGAAGGAGAGCACGCCTCCCACGCCGGCCGGGTTCTGCGCGGCCGCCAGCTCGTAGCCCGGGTCCGAGGCCAGCCCCGGATAGTGGACCGCGGTGACCTTCGGGTGGGTGGCCAGGAACTCGGCGACCTTCTGCGCGTTCTCGCAGTGGCGCTCCACACGCAGGGCCAGGGTCTTCAGGCCGCGGTGGGCCAGATACGTGTCGCGCGGGGAGGGCACGTGCCCGAGGGCCATCTGCAGCTTGACTGGCCTCGGCGGCGGCGTCACGCTCCCCAAAGAAGGGGTCGACGTGCGCGGGCAGCTCCAGGCCATCGCGCAGGATGAAGGCGCCGCCCACCACGTCGGAGTGGCCGCCCACGTACTTGGTCGTCGAGTGCACGACGACGTCTGCACCCAGCTCGAGGGGGCGCTGCAGGACCGGCGTCGCGAAGGTGTTGTCCACGATCAGCAGGCCGCCCACCTCGTGCGTGAGGGCCGCAATCGCAGCGATATCCGTAACCAGCAGGAACGGGTTCGAGGGCGTCTCCACCCACACGATCTGCGGGCGCGACCCGCGAATCACTCGCTCGGCCTCGGCCAGGTCGGTGAGGTCCACAGCCTCGGAGGTGATGCCCTCGGCGGGCTTGATGACGCTCAGGAGCTTGTGGGTGCCGCCGCACACGTCGGTCGAATGCACGACGTGGTCGCCGGAGCGCGCCAGCAGGCGGATCACGGTGTCCTCGGCGCTCATGCCCGAGGGGAACGCAAAGCCGTGCGTCGCCCCCTCCAGGGCCGCGAGCGCGCCCGCGAACGCGTTGGTCGTCGGGTTGCCGCAGCGCCCGTACTCGTAGCCTTCTCTCAGCTCGCCGGGCCGATCCTGCACAAACGTCGAAGCGACGTGAATCGGAGGCACCACGTCACCCGTGATGGGGTCCGGGTCGAACCCGGCGTGGATGGCCAGCGTGGAGAAGGTCGTACAGTCAGGCGTGCTCATGCCTCCACGCTACGAGGCCGGGGCCGCCGATGCCGGAGGGTTTCGTCCGCCGGTCGATTGTGACAGCGCGCGCCTACACCCAGCCGGCCAGCGCGATGCGCGCCTGCTCCTCCAGGGACGCGACCGCTCCCTCGGAGTCATTGCCCCACGGCACGTAGTGGAAGTCCCCGCCCCCGGCCTCGACGAAGGTCTCACGGTTGAGCTGGTCGATCTCCTCGAGGGTCTCCAGGCAATCCGCCATGAAGCCCGGGCAAATGACGTCCACGCGCGGGCACTTCGCGGCGCCCAGCTCGGCCATTTCCTCAATCGTCTGCGGGCCCAGCCACTCGGCTCGCCCGAACACGGACTGGAAGGTCGCCGTCAGGGACCCCATCGCGAGGCCCAGGCGCGACTCGAGGGCGGCGACCGTGTGACGACACTCGGCGCGGTAGGGGTCCCCGGCCTCGTCCATGGCGACCGGGATCGAGTGGAAGGACACGACGACGCGGTCCCCCGTCAGGAAGTTCGGACGTCCCACGCGCTCCCAATGGCGCTCAAGGGCGGTCGCGAGCGCCTCGATGTACGCGGGGGCGGCGGGGAAGGAGCGGTGCAGGCGCAGCTCAAAGCCGTCGCGGTTGCGGCCGATCCACTGGGCGACCGCGTCGTTGATCGTCGTCACCGTCGAGGCCGCGTACTGCGGGTAGGCGGGCAGGATCGCCACGCGGCGCACACCCTGCGCGTGCAGGCGGTCCAGAACCGAGCCGATCGAGGGCTGGCCGTAGCGCATCGCAACCTCGACGCGCACGCCCGGCAGGCGCTCACCGAGGAGGCGGGCCTGCTCGCACGTGTAGTGCATGAGCGGCGAGCCCTCGTCCATCCAGATGCTGCGGTACTTGCCGGCGACCTCGCGCGGCCGGACTCGCAGGATGATGCCCTCCAGGATGGGCTTCCACAGGAGCGGGCTCATCTCGATGACGCGGCGGTCAGAGAGGAACTCGCGCAGGAAGGCGCGCACCGGGCCGGGCTCGGGGGCGGTCGGCGTCCCCAGGTTGACGAGGACGAGGGCGGGCTGCGCCTCGCCCTGCTGCGCGCGGTTCGATCGTCGACGTGGTGGCTGCTGCGTCCTGGGAGTTCGTCACGCCACCAGCCTAATGTTCGCGTTCCCCCGTGTCGCTGACGCGGTGTCACCTCCCGGGGCGTGTTGCCACTGCCCGTACAGTACAGGTGCCCCGCCTGCAACAGGCGGGGCACCCCACGTTGTTGATGCGAGCCTACGCGGCTCGCGCCCTCCTCACGGAGGAGTTAGGCTCAGGCCTGGCCGTTCTGCGAACGGATGAACCACGCCTGCTGCTCGAAGCGACGGATGTAGTCGTTGAGGATGTCGGCGGAGGCAGAGTCCTCGGCGTCGACCTTCTCGTGCACGTCGCGCATGGTGCCGACAGTCGCGTTGATGGCGGCGACGGCGAGCTCCTCGGCGTCAGTGGTCTTGATGATCGTCTCGGGGACGGTCGGCAGGGGTGTTGCGCTGGGCGACGACCTCGGGCAGGCCGTTGGGGACGACCTGGAGGGCGCGCATGCGCTCGGCGATCTCGTCGGAGGCCTCGCGGGCGATGTCCACGACCTCGTCGAGGTAGAGGTGCAGCGAGCGGAAGCCCTCGCCGGTGATGTTCCAGTGCAGCTGCTTGCCCACGAGGGACAGAGCGGTCACGTCGGTGAGGACCTTCTGCAGGTTGCCTGCGAGAACGTCGGAAGCCTTTGAGCCGGTGGACTCAACGGTCATGTTGTTTCTCCTCTGCATGTGTATTCGGTACGGGCTCGCCCTTTGCGGGGCTGTGCCCTTCAGACACATCCATCTTGGCCCTTTGGTCCCAGGATTTCTAGTGCTATCCACCGTTTAGTCAAATGTTTCACTATCCGTTAGCGACGAGGGAATAATCCTCGGATTTCAGCGTTTTAAGATCATTGACGTTTTCATTTTTCAGGCCAGGTTCGCCTAACCAATCTTGCCCGAGGCCACGGTTGCCTCATGGGGTTGGGTGTCGGCATTTGGGCCCTGGCACCTGCAGGAGCACGACGGCGCGACGCGATGATATACAACCGGAGCTTCATCAAACCCTCTCACGCGCACGCGAACTCGCTAATGCGCACGTGGGACCTCTAATCCGCACGTTAACCCGCTAATACGCACGTGGGCAGCCCCGCCCACACTCCAAATAGCGGGTTAACACTCGCAATAGCGGGTTTACGTGCGAACAATGCACCACGACAGCGATCGATTCCGCCAAATCGCAGACCCATTCAGCCAAAAGAGCCGTTTTTTGACTCTTTTCCCCAATGGGTCTGCAGTTTGGCCACAACACCACTCGACTCGAGGCTCCGCCGCCACCAATCGGGGGGAATGACGCCATCCAAGCCTCCGACACGCCGGCGACACGCCGTTAGAGGGCTTCGCATGGCGCAAAACCCCCATCGCAGCCAGCCTGAAGATCACCGCATCCTATACAAGACCTGGACACAGCACCGGTTGGCGCGAAAAAACTCGCCCAGCACCGCCCCTCCACCGGCATTTCCACGAAAAAACTCGCCCAGCAAGTGTAAAAACGTTGAATTTGGGCCATTTTGAGCGCGCTGGGCGAACTTTTTCGCACTTTCGCGATGACACAGAGCCGCCGGGCAAACTTTTTCGCGCATCAGGCGCAACACCATGGCGACATTGAAACCAACAACACCACTGCACGCCCCCAACAACGCACCGCTGAAACCGCCATCACCTCTGCACCCGAAAAAAACGCGCCAAAAAGCCCGTTTCTCACCTGCAAAGGCGATGTCGGTTTCAATTGCGGCTCAACCTGCGCCCGCAAAGGCGATGGCGGTTTCAGACAGCCAGGCCGCCTGGTCGGCAGGGCCTGGCTGTGGCGCCCGCGGGCAGTGGTGTGGCCCGGCCGGGCGACCGGTGGGCGGCCAACGTTACAAACGTCGTCAAACCGGAGCAATTTGAAGCCCCTTGCGAGACTCATGTTACAAAACGTCGTCAATCTGCGTCCAAAAACCGCTATTTTCAGCGAAATAGCCATCGGATTGACGACGTTTGTAACAACGGATCAGAAATCCACTCGAAAAACACCTCCGATTGACGACGTTTGTAACAACCTGCATCGGAGCGTCCCAAAATCCCAGCACGACGAGCCAGACCACATTGGGGGCCCAGAGGGCACGGGCGGCTTCGAGGCGCGGCGCCGGAGGTTCCGGAGGGCCAGGCTGCGGCGCCCGTGGGCGGCGGCGGGGCCTGGCCGGGCTTCGAGATCGACCACCCGAGCCGCAGGCTCGCGTGTGGCGAACTCGCGGGCGGGCCGCCGCCCACGGGCGCACCAAGCAGCCCGGCCCGTCAACGCATACAAAAACGCCCACCCGGAACCGGGTGGGCGTATCTGAGCCGCCTGTGGGAATCGAACCCACGACCTATTCATTACGAGTGAATCGCTCTGCCGACTGAGCTAAGGCGGCCGCGCCTGCCGTTCCACCGTTTCCGGGGCGTGCAGGCAACGGCACAACTCTACTGGACGAATCGCGCCGAGCGCAAACCAGGACACCCCACAGCAGGATGTCGTGAGTCACGTCCCTACTGGCACATGAGGCCGTCGGCGGGCACGGTTCCCTTCACGAAGTAATCTTCGACGGCGCGCGTGACGCACTGGTTGGCGCCGCGGCGGTAGGCGGTGTGGTTCCAGCCTTCGACGGTGACGAGTACGCCGCTGGTGAGCTGGCCTGACAGGCCCTGAGCCATCGAGTAGGGGGTCGCCGGGTCGTGGGTCGTGCCGATGACGACGATAGGATCGGCTCCCTGCGCGGTGATGCGCGAGCGGGGCGCGTGCTTCGTGGGCCACGCCTCAAGGCCGGCCGACGGGTAGCCCACGTACTTGCCGAGGATCGGCAGTTCGTTCTTGAGGGTCTCCACCTGGGCGGCCCACTCCTCGATGGTGCCTTCGGGCGAGTAGTCGAGGTTGTTGATCGCGTTAATCGCGTCGAAGGAGTTGTCCTGGTAGGTGCCGTCGGGGTTGCGCGAGTTCAGCGTGTCAGCGATGGCGAGCAGGCCGCTGCCGTCGCTCTTCTGCCAGGCCATGCCAAAGGCCTGGGTGAGCTGGGGCCACCACTGCGTGTTGTACATGGCGCCGGTGAGCGCGGTGACGGCCAGGTTTTCGGTGAGCGGACGGTTCGGGTCGTTCGTGCGCATCGGGTTGTCCTCGAGGGAGTCGAGGAACGAGCGCACGGTCTCGATGCCTTCCTGGAGGTTGCGTCCCATCGGGCAGGTGGCCTGGGTGGCGCAGTCGGAGATCCAGTGCTGGAGCGAGGCGTCGAGGCCTCGCATCTGCAGGGCCGAGACCTCGTTGACGCTGAGCGTGGGGTCCAGGGCCCCGTCGAGGACGAAGCGGCCGACGCGCTCGGGAAAGAGCCCGGCGTACGTGGCGCCGAGGAAGGTGCCGTAGGAGTATCCGAGGAGGTTGAGCTTTTTCCTGGCCGAGGACGGCGCGCACCATGTCGAAGTCGCGGGCAGCGCTCACGGTGTCGATGTGCTCGTACAGGCTGCCAGAGTGTTCGCGGCACCCCGCGGCGACCTCTTGGGCGTCCTCATGGGCAGAGGCGACCGCGGATTGCGGGGACTCATCGCCGGTATCGACGTCCTCGTCCTCTCCGGCGTTGCGCTTGTCGCGCTCGGCGTCGGTCGTGCAGAAGACGGGGGTCGAGTCGCCGACGCCACGCGGGTCGAGGGCCACGATGTCGTAGGCGTTGACTACGGCCTCGCCGATTCCCTGCGTCGCGTAGTACGGCAGGGAGGAGACGACGGCGCCGCCGGGGCCACCCGGGTTGATGAACAGGGCGGGCGCTTCCTTCGCTCCGGAGCGGTGGATCGCGAGCGCGAGCGTGATCTGGTCTCCGTCGGGGTTCTCCCAGTCCAGCGGCGCCTTCAGGAAGGCGCACTGGTACTCGCTGGCGTCCGAGGAGTTCACGCCCTGGAACGTGTCGAAGGTACCGTCGGCGCACACGCCCCATTCGATCGCCTGATCGTAGTAGGCCTGCACGGACCCCGCGGACACGGGGATCGGCGCAGACGTGGCCGAGGCCGTCGTCGAGGGGGCCGGTCCCCTGCGTTGGGTTCCGTAGTAGCCGACGACGGTCAGGACGATCGCGACGACGGCGAGGACTGCGACGGCGCAGGCCGCGATGGAGCGTGTCTTCATGGCCCCGATTGTAACGGAGAAACGCCGGGTCAGTTTTTCAGGCTTGGGGCGCAGCGAAATCGCCATGTCTTCCAGGACCAGCAGGGGGTTGCCGTTTGACACGAGGCGCTTGCGCGCAGTCTCGATGTGGTCGACGCGTGCGAGGGTCTGACGAGGCGTGGAGTCCTGGGCGATCTGGTGCACGAGGTCGGACAGGTCCGTGTTGATGAGTTCGCCGTCCCCGCCCACCTGGACCATGAGAACGTCTCGGTAGATCGCGAGCAGGTCGATGAGTGCGCGGTCGATCGCGTCGGTGAGGGCACGCTTGGAGCGGCGCTTTTGGTCCTCCTCGAGCTGGCGGATCATCGTGCGCGAGGCCTTGGTGGCGCTCTCACCCTCGTCCATGCCGAGCTGGCGCATCAGTTCGGCTTTTTCGCGGGCGTTTCGTTCGCTGACCTGCGCGTCGGCCTGGGCTTTCGCGGTCTCGAGGAGGCGGTCGGCGGCCATGACGGCCTCGCCGACGCTGCGCACGGAGGCGGGCGCGGTGATGATGGCTCGGCGGCGTTCGCGCATCTGGGGGTCGCGGGCGAGCGCTCGGGCCAGGCCGATGTGCGACTGGGCGGCGCGCGCGGCCTCGAGGGCGACCTCGGGGGTGGCGACGCCTCGCGCACGAGCAGGTCGGCGACCGCACTGGCGGTGGGGATACGCAGGCCGAGGTGGCGGCAACGCGAGCGGATCGTCGCGATCATGTCCTCGGGCTGGGGGCGCACAGGAGCCACACAGTGTGCTCGGGCGGCTACTCGATGGCCTTGAGCAGGGCGTTCGCGCCGGACTCGCCGAGGCGGTCCGCGTCCTCGACGACGATGACGCGCCACAGCCCCTGGGAGGGCGAGGACTGCGCCTGCAGCACGAGGGAACGCGCGGTCTCCACGTTGATGATCGAGGTCTCGGTGGCCGCGAAGACGACGTCGGCGTTCGTGCGGCCCATCGTCGTGCGGCATCCCGCGCACTGGCCACACCCCACGGTCTCGCCCGTGCACTGCAGGGCGGCCGCGAAGGCGCGTGCTGCGACGGAACGCCCCGACCCGGGAGGGCCGGTGATGAGCCAGGCATGGCTCATGGAACGCGCGTCGTCGGAGGCGCGTGCGCCGCCACGGGAGGCGACGATCGCGCGGGCGGACGCCGCGGCCTCGGTGAGCTTAGCGACCGCCGCATCCTGTCCGACGAGCGAGGACCAGACGCTCATCATTCATCCCAGAGCGCGCCCTGGGATTCGCCCAGGGCTCCCACCATGGTGGCGGGTTTACGGGCGCCGCCCTTGTCCGTGCTCTTCTCGCGCGGCTTCTCGGGGGCCTCGGTGGCATCAGAGGACGAGGCCGGTACCTCCTCAGCCGGCACGGGCACTGCGTCGTCGGCCTCGTCGATCGTGACGGAGCCGCCCTCGAAGCGCTCGACGAGGACGCCGCGGATCTCGGAGAAGACCTCGTCGACCGTGCCCACAGCGTCGATGACGACGATGCGGTCGGCTCGGCATCCGCGAGGCGCAGGTACTCGTGGCGCACGCGCTCGTGGAAGTCCATAGACTCGCGCTCCATGCGGTCCGGGGCGTCGGTGCGGCGGCGCGCGCCGACCTCCGGGGGCAGGTCCAGGAGGAACGTCAGCGACGGGTAGAGGCCGCGGGTCGCCCACGCGGACAGGGACGCGATCTCGTCCACGCCGAGGGAGCGGGCCGCGCCCTGGTAGGCCAGAGAGGAATCGATGTAGCGGTCCCCCAGCACGACCGCGCCGCGCTCGAGGGCGGGGGGCGATGACCGTGGCAACGTGGTAGGCGCGGTCGGCCGCGTACAGGAGGGCCTCCGTGCGCGCGTCGACGTCCTCGGGGCCGTTTTGCACGAGGCGACGGATCTCGGTGCCCAGCTCTGTGCCGCCCGGCTCGCGGGTGACGATGACCTCGCGACCACGGCTCTCGAACCAGTCGCGCACGGACTGGATCTGCGTGGACTTCCCCGAGCCGTCGCCACCTTCGAAGGTGATGAACACTCCTCGCGCTGCCATCAGCTGTCCTTCTTCGTCGCGGCCTTCTTGGTGGCCGTCTTCTTGGTCGCCGTCTTCTTCGCCGTCGTCTTCTTTGGTTGTCGTTTTCTTCGCGGCTGTCTTGCGCTGCGCTTGGCGGGGCCCTTGGCGCGCTTGTCAGCGAGGAGCTCGTAGGCGCGCTCGGCCGTCAGGTCCTCCACCGTCTCGGCGCGCGGCACCGTCACGTTGGTCTCGCCGTCCGTCACGTAGGGGCCGAAGCGGCCGTCCTTGACGGTGACCTTCTTGCCCGAGATCGGGTCCTCGCCGAACTCGCGCAGCGGCGGGCGGGCCGTGCCGCGGCCGCGGGTCTTGGGCTGGGCGTAGATGGCCAGGGCCTCGTCCAGGGTGATGGTGAGCAGCTGGTCCTCAGAGGCCAGCGTGCGCGAGTCCGTGCCCTTCTTCAGGTAGGGGCCGTAGCGGCCGTTCTGCGCGGTGATGACCTCGCCCGAGGCCGGGTCCGTGCCCACCTCGCGCGGCAGGGACAGCAGCGCCAGGGCGTCCTCGAGGGTGACCGTCGCAATGTCCATGGTCTTGAACAGCGAGGCGGTGCGAGGCTTGGCGGCCGCCTTCTTCGTCTTCTTCGCGCCCTCCTCGGCGCCCTCGGTCTCCTCGGGCAGGACCTCGGTGACGTAGGGGCCGTAGCGGCCATCCTTGACGATGATCGTGTGACCGGTCGCGGGGTCGACGCCCAGCTCGCGGCCATCGTCGGCGGCGCGGGAAAAGAGCTGATCCACCAGCTCATCCGTCAGCTCGTCGGGGGCCACCTCCGGCGGCACGTTCGCGCGCGTCCCGTCGGCCTTTTCCATGTACGGCCCGTAGCGACCCACGCGCAGCGTCACGCCGCGGCCCAGGTCGATCGAGTTGACGGCGCGCGCGTCGATATCGTCGCCCAGGGAGGCGACGTCGTGGCGCAGGCCGCCGTTCTCGCCCGTGCCGTCGGGGCCGAAGAAGAAGCCGGTCAGGAACTCCGTGCCGTTCTCCTGGCCCGCGGCGATACGGTCCAGGTCGCCCTCCATCGAGGCCGTGAAGTCGTAGTCGACCAGGTTCGCCAGGTTTTCTCGAGCAGGCGCGTCACGGAGAACGCCAGCCACGTGGGCACCAGGTACTGGCCGCGGTGCGTCACGTACCCGCGGTCCCCGATCGTCTGGATGGTCGCCGCGTAGGTGGAGGGACGGCCGATGCCGAGCTCCTCCATGGTCTTGACCAGCGTGGCCTCCGTGTAGCGGCCCGGGGGCTGGGTCTCGTGGCCGTCGGGGTTGGCCTCGGTCAGCGTCGCGGGATCACCCTCGGCGACGTCGGGCAGGGTCTTCTCCGCGTCGTTCTTTTCCGCGTCGTAACGCCCCTGGTCGCGGCCCTCCTGGTAGGCCAGGCGGAAGCCCGGGGAGGTGATGACCGTGCCCGAGGCCGAGGACAGCACGTCGTGACGCTTACCGTCGACCTCGATGCCGGTGAGCACGCGGATCGTCGCCGTGTAGCCGAGGGCGTCGGCCATCTGCGAGGCGACCGTGCGCTTCCAAATCAGGTCGTACAGGGCCAGCTGCTGCTTCGACAGGGAACCCGCCACCTCGCCCGGCGTGCGGAAGTGATCGCCGGCGGGACGGATCGCCTCGTGCGCCTCCTGCGCGCCCTTCGACGTAGTGCCGTAGAGGCGCGGGGACTCGGCCACGGCCTCAGCCCCGTAGAGCTGGGTGGCCTGCTCGCGGGCGGCGTGGATCGCCTGGCTGGACAGGGCCGTGGAGTCGGTACGCATGTAGGTGATGTAACCGGACTCGTAGAGGGACTGGGCGGTGCGCATCGTCGAGGAAGCGTTCCAGTGCAGCTTGCGCGAGGCCTCCCTGCTGGAGGGTCGACGTCGTGAAGGGGCGGCCGGGCGGCGGCGGTAGGGCTTGCGGGTCACCGAGTCGATGACCGAGGCCGGGGCGTCCGACAGCGCCTGCGCATAGGCCCGCGCGGTGGCCTCGTCCAGGTGGAGGACGCCGGCCTTGGCAGCCTTCGCGCTCAGCTCGCCCTTCTCGGAAAAGTCGGAGCCGGTCGCGATCGAGTGGCCATCCACGGAGGAGACGCGCGCGCCGAAGGCCTGGCCCGCCGACGTGAAAAAGCAGTGTCGATCGACCAGTACTGGGCGCTCACGTCGCCATGCGCTCACGTTCCCCAGCGACCACGAGGCGCGTGGCCACCGACTGCACGCGGCCGGCCGACAGGGACGGGCGGATCTTGCGCCACAGGAGGGGCGAGACCTCGTAGCCGTAGAGGCGGTCGAGGATGCGGCGGGTCTCCTGCGCGTCCACGAGGGCCGTATCCAGGTCGCGCGTGTTCTCCAAGGCGCGCTGGATCGCTTCCTTCGTGATTTCGTGGAACACCATGCGACGCACGGGAACCTTCGGCTTCAAGACCTGCAGGAGGTGCCACGCGATGGCCTCACCCTCGCGGTCCCTCATCAGTTGCCAGATAGAGCTCGTCGCACTCTTGAGGAGCTTCTTGAGTTCGGTGACCTTTCTTCTTGTCCGGGTTCACCACGTAGTAGGGCTGGAAACCGTCGTCCACGTTGACGGCGAAGCGGCCGAAGGGCCCCTTCTTCATGTCCTTGGGCAGCTCGGAGGGCTGCGGGAGGTCGCGGATGTGGCCGATGGAGGCGGTCACGTGGTAGTCGGGACCCAGGTATCCCTCGATGGTGGCTGCCTTCGCAGGAGACTCCACGATCACGAGCTTCGTCGCCGACATTGCCGGTCCCTTCCGTCGCTTCCCCAGTATTTGTAGCACCTCACCCGCGGTTCACCCGGCGAGGCATCTGGGATGGACCTTACCGCGTCCCACCCGCATCTGGGTACCGGAGCGCTTCGCGCGTCTCACGCCGCTCGGGTTTGACATTCACGAGGCAGTGGCGGATTTCTGCGCGCGGGCGCGCCCGGGCGACGCATCGGGGGGGCGCACGCGGCGGTACCTATTACATAGGGGAAGCCCCGGCCTCGTCCCATCTGGCGCGCACGAGTGCCCCCTGAATTGTGTGATCTGCTTTCCATCGGGCACAATCAGTCTGTGCTCCAGAATTTCTCTCCGACATTCCGTTCCCGATCTGGTTCGCGATCGGCTGCGTCATCGTGGCCCTCAGCTGCGAATACGTTCAAGCAGGCGGCTGCCCGCTCGAAGGGCGCCAGTCCCTGCGCCGCGCGACGTGCGCAAGGCCGGCAAGGAAGGCGATGGAACAAGCTCAACGAGCACCACACCCCGAGCTGCGCGCGGCAGCGTGAGGACATGGCCGCCGATCCGCAGGCTCGCCTGCTGGCCCCGTCCATGGTGTACTCGCTGTGCAACGACGAGGTCGTTAACCAGCTGAAGCTGTCGGATCCCGCCGGAATGAAGGGCATGCTCGACCGCGACTGGGGCATCACCGATCGCGAGAGCCTGATCCGCCAGATTTATTCGCTCCTGCGCGCCGGACACCGCGAGGATTTCGCTGCCCTACGCGAGCGCTGCGCGAGGCCCGGGTGGGCAGACAAGGAGATCGCCCGCCTGAGTAAGACCGCGGACCTGTCGATGGAGGACTGGGAGCGTCGCTGGCGCATCCGCCGTTTCCTGACAACGACCGCGGCATCCAGGCCCCTGGATTTCGCCGCGTGGGACTCATCTCGTGCGGCGAACCTCGACGCGCGCGGGTGCCGGCCAGGGCTGGCTGAGCGAGGACGAGGCCTGGGATACCCCTCGCGGTCATCAACCGGGCTCTGCAGTTCTCCTACTCCTCGTGGGAGGAGACGTGGGAGGCCTTCCGCGTCACCCGCTGGCTGTGGGCCGCCGAGGGCGACGCGCAGACCGCTGCCAACGACCTACACGACTGTAACCGCGGCGAGTTCCTCGTCGGCAAGAACGGCCTGTGGACCGCGATCCCCTGAACGCCCCCTACCCCGCCCCGCGCTTTATCCTCTCGACGCGCTGCGCGAGATGGGTGCTCTGCACCCTGCTGTCTTCCGTCAACTGGGAGGACGCCTCCGCGTGGGAGAAGGACCTCGATGCAGGCCCGCACCCGCGCCCCCCACGTCCATCGGCGGCAAGCCGATCGTCAACTGATCCCCTCAAACACCCAGTAGGAGACCACCATGTCCGACCAGCACTTCCCGACCGAGAACGAGGGCGCAAAGCCCGGCGGCAACACCGGTTCCGTCCACGGCGAGGCCCCGCTCATCCGCAAGAAGGAGGAGCTGACGCCTGAGCAGTGCATGCGCCAGCGCAACAACCTGATCCCTCGCGGCGCTGCTCGTGATCCTCATCATCGCGGCCTTCGTCGCCTTCCCCACATCAAGGCTGCACTGCTGGGTGGCGCCGCGTTCCTCGCCCCGGTGGCCGGTTTCGCACCGCTGCTGTTCTGAGGATCTCTCAGTAGTCGCCGTTCCTCCCCCGCAGGCCCCAACGAGGGCTCGCGGGGGAGTATTTTGTCCGGGTGTCCTCCCGCATGCTCATGTCGTCCGTCGGCAAGCCGTTAGTCTTGTCAGACAGCCCGGGAGGACGCCCCCATTTCTGTGCAGAACTGCCGCGCCTGCGCGCCGTTGCCGATATAATGTCCCCATGGACTCCTGACATAACGCCTCCCTGCCCCTCCTCCCCTAGGTGCGTTATGTCCACGATTGTCTTTTCCCACGTCTTCTTTTCCTACGGTACGCTGCCCGTCCTCACTAACGTCTCCTTCACGTGTGGGCCTCCGACCGCCTCATCGTTGTCGGCCCGAACGGGATCGGCAAGTCAACGCTGCTGGCCCTCGCAGCGGGCCGACTCCAGCCGGACCCGGAACGATCACCGGCCCGACACTCTCCGCGTCCCAGCTAGTTCCCCCAATTCATCGGCCCGCGGCCACACGGTCAGCACCGGGAGTCCCTCTGGCGTCCCGCCCTCCGCTCGCGGGGACAGGGAGTCCTGCACCGTCGCACAGCTTATCGATGCCGCCACGTCAGGCACCCGCGGGCTGGCGGCGCGCTTCGACTTCCTCACCGAGCACCTCGCCCGGGACCCCTCTCCACGCGACGAAGCGGAGTACGACCGCGTCCTAGCGGCGATGATCACGCGGGACGCGTGGACCATCGACACGCGCCTCGAACAGACCCTGAGGCCCTCGACCCTAGGAGGCCTCGACCGCTCCCGCCCCCTCGCCTCCCTCTCCCCGGGGCAGCGTGCCCGCCTGCGCCTCGCCCTCACCCTCGTCGATCGACCAGAGGCCCTCATCCTGGACGAGCCGACGAATCACCTGGACACTGACGGGCGCGAGCACCTAGCACACACAATCGACAACTGGCAGGGGCCGGTGCTCATGACCAGCCACGACCGGGCCTTCATTGAGCGCACGGCGACGGCGCTGCTCGACCTGGATCCGACACCGTGGCGGGCGGTGGCAATCTCCAAGGGAGAGCCCGCGGACTTCGGGGCGTACAGGGTACGAGGATCCTACTCGGACTACCTGCGCGACAAGGCCGCCGCACGCTCGCGGCACACCGCGATCCATGCGGATCAGCAGGCCGAGAAACGCCGACTCGTATCTCACCAGCGGGATTCGACGGTGGTGGGGCATGCGCGCTTCAAACCCCGCACCGAGATACGGATGGCACAGAAGTACTATGCAGACCGCGCCCAAACTGTATCGAAGAGGCGCATCAACGACGACTCCCAGAGGCTGTCGGTTCTCGCGGCACACGAAGTCCCCAAGCCCCGCTATGACGAGGGCGCGTTCTCTTTCCCCCGCGCCATGAGGACCACCACGGGCGGGACATCACCGCACCCACACGCAATGGGTATCGCCCTGGCCGTCCGCGGCGCGTCGGTGGAGGGACGCCTCGCACCGACCTCCTTCGAGGTGCGCTACGGCGAGCACCTCCTCGTCGCGGGGCCCAACGGGTCGGGCAAGACCACCCTGCTGGAGTGGATCGCACGCGGGCGCCCAGCGGGCGCACGGATGCGTCGACGCCGCCTCCGGGGTCGTCCTCGTGCCCCAGGTGCTCCGCAGCCCGGCGACCCCTCATCCCCGAGAATGCGTGGCACCTGGGCATCGGGGAGGCCGGCAAGGGATTCGTTCCCCCAGCGGCGTGGAACCGGCCGCTCGGTGAGCTCTCCGCGGGAAACCAACGCAGGGCTCAGCTGGCGTTCGCAGCGCGGGCCGACGCTCAGATCCTCGTGATCGACGAGCCCACGAACTACCTGGACCTGAACGCCCTGGAGTCCCTCGAAGAGACGATGCGCGAGTGGGAGGGAACCCTGGTTATCTCAACGCACGACGAGTGGCTGATCACCCGCTGGTGGGGCCGCTCCATCGGCTCGACGAGAGACGATAGCGCTGAGGGCAGCCCCGCTTTCGCGCGCGAGATCAGTCAGGGCAGCCGCAGAGCGTCGAGAGCTCGCAGCGCCTTAGCCAGGACTGGCTGGAAGCGCGGATAGGGAAACCACGAACTGGATAGAAAGTTAGACGTTCTGGATAGGAAAACAACCATCCAGATCAGCGCTTCATCCGGATCGGCGCTACCTATCCAGGACGTGCAGGCCTCTCCCTCCCAGGTGAAGGACGCCGCGATGCAGACCCTGTGCCAGCAGTCCCGCGTCAGCAGTCCCTGTGCGAGCAGTTCTGCAGTACCTGGCCCCGCACGGAGGTAGTACTCCCGCACATCACCAGCCGACTAGAGACACGCACCCTCAAATCCTGTACAATGTTCTGTACATAGGCGAGCAGAGGAGCACCCATGAAGACCATGACCTACACCGAGTCGCGCGCACGCTACGCCGAGGTCCTCGACCAGGTCGTCAACGACCGCGAGGAAATCGTCATCACCCGGCAGGGCCACGAGAGCGCTGTCATCATCGCCTCGACGAGTACGAGTCCCTCATGGAGACCGTCTACCTCATGCAGTCCCCCGCGAACGCCCGCCACCTGCGCGAATCGATCGCACGTCACCGCGCTAGCGAGGGCGTCGTCCATGACCTCATTGAGCTCGACGAGGACTGATCATGCACATCACGTGGGACGAGGAAGCCTGGAACGACTACGTCTGGTGGCAGTTCGAGGATCGCAAGACCCTCAAGCGCATTAACGCGCTCATTAAGGACATCCAGCGCAACGGGAACGAGGGATCGGCAAACCTGAACCTCTTTCGCTACGAGTTCTCGGGGCTACTCACGCCGAATCGACTTCACGGCACCGCCTGATCTACCAGATCAGCGACGACGGCAAAGCCCTCTGGATCATTTCCTGCCGCTTCCACTACGGCCAGTAGCAACCCACGCACCTGAGACACCCGACGCGGATCTACCCCTGCCGCACTCGGACTGCATCGAGTGCCTCAGCCGCCTCGCGCGCGAGATCAGTCGGGGCATCAGGCAGCGCGTCAGCGCGCGCAGCGCCCTAGCCATCGCGCTTGATCCTTTCATCTTGGGGCGCATCTCATCGGGGACGCTCACCTCATGCCGTAGTCGCCCGCAGAGCGCCACCAGCACCTCGACCATGCCATTTGCTCCTCTCGACACCCGGCCAGCGCGGGCAGCACGGCGGTGATCGTCTGGGCGACGCGATACCCGGCCAGGGCAGAGACGGACGCGCAGTCGGTGAGCGTCTGGGCTGACCGCCCCGGTCCGAACCACCCGTTACTCAGAGGTAGCCGAGGGCCCTCGGCCATGGCGGCGGGTCGTACCGCCCGGTGTCGGCGAGGCGTGCGATGGCCCGCAGCGATAGCCCGGTATTGCGCCTGCGCAGCCGTGGATGCCCACGCCAGGGCCGGAGGTGGGCGCACCCGGCGCCCGCCATCCTCTCCCAGCGCGCGCACGACCACCTGAAGGCGGTGATGACCTGCGGAACTTGAAGAACGCACCCTGGAGGACGGCATCGCTGGGCGGCCAGAATGTCCGGGTTGAGCGGGAGCGCCCAGGCAGCCCACGCGTAGGCGACGCCGCTCGACCGGTAGTCCCCGGATTCCAGGAGCCGCCCGGTGAACTCGGGAGCCACCCCAGCGACGTTGGCGAGGGCGCCCGCCAGCGAGTCCTCGCCGGTTGCCAGGGTTTTGCCCGGGGATCACCCACGTCTCGTCATGTCGTCGGTCTTGTCGTAATCGCCACGCACGACACGAACCGGCTTCTGGTAGAGAGCGCGGATGATCTGCCGCCCCACTGCACGTCCATGGGTTCGAGCGGCTCGGTCAGGATCGGGCTCGAAGCGGTACATGTCCCTGACCGTTCGGCTTGTCGTAGGGCTTCGTCACCGCAGGCGACACGCAGCTGCTCGTGGAGGAGCGCAACCGGGCCGCGGTGCTGCTCCCACTCGCTGCCCTTGCGCCGGTAGCCGCGGAAGTGGCCGGCCTCGGGCGCGTCCTTCACCTCCACGTCGCGCAGGAGCCGCGAGGCCAGGTAGGACAGCTGGTTGGCTCCCTTCCAGTTGGGCGCTCTTCCAGTACGCGGCGAGCAGCTCTTGTCAGCCTCCGCCAGCTCAATGCCCCCACCGCTGATGCGCGTCAGGAGCGCGGGCAGGGCGGCGCCCGCGCAGCGTCCTCGAAGAGGGCGTGTAGAGCCGCAACGACCACGTCGTTATCTGTGGGCAGCTCGGCGGTGCGCGAGGTGCGCGGTAGGTTCGCGGCGGGCGTGTCCGGGAACGTCCACGAGGCCTGGGCCCCCACCCCGGTTTCGCTTCCCTGGGTGCTCGCGTCGGAGGTGGCCGTCCCCTGCAGGCCCGGCCCCGGCCTCGTCCACGGAGTCTCCGGAAGTATCAGGGGCCACGACGAGCGTGGCGGCGCGATCTCTCAGGTCGAGGGGAACTCAGCCTCAGCGACCACGTCACTGACGGCGGCCGCGCACCCTGGACGGGCCTTGACGAGGGCGGCAAGCAGGCGCAGTGAGCGCGCAGCAGCTTCTTTTCGGTGCGGGCAAGGACCTGAGCGCTGACCTGTACGAGCGCGTCCACCTGCTCTACCGTGAGCTCCCCGACGAGGCCAAGGAGAGCCTTCTGCGCCAGCGTGACCGTCTGCGAGGGCTGGGCCCCAAGCAGGGCGATGAGGTCCGAGGCTGCCTCGAGTTTTTTCCTCGCGTGTGGGTTCAAGCGCCTCCCAGGCCAGCGAGAAGGCACGACTGTTGTATGCGGAAAAAGTCGCGCGATGCGCGGCCAGACATTCGGACAGGATGCGGGCCGCAGATGCGGAGGTGCGTCGCCACGTAGCAGATGAGGTCCTGGCTGGCAGGCGCCGAGTCGCCACCTGGGCGCGGAGGGGTCCTCGCGGTACATCCACACGAAGAGCGCCGAGCCGGGCAGGGCCCTCGACGCGGAAGAACTCCCAGAACTCATGGTCGAGGAAGGTCGGGTTCTTCAAAGAAAAGCGTTTCGTCTCATCCGAGGTGGGTGAGGGTGCGGGAACAATCCGGCGCGCGAAGTACCCAGGGAGGGCGCAGACGTCAGGTACGCTCCACGCTCGGCCAGGAGGGGAGCGGTAGGTGCCGAAGCCAATGCCTCCGGGACTCCCAGCTGCCTCCCTCGAGCCACTCACTGCTCCCGCCCAGCCGCGCCACGCCTGTGGGCGGCGAGCAGACGCTCCAGGTCCGCTCTCGCGCGGGTCGCCGCCGCGGCGGCCCGGACCAACGGCTCCGTAGTCATCGCCGGCGTCGTCGCTCCCGGCCAGGCGGCGCGCAGAAAACGCACACGCACCGTGTCCTCTGGGACTCGCGTCCCACTCCCACCGCGACGGCGGACGGGACGAGGCGCGCGAAGGCACGGACTTGACAAGAGAGCGCCGATCCTTCTCCGAGGCCCCTCCAGCACCCGCTCGTAGGCGTCGATGGCGCTCTCCCAGCGGCGAGGAGGCGCTGAGGGCCGCGCGGCGCTCGGCCAGGGTCGCAGGCGCGGTCATTGGCCCATCTCCTTCAGCGTGCGCGCATACTTGGCCGCCTGTGAGGACCCTCGGAAAAGGCCGAGCCAGCCGATACACCCTCGCCGAGCGGCGCGCCCATCCCTCGGCCTGCGCCCGTGCGTACTGTGCAGTAACGACTCCCAGCAACTGCCCGATGCCCGTGCGCCCTCGCTCGAGCCCGCAGCAGCGTGAGCGCCAGATCCAGCGCGAGGCGGGGTCCACGTCCCCAGATCCCTCGAAGGCCTGCGCCCACCGGTTCAGTTTCACGGTGTGCGCCACGGCCGCAAAGCCAGCCACGGCCTGGTCGAAGGCGAGGTCACCGCGCGCCACCAAGGCGGCCAGGGCCTCGACGCCGAGCGCGCGCGACTCGACCTCGCGTTCGCCCATCGCCCGCCGAGAGCTGGGCGGACAGCGAATCCAGCGCCCGCCGTGCTCGCACAGGCCCGATAGCAGTCGGCGGTCAGCTGCGTACCGTCGAGACGTACCACTGCGAGGCAAGCAGGCAGACGGCGAAGTGGCGCACCAACGCGGGGTAGAGATAGCGGTAGGGCAGTAAAATCGCCTGAAGCACTCGCAATATCCGCAAGCGCGCTCAGCTCGTGTCCTGTCGCATCATGTGTCCACGCCGACGATGCGAGGGAAGAAAAATGTAGATCGGCGAGCCGTCTCGCGCGACCTTGGGCTTCTGGACTCATACGAGGGACGCCCTTCCACGTCACAGAGGAGGACAGGTAGCCCTTTCGGCACGTCTGCGCACCACCCCTTCGAAAGGGCGAGGCGAATGCGGGCGACTGCGGAGGCGGGCAGGTCCGCCTCCCGCTCGTCCACGAGCACGAGCGCGGCCGCGCAGCTCAGGATGCTCGGTGTCCACGCGCAGCAGCGCCTGTGGGTAGGTCGGCTGGAGGGTGTCGCGCCCCCGTTGTCCAGGGCACGGCGCACGAGCGTCAGGGATCCACGGCCCCGGTCGTCGGTGGGCGTGGCCAGGGAGGCGGTAGCGCTGCCCGCGTGCGAGCAGACCCTGCGACTCGATGATGCGCTCTCGCATGAGGGTGGCATGTTCTCCGATTCCAACCACGTGGTGGCTATGGCCAGCGGGCTCTCCGCGCCTCCCTCTCCCCATCGAGGGCTATCTGCAGGAGACGTCTGAGCATGCGCTCGTACCCAAATCTGCGTGGTCAGGCGCCGCACAAGCGGGCGCAACGATTCCAGCACGGCCGGGGCGAACTCCTGGAGAGGCGAGAGACGCGAGCAGCGCCTCGTATCTCGAGCCCCATCTGCGCGCCCTGCGCCAGGACACCGACCCGACCAACCACGTCGTCGGCGCTCATGGGAACCAGGTCGTTCACCTCCCGAGGAGGCGGCGGAGAAGGCGGCGGAGCCGTCACCAGTGTCCTCTCGGGAACGAGGCCGGGGTCGAGCCTGGTCGGACTACCGAATGCCCAGGGGTCGAGGAGGGTGATCGTATCGGCGACGAGCGGGTCCAACTCCGCGTCCGACAGGAGGCGGCCGAGCGTGCGGGGTCGAGGAGGCCCGATCGCAGCGCATCACTCGCCAGCTCGATGGCCAGAGCCTGCACCTGCGCATGCCGGAAAGACAGCGCGATAGCCAACAGGGTTCGATGCCGGACTCGGGACCTCGAGACCACCGCGCAGGATTGTCAGCGCTGCGAGTGCGTTGGCTTCGAACCCATGAGCGCTCCCCGCAGCTGCGCGCAAACAGCTCCAGGTCGAGGGCGACCAGCCCTGGCGAGGCGGACAGGTGGCCGACCGCCAGGGTCCGGTTGCCCTCGACGGGAGACGACATGAGGGCACAGAGTCGACTGCCGCGCCTCGGCCTCGTCAATGGTCATGGCGAGCAGGCGCAGTGCGCGAATACCACCCGGCACGCCGAGGGCAGGGTCGGCCGCCAGCATCTCCAGGAGGGCGTTGAGCAGACGATCACGTTCGATGAGCCCTTCATTGACGCTCGCTTCGAATGTAGCGCGACCAGCCGGGCGTTTGCTCGAGCCCATCGAGGCGGAACGGTCGGAGGAGGACATGACACGCCGCGGTTGCCTTCCTGCAGCATCCCCCACCAGCTCCTCGCGCAGCTCCCGGATCGGCACGCATGAGGGGCAGCTGCAGTCCGGGTTCGAGGCCGATGAGCGCCGTCAGGTACCGCTGATCGTGGTCGAGGCCAGGTCGCCGTGCAGTTCGGCCAGGCGCAAGAATCGATCCTTGTAGCGCTACCGGTCGACCCTGGAGCTGACGTCCAGGTCGTAGGCCGTGGGCGGCCCTCGTTGATCTCGAGCATGCGCGCGTAGACCTGATCGAGCGTCCACTCGCCTGGGTGCCTCGGTCCCAGGTGCAGTCTCCAAAAGTCCGCACATTCATCCAGCGTGGTTGGCCGCCAGAACGGATCCGACTTCTCACTCATTGATCCTCGCTTGATCGCGTGGAGACGGCGAGGACGTGCTGTGAGGCCTCACGCCCGCCCTGCTGTGTTTCATCCACCACGGGCAGTCAGCGGTACTCGCCGATGGCGAAGTCCATGCACTCCACCCCGGTAGCGGTTTGCGCCTGAGGCGACACGGAAGCGCGCCCCTCGTGGGTGACCGCACCGCGTTCAATGCGAGCGCAGCCCCGGCCAGGCGCGGATGCACAGCGGTGAGGGCGTCGGGACGCACGGGGCAGAGGACGGTGAAAGCAGGGCCTCGGTGACGTCGAGCCAACCTGACGCCACTCCGAGGCCAGGAGTGCCAGGCCGCCAGCCACGCGGTCGGGGCCAGTCCGGAGCGGTGGCCATGAGCTGTGTATCGATGCGCGGCTCGAAGGAGAGCAGGGCGGATAGTCATCGCGTCCTCCTCGACGCGCGGATCCCCAGGGACGCCAGGACCGCACCCTCCCCGAGTAGCTGCGCGACTTGGCGGGCTGAGCCCAATGGAGAGCGCGCGCCGGGCAGGCGGGCGACCCACAGGAGGCGACCGGCTCGCTGCCAGCATCCACATCAGTCCCTGTAGGCCCTCGAGCGAGGTGATGAGATGAGAGCGGCTCGAACACGCGCAGGCGCTCGGGACCTGCCACGCACGCGGCCCCCGGCGCGGGCCGGGTCCCCTACGAAGACTCACGCACGGCCCTGCCCTGCCCACATGACCGTGCCCGTCGCGCTGGACCTGGGCAGGCCTCGGATGAAGGCGCGCGCCTGCGCGGTATTCAACGCATTGCAGCGGCATCATCGCGGAGGAGAGCATCTGCGTCTCCGCGAATCCCTTGAGCCAGCGCAGGGACAGCGGCACCTTCTCTTCCGTGACCTCCCTCGTCCAGAGTCACGTCAGCCCCTCCTCGCCGACGCATCCAGACGTAGTTCGGCGCGCAGGGACGCCAGGGCAGCACGCAGCGGCGATCCATCCACGTTGGTCACGCCGACCGCGCAGTGGGTCGCGTCCAGGGCCGAGGCCTCCACGTCGAGCCGCGCGTACACGCGCAGCAGACGCTAGCGGACCGAGCGAGGCCTCGGCCGTGCTGGTCACGACCGGGTCGAGCATCCCGATACAGGGTCAGACCTCCGCCGGGCGCGACGACCATGCCCGGCGAGCACGATAGCGGGTGCGCGCCGCGACGTCGCGAGTGAGCCGACGGCCACCACGATCAGGACGCTCCATGAAGCCCGAGAAGAAATAGGATGCGCAGCCTCCCTCGGGAGTGGACCCTCCGATGTCGCGGGCGCGTCTCAGCACCCTCATCCAGGCAGGGGGCACCGTAGCGGTAAGCCAGCCTCGTAATCCATGTCGCTCCTTCGCGTGATTGTGGCGCCAGGCACAGGCCCCACTCTGGAGTCGGCCTCTGATCGCGTCCGCTGCTACACTCGAGAGCACTGAACGACCACAAAGTCACTGTGCGGCTGGCTGCCGCGTCGCCCACTGCCGCGGCCGCCATACAGGCAGCGCTCAGTACGTCAGGAATCCCAGCGGATCAGGTCGCGCAGGGGCGCTCGATCTCGGCGGACATCATCGACCTCAACCGACGTGCCGCGTACGCCGCCGTCATTCGGCGACCGTCAGCTCCGCGTCCGGCGCCCAGACCGGTGACACGCGTCGACACGGCACAGAACGGCCCAGTCCCCGCCCTGGTGCATGATGATCAGCCCGGATCAGGGCTGCCCGGCACGTGGCAGCCTCTGCGCACGTCGAGGCACGCGTCGCGCGGTGTCCCACGGCTCCGGGGCACAGGAGGCCAGCGCCCAGCGGACGTCGCGCCCGCGGCGCGGCACGCATCGAGGACAGGTCGTGGGCGCGCTTGCCACCGAGGCGGCCTCAGCCTCGTCGAGCGCCTGCGCAGCGCACAGCCTGCGCGATCGCACCGCGCTGCGCGGCGAAGTCGCCAGCCACGAGGTGAAAGCGCGCCGTGAGCGCGGGCCGTGAGCCTGGCCGCCCGGTCGCGGATCCACATGTCCACGTAGCGCGCGCGTCAGGACGTCGCGCTGGACGATCGCATCCACCGGCAGGCCAGGTCGTAGCCCACGATCCGCGCCACGACCACTGCGTGCCGGTTTGCATCGGCGCGGAATCTCCCCGGTTGGCGAGCATCACGCGAAAGTGCGCCCGTTCATGCATCGCGCGCGCGCCGCGTCAGGACAGCGCGGATCAGGTTGTCACGGTCCATGCCGCCGCGTACTGGCGATAGCCGCCGGTCGGTGGTGATGACGAGGGCGGAGGCGATGCGGTCGAAGATCCCTTCGGCGGGCTCGAAGAGGGCCCTCGCGCACGTCGATGACAGCCTCGTTGAGGCTGCGTTGACTGGGTGAGCGCGCACGCGCGCGACGACAGGTCGGTGGCGACGACGCGGTCGTGCGTGCGCAGCCGGGTAGAGGCCTGGATGCCGCATGCCGCACCCACGTCGAGCTGAATCAACCCTGCTCACGCACCGTCATCTCCAGTCAGGTCGCGTCACGCAATGCCGAGCACGGTCGTCGGACGGCGGCACGGTCTGCACCTCCGCTGGGTCCGAGGCCACCCACCACGCTGTGGTCGCCGCGGCAGGAGTGCGCATGGGTCGCGGAGTCGAAGAGGCGCGCAGCCAAGGGTGCTGCCTCGACCTCGGGCTCGGGGCCCCTCGTCGGGTCGCGCATCGTCGGCAGGCTCAGCGCCTTCGGGGGACGAGCATCCGCGCTCCTCCTGGGTTCTGCTTGGCGCGCGCCGCCCGCGCGAGGGCATGACGAGGCGGAGACGGCCTCGGCCTCGTCGATGGTGGCCGCGAGGCCAGGGACTCCAGCCCGCGTGCGCCCAGCGTCGGGAGCCTCGTTCAGGGCCGAGGCGCGCGGGCAGGCCGAGGATGAAGAAGCGCGTGAGGACCGCGGCGGGTGGTCACGCCCGCGAGCTCGACGAGGCGGGCAGTCGCGATGAAGTCACGCATGAAGGGCGGACAGCGCGCCCTCACTGATCAGGTTGAAAGATTCGGCGGTCCACGCGACGCGATAACGTCGGCGCGCAGGCGTAATCAGGTCGCGGTCGAAGGGCGGGGACGTGGAAGTCGTCATGATCCAGCCTATCCCCACGGCCACAATGCGCGGGTACCCAACCAGAGCCTCTACGCCCTCTGGGAGGAGAAACCCCATGTCCGGTGGACTTGTCGGTCGCTCGACGATATCGCGACCCTCGCGAAGGTCACGCGCGCCGTCGATCGACGACGTCGGCCAACGCGGTCGGGCCTCCTCAAGGCCGTGGGCGTCGTCATCGACGACCGCGGTGACGCTCCCAGTACGTGTCGGGCCTGAGCCCGGCGCGCGAACTGCCATATCATCGGCGAGATGCGCGCGGCTCCCCTCATCAACAAGCTGTTCATCATTCTGCCGATCGGCGCTCCTGCTCACGTGGCTAACTCCGCAGTCCTCCATTCCTGCTGATCGTGGCAGCGCTACCCAGCTCTCGAGGGCGGCGAAGGTCCTCCGAGAAACTCGGCTGGCTGCCCGGCCACCACGAGGGAGCACACAGAGGCGGGCCGCCTCCGCCGAGGAACTCGAGAGATCATCGCCTCCGCGACCCGCACCGACCGATCCTCAGCGCGGAAATCGCGCGCCGTATCAGATACGGCCTGTCCAACGGACCGGCATCATGCGCGTCGCCGATCTCCTTACGCGGTCGCGTTCTTCATGACCTTCTTCGTGTACGGCCTCGTCGCGCTGCTCGTGAAGGCGGATGACTAGCTCCACCTGCCAAAGGCGCGCTGGATCCCGAGACAACCGCCCCTGGCGTCTGTCGACAACGTCGGCCGCACGATCGTGCGCGTCGCCGCACATCTCAGCGTCATCGGCGTCGTCGGCACGGTCACAATGCTGTGGGTCGGCGGCCACCTGGTCATCGCGAACTCGCCGAGGTCGGCGTCCGTCTTCCACCACGTCCTCGAGGCCGCCGAGCGCGGTGTCCGCCGCGGGCGGTTTCGTGACCTGGCTGGTCGACTCGTCCGGCATCTCGGCGTCATCCTCGGTGCCATCATGTCGCGTTGGCTCGTCTTGGGCGCTTCCGCTCGTGCGTCGGGTGCGACGAAGGCCTGATCGTCTGTCGTTCATCGAGGCCGGGCGTGGTGGCGACCCGGCCCCGGCCTCGTCGTTGATCGTCACTGCGCGAAAGGGTGATGCACCCTACGCAAGGCGGGACTTAAGTACTACCCTTGAGTCAACAGACAAACGACGACGACGCCCAGGAGAGCATGATGATCAGTCTACACCTGCGCCAACTTCCCTGCTGATTACGCCGCTCTCGAGGCCCCACGTTTCCGTAGCGCATCGCAGAGGCTGCACCACTCAAGCACCACGCCAACTACGTGGCCGGCGCGACGGCGCCTGAAAAGCTGGCGCCGCCACTGGAGTCCGGTGACTTCGCGCGATCAACCTGTGGAGAAGAACGGCCTTCAACCTCGGCGGTCACCAACCACTCCATCTTCTGGACAACATGACCGGCGAGCGCCTCGCGCCCGAGGGTGAGCTCGGCGCCCGCTCATCGACGAGTTCTTCGGCTCCTTGAGTCTTTTCCAGGCTCCAGTTCGCCGCCGCCGCCCCTGGGCCTGCAGGGCGCACGCTGGGCCGTCTCGCATGGGACACCGTTGGCGGCGCCTCGTGACCTGCCGGATGACCGACCAGCAGGGCACATCGCGGTCGCGACGTTCCCGCTGCTCGCTGATCGACGTGCGCACGCCTTCTACCTGGATTACCTCAACGTCAAGGCTGACATCGTCGAGGCCTGAGTGGAACCTGGTTAACTGGGGAGACGTCGCTTCCCAGCTTCCAGGGCGCCCGCCTGTCCTCCGGCCTGGTCAACGCCACTCCGCACTGTCCGACCTGGGCCCACGCGGTCGACACCGTCAGGGGCTGGTGGAAGACTGAGACGTTCGCGCCTGATTCGACCGCGGCCGTTGTTGCCGAGCTGAGCTCGCACCGAGTTTGCTGGCGGCTTATCGCACCAACGGCGCGGCCACCGCACGCAACGGGGCGGGATCCTTCGAGGTCCGCCTCCGTCCTATCCCGGAAGCGCGGCCGCTGAAGGACCCGCAGGCCTGCCTGCGACGCCCACGGGCGACTGCGGGTCCGCAGCACAGACATATCACCAGGGCAGCCAACATCGCGCACGTGGGACCTCTAATCCGACGTTAACCCAGCTATCCGCGCGTGGGCAGCCCGCACATCCCAAATAGCGGGTTAACACTGCACTAGCGGGTTTACGTGCGAACAATGCACCACGACGGCGATCGATTCCGCCAAATCGCAGACCCATTCAGCCGAAAACAGTCGTTTTGGCTCTTCTTCCCCAATGGGTCTGCGGTTTGGCCGCCTACCGCAAACTCGGCGGTTCCGTCACCAATCGGGGGAAAGTGACGCCATCCAAGCCTCCGACACGCCGGCGCCGTTAGAGGGCTTTCGCATGAAAACTCCTATCGAAGCCACGCAGGTGCCGCATCGCCTACAGAGACTGGACACAGCACCGGTTGGCGCAACTCGCCCAGCGCCGCCCTCCCCGGCATTTCGCAACTCGCCCAGCAAGTGTAAAAACGCCGAATTTGGGTATTTGAGCGCTGGGCTGAACTTTTCACACTTCGCGATGACACAGAGCCGCCGAACGCAGCACGGGCAGCTGCGCTGGCAACGATGAACCAACAACACCTGCGCACCCCCAACAACGCACCGTCGATGAAGCATCACCTCTGCCGAAAACGCGCCAGCCCGTTTCTGCTCGCGAGACGAGGGTTTCAGTTAGATCAGGCCGGCCCCGCAAGCGACAGGGTTTCAACTGAAGCTCGGCCGGTGCCCGGAAAGGCGATGGCTGCTCAGACTAGCGGGCCACCGTCCCGCAGGGCCCGGCGACGCGCCCGACTTACAGTCAAACGACGCACTGCCTGCAATTCCCCGCACCACTTCATGCTTGAATTGTAATCGATGAAACCGTTTTCACAGAGCTACAGACTGCAGGCATGAGGAATTGCATGCGAAATTGAGATAGAGCGCGCTTTGGGGGCACGCCCGGCCGCGCATCGAGACGACGCGCCGAGCCACATCAACGACCCGACCCGACTGGTGCGAGGCGCCAGAGGCTGCGCTGATGCCGGTGGCGGTGGCGTGGGCCGGGCCGAATTGGACGACACCGAACCAGACAACAGCGACCCGGCCCCGCTGGTGTGGAGGCGCCCGAGGGACCGGCGCGCGGCGCGGCTTCGAGCGCGCGGCGGAACGACAGGGAGGCGAGCACGCGCGGGCGGTCTGCCCTCCAGGCGCCCAGAAATCAGCTGTAAGACACAAGCAACAACGGCACGCACACGCGGACACCCATTCGGGCATATCGCCCGGCCCCAATAGGGCCAGGGCGTAGCGGCAGCAGCGCTGGAGTTTGAACCCAGGGTACGTGACACCACAGCACTCGAAGTGCACCTTCGGCACGCTCGGATACGCTACCTTGCCGGATGCTCTACTACACCTCCTCCTGCGCGCGCAAATCGACCCGGGCTGGGGCAGGGCCACAGGGCTGGGGAGGCCCACAGGCTGGGAGAACACAGCAGCTGACAGCTACACAGGCGGGGCAGGGCCACACAGGCTGCAGACACACAGCGGGCTGGAGCAGGCCACACCACAGCTCCACAAGCAGGCATGCGTACACCATAAGATCAAGCGGCAACGCAAAAACAAGCGCAACTGCTTTTAGAACGGTTGAAAACGAGATTAAGTAACCGCTATACCATTCCGCCCACTCGCAAATACCTACTCTTGCAGGGTATCTATTCACAAGGCAAAAGGGATGTTTTTCGTGTCTGCGCCAAAACGCGATGAAGCAAAACGTCGCTCAAAGAACTGACTCCGCGGCATCATCTCGGCGGCATTATCACGCTGTTCGCCGCGAACGTCTACCCTGGTCTGAAGGTCGGCTGACGTTTTGCGACGTCGGTCCGTAGCCATCTCGATAGCGGTTCGGTGCGCTGGGGCGACCATTTCGGTCCCAGAACAACATCGTCAGACCATCGCGTCGGCAGCCGGCACGCTGTCGGCGGTCATCTTCATCCTCCGGCCTCGTGATTGTCGGCTGGTGGGACGCTCTTACTGGGAGACCATGTTCGTATGCGGTCGGCGGTGCGCTGGGCGTCATGTACTCGATCCCCCTGCGCGCGTGCGCTCGTGACCTCGGATCTCTACCCGGAGGGCGTGCAGGCGCTGAATTCTGAAGGTCGGCGACGCGCGGGATGCGGGCGAGGACAACAAGCAGCCTACTATCATGACGCCCGGGCCTCGGCCACGATGCGCTCTGGGCTACATGAGGTTGTGGCCTCCGAGTTGGTACAGCCTTCACAGGTTGACTCGACAGGCACGATGATTTCCACCTCCCTCGTCCCTCTGATCGGCGTTGGCCACCTGGTCACACGACGGTCGGCATCGCGATGCGATCGGCATGGTCACCTCTACGGTGTCCTAGCTGCTGTGTACGCGAACGGCCAGCTGGACGGCGCGGATGACCGACTCGACCTGTCCACGGTGTTCAAGACGGACGCGTACCATCGGCGCGCGCGTCGCAGCGGTCGCCGTCATCCGGACGCTCATCAAGATCATGGGCGATCGCCAGTGGCATGTCGAGCTGAGCGCCAGGCGCCTCGCGCGGTACCAGCGAGGACGGCGCGATCGGACCGGCGCACGCGAGCGGCACATCCCGGCGCGGGTGGGTCGTCTCCGATTTCTCGTGCGGCCATGATTCCGATCGCGTCCTGCTGCGGTGGTTCACGCGCGTGCACGCAGATCGAGGCACAACACGGCTGTTCTGATCGCTGTCTCGGTTGTCTTCATTCTGCTCGCCGCCCGCTGGTCGCGGCGGTCTGCGGTTACATGGCCGGTCTGGTCAGCTCGATCACGAACTCGCCCGGTCTCCGGCGTCGGTCTCGCTGGTCGTCGTCATCACGGCGGTCGTCATCCTGGCGGTGCGCGGCCGCGGCTCGACCACGGAAGAAACACAGCGTCGCCCGTTACTGCGCACCTCGACCGTCGTCTTCTGCGTGCGACGACGCACGGCGATACCTGCGGGACCTCAAGACGGGCTTCGGTCGGTGGGCGCACAACCCGTGGAAGCAGCAGGTTGCCCTGATTATCGTGCGTCGTCTTTGGCGCTGATCGATTCCCGGTCCTGGAGCTCATGCAGTGCTCCTTTCGGCCTCAGGCGCTCTCGGCGCCTGGCCCGACGCGCTGGCGTGCGCGCGCGTCGCTGATGCTCGCTCGCCAAGGGCGTGCCTCGGCAGCAACATCGACGAAGCTCCTGCAGGTATCGGCGCTGCGATCGGCGTTGTCGTCATCATCATCAAGAGGTCCTGCAGCCTCGCGTCGAGTGCAGCTCGTACCTGCCTCGCTGGCGGTCGGCATGCGGCATTTACTCGCGGCTTCCCGACGGTCCTGATCCCGACGGTCGCTCGCTGGCTTCCTGTACAGCAGGTGGGCTGATAAGCAGGCGGACGCGCGAAGCGCGCGGGCATTTCGGCACATGGCTGCGTGACCGGCCTGATCGTCGGCGAGTCCCTCGTTCACGGCGTCGCTCCACGCGGGCATCGCGGGCGACGATGGGCTCGGAGTCGCCGCTGGCGCTGCCGTTCATCGGCGACGGCTCACACCGGTGCGCGAACGCGCGCGCTGAACTATCGGGTAGGCGACGACGTGGCTGCTCTACCGCTTCGCCTGTACGATCACGCGCGACGCGGATCCGCGAAGTCCGCCGCGAAGTAAGCACTTGTCAGCGCAGGGTTCGTCGCAATCAGCCCCGGCTGCCCACTCGTTCCTGACGCAGGTGACGGGCGCCTTATACCCAAACAGCACCCTCCTGGCAACGAGCATTTTTGTCCATCGGCGTGAGCATAAAATCCCAGACTGTGGTGGCATCCACTTGTCACCCGGTAGCTCCGCGTCATGTCGGCACATTTACGTGCATTTCACAATGCCATTTCGGCGACTAAACATTAAATGCTACTTTATTACATGCGCGGTCTGAAATCCAGACGTTGCATGGCTGCAGGACTGCGTCGGTGAACCGCCGACGGTGCACTTCGACGTGGAAGGTCGCGTGATGCCGCTTCAAATGCTGTCCAGCACCTGGCAGGTGCCGTGTGCGCACTGCTGCCGAGCGAGTCAGGCATGCGCACCGCGACTTATGAGCGCTTCGGTGCCCGGTGCGAGGCGGGACGGCGGCTGGGCGCTGCCGCGAGGAGGAGGCCGCAGTACGTGCGAGGCCGAGAACGCTCTGCCACGGATCAGGTTCGCGCCTCGATCACTGCGTGTCGCAGTTCATTCTCGACGCGCCTTGAAGGTTGCGCGAGCGAGCGCGGGTGGACGACGACGCTGACGTTCGGCGGCTTCACCGGCTCTGCGTGTGGCCAGCTGGACGGCATTTTCTGTCGGTTTTGCGCGACGACGCTTTCGCGGCGGCTTTCGATGCGCGCGCTGCGCACCGATACTGGCAGCCATCGGCAGTCGCGCCTGGCATGCGATTCTCCGGCGTGCTGTGTACGCCTGTTCGCGAGGTCTCGCTTCGCGAGGCCCGCCCGCGCGCGCGCACGTCATCGATGTGATCCCGCAGGCCTCGCGACGACGGGACGAAAGTGGTCTGCAGCCTGCGCGTCGGGTGCCTCCGAGCGTCCGATCACCCAACGACCCTGCTCTGCACCGCTGGGCGAGGGCCAGCAGAGGAGATTCGTGCGTGAGCACTTTCGCCGGCGGCACCCGGTGACCGGCGGCATGGGCGTGCTCCGTGGAGCGCCGAGGAGCCGGTAGCATACAGGTCGCTGGTGGTGACGCTGAGCGATGAGAGGCGGGCACGCAGGACGATCGCCCTGCAGGTGGTTTCCACCGATCGGCCGCGACCTGAGGGTACGCGTGGGCGGCCGCCCGCTGACGTTGCAGCGTGTACGCAACTGGCGCGCGGTGCGCACCGAAACTGCGGTGAGCCTGCAGGGACATGCTCGACGACATCGTCGTGGTCGCGGCGCCTGCAGCGTGAACGGTTGCGATCGAGCAGGCGCGCGCGCGCGCATCTGCCGAATTGCTTGGACCACGGCCTGTACAGCCTGCATTGGCCGGGCGTCCACGATGCGACCGAGAGTCGCTCGCGCGCGATCGAAGGCGATCAGGCGGCGATGATGCGCTGGGATCGCGCGCACTGAGCGTCATCGCGTGGAACGCGTGAGCGATGAGGTTGATTCATGTGCCGCCTGCGCACTGGATCCGACGCGGCCGTGCAGTATGCACACGGACTTCCTGCTGCTGAGCGAGGTGCGCGCGAGGAACCGCTGCACTACGCGCCGGTGACGGTGGCGCCCTCGTGTCGTGACGGTTCGCAATCACATGACCTTCACGCCGACGTCCGACCTGAGGTGCCCTGTGCCGCGTCGTCGACGCATGTGCCGCGTCGCGTGAGTACCTGGCGTTCCTTGGACGTCGCGCCCGAGGAGACGGGGTTTCTCCCGGTGGCGTGGCCGGCCTCAGGCATGCGAAAATCCAGTGCGTCTGTCGTATGCGGGAACGGGCTGGCAGCCGGCAGTTGCAGATCGGCTATCGCGGGCTCATGCCTCGCGCGCATAAACATCGGACGAAGGCCGACGCAGCGCGCGCGGTGCGCACGCGAAGGGGGAGGTGAGCCTGTGAGCTCCGTCTCGGCGTCTCGCTGGGTCAGCGGAAGGCCGCCCGCCTGCCGGACCGTCGGCATGCCGAGCAGCGACCGAGCCGTACCGCCGCATGACGCCGGTTCTTCGGCGTCCACGAGCTGCAGCACGTCCGCCGTCGCGCCTGCGGCGTGCTGGGACGGTGGCAGGCGCCGAGCTTTGATGCGGTTGAGCTGGGCTGACCTCGGAGGCGCTGGTCAGTAGTCGACTGGCCACGATAAGTCGGCCTCGGTGGCGGGTGCAGCAGCGCGGAACGCCGCCGCCGCCGACGACGTGGTTGAGCGGGCACTGCAAACGGCTGGGCGCAGATGATGTTCCGGGCGGCCGTGTTCGATCATGTCGACCATCCGGCGGTCAGGTACCAGCCGCCTTCGCCGGCTGGTATGCAGGCGCGCTACGTCCTGGGAGCGCCTGGATCATCTCTTCGATGGGCCGGTGCGCCTCGAACTGCTAACGCGCGTCGCAAACGCTGGTGCACGGCTTCTGCGACGCGTTTGCGCCCACGGCACGACCAGCATGCGTAGCGCACGCCCTCGGCGCCCGTCCTCCTTGCACGGCTGCGTACGATTGCGAAGAAAGTCGCGTCAGGCCGACGGTTCGCTGCAGCCTCGGCCATCGAGGACGTCGACGCCGTGGTTGTTGTGCGTCGGGGTGAGGTTTCACGAGGATCTCGCCGACCAGGCGACAGCAGACGGCTTGCGCGGGATGCGCGCAAGGGCAGGGCGTCGAAGGCGCACGCACTCGCGGATGGGCTTTCCGTGGAGGATGCGTCCGCCGAGGGCCTCCACGTCGTGGAGGTGATCCACTCCTGGACGGTAGGCGTCCGACGTGCGGTGCAGCTCTATCGCGGGCAGGCGCGCGCCTCGTAGGGCGCACGCGTGCAGCATCGTCGGATGGCGTCGCCAATGACGAAGAGCCTGGATGGCCTTGTGGATGTGGGTGACGCAGGCGCCAGGTTGTCCTCGAAGCCCGCAACGGACGCGATGACTGGGACCTGCGGGTATCCGGCGTCGCGCAGGCCCGGTGCAGCAGCAGGCTGGCAGTAGTCGCTGGCGCGGCACACGCGCCGCCGGCCTGCCGTAGATGCCACGGCCGTGCGGTCGAGGGTCGGCGCGACGGAGACGATCCCGTCGAGTGAGCTGGCCGATGACGACGATCGCCGGGTAGCACGAGTCGTTGTTGATGATGCGAGGCCGACTCCGGAGGTGCGGCTCGTGTGCTCCAGGACGCGCACCTTCAGGCCCGCGTCGAACAGCGGGTGAGGAAGCGAGTGATCGGGGACATCTGGGCGCGAGGATCTCGTATCCGGTCTCGCGCATTCCTCGGTGAAGACGGCGCGGGCTGGATGCGCCCGGCCTCCTCGCGGGGCGTCACCGGAGGGTCGCGGAGGTGGCGGTGTCGACGGAACCCGACACCAGGCCCACGGACGAGGCGGGCCGACCGCTCCATCCGCTCCGTTTTTCGCCGTCCCCGGCCCCTGGCCTCGTCGATCGCGGAGGCGAGGAGGCGCGCTCGGTGCGATCGCCGCGTCGAAGGAGCGCAGGCGGATCTGGCGGCTTAGCGCTGGAGAGACCTCGTCGATCTTGAGGACAGTGTGCACGTCGCCGCGACCCTCGAGGATCTCTGGACCTGGTCGGCAGTGATCGCGTCGACGCCGCAGCCCGAAGGAGCTGAGCTGACCATCTCGGGGTCGGGCTCGTCGCCGACGCGCAGCAGCGGCCTCGTAGAGCGCGAGTGGTAGGACCACTGGTCGAGGACGCGCAGAGGGCGCTCGAGCGCGCGTCCACGATGGAGTCCTCGGTGAGGACGGCCATGCTGAGCCAACGACAACCTCAGGGATGCCGTGGTCGATCTCTGGGTCGAGGTGGTAGGGCGGCCCGCGAGCACAATGCCGCGCACGCCGTGCTCACGCATCCACTCGATGGTTTTCGACGCCCTTCGCGCGAGTTTTCTCGGCCTTGACGGCGGCGTCCTCCTCCCAGGCCTTTGCTCGAGGGCGGCCTTCATCTCCTCGACAGGATGTCGTAGCTGTACTCCTGAAGGTCTTGGACAGGTGTGGCGATACCGCGGTTGCCAGTTGACGAAGGGCTGATGAACTTTGTGCCCGGCTCCAGAGGCGCTCCATGTTGTGATGACCTCGGGTAGGTCGCCACGATGGGGCAGTTGAAGAGTTTTTCCGATCCGGTGAGCTTCTGCTCGAAGTCGACGCTAGGGTAGAACGATCGTGATGCCTTAGCATCCAGCAGGGACTCGATGTGTCCGTGGACCAGCTTAGCCCTGCTTTACACGTTCTCCGAGGATGGACTCCATGCCGGTCTCGAAGAGGTCGTGGTTGAGCGGCCTGAGATCGTGACGCGGAAGCCCAGCTCGGTGAGCATCGTGACCAGAACGGGTAGTTCTCGTACATGCCGAGCACGCGCGGGATACCGATGTCGCCGCGTGAAGCGCTCGGTGAGGCGGCGGTATCCGAAGATCCGCTTGTACTTCCAGTCGTCGAGGTTTGGCAGGGTCCGACTTCTTGGGCACGCGCTCCAGGAGGCGCCGCGCTCTGCAGCGTTGCCCGACGTGGCGCTCGCCGCTGGAGAACGTCGAGATGGCTCATCTGGCAGTGGTTCTGGCACAGGCGGCGGGTCTTGCGCGTGGTGTCGACACCGAAGCCCCTCGAGGGCCTCGATCGTGCCAGGGACGAGGTCCTCCCCGTGTCGTGCATGCGCGCGGTCAGGGCGGCGCCATGCGACGCCCGCATGAGGCCCCGCGATGTCGGGGCGCACGACCTCACGGCCGGTGAGCAGCCTCGAAGGCGCGGCACCGCCGTTGAGGAATGCCGCCCCTGGACGACGCGCGCTCACCCAGGTCCGAGGGCTCTCTGAGAGCTTGATGACCAGAGGGCGTTGCGCACGACGAGGTACGACAGGCCGGCGCTGATGCGCGCACGTCGGCCTCTCGCTTCTGCGCCTGCTGACGAGGAGTTCGCGAACACCATGCAAGCGGTGCCCAGGTCCACGGGAGACTCGGACTCGACGGGCCATGCGCGCGAAGCGAGCGCACGTCGGTGCCCATCGTCTGCGCGAAGGTCTGCAGGAAGGAGCCAAGCCCGAGGAGCAGGCCTCGTTGACGAAATGGAGTCCACCGCGTGTCGCCGGACTGCAGGTGCTCCATGTCCTGGCTCGCCGATGTCGATGACGGAAGTGACGCGGGGCAGATGAATTCTGCGGCCCGGTAGTGGAGCCATCGTCTCGATCTCGCCCTCGTCCATGGTGAGGCAGCGCCCGACCGAGCCTTCGCCGTAGCCGGTCGCGCACGAGCGACCGATCTCGCAGCCCTCGGGCAGGGCACTGCGCACGGCGCGCACGATGTCGACAGCCGCGGCCACGGGGTCGCCCTCGTTGCAGGCATGAGTGGGTGAAGACGATGCGATCCTGGGAGCCGATGACGACGGCCTTGATGGTTGTGGAGCCGGCGTCGATGCCGATCAGCAGCGGCCTCGGCCTCGTCGAGGCTGGCCTTTGGGGATGTCGAGTCGGGCTGTGGCGGGCGATGAACTCCTCCCGATCCTCCGGGGTGGCGAAGAGCGGGTCCATGCGCGGGACTCGACCTGCACGGGCGCGGCGGCAGGCGCTCCATGAGGGTGGTGAGCTTCTCACCGCGGAGTCGACGGAGGTGGCGCCCGCTTCCTCGGCCTGGCGGGCTTTCTTGGCGGCCTCCTTCTCGGCGAGCAGGGCCGCGCCGATCGCGACGTAGAGCTGGGCGTCGTCGGGGGTGACGAAGGAGTCGGCCTGGGCAGGAGGGCCTTGTAGGCCTCGCGCAGGGCGGGACGGGTAGCTGCAGGGCCGCCGAGGAACATAACGGTGCCGCTGGATCGGGCACGCCAGAGCCTGCGATGGTCTGGGTGGCGACGGCGTTGAAGATGGAGGCAGCCAGGTCCTCGTGGGCGAGCGCCTGGCTGATGAGGGGCTGGATGTCGGACTTGGCGAAGACGCCGCAGCGCGACGCGATCGGGTAGAGCTGCGTGTGGCGGGTCGCCATCCGCCCAGGCCGGCCGCGTCCGGTATGCAGGAGGTCGCCATCTGGTCGATGAACGCGCCGGTTCCGCCCGCGCACGTGCCGTTCATGCGCGCTGGCAGTGGGGTGCGGGTAGGTGAGACTTGGCGTCCTCGCCGCCCAGCTCGATGACGACGTCGACCTCGAGGTGAGTCGCTGCGCCTCGGTGCCGGCGATGACCTCCTGGACGAAGGGGATGCCCATGGCGCGGCGCGGTCGTCAGGCCGCCGGATCCGCTGATGCGCGCGGACGCGTACGCGCGGGCGAGACGCGCTCGACGTCGGCGAGGAGGGCCCCCAGGGATGCGCGCGTCTGCGTTGTGGCGGCGGTAGTCGAGAAAAAGGCGGCGGTTCCCGTCCAAAACAACGGCCTTCACCGTCGTCGAGCCGACGTCGATGCCGAGCTGATGAGGCGCGTTGCCTCGTGGTGACCCTGTGTTGTCATGAGGTACCTCCGGGTTCTCCACCACAACGAAACCCTCGCGCAGAGTCAAAGCGTCCACCGACTGCTGGTACGGCGATTAAAACCGCAGAATAACCGCGAAAATAGGCTGTGTTCCGCATTTTGGGGGCGCGGACCCCGCTCATGCGAAAACCAAGAATTACAACAAATGAAGCGTGACAAAATTCGCGCCACCGCCAGACAGTGAAACGATCAGGAGGTCGGCGCGACGCGGATCGCTCGGACCTGGGTGCCTTCACGCTCGCCCACAGGCCTCGCCGACACCGAGGCCCAGCTCGGACCAGCGCGGCGGCGGTGACGCGAGCGCTCACCGACACCCTCCGCGAGCGCCACGCGCACGCTGACGAGGGAGCCATCGACGTCGATGCCCGCGACGACGCCGGGCAGGACGGAACGAGGCGAGGCGTGGGCCTCCTCGCGGGACAGGGCCACGGCCTCGGGCGGGAAGGTGAGGGCGACGCGGGCCGGCTCCTCGCCAGGGGCAACGCTGTCGGAAGCCGCCCACAGCACCCCGTCGCCGACGCGCACGCCGACCATGCCAGGACGCGCCACAGGAGGCCCACTCACGATGTTGAGTCCGGCCAAGCGGGCCGCGAACACCGACGCAGGCGAGGCGAGCACGCGGGCGGGTTCGCCTTCTTCGACGATGCGCCCCTCCCCCATGACGATCATGTGGGAGGCGAGGGAGAGGACCTCGGCGATGTCGTGGGAGACCAGCAGCGTCGTGATGCGGCGCCCGCCAGGCGCTCGCGCAGGACGGCGGAGACCTGGGCAGTGGCCCTCGACGTCGAGGCGGCCGTGGGCTCGTCGGAGGATGAGGACCTCGGGGCGGAAAGACGAGGCGCGAGCGATCGCGACGCAGACGCCTGGCCACCCGACAGGTCGGAGGCGCGCTTGTTCCGCGAGGTCGGCGATCCCCGGCGCGCAGCTGTTCGAGGCAGCGGCCCGGGCCTCGGCGCGCCCCACCCCGCGCACGCGCAGGGGGAAAGCGACGTTGGCGAGCACGCTCATGTGGGTGAAGATGCGGGGCGCCTGGGAAACCAGGGCAACACCGCGGCGGCGCGCGGGCACGAACGTGGCGGCGTCGTCGACGACTCGCTCGCCGATGCTGACGGTCCCGCTATCCACGCGCAGGGTCCCGGCGATCACCTGGGCGAGCGTCGACTTTCCCGCGCCGTTGTGGCCGACGACAGCGGTGACGAGGCCGGGGCAAAGCTCCGCGTCCACGTCCCATCCGCGCGCCGCCACGGTTCCGGCGACGCGCACGGCCACGCCCTCGCCAGCCTGGCGCGCGAGCGCGGCAGGGGCCTCGGAGGAGCGAGCGGAAGGAGCGGCAGGCGTGCCCGGGCCTCGTCGATCGAAGGAGCGAGGCGAGGCGATCCCACAGGGTTTCCGTGAGCGCGACGACGGCGGCTGCGACGCCGAGGAGGACCACGCCGAGCGCGAGGCCAGGTCCGCGTCGGACTCTCGGGCCAGGTAGATCTGGAGGGCATCGTGCGGGTCACGCCCTGCATGGAGCCCGCGAGGTGAGGGTCGCACCGAACTCGCCGAGGCAGCGGGCCAGCGCGAGGGCGGCGCCGCGCCCAGAGGCCGGGCAGGGACGGTCGGCAGGGTGATCTGCCAGAACACGCGCGAGGGCCCGACACAGGGAGGAGGCCATCTCGTCGAGTCCCTGCTCGCGGGCGCGCAGCGCGGACTCTAGGGTGACGATGAGGAAGGGCAGGGAAACGAAGACCTGGGCGATGACGACGGCGGTTGTCGTGAAGGCGATGTCGAGGCCGGCACCGCTGAGGAGAGCCCCGAGTGTCGAGCGCCTACCGAAGGCAGCGAGCAGCGCGATGCCCGCGACGACGGGCGGCAGCGAGAGCGGCAGGGCGACGAGGATGCGGGCGGCGCGCACACCCCGCCACGAGCGGGACAGCACGAGGGCGGCGGGGATGCCGAGGAGGAGGTCCACGCCGAGCGCAACGGCGCACGTGCGCAGCGAGAGACCCAGGGCCGAGGCCGCCTCCGGCGTCGCGAGGGTCGTGCCGAGGGTAGCCCAGTTGACGCGCCCCAGCATGAAGGCCAGGGGCAGGACCAGGAAGCACAGGGCGAGCGCGCCGAGGCCCCCCGCCCAGACGGGCAGGGGGCTGACGGCGGGCGTCCTGCGTGACTTCACGCGTCGATGTTACTTCGCGGCGGGCGTGAAGCCGGCGTTTTCGAGGATCTTCTGGCCGTCGGCGGACAGAACCAGGTCGATCCACTTCTGGCCGAGGTCCTTCTTGGTCGAGGCGCTCACGAGGCAATCGGGTACTTGTTGACGGCCTCGTCGGCGCCCTGGATGGCGACGGTGTCGACGGCGTCGCCCTCGGCGAGGGCGTCGGTCTGTGAGTGATGCCGGCGTCGGCCTGGCCAGAGGAGACCTTGCCGCGCACGTCGGTGACGGACCTGCTCCTCGGAGACCGGGTTCAGGGTCACGCCGAGCTTCTCGGTGAGCGTCTTGGTGAGCTTGCCGCAGGGAACCTCGGGTGCACAGATCACCAGCTTGACTCCGTCGAGCGAGGAGTCGAGCCGGTCACGCCCGCCGGGTTGCCGGGCGTCGTGATGAGGTGAGGGTGTTGGTGACGAAGATGGTCTGCGCGTCGACCTGCGAGGCGTCGGCGGCCTTCTGCATGGTGGACTCGTTGGCGGTGGCCAGGACGTCGACGTCGGCACCTCGCCGAGCTGGGTCACGAGGTCCTGGAACCCGCGAAGTTGAAGCGTACGTCCACGCCGGGAGTTGGCTTCCTCGAAAGGTCTTCTCGAGTTCGCCGAAGGTCTCGGTGAGGAGGCGGCGGCGTAGACGTTGAGGACGGTGGTCTCGGCGGGCTGCGTCGCCTCGGCCGAGGCCGTGGAGTCGGCGGGGTGGAGCCGCCCGCGCAGGCGTGCGAGTGCCAGGGCGGCGGTGCCGATGGCGGGGAGGATGCGGAGGAACGCACTCATCTCCTTTTGAGGGAGAATGGAACGCATTAAATCTAACAAAGGGCGCAGCAAGCACGCAACGCTTCGCAAGAGCGCACCCAAATCGTTACTTTTGCTTTTAATACCGGGGAAAGCCAGAAAGTTATTTAACTTGTTTTCACCCATTATAAAACAGGGGTAAGCCGCCACGCTCAGGCCGCTTCGGTCGCGCATCGGCGCACTCAGACGTCCAGAGGCCCCTTTTCACTCGGGCGACGCGCACACAAAATCACCTCACGCTCACGCCTGCCCTCAGCCCCGCCTCCACAGCAGGAAGGGACTAGGATCACACTTATACACATTCGCCACCGGAGGACACCATGCCCAGCCCGTCGACTACGACTCCAGCCAGATCAGCGCCCACGTCATCACCTATTCGACCGCATCCAGCGCGGCACGAAGGAGGATCGGGCGACCCCTGCCTGCACGGCGGCGCTGGCCGAGGCCGGCCTGGGTCCCGTGACGGTCGCAGCGATCCCCGAGAGCGCCGACATCCTCGAGACGGAGATTCGCGACGCGCTCGAGGCCGGCGCGCGCTTCATCCTGGTCCTGGGCGGCTCAGGTTTCGGCGTGGGCAACTACGCGCCCGAGGTCGTCCGCTCGATCATCGAGGTCGAGATCCCCGGCATCGCCGAGCAGATCCGTGCTCACGGCCTCGCCCATACCCCGCTGTCGGGCCTGTCCCGAGAGGTCGTCGGTGTGACCGCGCGCGACTCCTCGGGCGCGCTCATCATCTCCTCTCCCGGCTCGCGCGGCGGCGCGCTCGACTCCCTCGAGGTGGTCATGCCCCTGCTCCCCGCGATCTTCCACCAGCTCGACGAGCAGCGCTAATCCAACAAGCAGCAAGGAACGAGGCCTCGGCTCGTTAGTGTCCGGGGGGCGGCGGCGAGGCCTGGCCGGGCATCTGATCGATCGCTCCGAGCCGTAGGCTCGAGTGTGGCGATCTCGCGGGCGGGCCGACGCCCCCGGACACCAGAAACGAACGAGGCCGCGGCGCGCGCACGCCACGGCCTCGTCGTTGTCGGGAGGTCAGCCCTTGCGGCGACGCAGGAGCGCGCCCACCTGCGTCAATACGCGGCGGGCGGCGCTTAGTGAGGACAATCGCCGAGGCCTCAATCAGGAGGCGTAGCCGACCCAGCGTCCCGACAGGAGAAGGTCGAGGAGCGACCGTCGATCTCCTGCGTACCGGTGGCCATGGCGCCCGTGTCACCCAGGTAGTACCAAGCGCCACCGTCCAGGATCCAGCCCGTGGCCATGGCACCGCTGCCGGTCAGGTAGTACCAAGATCCACCACCGTTCAGCCAGCCGGTCACCATTGCACCCGAGGAACGCAGGAAGTACCACTTGCCATCCACCTGCACCCAGCCGATTGCCATTGCGCCGGTCGTTGCGTCCAGGTAGTACCAGGTGCCACCGTCATTCATCCAGCCGGTGACCATCTCGCCCGACGAACGCATGTAATACCAGGTACCGCCACCATTCATCCAGCCGGTGACCATCGCGCCCGACGAGTTCAGGAAGTACCACTGACCGCCGATCTGTTTCCATCCGGTGACCATCGCGCCGGTCGCGCTGTTCAGGTAGTACCACGAGCCGCCATCGTTGAGCCAGCCGAGGGCTGCGCGCCCGCCGTTCAGGTAGTACCACGAGCCGCCGATAAGGCTCCAGCCAGTGCCCGCGAGGTGCCCCGCAGAATCCAGGTAGTACCACGCTTTTCCGTCATGAATCCAGCCGGTCGCCATCGCGCCGGTGGCGTCCATCCAGTACCACTGGCCGCCGTCATACGCAGGTGCTAGCCTCGGCGGAGGGCTTGCCCGCGAAGTAGTACCAGGATCCGCTCGACCCCTTCCACCAGCCGGTCGTGGCCGCGGGTCGGCCGCCCTTGAACCACCAGGCGCGCGGACTTTCCAGGCCATACTCGTGCCTCCAGGACGCAGCGGACACATCGTTGTATGAAATGCCGGAAGGGCCGAAAGTTGCGATGAGCGAGGGAATGTGCGCACTGGACCACAGATCCACCAGCGGCACCCACGATGAGTCGCCATGAATGACGCTCTCCGTCAGATTGTCGGGGATGTACCACTCCGGCCCGGTCTGGGCGATCATGGAGGGACTCAGCGCCTTCATGAAGGCACTCGAGTTAGAGGTCGGCAGGCCATGGTGACCGGCCTTGAGCATGTCAACATGCCCAACGATCGGGGCTATGCGGTCCTCGTAACCGCCACCAGCCTCAGGTCGGCGGCCAGGTAGGCGGAATGCCCGAAGGCGCTCACCTTCGCGGTGTAGGCAATGAGGTTTGCATCGCGCACGCCGGTCTCTTGTAGTTTTCAGCCGGATCCGTGGGGATGATCTGAACATCCATATCACCCAGCGTGATGTGGGTGTTGTAGTCCTTGATGTTCTGCACGATCGAGGCTCCGTACGCGCCCTGAGCCCATCGCGCGGCCGCCATCATGTTGTCGTAGATCCACTGGTTGTCCCACAGGCGGGACTTATCCGTAATCCACGCGTCGGAATACTCGGGGCTGAGAATGACCTTCGGATGGAACTTCTTGATGATCTCATCCGCGTTGTCGATGTGGTCGGAGTGCGCGTGCGTTCCCAGGTAGAACGCGAGGTTCGAGGAGGTGACGCCATGGTTAGACATGTAGCCAAGCACCCAGTCCGTATCGCCGAGAGCAGCATTGACGACCCCCTCTCGCAGCGGGTAGCGCGGATCCTTGCCGTCGGGGGCGCCGACACCCTCCGCGCCGTCGATCATGGCGAAGACGCCGCGAGACTCGAGCAAGATGGCATCCGCAGAACCCGTCGTCGTGAGGACGTGAATGCGGGTGGGACCGTCCGTGCCGGGGAAGGTGTAGACCTGCGCGTCAACGCCGTCCGCGCTCTCCTCCTCGGACGAGGCCGTGGCCTCGTCGGCGGAATCCGCGGATTCGGAAGCATCGGAAGCATCAGTACCGTCCGAGGCTGCACGATCCTGGGAAGCGACCGGGGCAGCAACGCCGGAGTCCGAACTTGACACATTGAGGTCGGCAGCCTCCATATCACCGTGCATTTCCTGACCGTCTGTAGGGGCAGCAGCAGCGGAGGGAGCGAGGGACACGACGAGAATTCCTGACAACACGGTCAGTCCGAGTCGCTGCCACAGTTGTCCGTGACGAAGATTCATGAGCACACCTTGAGTGGGATAGAGCGCTAGACGCTTACCACCTAAACTTATACCCTCAGAGGCATTACTCACAAATCAGTTGCCCAGAAAGCTCTCCCACCAGGCCACATCTTCAGGAGTGTCGATGTCCCTGCATACGTCAGCGCCCACGCTCACCCGCTCGACGTTGAGGGCGCGCAGCACCCGACGAACCCCCACGCCTCGGACGGACCCGAGGGCGGCCACGGCCTCGTCGAGGACGCGGCGCAGCGCGCCCGCGCGATAGACACCCATGAGGTACTGATCGAAAGGCTCCGGATCACCGCCGCGCACGATACGCCCGTCACTACTCTCACCCAACGCAGGCTCGAGGAGGGCGGGCAGGAAAGCACCCACACCGGGGGCATCGACGGAAACGATCACGACGAGAACGTCATCGCCGACGCCGAGCGCGCACAAGCCCGCGTCGATACCGGCCAGTGGGCCGCCGCTCGGCGGATCCTCGAGGGTGCGTGCGACGCCATCCGGAACGCGCACACTGGGCGGCACGACAGCCACGCAACCCGCAGTGCACGCCTCCGTCAAGACCCCGCAGACGCGGTCGATCAAGCGCACGCCACCCAGCGTCAAATCCGGCTTGGAGACGCCAGCCAGGCGCTCTCCCCCACCGCCACCGACGACGATCGCAGCAACGTCAGCGCGCGGGGCGGCCGCGAGATTCAGTCCCACGGGGCGAAGGTCAGCACGTCGGCGCGCTGCGTCGCCGCATCCGTCATGAGGACGCGCCCGATCAGCGGCTCACCAAAGCCCACCAGCAGCTTGATCGCCTCCGTCGCCATCGCGGTGCCCGCCTGACCGACCACGGGACCGAGCACGCCAACCTTCGGCGAGGCCGGGGTCGTCCCGGGGGCAGGCTTGACCGGGTGCAGGCTCCGCAGCGTCAGAGACGGCACGGGAGCCGGCGCCGAAGACCAGAACACGCTCACCTGGAAGGCCATCGACACGACCGTGCCCCACACCAGCGGGACGCCGGAATCCGCGCAGTAGTCCGCCACCAGGTACTTCGAGTCAAAGCTATCCGTGCACTCGACGATCAGGTCCCACTCGCGGCCATGCTCGTCCAGCCACTCGCGGGTCACGTGCCCGTAGCGCTCAAAATGCACCGAGGAGTTCAGTCCGCTCAGGTGACGCACCGCGGAATCCGGCTTCGGATCCCCCACGTCACCCTCGCCATGCAGGAGCTGACGCTGAAGGTTCGACACCTCGACCACGTCGGAATCGCAGATACCGATCGTGCCGATGCCCGCCGCCGTCAGGTACAGGAGGACGGGCGAGCCGAGGCCGCCCGCGCCCACCACGAGCACGCGCGAGGCTGCCAGGCGCGCCTGACCGGCCTCACCAATACCCGACACCAGCCAGTTACGACGGAAACGCTCCAGCGCAGGATCCCCGGCCTCGTACGGGACGGGCTGATTGATCAGCGGAAGCGCGACGGTGCGACCCGAAACGGCCGCATCACGGGAATAAGGATCGCCGATCGTCATCTCACAGACCCGACCAGTTGTGAGAGCCGTCGGTCAATTCCTGCTTCTTCCAGATCGGGAGCTTCGCCTTCACATCCTCGACGATAGCCTCGACCGCGCGGAACGCCTGCGCGCGATGCTCCGCCGCGACAGCGACGACCATCGCATCCTCGCCGATCTCGAGATGCCCCACGCGGTGCCACGCAACGATGCAATGCACACCCGGACGATCCTTGAACTCCATGACGATGTCCCGCAGAATCTGCTGCGACGAAGGGTGCGAGGAATACTCGATCGCATCCACGCTCTCCCCACCATCATGGTTACGCACAACCCCAATAAAGGACGCCACAGCACCACACGTATCCCGACGTGCGCTATCAATCAGCGCGCCAGTATCCAGCGGCTCATCGGTGATGCCGGTTGCAATCTCAGCTGACATGGGATCCTCCAGGGACGGGAATGCCTTCCCCTCCATCTTACGAGGGAGCGGTCAGGATTGTCTTACAACCCTGACCGCCCCACACAAATGACTAAAAAATCTCACCCGCCGGCGAACGGAGGCAGCACGTCGACGCGCGCGCCTGGCGCGAGCTCGGCATCCAGACGAGCGGAGCGCTCGTTGACCAGGTAGCTCGACACAGCGAGGATTCGCTCCATCTCAGGGCTCTCTGAGCTGAGCTGATCGATGAGTTCACCCAGGGTCGCGGGGGTCTCATCGGAGGGCAGTTCTCGCATGTAGCCACCGGCAGCCTCGGCCGCTCCACCGAAGAAGTGAAGGGTCGTCGACAGCGGCTTCGGGTTCGCCTCGTCGAGCCGTCGAATATAGACCGTCAGGCGCAGAGGATCCTCGGGATCGCTCTCCAGTGACCAGGTGGCAAAGCCGGTCGCCGTCCGCTCGAAGACTCGCTCGACGATGCCGCGGCGCAGCTCGAGGGCCAGGTCGTCGGGGGTGCCCGGCTCGGTGAACGGGCAGGCCGTCAGGACGACCGCCATCGGATCAGTGTCGTGCGGGACGGACGCAAAACCCATGGCGTTCATGAACAGGCGCACCTTGCCCAGGTGCGACGCGATGTTGAAGGTGTCGCGCACGGGGCGACGGTTCGCATTAGTGGCTGTGATCAGGCACCGCCATCGTCTCGAGGGCGGCGTCCGCCCAGCGCGAGCCGATCTCACGCACGGAGGCCGCCGGGTCGGCCGCGTCAACGCGCAGCCAGGCCAGCAGCGACGACGTGAGCTGGTGCAGCATCTGCGCCGCAAACGAGGGGTCTGCCGGGGTCATCGTCGAATAGCCCAGCGCGGGGCGGCCACGGCCGGATGAGGGGAGCTGCTGCTTTTCCACGAGGCCAAGGGCGAACAGGCCCTCGAGGGTCTCGCGCACGCTGGAGACATGCAAGCCAGCTTCCTGAGCCAACTCCGCCACGGTCACGGGCGTCGCGTGGTGCGAGATGCGTTCCAAGAGCGTGTGCTGTGCAGGGGTCAACGCTGCCATTGCGGCGAGTGTTTCAGCCAGAGGCCGAGCACGGGAGGTATCACTCATGACGTATCCTCTCTCCCTCATAATCAGCGGAAATGCCCTTCATAGGCATCTCCATACGGCATTAAAGCTGTTACGTTACTAACAAAGCGCGCTTTATTCTACCCATCACAGACAGCCACCCGCACGGCCAATACCAACAGTCGGTCGCATTACGCGGGGTCTATCGCTCTATTCATACAGGTGAGAACGCGGGGACCACGATAAAGACGCGGGGGCGAGCCTGCGCTCGCCCCCGCCCCTGCCGATCACCACGCCACGGCCTCGCCAAGGAGCGAGGGACCGCGGCGGGCACGGCCATCGATCAGTCCGACATACCGCCGCGCGTGATCTCGTGCGTGCGGCGCTCGTCGCGCGACCGGTAGATCACCGGGGGACGCGCCACGTAGCCGACCGGCGCGCTCACAGCGTGCACGAGGCGGGTGAACGGCCAGATGCAGAACAGCAGCAGGCCAGCGACGATGTGCAGCTTGAAGCTGAGGGGCACGTCGACCATCAGGTGCGCCTGCGGGTGCAGGTAGAAGATCGACCGGAACCAGACGGAGATCGTCTCGCGGTAGTCGTAGCCCTCGTGGCCACCGAGCACCTGGTTCAGCAGCGTCGCCGCACCGCCCAGGAGCACCGGGATGGTCAGCATCACGTAGGTGACGATATCCATGCGGGTCGTCGCCATGCGCACCGACTTGTACACCAGGCGGCGGTAGATCAGCAGCGCGAGGCCGACAATCGTCATGATTCCGGCGATCGTACCGGGGATCGTCGCCGTCAGGTGGTACACGTGCTGGGGCACGCCGGCCGCCTCGGTCCAGGTCTTCGGGATCACGAGGCCCAGGACGTGGCCCATGAACACGAAGAGAACACCAAAGTGGAACAGCGGCGACGCCCAGCGCAGGATGGTCGGCTCATTCCACTGCGAGGAACGAGACGTCCAGCCGTACTGGTCCGTCTTGTAGCGCCACGCGAGGCCCACAATGAGGATCGCGAAGGATACGTAGGGCAGGACCACCCACAGGGCAATGTCCAGGAAGGACAGCGACTGCGTCTCGGCTGCAGACGCGGCATGCAAAAGTGCGGATTCCATGAACGTTACCGTCCCATCGTTGAATCGGAAGTCGGGAAGGGCGTCGCGGACAGATCGCCCACGCCCACCAATTCGGTGGGCGGCCCCTGGCTAATGAGCTTACGGAAGCCCTCAATGGTCTTTTTCGTCCGGCTCGGGCAGCGTCGCGACCAGCGCATCCAGCAGCGGCGCGTACGGGGAGTCCGCGGCGCGCAGCGCCGTGCGGATCACCTCGATGCCCTCGCGATTGGAGCGCAGCAGGCCCTCGGCCGTGCCGGTCTCGTCGAAGGCCGCGAACTCCAGGACCACCGGCAGGTGATCGGGCAGCTCCTCGCGTTCCATCTCGAAACCGGCGCGGCGCAGGATCTCCTTGAAGGCCAAGATGGCCTGGCCGCGTCCGCGAGTGTCGCCGTGCGTGTAGTACGTCAGGCCGAGCGCGCAGCGTCGGCGCTGGTCAAACGTCTCCACGTAGGGTGGTCTGCATGGCGCGCAGGCCAGCGGCGCGACGTAGCTCACGAACGTGGCCAGGGACGCCGAGGCCGGCTCCCGGCAGGTCCGCCAGAGCCTCCTCGACCGCGTCCAGCTTGGTCTCGAAGTCATCCCCCGGATAGTCCAGGAGGACCGAGACCGCCATGCGCACGCCGCGCGCGTCCTGCGGATCCATCTCCGTCTCCGGGAGCGGCCGTAGGAATGCGCGGAATGCCGACGAAAGTACTCATCGAACGACCTCAAGGGGAGCATCTGGCGTCCCTCCGGCGACGAGCCACCCATCGGGCGGTTCGACGTGGCGGGGAGCCAGGCCGTGGAAGGCCTCAACGTCGTAGGACACCGGGCAGCCCTCGAGCTCCTTTGATGCCGCGCGGCATCTCGGGGTGGGCGGTCGGGATGACGAAGCGGTCGTCGTGCTCGGCGATCGACAGCAGTCGGTACATCTCCCTGACCTTCTCGGGGTCATGCCCACGGAGGCCGGATCTCCTCGTTCGTCGGGTTGTCGACGAAGACGTCACGCATGTAGGAGCGCATCGCGGCGAGGCGACGCAGCGCCAGCTCCACGGGAGCCGTGTCTCCGGCCGTGAACAGGCCGGCCAGGTACTCCAGCGGATACGCATCTGCGAGATGGCGGACAGCAGGACCTGTGGTCCTCGCCGTCGCTACCGGACGCGGTCACCTGGTCGACGACCGGGGACAGCGGCGGCACGTACCAGACCATCGGCAGGGTGCGGAACTCGGGGTGCAGCGGCAGGGGCGACCTCGTACTCGGTGATGAGCTTCCAGATCGGGGACTGCTGGGCGGCCGTGATCCACGAGTGGGGAACGCCGTTGGCCTGAGCCTGGGCGACCACCTGCGGGTCGTTCGGGTCGAGCAGGATCTCGCGCTGGGCGCGGTACAGGTCACGCTCGTCCTCCTGGGAGGCGGCCCAGGTGACGCGGTCCGCGTCGTAGAGCAGCACGCCCATGTAGCGCAGGCGACCCACGCAGGTCTCCGAGCAGATGGTCGGCTGGCCGACCTCGAGGCGCGGGTAGCACAGCGTGCACTCTCGGCCTTGCCCGTGTTGTGGTTGAAGTAGACCTTCTTGTAGGGGCAGGCGGAGACGCACATGCGCCAGCCGCGGCACTGATCCTGGTCGACCAGGACGATGCCGTCCTCGGAGCGCTTGTACATCGCGCCCGAGGGGCACGCCGACACACAGGTCGGGTTCAGGCAGTGCTCGCAGATGCGAGGCAGGTAGAACATGTACGCGTCCTCGATGGTCTTGGCGACCTGGAGGTTCATCTGGTGCAGGACCGGGTCCTGATCCAGGGTCTCCATGGAGCCACCGAGGTCATCGTCCCAGTTCGGGCCCCACTCGGGCTTGTCGATGTGCTCGCCCGTGATCTTGGACTTCGCGCGGGCCGTCGGGATCGCGCGGGAGTTCGCGGGCGCCTGGAGCAGCTTGTCGTACTCGTACGTCCACGGCTCGTAGTAGTCCTTCATGGTCGGCTGCGTCGGGTTCGCGAAGATCTTCGCGAGCGAGGCGACGCGTCCGCCCTGACGGGGAACGAGGCGGCCCGTGGCGGTGCGCTTCCAGCCACCCTTCCACTTCTTCTGGTCCTCCCAGCCGCGGGGGTAGCCCACGCCGGGACGGGTTTCGACGTTGTTGAACCAGATGTACTCGGTGCCCTCGCGGTTCGTCCACACCTGCTTACAGGTGACCGAACAGGTGTGGCAGCCGATGCACTTGTCGAGGTTCATCACCATCGCGATCTGAGCCATGACCTTCATCAGAACTGCACCTCCTGGGAGCGGCGGCGGATAACCGTGACCTCGTCGCGGTTATTGCCGGTGGGACCGTAGTAGTTGAACGCGTAGGCGAACTGCGCGTATCCGCCGGCCAGGTGGGTCGGCTTAATGAAGATTCGGGTCAGCGAGTTGTGCGTACCGCCGCGCTTGCCGGACCCCTCGTTCAGCGGGGTGTTGATCTGGCGATCCTGGGCGTGGTGCATGAACACCGTGCCCTCCGGGATGCGGTGGGAGACAACAGCGCGAGCCGACACGGTGCCGTTACGGTTCTTCGCCTCGATCCACTCGTTGTCGCGCACGCCGATCTTCTCGGCGTCCTGCGGGCTCATCCACACCGTCTGGCCACCACGACCCAGCGTCAGCATGTACGGGTTGTCGTAGTACTGAGAGTGGATGGCCCACTTGTTGTGGATCGTCAGGTAGCGCACCGCGACCTCGGCCTGACCCGGCTGACCGGGACGGTGGTCGCCGACGGGGCGCTCACCGTAGATGTGCGCCAGGTCGAGCGGCGGACGGAAGATCGGCAGGGACTCGCCCATGTCCATCATCCAGTCGTGGTCGACGTAGAACTGCGGGCGGCCCGTGAGCGTGTGCCACGGCTTGCGGCACTCGACGTTCTGCACGAAGGCGCTGTAGCGGCGACCGCCATGCTCGGAACCCGACCACTCGGGGCTGGTGATAACGCTGCGCGGCTGCAGGGACGGTGTCCTGGTAGGTGATCTTCTTTTTCTTCGTCACCTTCGGCCAGGAACGCCATCCGTTGCCGACGCGCTTTTCCAGCGTGCGGAAGCCCTGAACGGCCAGCGAGCCGTTCGTGGTGCCCGTGAAGCGCAGCGCCATGTTCGCCGCCTTGATGGCGGTGTCGCACACGGCATGCCCTCGCCGGCGTTGCCGTCCATGGGGGCGCGGCCGTTGAGGTCGCCGAGCTGCTCGCACGCCTCCTGCAGTTGTACGCAACGCCCTTCGAGGCCAGTCCGGCCTTGGGCAGGAGCGGTCCCCATGCAGTCGAACTTGTAGCCGACCTGCGTGTGGTCGCGCTCGATCGGGACAAGCTTCGGCATGGTCTTGCCGGGCGTCCACGTCTGCTCGGGAACGACACCATCCGCCATGGTCATGGCGTCCGGGAGTCGTGCCCCAGCGGGACCGCGACGACGTCCGTCTGGGTGTCCAGGTGGCCGGGGGCCATGCGGCCGACGAGGCGGGCCAGGGTCTGGAACACCTCGAAGTCGGTGCGCGCCTCCCACGGCGGGTTCACGGCCTCGTCGAAGCAGTGCATGAAGGGGTGCATGTCCGTGGAGGACAGGTCGTGCTTCTCGTACCACGTGGCGGCGGGCAGCACGACGTCGGAGTGCAGCGTCGTCGAGGTGTTGCGGAAGTCCGCAACCCACATGAGGTCGAGCTTGCCGGGGTGAGCGTCACGCCAGTTGACGGACGCGGGGCGGTTGCCCTCTTCCAGCTCCTCGGCGTTGACCTCGTTGCCGGTACCCAGCATGTGGCGCAGGAAGAACTCGGTGCCCTTCGCGGACGAGCCGAGCGAGGTTCGTACGCCAGTTCTGCGAGGATCTTCGGGACGTTGTGGTGGGCGTCCGGGTCCTCGATCGCGAACTGCAGGCGACCCTCGCGCAGCTCCTGGGACACGTATTCCGCGGGGGCCATGCCGGCCTCGGCGGCCTCGCGACCCAGCTGGGTCGAGCCCTTGGAGAACGTCGGGTAGCAGGGCATCCAGCCGCGCTGAACCGACTCGACGAGGGTGTCGACCAGCTGCTTGCCGTCCAGGTGCGAGGACTTGATCGGGTTCGCCATGGCCGAGGCCGGGGCCCCGTCGTAGCGCCACTGGTCGGTGGTCATGTAGTACCAGCCGGTGGAGATCATCTGGCGCGGCGGGCGCGCCCAGTCCAGGGCGAAGGTGAAGGAGCCCCAACCCATGATCGGGCGGACCTTCTCCTGACCCACGTAGTGGGCCCAGCCGCCACCGTTGCGGCCCTGGGTGCCACACATTTCCGTGAGCGCCAGGAACGTACGGTACATCTCGTCGGAGTGGTAGTAGTGGTTCGTGCCGGCGCCCATGAGGATCATGGAACGGCCCTCGGTCTCAACCGCGTTCTGCGCGAACTCGCGGCCGATCTTGATGGCAGCTCCGGCGGGAACCGACGTGAACTCCTCCTGCCACGCGGGGGTGCCCGGCGTGGAGGCGTCCATGTAGTCGGTGGGCCACTGGCCCGGCAGGCCCTCACGCTCGACGGCGTACTGGGCGAGCAGGATGTCGAACACGGTCGTCACGAGGCGGCCGTTAACGCGACGCGCGGGCACGCCACGCTTGACGTAGCCGCCGCCGACCGAAGCCTGGCCGGAGGCCGCGGGCAGGTCGAAGCGCGGCAGGGCGATCTCAACGGCTTCCCACTCGTCCGTGTCCATGATGGACATGACTGGCTCAACGCCGTCCAGGTTGAGGTTCCAGTGGCCGGCGCCCTCCTCGCCGAAGCGATCGGCGAGCGTGCCGCCCGGGTCCTTGACCGTGCCGTCGGCCTCGATGACGAGGGGACGGAACTGGTTGTTCTCGGTGCGCTCGGTCGTGCCCGCGGGCATCTTGGCGGCCGTCAGGAACTTGCCGGGGACCAGGGTCGTCGGGTCGATGCCCTCGTGGGCGCCCTCGCCGACCTCGTTGATCTCCACCAGGAACGGGGAGTCGGTGTAGCGCTTCATGTAATCGAGGAACATGGGCTCGCGCTTGCCGACGTGGAATTCCTTGAGGATGACGTGACCCATAGCCTGGGCCAGCGCGCCGTCCGTGCCGGGCTGGACGCGCAACCAGTCGTCCGCGAACTTCGTGTTGTCCGCGAAGTCCGGGGACACGACGATGACCTTCTGGCCGTGGTAGCGGGCCTCGGCCATGAAGTGAGCGTCGGGGGTACGGGTCAGCGGCAGGTTCGTGCCCCACATGATGAGGTACTGCGAGTTGAACCAGTCGCCGGCCTCGGGCACGTCGGTCTGGTCGCCGAAGACCTGCGGCGAGGCCGGGGGCAGGTCCGCGTACCAGTCGTAGAAGGACAGCATGGTCGCGCCGATGAGCTCGTGGAAGCGGGCGCCCGCACCGTAGGAGATCATCGACATGGCGGGGATAACCGAGAAGCCGGCGATGCGGTCGGGGCCGTACTGCTTGATCGTGTGCACGTAGGCGGCGGCGACGATCTCCATCGCCTCTTCCCACGACACGCGGACCATGCCGCCGCGGCCACGCTGCGACTTGTAGGCGCGAGCCTTCTCCGGGTCCTCAACGACCGCGGCCCACGCGTCGACGGGATCCCCGAGGCGCTTCTTGGCCTCGCGGAACATGTCGAGCAGGACGCCGCGCACGTAGGGGTACTTGATACGGGTCGGCGAGTACTCGTACCACGAGAACGCCGCACCACGCGGGCAACCGCGGGGCTCGTACTCGGGCATGTCCGCGCCGGTCGACGGGTAGTCAGTCTGCTGGGTTTCCCAGGTGATGACGCCGTCCTTGACGAAGATCTTCCACGAGCACGAGCCCGTGCAGTTCACGCCATGGGTGGAGCGCACGATCTTGTCGTAGCTCCAGCGGTCGCGGTAGAAGGAGTCGCCGTCGCGGCCGCCCTCGAGGAAGAGCTGGCGCGCGTCGGCGGACGCCTTGCCGCGACGCAGCCACGAGCCGAGCGCGAACAGGGTCGCGCCGGTCGCGGGCTTGACCTCGCCGCCGTAGGTCGGGAAGGTCATATCGGATTCGAGATTCGTCATGGGGTGCTCCTAAGAGTCGATTGACGAGGCAGTGGCAGGTCCGTCGGCACCACGCAGTGCCGGGTGGATCAGCCGGGGAACGGGGCGTTCTTGCGCGCGTACATGATCCAGCACAGGACCGCGCACAGGGCGCAGAAGATGGCGCAGCCCGCGAAGAAGACCGGGGCGCTGATAGCGGAAAGCGCGACGCCGACCAGGAAGGGGCCGAGGGACGCGATCGCCGCGGTGAAGCCGATGGCGCCGCCGGCCTGGCGGGCCGGCATGATCATCGGCATCTGCTTGAAGGTACCGGCGTTACCGAAGCCGGAGAACAGGAACATGGCGAGCATGAGGCCCAGGAAGATGTGGAAGTCCGTCATGCCGGTGGGGTTGGTCAGGACCCAGGCGATGCCACCCATGGTGATTGCCATGCCGACGGCGGAGATGAAGGTCCAGATGGCGCCGCCCATACGGTCGCAGAAGATACCCCAGGACATGCGGATGATAGAGCCGACGAGGGGCCCGAGGAACGCGTAGGTCGCGCCCTTGACGCCCAGGTTGAGGGCCGACTGGTCACCGAACTGGTTGTTGATGAGGAGAGCGAAGACGGCGGAGAAGCCGGAGAACAGGCCGAAGGTCATGACGTAGAGGATGGTCATGTACCAGGTGTTGGGGTTGGAGAAGATGTCCAGCTGCTGCTTGAGGTTGGCCTTGACGGGCACGTCACGCAGCCAGATGAAGGCGAGGATCGCCGCGAGGATGCACCACGGAACGAAGAAGATCGCTGCGTTGTAGACCCAGATGCTCTCACCGACGTGGTCGCCGGCGACCTGCTGCTGGGGCGCCAGCCAGGTCAGACCGAAAAGACCAAAGCCCATCAGCACAGGACCAACAAGCAGAATGACGGACATGCCGAGGTTGCCGATGCCGCCCTGCAGGCCGAGCGCCGTGCCGGCGAGGCGCTTGGGGAAGAAGTAGCCGGTGGAGGGCATGTAGCCGGAGAACGCGCCGCCGCCGATTCCACACATGAAGGCGAGGGTCAGCAGGACCCAGTAGGGGGTCGTGTTGTCCTGGACCGCGAAGAACCAGCCGAGCATCGGAATGACGCACAGCAGGGAGGTGATGCCCACGAGCTTGCGTGTGCCGATGAGCGGGGGCAGGAACATGTAGATGAGGCGCAGGATGCCGGCGGCCAGACCCGGAAGGGCGGTCAGCCAGTAGAGCTGAGACTTATCCAGGTTGAAGCCGAGAAGCGTCAGCTTGGGCGCGATCGCGCTGGGCAGGAACCACACGCAGAAGGCCAGGATCAGCGAGTAGGTCGTGATCCACAGCGTGCGCCACGCGAGTTTCGAATCCCACTTGGATTCGTCGTTGGGGTTCCAGTCAGTGAGCAGGAAGCGGCTCTTCTTGGCCGCGGGTTCGGTCGCGCTCATGGCTCTCCTCGGGTTGAAAGGGACGTCCGAGCACGGGCATGCGCCGGACATTCTTTAACATGGAGGCTACCAATTGAAATGACGTAACCCACAGGAACCCATTGGGACGTACATCACCCTTGCAAGAACTAGGAAAAGTCCTCCCGCTAGGGACGTTCTTCCCGTGAACAAACAAGCAATTGACCGCTGTTAGAAAACATCGGTGTCACGAAATTAGTGGGAGGTTACCCGCCAATACGGCTCATGGTGCGCGACGCGCGAGCAAAGGTGTCGATATTGAGCCCGTGCGCGGCCGGCTTGGCCCACATCGCGTCGGCCCATCGGGCGGCGATCTGTGCGTCGTCCCCGCCGCCGCGCAGCAGGTCGCGCAGCGAGGTCTCCTCGGTGGAGAACAGGCATGAACGCACCATGCCGTCCGAGGTCAGGCGGGTGCGGTCGCACGCGCTGCAGAAGGGGTCGGACACGGAGGCGATAACTCCGAGGCGCTTCGTCGGATCACCGTCCACAATCCAGCGTCCCGCCGGGGAATGCGGATCCTCGCGGGGCGCGGGGGTCAGCGTGTGGCGAGTGCTCATGATGTGCAAGATCTCGTCGGCCGTCATGATGTTCTGACGATCCCACGTGTCCGGCGGGCCGATCGGCATCTGCTCGATGACGCGCAGCTCGATGCCCCGATCCAGGCAGTAGTCAACCAGGTCGGGCAGGTCGGCCTCGTTCATCCCGCGCAGGACGAGGGCGTTGACCTTGATGGGACTCAGGCCCGCACGGGCGGCGGCCTCGATGCCCTCCAGGACGTCGCCGAGGCGGTCGCGGCGGGTGATCGCCGCGAAGTGCTCGGGGTCGAGAGAATCAAGCGAAATGTTGACGCGGTTCAGGCCCGCGTCCTTCAGACCCCTGGGCGCGCTTGGCCAGGCCGAGCGCGTTCGTCGTCGAGGGCCAGGTCGAGGGGATTTCCCTCGTCGGTGCGCAGGTGGGAGCACGCTTCGATGATCCCCTCGAGGCCTCGGCGCAGGAGGGGTTCCCCGCCGGTGAAGCGGACCTGGCGGATCCCGAGCCGCTCGACGCCGACGCGCACGAGGCGCACGACCTCGTCGTCCGTCAGGGGTTTCCTCGGTGGGCAGCCAGTCCAGGCCTTCGGGGGGCATGCAGTAGGAGCAACGCAGGTTGCAGCGGTCGGTGAGCGAGACACGCAGGTCTCGGGCGACGCGCCCGAAGGTGTCGACGAGCCGCAGCGGCGCGTCACACGACACCGCATCTGCCGCCTGAGAGGCGGAAACGAACTCGACAGACATGGCGCAACCCTACCCGCGATTTGCCCCGGTGTTCGCCCCTCGAAAAACGAAGCGTCAACGGCGCGACGCGGCCCCTGCCTCGTCTCTGAGAGAAAGGAGACAGTGTCCAGCAGTGACGAGCATCTGGACGTGAGCGCTACCGTTGCCCTAAGCCCAATTCACCAATCACTAGGAGAAACATGCGCGCCGTCATCATGCACGCGCCCGGCAACGTCACCGTCGAAGACATGCCGATGCCGACCATCCTGGAACCCACAGACGCCATCATCAAGCTAGCGGCCACCTGCATCTGCGGCTCCGACCTGTGGCCCTATCGCGGCGCCCAGCCCGTCCACGAGCAGCGCATGGGCCACGAGTACATCGGCACGGTCACCGAGGTGGGCGAGGCCGTCACGACCGTCAAGCCCGGCGACTTCGTTGTCGGTTCCTTCTGCATTTCCTGCGGTGAATGCGACATCTGCCGCGCCGGATACCCCTCGCGCTGCGTGACCGCCGCCGCCCAAGGAGACCCCTTCGTCGGCACGCGGGCAGGCGGCACCCAGGCCGAGTACGCTCGCGTGCCCCTCGCTGACGGCACGCTCGTCAAGACACCCGCCACCCCCACGTCCGAGCAGATTCCCTCGCTCCTGGCCGCCTCCGATGTGCTCGGCACCGGCTGGTTCGCCGCCGACGAGGCCGGGGCCGCCCCCGGGAAGACCATCGTCGTCGTGGGTGACGGGGCCGTGGGCTTGGGCGCGATTATCGCTGCCAAACAACTGGGTGCAACCCGCATCATTGCGATGTCGCGCCACGCGGACCGTCAGGCTTTGGCTCGCCAGTTCGGCGCGACCGACATCGTGGAAGAGCGCGGCGAGGAGGGTATCGCCCGCATCAAGGAGATGACCGGGGGACTGGGTGCCGACGGCGTCGTGGAGGCCGTGGGCAACGAGGCGTCCTTCGACCAGGCTCTGGGCTGCGTGCGCCCGGGCGGCCACCTCTCCTTCGTGGGTGTGCCGCACGGTGTTTCTCTCGACATGGGTCGTATGTTCGGCGCGGAGGTTCACATGTTCGGCGGTCCAGCCGCGGTGCGCAAGTACCTGCCCACCATGATCGACCTGATCTACCGCGGCGAGATCAACCCTGGCGCCGTCTTCGACCTGGTCCTGCCGCTTGAGCAGGCCGCCGAGGGCTACGCGGCCATGGATGAGCGTCGCGCCACGAAAGGTCATGCTGACCGTCTGATTCGGTTGCACGGCGGCTTCAGCCTCGCGTTTCACTCGCTTAGTGCCGCACCGTTATCCGGGCAGTCCCACCACCGTGCGGGGCTGCCCGGATGGCTTCTTGGCGACCGGCTCACACCAAAAACACCACCCGCGGGCACCGCAGCCACACCCAGCAACCATTCACGGGCCTCACACCACCCTCCAATCTGATAGTCGTGGGGGTTTGGCAGCATTGAAGTTCCGCCACGGCGTGTCGTCGGCGTGTCGCGCCCCTAATGCTGCAATTCCCCTTCAGCCCACCACCAAACCACCCAAACGCGCCACAACCACCCCGCCCTGCCCGCACCTCGCCAAGTCGCACCCACCGACCCGCCAACAACGGCCCACCAGGCCACCAACCGGGGGTTTGGCAGCATTGAAGTTCCGCCACGGCGTGTCGTCGGCGTGTCGCGCCCCTAATGCTGCAATTCCCCCCGACCTCCCATGTCCAGGTCGCTGAAACGAGCCGCGACCGCACAACCCGGCCCACTCCTCGTGCAGCGGGGCGCGAGAACTCCGCACCCATGTGCCCGTGCCTCATCGCACCGCACGAGGACATTTCAGCAATCAAACATAATCAGAAGATCAAAACCGTAACGAACTGACAGTTACAGCACTAGAATTCACTCATGAGCCAAGAAGTCAGGGGCAACGACGCTCCTTTCATCCTCAACGCCGTTGAACGCGCGATCATTCGCGTGCCGCGATCCAGCCACCACGGCCTCACAAAGATACCGACGGCTGTGAAAATCGCGGGCAGGACATACCTTGATCTGTCTCTCTTGACAGACATCAACATGAGTCAGCTACCGGAGGTCGTGCTCGCCGCACGCCTCTACCACCTCGCGTACACGCACCAAACTCTCGTTGCTACCGGACAATGTGCGCTATGGGCGCACGGCTATAGATGCGATCCCACACTTCCACCCATCACGGTTGCCGCATCATTCACTATCCGCCCCATCGTCCTGCCCGCCATAGCAATCGGCACTCACACCTTTGCTCCCATGAAGGTCAAGCCCAGGCACGTCCGTCACCTCCCTGCTATCAGCGACACACGCGGGCTCCTCATCGAGAGCCTTGAATCTGCGCAGATTACTGCTGCCCGCACATCACGCAACCGACGTGATGCTTTCACGCAGATGTGCATGAACGCCCACGCCTACACACACTTCGACAACTTCCACATGAAAGCGTCACGCAACAACGAGGAGTCGTGGAAGTTCTTTCTTGAGCGCGAGCTGAAACAGCTGGGCAATCGGGCAAGAGGACGCTCTCAAGCACAGTGGATCATCACCCACGCAGATGCCGGATGCGCCTCCCCCGGAGAAGCGCGCGTACTGTACGAGCTGTGCGCCGCGGGCCTGACAGGCATGCGCACACAGGTCGAGGTGCACACACGGGGTCGTCGCTATTTCATCGATTGCGCGTTCACGGCCGAAAAAGTCGGTATCGAGTTCGACGGACGAGCCAAATACGGGGACGACGCCCGCAGCATCCACGCGTCACTTTCCCGCGAGCGCGAGCGCCAACGCCACCTCGAAGCCGAGGGCTGGCACATCATCCGCGTCGGCTGGCACGACCTCGATCATCCGGACGAGCTTGTTGCGCAGGTCCGCGCTGCACTCGCCGCGCGCCTGGCGTGAGATGACAACACCCGACAAACGCCGTCAGCAGCTGTCTCCTCTCCGCAGGCGAAGGCCCACATAGTCACCCAACCGGGGGTTTGGCAGCACTAGAAGTCCCGCCACGGTGTGTCGCCGGCGTGTCGACCTCCCTAATGCTGCAATTCCCCGACATCCACGGACGCACAGCCCAAACACACCCCAACCGCACACCCCTAGCCCGCGCCTCGTCCATCGAGCGCCGGACAAATGCCCCCACACGCCTGCCCCACCCCACCTGGCCCTACACTGGTGACATGCACGATCCCGCTCTGTCTACCGCGCAGCATCGCGAGCTGATCGAGGCACTGGCGCTCAGCCACGTCCTCCCCCACGAGACGCTCCCCGTCGAGGAATGTCTGGGGCGCCGCCTGGCGGTCGACGTTTCCTCGCTGATTCCCCTCCCTCCGTTTACGAACTCCGCAATGGACGGATTCGCGGTGTGCCGCGAGGACCTGGAGGGCGAGGGCCCGTGGACCCTGCCCGTCGCGGGCGACATTCCGGCGGGCGACACCCGCGAGAATCGCCTCGAGCGGGGGCAGGCCTGGCGCATCATGACGGGCGCGCCGATCCCCGAAGGCGCCGACACTGTCGTGAAAGTCGAAGACACGGACCACGCAGCGGGCATCGCTCAGGCGCCCGACACCGTCGAGATCCGCGTCGCCCCGAAGCGGGGCACGAATGTGCGCGTCGCGGGCGAGGCCCTGGAGGCGGGCTCCCCGGTCCTGGAGGCCGGCCGAATCCTGGACGGGACGGCCCTGTCGGCCGCTGCCTCGGTCGGACATGGCACCCTCACGGTCCTGCCCCGCCCGCGAGTCGTCGTCGTGTCGACGGGCACGGAGCTCAAGCGCGCCGGCGAGGCCCTCGAGCGCGGGCAGATTCCCGATTCGAACGGCATTCTGCTGCGCGGCCTCGTCGAGGAGGCTGGCGGGCGCGTCGTCGCGCACCTGCGCACGGGGGACACCCCGGCCGAGCTGCGCGCGGCCCTCGATGAGGCCCCGGAGGCCGACCTGGTCCTCACGGCCGGCGGCATTTCGGCGGGTGCCTTCGAGGTTGTGCGCCTGACGCTTGGCACGGACGCGGGCTTCCACCACGTCGCCCAGCAGCCGGGCGGCCCACAGGGCGTCGGCTCGACGCGGGTGGGCACGGGTGGCCGCGAGACGCCGGTCATCTGCCTGCCCGGCAACCCGGTCTCGGTCTTTACGACGTTCCACATGTACGTCGCGGGCGCGCTGGCGGTCATGTCCGGCCTCGTCGCCCCGGAGCACGGCGGAACGGTCCCCAGCGGCGTCATCGCCCGCGCGCACGTGGGTTGGGACTGCCCGTCCGGAAAGACGCAGTTCATCCCGCTTCGTTTCGTCTCCGGAGAGGGGGACGAGGCCAGGGCCCGCTGGGTGGAGCCGGTGCACCCCCTGGGGTCGAAGTCGCACCTGGTGGCCTCGCTCGCGAACGCGGAGGCGATCGGCGTGGTCGCCCCGGACATCGAGCAGGTCGAGGCCGGCCAGGAGCTGGCGGTCGTGCCGCTCGTGGGCTGACCCTACCATTGAGAATTAACGAGAGGAGAACCGTGAAATTTACGCATCTGAACGAGGACGGCGCCGCCTACATGGTGGACGTGACCGCGAAGAATCCGACGGTGCGCCAGGCGAGCGCCGTGTGCCGCGTGGATTGCTCACCCGATGTCATGCAGGCCCTGCGTGACGGCACCGTCCCGAAGGGCGACGTCCTGGCGGTGGCGCGCGTGGCCGGCATTTCGGCGGCGAAGCGCGTCCCCGAGCTGCTGCCCCTCGCGCACACGATCGGCGTGCACGGCTGCGCGGTGGACCTGAGCCTGGAGGAGGACCACGTGGCGATCCGTGCGACCGTGCGCACGGCCGACCGCACGGGCGTGGAGATGGAGGCGCTGACCTCGGTGACGGTGGCTGCTCTCGCGATCGTGGACATGGTCAAGGGTGTGGATCGCTCCGCCCGCATCCGCGAGGCGAAGATCGTGGCGAAGTCGGGCGGCCGCAGCGGCGACTGGGTGCGCCCGGAGGATCCGCAGGACTGACACCGACTGTACGAGGAGGCCGCCCGCAGCACATCTGCCGGGCGGCCTTTTCGTTGCTATCTCAGGCTTTTAAGCGCGCGGGTGGTCGCCGCCCGCGAGCTGGTCGACGATGTGGGCAACGAGGGGGCCGATGACGGCCACGGCGTCGGTGACGCCGCCGCGCGAGCCGGGCGCGTTGACGACGAGGGCTCCCTCGGGGGATCGCGCGGTCACGCCGACGAGGCCTCGCGACAGGGCGGCGGACGCGACCTTTTCCTCGCCGCGGCGGCGAATCGCGTCGGCGAGGCCGTCGATGCGGGTGACGAGGAGCGGCTCGGTGGCCTCGGGGGTGACGTCGCGGGGAGATGCCGGTGCCGCCGGTCGTGAAGACGAAGCGGGCGCCGTCCTCCACGGCAGCAGTGATCGCGGCACGAATGGCGTCGACCTCGTCGGGGACGATCACGACCGAGGCGTCGACGCCGTGATCGGCGAGGAGACGCGCGGCGAGGGGCCCGGAGAGGTCCTCGGCGAGGCCGGCAGAGCAGCGGTCCGAGACCGTGATGACGCGCGCGGGGATCATGTCAGTGACGAGCGTTGCCGCGACGGCGGGCGGAGCGGCGCACGCGGATACCGGAGGTGATGGGGTCGACGTCGTTGAACTGGCGCGGGGACAGCTCGTAGTCGACGCGGCGCGCGGGCTCAGGGCTCGAAGGCCTGCGGGAGGGGGCGCTGCGGGCGCGCGCTCTGACGCGACGAGGCGCGCTGCGGGAACGCGGGCGGGGCGCGGGATCGGTGCCGGCTGCTCTTCGACGGGTGCGGGTGCGGCCTGCACGACGGGGGCCGGCGGTTCCGTGGGGGCGGGTGCGGCGACGGGCTCCACAGGACGAGGCCGGGGCGCGCTATCGCGCAGCGGCTGAGCCACGGGGCGGCCGGGCTGAGCGGGCGTGTAGAGGTCTTCGGGCACGGACGCGGAAGGGCGTACGTGGACGGGGCGAATCTGGGGCACGGAGCGCGTGATGGGACCGCGCGTCGTGCTCGGCGAGACCGCCGGCAGAACGGGTGCGGCACTACGATAGGGCGGCTGCGAGACGGGGCGGACGCTGACGCCCGGGTCGACCGACTCGCCCACGGGGATGTCGGCGGGGTTGTCGGCGTTGCCGGAGACGCGCTCCGAGAAGGGGCGCCCTGCTCGACGAGGCAGGGGCGAGGCCTCGGTGCCACGGTGACTGATCCCGACCGTGCTGGGGAGGCGCGGGGAACGCTCCCAGAGCGGGGGTTTTCGTCGGACGGAGCAGGAACGGCAGGGAGCGGGCCGGTGCCTCGGGGGTGACGAGCTGCGCGGGAACGCCCTCATCGTGGGTGGCTTCCTCGTGGGCGGCTTCCTCGTGGACCTGCTCGAGGGCCTCGTCCTCCTCGTAGGGGACGACGATGGGCGCGACCAGGTCGCTGGGCTCGTGAACGGGAGCCTGGACGACGGGCATTTCGTCGGGCGTGCGGCAGCCGAGGAAGAAGGATCGCAGCTGCATGGCGGCCTCTTGGGCGAGGACGCCGCCGATGACCTCGGTCGGGTGGGGCATGCGGGCGTCGCGCAGGACATCGCGCAGGGATCCGGCGGCACCGGCCTTGGGGTCCCAGGCGCCGAAGACGACGCGATCAATGCGAGAGGCGAGAATCGCGCCCGCACACATCGTGCAGGGGCTCGAGGGTGACGATGAGCGTGCAGCCCGTCAGGCGCCAGGTACCCCTGGCGCGGCCGGCCTCACGCAGGGCGACGATTTCGGCGTGACCTGCGGGATCATGGTTAGCTTCGCGGCAGTTCCACCCGCGTCCGATGATGCGGCCGTTTTCGTCGACGACGACGGCTCCGACGGGAACATCTCCCGTTTCGCGGGCGCGGTTGGCCAGGAAGAGGGCCTTGCCCATTGCTTCGCGGTACTGCTCATTCACGGTCACCCTCCTAGCTTACCGGCCAAATCACTGTTGGGGTAGTTGGAGTCCACAGTGACTCATGGTGCTCGTGTGACGAATGAGTTTGACACAACGCCCAACACGCTGCCGATCGGGGCCACCGACCGGCGCAGCGGAAGCGGCGAGGAGACCCCGGCCTCGTCTTCGACACACTGGATGCGCGCCAACGGACGAACAAGGTAGCCTATAACCATGCGCCTCCACGTAGCTAATCACCCCCTGATCACCCATAAGCTCACCGTCCTGCGCGATCGCGAAACACCGTCGGCGACGTTCCGCCAGCTCGTGGACGAACTGGTCACCCTGCTCGCCTACGAGGCGACGCGCGAAGTGGCCGTCACCGAGACCCCCATCCAGACCCCGGTCGCCCCCACCGTCGGCCTGAAGCTCTCCGAGCCTCGCCCGATCGTGGTCCCCGTCCTGCGCGCGGGCCTGGGCATGCTCGAGGGCATGACCCGCATGCTGCCCACCGCCGAGGTCGGCTTCCTGGGCATGCGCCGCGACGACGACACCCTGGAGATCGAGACCTACGCGAACCGCCTGCCGGACGACCTGTCGGGCCGCCAGTGCTTCGTGCTGGACCCGATGCTGGCTACCGGCACACCATGGTCGCCGCCACCAACTACCTCTTCGAGCGCGGCGCAAAGGACGTCACCTGCGTGTGCATCCTGGCCGCTCCGGAGGGCATCAAGACCCTTGAGGACGCGATCGGTGATCGCGCCGACGTGAACGTCGTCGTCGCCGCCGTCGATGATCACCTCAACGAGAAGTCTTACATCGTCCCCGGCCTGGGCGACGCGGGCGACCGCCTGTACGGCATCGTCGACTGACGAGGCGCGCCCTCGCGCATCGCAGCGCCGGGGATGCGACGCAGTTAACGCCACACGAGGGTGGGCGCGGGATGAAAGTCCCGCGCCCACCCTCGCATTTACCTCAACAATAAAGGCGCAAATTAACCACATTGGCTATTTTTAGCCCATTTTCCCTAATCACACCCTCGTGTGACCTTGAGCGCTAAGCACCCCAAGGCCTCGAAAATACCCTGCGCGCGTTTCATGCTTGTCACATGGCACTGATTCAGACCAATCCCAAGCGTCGCCGCTACGGCGCCGCAGCAATTGCAGGTGTTCTCGGCGGTATCGTCTCCGCCATCGTGAAGTTTGGCTGGGAGGTGCCGCTGCCTCCGCGTACGCCCGAGCGTAACGCCACCAACCCGCCCCAGGAGCTGCTCCAGCAGCTGGGCGTCCCGGAGAGCGTCACCCACCTGTCCTACACCTTCAACGGTAACGAAGGACTCCCCTGGGTCTCCTTCATCGTCCACTTCTCGTTCTCGATCGCCTTCGCGCTCATCTACTGTCTGCTGGCCGAGCGCTTCCCCCAGATCAAGCTCTGGCAGGGTGCCGCCTTCGGCATCTTCGTCTACGTGGCCTTCCACGTCGTCCTCATGCCGCTGATGGGCACCGTCCCGGCGCCCTGGAACCAGCCCTTCGCGGAACACTTCTCCGAGTTCTTCGGCCACATCATCTGGCTGTGGGTCATCGAAGTCTTCCGCCGCGACATGCGTAACCGCATCACGCACGAGCCGGACGCCGAGTTCCCGCTCGAGTCTCGCACCAACTGATCGCACCGCTTGCGCGGACAGACGGGTGGGCCCCGGAACCCTAAGGTTCCGGGGCCCACCCGTTACTCTGCGAGCCTTTCGCCCCCGCGTTCCATCAGCCTCGGCGCCAGCGCGCCCCGGCCTCGTGGATCAGAACGCCGGGATGACCGAGCCGTCCGACCAGGTCTTCTCGATGTACTGCTTCACCTCATCGGAGTGCAGGAGCTTCTCGAGCTTCGCGATGGCGTCAGCCTTCTTGGAGTCGCCCTTCCACACGAGGACATTCACGGCCGGGTTGTCCACGGGGGACTCAACAACGAGGGCGTCACCGGAGATGGTCTTGCCACCCTCCTGGGCGAAGTTGCCGTTGATGACCGCGTAGTCGAAGTCGTCGAGCGAGCGGACCAGCTGCGGGCCCTCGACCTCGCGGAAGTCGAAGTTCTTCAGCTTCGTGACGGTGTTGATGTTGACGTCGCCGCCGCCCTCGGGGATCGAGACGAGGCCCTGGGTGGCCAGGAGCTCGAGCGCGCGGGACTGGTTGGCCGTGTCGGAGATGATGCCGATCGTGCCGCCGTCGGGCAGCTCGTCGAGGGACTTGTGCTTGTTGGAGAACACGCCGAGGGGCTCGAGGTGGATGCCCTCGCCGGCCTCGAAGTTGTAGCCGAACTGCTTCTCCGCGTTCTCCAGGTAGGGAACGGTCTGGTAGAAGTTGGCGTCCAGGTCGCCGTCGTTCAGCGCGGTGTTGGGCTGGACGTAGTCGGTGTACTCAACGATGTCGAGCTTGATGCCCGCGTCCGCGGCCAGGTTGTCGTTGATGTAGGTGAGGATCTTCGCGTGGGGCGAGGGGGTCGCGCCCACGGTCAGGGTGACGACGTCCGAGGAGGAGCCGGAAGCATCCGAGGAGGAGCCGCCGCCGCAGGCCGCCAGGCCCAGGGTGGCAACGGCCGCCAGGCCGATAGCTGCGAGAGAGCGGTGACGCATGGTGTTTCTCTTTTCTTCTGCGTACTGGATGGGATGGATGGCCGAGGCCGGGGTGGCCTGACCGGGGTCTGTCAGCGCGCGCGGTGGTCGACCAGGCGCGAGAGGATATCGCCGATCAGCTGAATGATCTGCACGATGACGATGATGGCGACGACGGTGGAGATCATGACGTCGTCCTGCCAGCGGTTGTAGCCGTAGTTGATGGCCATCTGGCCCAGGCCGCCGCCGCCGACGGCGCCCGCCATCGCGGAGTAGCCGATCAGGGTGATCGCCAGGGTCGTGATGGACTGAATGAGGGCGGGCATGGCCTCGCGAATGAGGACACCCCAGCGGATCTGACGGTTGGAGGCACCCATCATCTGGGCTGCCTCGATCTTTCCGGGATCGACGGCCAACAGGTTCGTCTCCACGAGGCGCGCGAAGAAGGGCGCGGAGAGGATGACGAGCGGCACGACGGTCGCGAGCGAGCCCGTGGACTTGCCGACGATCATCTTCGTGACCGGGATCAGCATGATGATGCCGATGATGAAGGGCAGGGAGCGCACGATATTCACGACGAAGGACACGGCCTGGTACACGCCCTTGTTCGGGGTGAGGCCGCCCTTGCCGGTCTGGACGAGGACGAGTGCCCAGGAGCGTGCCGATGATGACCGCGAAGAGCGTGGACAGACCCGTCATCATGAGGGTCTCGAGGATTGCCGGACCGAACTTGTCCGTGAGGGCCGGGTTTTCCAGCCACGTCGGGTCGCCCTTGCCCGCAGGCAGGAGCGCCAGCGCGTGAGCGGCGGCGATGTATGCGGTGGTCATTGGTCCCTCACTTCCGCGTGGACGTTGTTCTTGCGCAGCTGCTCGATGATCTTGTCGGCGTGGTACGCGGGGCACGGTCAGGGCCAGGCGGCCCACCTGCACGCTGCCGAGGGACTCGAAGGTTCCGGCGGTCACGTCCGCGCCCATCGACGAGGCCAGGTGCAGGGACCGTCGCGCCCGTGGGCACGCCCGGGTGCGAGGTGAAGACGACGTCGAGGAGGACGGTGCCCACCGCGTTCGGCTCGAAGCGGCCCTCGGCGGATTCCGTCGGAACCGACTCGACGACGGGCATGGGGACCAGCTCGCGGGCCAAGCGGGGTCGAAGGATCGGCCACGACCTCTTCGAGGGGGCCGGTCTGCAGGACCTGGCCCGTGGCCGAGGAGGGTCACGGAGTCGCAGATCTCGCGGACGACAGCCATCTCGTGGGTGATGATGACGACGGTGACGCCGGCAACGTCGCGCACGTGGCGCAGCAGCGACAGGATCTGAGCGGTCGACTCGGTGTCGAGCGCGCTGGTCGGCTCGTCGCACAGGAGCACGGCGGGGTTGTCGGCCAGGGGCGCGGGCGATACCGACGCGCTGACGCTGGCCGCCCGACAGCTGGGACGGGGTAGGAGTCGCCGCGGCCTTCGAGGCCCACGAGCGCGAGGCTCCTCAACCCGCTCACGGCGCTTCGCGGCGGGCACGCCCGCCAGCAGAGCGGGTAGCCGATGTTGTCGGCGGCGGTGCGAGCGTCCAGGAGGTTCGCTGCCTGGAAGACCATGCCGATGCGACGACGGGCGGCACGCAGCGCGGAACCCGTCAGGGTCGCCAGGTCGAGGCCGTCGACGACGATGTGGCCCTCGGTGGGCTTCTCCAGGGCCGTCAGACAGCGGATAAGCGTGGACTTACCGGCGCCCGAGCGGCCGACGATCCCGTGGATCGAACCGCGATCAACGTGCAGGTTCACCCCATCGAGCGCGACGACCGTGCCGCCGTTTTTCACGGGGTAGACCTTGGACACCCCGGTGAGGTCAATCATGTGCATCTCCGTTACTGGGCCGCACGGCCCGCAACATCAGCATATGAGGGCCAGCGTCGCGAGTGCTCGGAATGCTGTTACAAAACTCCGTATCGTGGCTAAACCCTCACCCATCAGCCCGCATAGTGGCCCTCAGTTGCGTGACAAACGCCTATCCGGCACAGGCGATGCCCGCGAGCGCAGCGCCCCACGAGGCTGCCCACGTGCCGAGCGCCAGGGCGAGGCTGCGTCCCCGGAACCCATCCGCCCACAGGGTGACCGCGTCCACGAGCGCCGTCGAAAACGTCGTGAAACCACCCGAGGAACCCCGTCGAAACGATCGGCATGAGGCCCGCGGGCACCAGCTGAGTGGCCGCGCCGGCCAGGAAACACCCGATGACGTTGACGACCAGGATGCCGAGCTTCGCCCCCGCCGGGTCACCCCACGACGACAGGGCGCGCTGAGTCCCTCGATCCAGCCAGAAGCGGGCGCACGCGCCCACGCCGCCGGCCAGGGCCACGAACAGGAACGTCGATCCGCTCATGCTCGCCCCTCCTCACCGCTGACAGGGCGCGCACCCGATGGGGCGCACAGCCACTCCCCACGCGCATCCCCGCCCAGGCGCACGCCCCACCCAGGGCCAGGAGACCGAGGGACTGAGAGACGGCCTCGACAATTCCATTGAGCGACAGCGTACCCCACCGACGCGACAATGTACGTCCCGTACGTCGTGAACGCGCCCGCGAAACCCGTGCCGACCAGGAGCTTCAGGGGACTTCAGCGAGGCTGCATCCCCCGCTCCGCGCGCCAGGCGCCCCGCCACCCACGCGCCAGCGCGCCCAGGAGGAACGCGCCCGACGGCGTTGACCGTCAGCGTCGACCACGACAGGAAGAGGCCACGCACGGGAGAGGCCTTCGCAACCTCGTCCAGGCCGGCGCGCGCAGCCGTCCCCACGACCCCGCCCGACGAAGACCGCCAACCAGTCGGGCACCCGAAAACTCACCATGCACCCCACTGTACGCCCTGCGCGCCACCGCCCGGGAGGCGGATCCCGATGGGCAGCCACCGCCTCGTACACTGGGCGCATGACGAACACCGGACGATTCGCGCCCTCCCCACGGGCGACTTCCACCTGGGCAACCTGCGCACCGCGATCCTCGCGTGGGCGTGGGCGCGCACGACCGGGCGGCGATTCGTCCTACGCATCGAGGACATCGACCGCGAACGCGCAGGGTCCGCCGAGCGCCAGATCGAGGACCTTCAGGCGATCGGTGTCGACTGGGACGGCGAGCCCCTCATCCAAACCACGCGAGCCGACGCGCACGAGGCCGCCCTGGCGTCGCTGGCCGCGCGCGGGCTCATCTTCGAGTGCTACTGCACCCGCCGCGACATCCGCGAGGCCGCCTCCGCGCCGCACGTCCCACCCGGCCACTACCCGGGCACCTGCCTGACGCTGAGCGACTCCGAGCGCGAGGCTAAACGCGCGGCACTGGCCGCCGCTGGGCGCGCCCCCGCGCTGCGCCTGGCCGCCCCCGCGCCCGAGTGGACCGTGTTCGACGAGCTGCACGGCTCCTACACCGGGGCCGTCGACCACTTCGTCGTACGCCGCGCGGACGGCGTGCCCGCCTACAACCTGGCGGCCGTCGTCGACGACGCGTTCCAGGGCGTCGACCAGGTCGTGCGTGGCTTCGACCTGCTCTCCCAGGCGCCCGCGCAGGCGCAGCTCGCCCACTTGCTCGGGGCCCCCGAGCCGACCCTACGCGCACGTGCCCCTCGCGCTCGCGCCTTCAGGGGCGCGCCTGGCCAAGCGCGACGGCGCGGTCACCCTCTCTGACCTACGAGGCCTGGGCTGGTCCACCGAAGACGTCGTGGCGTTTATCGGGTCGTCCCTGGGAGTGCCCGGGGCGCGTTGCGCCTCCGACATTGCGGACGCCCTGGGGATTGCAGGATTGCGCTCCCTGCCAACCGAGCCGTGGGTCGTGACGCCGCCCAGTTCCTGAGGTTGTGGTTTGTGGTCCCACGGGTGTTCCGGGCGCCGGATGGCCCGGCCGCCCGCGAGGCTAGGCGGCCTCACTTCGTTCGGCGCCGCGCCTCGAAGCCCGCCCGTGCCCTCCGGTCCCTCCGGCGCCCTCCACACCAGTGGGGCTGGGTCGCTGTGACTAGCCGGGCCAGGCCCCGCCACCACCCACGGGCACCGCAGCCAGGCCCACCATTCCCTCCGGCGCCCTCCACACCAGTGGTGCCTGGTCGCTGTGCCTGGCCTAACCATGCCCTCCACCGCCCACAGGCACCGCAACCACCTCAGATGAATGCGGTGACACCCTACCGGCGAGCACTTCCACCAGATTGAAACCGACAGCACCTTTGCGCGGGTGATCTCCGCTGCCGCTGAAACCCACAGCACCTCTGCTCACCACTTTCGGCCGTTTCAAGCGCGTTTCTCGCTCGCAGAGGCGATGTCGGTTTCATTCAGCCGCCCACACCCCCTCGCAAAGGTGCCACCGGTTTCACCAAGATGCCGCAAAGTCCGGACACTAGTACTTCCTATTTCACAACAAGACGCGACGAGTGATCTGAGCGAAAGAAATACCGCCCCGGCACTGCACGAGAACGTACTCTCACAGGCCGCATGAAAGAACAACCGCCCCTGCTCATCGAAAAACGGCAGATATAGGAGATTTTGAGCGTGCTGGGGCGATAAAAGTTTCATGACACCCCATGTCTCATGAAGCGGGGGCGGTTTTTCTTTCAGCCTCCATCCGCGTCCACGCCCCCGCGAAGGCTCGCCTGTGATGGACCATAGGGGCCGCGACAACACACAGCGCCCTGCGTGACACGGATGGGAGCGCCGCGGGCGGATGGGCATGAAAAAAGCACTCCCGAAGGAGTGCTTGGCAGAAATGCAGAACCCCCACCGGTGGATCGCACCGAGGGGGGCCGCTGCGCGCCCGGAGGGACTCGAACCCCCAACCTTCTGAACCGTAATCAGATGCTCTATCCATTGAGCTACGGGCGCTTGCCGTTTGGCTGGGTATAAGCTTACACGCTCTTCGCTGGGATGCAAAATCAAGAGCTATGGCCTGAACCACATCGAAGAAAAGCATCCTGCAGTCGACCAAGATCGAGCAGCATATACAAAGATCCTCCGCGCACCCGGCAGCGCACCCTTATCCTTGCTGCATTCCTGCCCTGGGGAGGTTCGGATGATACCGTCACGCGGAGGACCGGCCCCCAGCATACACGTTTTCGCCCCGCGCGCGCAGCTGCGACGACCGCAACGCGCCAGCCTCACACAAACACCCCCGCACAACGCACACCGCTCACACCACGATCGTTACACGCGCTTAAGGACTGACCAGGTACCACCAACCCACGGCGAGCAGACCTACCCTGAGTCCATGAGCGACATCATCATTCCCGGCATCGGCTCACTGGAGCCGGCACCCGCACTGGACCATCTCGATCTACTTGCCCCACCCGTCGCCGCCGCACTGACCGCGCTGGCCGAGCGCGGGGTGGCCACGGCCTCGTCGGCACTGGTTGTCGCGATCGACCCAGAGCTCGCGGACACGGAGGTCATGACGCGCGAATTCGGCATGGACCTGGCGCTGTCGTCGAACTGCATTCTGGTGGCCGGCAAGCGCGCCGGCGAAGAGCGGATCGCGGCGTGCGTCGTGCGCGCGACGACGAACGCGGACGTCAACCACGTCGTGAAGAAGCGCCTCGACGTGCGCAAGGCGAGTTTCTGGCCGCAGGAACGCGCGGTCGAGGCGTCGGGCATGGAGTACGGCGGCATCACGCCGGTGGGCGTACCCGGCTCATGGCGGCTCCTCATCGACTCGGCGTGCGCAGTCGGATGGAGCTGCATCGGCTCGGGCCTGCGCCGATCGAAGCTCTTTGTGACGGGCGAGGTCCTGGCCGCGCTCCCGGGCGCAGAGATCGTCGAGGGCCTCAGAGTCTAAGGAGGGACGAGGCCTGGGCTCGGCAGCGCAGTGACCGCCCGATTGCTGGCCGCCACAGAACCCGCAAGGCTTGGTGGCGAGGGCTGGCCAGGATAGTCCAAGCGACACAAGTGCCGCCAGTGTGGAGGGCGCCGGAGGGCCCGGAGGGCCTGGCCGCGGTGCCGGTGGGCAGCGGCGGGGCCTGGCCAGGCTCGCCCAAGCGACACAAGCGCCGCCGGTGTGGAGCGCCGGAGGGTCCGGAGGGCACGGGCGGGCTTCGAGATCGACCACTCCGAGCGAAGCTCGCGTGTAGCGATCTCGCGGGCGGCCAGGCCCGACGGCGCCGAGCGCCAGCGACGCCACAGCAACAAAAACCCCGGAACCTGAAGCGGTCCGGGGTCCGGTGACGGAGGATGAGGGATTCGAACCCCCGAGGGCTTGCACCCAACACGCTTTCCAAGCGTGCGCCATAGGCCACTAGGCGAATCCTCCGTGCACATCGTGCCCGGACAATCATAAGCGACAAAAGGCCCTCAGCGCCAATCCTGGCCAATGGAGCAGGTCACAGCGCAGCACGAACCCCTTAGAAGAGCCCAGAGAGGCCAATCAGATAGAAGAGCACGGCGCCGCCGATCAGGATGCCGTTGAATGCAAGGGCTGCGATGGCTTCGCGCGCACCGACGCGGCCGGGCAGGTTTTGCGCCTGCACGAGGGCAATGATCGCGAGGACGACCGAGGCGATCACCGGAAGGCCGAAAAGTCCGAAGACGCTGACCCACAGGGCAGCCTTCGCGAGGGGATTCCCGATCGGCTTGGGCGAGTTGTAGCCGCCGTCGGCGAAGATAGCAGCAACGTCCACGTACTGCGTCCCGGGGAACGTGGGCCCCGAGAGGTCGGCGCTGGGGACGCGAAGGCGGCCCGGCGCGTATCCGAAGCGGTCGCCCGGCGCATCCATCGACGAGGTCGCATCCGGGGTCGCCCAGGGCACGCTCGAGACGGTGGGGGCGATGTTCGAGGACGGCTGACTCATGTGCTCCACTATTCCATACCGAGAGGGGCATGCACCACACTTTGCCCGCTGGAGGGGTTTAGGCGTGGCGAAACCTGCGCAGACGGGGGCGGACGCGCTACCCTGTTATTCCGACCGGTACGGCCATTCTGCCCATCAACTGATCGGATTTGTACGCTTATGAGCGAAATGAAGACCTCGCTGTTCCGTTGGAAGCTTCACGGTGACGGCACGTCCATTAATCCCGGCGACGTCGTCCTTCCGAATGAACGACTCTCGTGGCCGCGCACTATTGGCATTGGTGCCCAGCACGTGGTCGCAATGTGTGGCGCGACTTTCCTTGTTCCGTTGTTGACGGGTTTCCCCCCGACGACAACGCTTTTTTTCACCGCCGTTGGCACCCTGCTGTTCTTCCTGATTACGGCGGGCCGTCTGCCCTCGTACCTGGGTTCCTCGTTCGCGCTAATCGCACCGATCCAGGCAGTGACATCATCTCTGGGCGCTCCCTACGCACTCGGTGGCATCATTGCGGTGGGCGCGACGCTCGCGCTCGTCGGCCTGATCGTCCACTTCGCCGGCGTGCGCTGGATTGACGCGGCGATGCCGCCTGTGGTCACGGGCGCGATCGTGGCGCTCATCGGCCTCAACCTGGCGCCCGCCGCATGGAATTGGGTCCAAGAAGGACCGATCACCGCCCTCGTGACGATCGTGTCGATCTGCCTCGTGACGGTCCTCTTCAAGGGCATCCTCGGCCGCCTCTCGATCCTCATCGGCGTGCTGATCGGCTACGTGGCCGCGATCATCCAGGGTCAGGTCGACTTTCTCCGGCGTCAGCGAGGCCGCGTGGTTCAGCTTCCCCGAGTTCCACACCCCGCCTTCTCCTCTCGACCCTCGGGCCTGTTCCTGCCGGTCGTCTTCGTCCTGGTCGCCGAGAACGTCGGCCACGTGAAGTCCGTGTCCGCGATGACGGGCGAGAACCTGGACGACATCACGGGCCGCTGCGCTCGTCGCGGACGGCGTCTCCACGATGCTGGCCGGCAGCGGCGGCGGTTCGGGTACGACCACCTACGCCGAGAACATCGGCGTCATGGCGGCGACCCGCGTGTACTCGACGGCAGCCTACGTGGTCGCGGCGTGCGTCGCGCTCGCCCTGTCGATGCTGCCGAGTTCGGGCGCCCTCATCGAGGCGATCCCCACGCCGTCCTCGGCGGCGCAGGCACGGTCCTGTACGGCATGATCGGCATGCTGGGTGTTCGCATCTGGGTGCAGAACCGCGTGGATTTCTCCAACCCGGTGAACCTGAACACCGCCGCGGTCTCCCTGATCGTCGCGATCGCGAACTTCACGTGGGTTGTCGGCGACATGACCTTCGGCGGCATCGCGCTGGGCACGGCCGCCGCTCTGCTGATCTACCACGGCATGCGCCTGATCTCGAAGCTGCGCGGCACGAACCTGGAGGCGGCGTCGCCCGCGTCCGCGCCGTCGGGTTCGGAGCTGGAGGGCGAGGCGTACTCGAAGCGCCACCGCTCCCCCGCGCCGCAGGCTGACGCCTGATCTGACGCGTTCATAGACGAGGCCGGGGCTCGGCCACTCGCTCACCGCACGGTGAGGGGTGGGTCGGGCCCCGGCCTCGTTTATCCCTCCCAATTCCGCATGCAATTCCCCGAACGCCCCACGAACACCGTCAGCCCAATGCCCGGAATTCCAACGTTTTTAGGCACACCTATAAAGTGACCGGACTGAGAATTGCGTGCGACTTTTTCGAGGGAGGCAGGGGCCACGAAGATGCACAGCGGGCAACGACGGCCCTGCACGCTCAGTTCCCTCGCCCCCTGCCACCGCGCAGCTCGTCGAGCATGCCCGCCGTGATGATGCCCGAGGGCAGGGGCAACGACGGCGACGCCCATGAGCGAGGAGATCATGGCGATGGCACGCCCCACGTCGGAGGTGGGGTAGAGGTCGCCGTAGCCGACGGTCGTCAGGGAGACGACCGCCCAGTACACGGCATCGAAGAAGGTGTTGAAGGTTTCCGGCTCGACGTTAAAGATGGCGAGGGCGCTGACGAGGATGTAGCCGATGGCCAGGCCGAGGACGGCGAGCAGCGCCTCCCTCTCTTTCTCGAACACGGCGGCGATGACGGAGGCGCTCTTCGAGTAGCGAATGAGCTTGAACGTCCGCAGGGCCCGAAACAGGCGGAGGACTCGCAGCGTGCGCGGCGCGTCGTTGAGGGCATTGAAGACTGGCAGGATCGACAGCAGGTCGATGACGGCCATGGGGGTGAAGGGATAGATCAGGAACGACAATGCGCCCTTGCCGAGCTTCAGATCCGCCGTCGCCCATCGTGCCAGGTAGTCGGCGATGAACACGAGGACGCAGGCGTACTCGATAGTCTCGAGGACGGGGCTGGATTCCTTGAAACACAGGGGAAGGAGGCTGGCGATAATGAGCACGGTCATGACGTGCCCGCACCACATCGCCGCTCCACCATCACCGTCCAGCAGAGAGTAGAGACGTTTCCGCACCTTTAACACTCCTCATCGATATGCGCGTCACGCGCCGGAAAAAAACTGCACCCACGACTGGGCACTGACTTGCGTCGAGCGAGGGCCCCGGAGCTTGCCACTCGCCGATACCACGCACTGTAGCACCGCGCCGAGTCCCGCCGACCACGCCCCACACACAGTTGTGGGCCGCTCACAAACAGCACAAGAACGCCTATCTCGTCAAAAACTCAACGAGTTTCCCTCACAAACACCATACATATCAATTATTTACGCGTAAGGTAGTGGGCATGGCAACAGATGCATGCACGCTGTTCGCGACACTGATCGACACGGAAGTTCGCGCTTGGAGCGCCGTTGAATCCGCCCTCTCCGAGGCCGGAAACGCGCTGACACTCGGCCGCTTCCTAGTCCTGCGCACGGTCCGAGACACCCCCGCGTGTCGCATCCAGGAGGTCGCGGCGAGCCAGGGGATCACCCTGGGAGCGGCCTCGCGCCTCGTCGATCGCCTCCACCGCGACGGACTGCTGCACCGCACCCCGTGCGAGCACGACCGGCGCGCGACCATCCTGACGGTGACGGACCGGGGCCTGGCGCACCTCGAGGAGGCCTGCGCGGTCGTCGAGAAGGAGCAGGAGCGCCTCTTCGCCCCTCTCCACAGCCCAGCGCGAGGAGCTGACGCGCTGCCTCGCGCTCATCGCCGAGGCTGCCAAGGAGCGCGCATGATTCGCTTCGACCACGTCTCCAAGACCTACCCGGGCGGCACACGCGCCGTCGAGGACTTCTCCCTCACCGTCGAGCAGGGCTCCACGACCGTCTTCCTGGGCACCTCTGGCTGCGGCAAGACGACGCTCATGCGGATGGTGAACGCGATGGTCACCCCGACCTCGGGCACGGGTGTTCGTACGCGACCAGGACGTCGCAGGCGAGGATCCCCGTGCGCCTGCGCCGCTCGATCGGCTACGTCCTGCGGGAGGCGGCCTCTTCCCCACCGAAGCATCGCCGACAATATCGCGACCGTCCCGCGCCTGGAGGCTGCACGAGCTATGCCTCCCGCGAGCGCGCGCTCGAGCTCCTCGAGCTGGTGGGCCTGGATCGCGAGATGGCCGATCGCTACCCCGCCCAGCTGTCGGGCGGCCAGCGTCAGCGCGTGGGCGTGGCCCGGGCGCTGGCCAATCGCGCGGACATCCTGCTGATGGACGAGCCCTTTGGCGCGCTGGATCCGATCGTGCGCGCGGAGCTACAGCGCGAGCTGAAGGAGATCCAGCGGGTGCTGGGCACAACGATCCTCTTCGTGACACACGACGTGGACGAGGCGTTCACGTTGGGCGACCAGGTTGCCGTCCTCTCGACGGGTGGCCGCATCGAGCAGGTGGGGACGCCCACCGAGCTGCTCTCCTCTCCCGCCTCGCCCTTCGTTGCGGAGTTCGTCGGAGCCTCGCGCGCGGCACGCCCGGTGCGCGTCGCCGGGCCGGGCGGCCTGGTTGTCGACGACGCCGGCACCCCCGTGGGCACGCTGACGACCGACGAGGCCGGGGAGCGTCCGTGACCTGGCTGTCCTCGAACTGGGGGCTCATTGGCTCCCTGACTCTTGCTCACCTGTGGATCGCCCTCCCAGCGATCGCACTGTCGGTGCTGCTCTCCGTGCCGATCGCGCGCTGGGCGGCGTTTTCGCGCCGCGGCGGCTGGGTTTTGTCTGCCCTGTCGGCGCTGTACGCGGTACCGTCGCTGCCGCTCCTGATTGTCATTCCCGTGATCGTCGGGGTGGCGCTGCGTTCTCCCGCCAACATGGTGATTGTCCTGACGCTGTACGGCGTGGCGGTGCTGGTGCGACAGGCCGCGGAGGGCTTCCGCGCGATTCCTCGCGCGACCCTGCAGGCCGCGAACGCGTGCGGCTACCCCGCTCTTTCGGCGCTTTCGTCGAGGTGGAGCTCCCCCTGGCGACGCCCGTCATCGTCGCGGGCACGCGCGTGGTCGCCACGTCGACGGTGTCGCTCGTGACGGTGGGCGCGTTCATCGGGGTGCGCTCGCTGGGGACGCTGTTCACCGACGGTTTTCAGCGCGGCCTCATCGCCGAGGTCGTGGCCGGCTTGGTCGCGACGGTTCTCCTTGCGCTCGTCATCGATGCGCTGATCCAGGGAATCGGCTGGGCACTCACCCCGTGGACGAGGAGGGGGCGGGCATGAACATTCTCCCTCGACGCCCTGAAAGTGGTTGGCGGTCCCCGCCTCACTGGCTGGGCGAGTCCGGGATCCTCGTGAGGGCCGCCGAGCACCTGGGCCTCACGCTCCTGATCGTGGCGCTCGCAGCGCTCATCGCTCTGCCGCTGGGCACGTGGATCGGACACACGGGCAGGGGCCGGTGGCTGGTGAGCGCGACGGGCGCGGCCCGCGCGGTTCCGACGCTCGGCGTCCTGACGCTGGCGGGCCTGTGGCTGGGTATCGACTGGCGGCACCCGACGCTGGCTCTCCTCGTCCTGGCGATTCCGCCGCTCCTGTCGGCGACCTACTCAGGGCATCGCCTCGACGCCGCGCGCGACTGTGGACGCTGCGCGTGCGATCGGGCTCACCGAGCCCCAGGTCCTCGCGCAGGTCGAGGCCCCGCACGCGGCCGGCCTCGTCGCGGCGGGCGTGCGCTCGGCGACCCTCCAGGTGATCGCGACGACAACACTGGCGGCCTACACGGCGAACTACGGCCTCGGCCGTTTTCCTCTACGAGGGCCTGAAGACCCGCGACTACGCGGAGATGATCGGCGGCGCGATCATCGTCGTCGCCCTCGCGCTGGCGACCGACGCGCTCCTGGCATGCGTGGCGCCACGCTTCAGGGCCCGCACCCACTCTTTCTCAGACAATGAGGACAACTCACTCAAGGAGACACTATGAAACGCACGATGATCACAATGGCTGCCGTCGCGGCTTCCGCCCTGGCACTGGCAGCCTGCGGCTCGGCGGAGTCGGTCGGCGGCAACGCGAGCACCGGGAGTTCGGAGAATGGCTCGACGACGCTCGTCGTCGGGGTCGCAGGACTACTACTCGAACGAGATCATCGCGGAGGCCCTACGCACAGGCGCTCGAAGGGCGCCGGGTTCACGGTCGACCGCCAGCTGCGGATCGGCCAGCGCGAGGTCTACATGCCCGAGATCGAGGCCGGCGCGATCGATGTCTTCCCTGAGTACACGGGCAACCTGCTGCAGTACCTGGATGCTGACGCGACCGCGCGATCCACGGACGAGGTCTACGACAGCTCTCGCAGCACGCGCTCCCCTCGGGGCTGCGCGCCCTCGAGCAGGCTGCCCGCGACCGATCAGGATTCCCTACGTGGTGACGGCCGACTTTCGCGGCCGCGCACTCGCTGGCCTCGATCGGCGACCTCGCGAGCGCAGGGCACGCTCACCCTGGGCGGCAACTCGGAGCTGCAGACGCGACCCTACGGCCCGACAGGGGCTGTCCAGACCTGACGGCGTGACCGTTGGGTTCACCCCGATTGAGGACTCGGGCGGCCCCCTGACCGTCAAGGCACTGAAGGACGGCGACATTCAGCTGGCGAACATCTACTCCTCGGACCCGGCGCTGGCCGACGGGACGCTGAAGGTCCTGACGGACCCGAAGGGCCTGTTCCTGGCCTCGCACGTGGTGCCCCTGGCCTCGTCACGGGTGAACGACGACGCGACCACGGTCATCAACCGAGTGAGCGCGGCGCTGGACGCGCAGGACCTTGTGGAGATGAATCGGGCGTCGACGGTCGAGCAAAAGTCCGCCTCTCAGATCGCTCACGAGTGGCTCATTTCCGAGGGTTTGCTCTCCTAATCCCTCCCCTTTACTCGACGAGGCCGAGGCCGGGTGTGTGCGCATGCTCAGCCCCGGCCTCGTCGCATGAATAGTTGGTCACAACAGACCCACTTTTATGTGACTCACACCATTATTTGACCTTCTTTTTACGTTTGTAACCAAAATGTAATGCGCACATGATGGACATCTTTCGTATCTTCCAGGCCTCAGGGGTTACTCTCGGACCATACCTGAGGGCACCGCCCCAGTTCCACCCATCAACCAGGAGGAAGAATCCATGAACCTGAAGAAGGCATGGCTCGTCATCCCCGCGGCTGCTGCGCTCGCTCTGACCGCCTGCGCCGGCGGCAGCACCACGTCGTCCGGCTCCGGCGACAAGGTCGTCACGACCAACGGCACCGAGCCCCAGAACCCGCTCCTGCCGGGTCTGACCAACGAAAACGGCGGCGGCAAGATCCTGACCGTCCTGTTCAGCCAGCTCGTCCGCTACGACGTTGACGGCAAGGCCGTCCTCGACGTCGCCGAGTCCATCGAGCCCAACGAGGACGCGTCCGAGTGGACCATTAAGCTCCACAAGGACCGCAAGTTCTCCGACGGCACCCCCGTCCAGGCCCACAACTTCATCAAGGCCTGGAACCTCATCACGTCGAAGAAGCAGCAGGCTGCGTTCTTCAACATCTTCGAGGGCACCGACGATGAGGGCAACGGTGAGATCACCGGCCTGACCGAGGTCGACGACTACACCTTCACCGCCAAGCTGAAGAACCCCACCTCGGACTTCATGTCGCGCCTGGGCTACGTCGCCTACGCGCCGCTCCCGGACTCGACCCTCGCTGACCCCGAGGCCGGCGGCCAGGCCCCCGTGGGCAACGGCCCCTACAAGATGGCTTCAGCCGACGCGTGGGAGCACAACGTCAAGTTCAGCACCGTCCCCAACGAGAACTACGTGGGTGACACCAAGGCTCAGAACGACGGCGTGACCTTCGTCTTCTACACGAGCCTCGACGCCGGTTACCAGGACCTGTCCTCCGACTCCCTCGACGTCCTCGACGGCGTCCCGGCCTCCGTGTTCGCCACCTACGAGTCCGAGCTGTCGGGCCGCACCGTGAACCAGCCCTACGCGGGCGTCCAGTACTTCACGATCCCGCAGTACCTGCCCCACTTCTCCGGTGAGGAAGGCCGCCTGCGCCGCCAGGCCATCTCCATGGCCGTCGATCGTGAGACCATCACGAAGACCATCTTCAACGGCACCCGCACCCCCGCCAAGGACTTCACGGCTCCAACCCTCGAGGGCTACGACGCCAACATCTCCGGCAACGACGTCCTGACCTACAACCCCGACAAGGCCAAGGAACTGTGGGCACAGGCCGACGCCATCTCCCCGTGGGACGGCACCTTCACCATCGGCTACAACTCCGACGGTGGCCACAAGGAATGGGTCGACGCGACCGCTAACTCCATCAAGAACACCCTGGGCATCGCCGCCGAAGGCAACCCCTTCGCCGACTTCAAGTCCCTGCTTGACGCAGAGGACAAGCACGAGATGACCGGCGCGTTCCGTAATGGCTGGCAGGGCGACTACCCGGCGCTGTACAACTTCCTGCAGCCCCAGTACGCCACCGGTGCCGACGCCAACAAGGGCGGCTACTCCAACAGCGAGTTCGACTCCCTGATGACCCAGGCGTCCTCCGCTACCACGACCGCGGACGCCGTCAAGAGCCTCCAGCAGGCTCAGACGATCCTGCTCCAGGACATGCCCGCCGTGCCGCTGTGGTACACGAACGTCAATGGCGGTTGGTCGAAGAACGTCGACAACGTCCAGTTCGACTGGAAGGGCCAGCCCGTGATGTACAAGATCACCAAGAAGTGATCGCACGAGGTTAACCTCGCTTCAGGGGCGGGCGGCGCAAGCCGCCCGCCCCTCGCACATCTCTTTTCGGCAGCCCCACACAGATCAACGCAGCTCAGCGACACACTGCGCACCCGCATTGACGCGGCACACACTTTCATCTCAAAACAGCACCGCGGGTTTGATACGGCAGACAAAATCAGAGACCGATGCGCCATTTGCCCATTCTTTACCCTATGATGGGACCATAGTCGACCTCGCCCGCGAGGCACCGCCAGGGATCGGAACCTCCCCTCCCACGACACGAACACTAAAGGATTGTCCATGCTCCGCTACATCGGACGGCGACTCCTCCAGACCATCCCGGTCTTCTTCGGAGCCACCTTTCTGATCTTCGCGATGGTCTACCTGATGCCAGGTGACCCCGTCGCCGCACTCGGTGGCGACCGCGGCCTCTCCGAGACCGCCGCCGCGCAGATCCGCGCCCAGTACAACCTGGACAAGCCCTTCTGGATGCAGTACCTGCTGTACCTCAAGGGAGTCTTCACACTCGACTTCGGCACCGCGTTCAACGGCCAGAAGGTTACGTCCATCATGGCGACCGCCTTCCCGACGACCGCGAAGCTCGCCATCTACGCGCTCGCCATCGAGACCATCCTCGGCATCGGCCTGGGCGTCGTCGCGGGCATGCGCCGCGGCAAGTGGTTCGACTCCACCATCCTCGTGGTCTCCCTGCTGCTGATCTCGGTTCCCACCTTCGTGCTCGGCTTCGTCCTCCAGTACATCCTGGGCGTTCAGCTCGCGATCCTGCCGACCACGGCCTCGGCCTCCGTCGACATTAAGAGCCTCACCATGCCGGCCATGGTGCTCGGCGGCGTCTCCCTGGCCTACGTCATTCGACTGACCCGCCAGTCCGTCTCCGAAAACGTCTCCGCGGACTACGTGCGCACCGCGCGCGCCAAGGGCCTCTCCGGCGGCGTCGTCATGACGCGCCACATCCTGCGCAACTCCCTCATCCCCGTCGCCACGTTCATTGGTGGCGACCTCGGCGCCCTCATGGGCGGCGCGATCATCACCGAGGGCATCTTCAACATCCACGGCGTCGGCGGCACCCTGTGGAACGCCATCATCAAGGGCGAACCCCAGACCGTCGTGTCAGTGACAACAGTGCTCGTGCTGGTCTACATCATCGCGAACCTGATCGTCGACCTTCTGTACGCCGTGCTCGACCCGAGGATCCGCTATGAGTGACCAGATTCCTTCCGCCAACATCACCCGCACCCGCGCGGGCCAGGACCACTACGTCTCCGACATCGACGAGACCGGCCTCGGCGCCGTCGACGCGGTCGCCGACGAGGGTGCCCCCTCGTCCATGTGGGGCGAGGCCTGGAAGCGCCTGCGCCGCCGCCCGACCTTCTGGATCGCCGCGTTCATTATCGCGCTTGCCGCGCTCCTCGCCCTCTTCCCGTCGCTCTTCACCGCGACCGACCCGAAGTTCTGCGAACTCTCCTCGTCCCTGGCCGGTCCCTCCGCAGGGCACCCCTTCGGCTTCGACAAGCAGGGTTGCGACATCTACGCCCGCGTCGTCTACGGCGCCCGCGCATCCGTGTCCGTCGGCATCCTCACAACCATCGCGGTCGTCCTGATCGGCGGCACCGTCGGCGCACTCGCCGGCTACTTCGGCGGCTGGTTCGACGCGCTGCTCTCGCGCGTCACCGACGTGTTCTTCGCGATCCCGCTGCTCCTCGCCGCGATCGTGTTCATGCAGATGTTCAAGGGCTCGCGCTCCATCTTCATGGTCGTCATCGTCCTGTCCATGTTCGGCTGGACCTCCATCGCGCGTATCACCCGCGGTTCGGTCCTGTCCGCCAAGAACGAAGAGTTCGTGACCGCGGCCCGCGCGACCGGCGCATCCCGCGCGCGCATCCTGCTGAGCCACATCATCCCGAACTCGATGGCCCCCATCATCGTGTACGCAACCGTCGCGCTGGGCACCTTCATCGTGTCCGAGGCCTCCCTGTCCTTCATGGGCATCGGCCTGCCGACATCGGTCGTCTCCTGGGGCGCTGACATCTCGTCCGCTCAGACGTCCCTGCGCACCAACCCGATGGTCCTGTTCTACCCGGGCGCGGCCCTGGCCCTGACCGTCCTCAGCTTCATCATGATGGGTGACGCCGTGCGCGAAGCCCTCGACCCGAAGGCACGCAAGTGAGCGAAACGAACACCCCCCAGCTCTCCGACAAGGAGATGGAAGAGATCGTCGAACGAGCCGTCGCCCCCAGCGCGGCCCCGGCCTCGTCCGACGTCCACCCGGACGACGCGCAGCCCCTGCTCAAGATCACGGACCTGGAGGTCACCTTCACCTCCTCGACCGGCGTCGTCCCCGCCGTGCGCGGCGCGAACCTGACCATCTACCCCGGCCAGACCGTCGCCATCGTCGGCGAGTCCGGCTCCGGTAAGTCCACGACCGCCGCAGCCGTCATCGGCCTGCTGCCCGGCACCGGCAAGGTCGCGGGCGGAAAGATCGAGTTCGACGGCCGCGACATCACCCACCTGACCACCAAGCAGTGGGTGGAGCTGCGCGGATCCGGCATCGGCCTCGTCCCCCAGGACCCGATGAGTAACCTCAACCCCGTGCTCCGCGTGGGCACGCAGGTCAAGGAAGCTCTCCTCGCGAACAACGTCGTGCCCCGCTCCGAGGCCGGCCAGCGCGTCACCGCCCTCCTCGAGGAAGCCGGCCTGCCCGACGCCGAACGCCGCGCCAAGCAGTACCCGCACGAGTTCTCCGGCGGCATGCGCCAGCGCCCTCATCGCCATCGGCATGGCCGCGCACCCCAAGCTGCTGATCGCCGACGAGCCGACCTCCGCCCTGGACGTCACCGTCCAGCGCCGCATCCTCGACCACCTCGGCAAGCTCACCTCTGAGATGGGCACCGCCGTGCTGTTCATTACGCACGACCTCGGCCTGGCCGCCGAGCGCGCCGAGCAGCTCGTTGTCATGCACCGCGGCCGCATCGTCGAGTCCGGCCCCGCCCTGGAGATCCTCCAGCACCCCCAGCACCCCCTACACGAAGCGCCTCGTGTCCGCCGCGCCCTCCCTGGCCTCGGCGCGCATCGAGTCCGCCCACAAGCAGGGCATCAAGGTCACCGACGAGGAGCTCGTCGGCGCCGGCAAGGGTTCGACCTCCACGGACGCCATCATCCGCGTCGAAAACCTCACCAAGGAATTCGACATCCGCGGCGCCAAGAAGGGCCAGGACACCTTCCTGGCCGTCGACGACGTGTCCTTCGAGCTGCGTCGCGGCACGACCCTCGCGGTCGTCGGCGAGTCCGGCTCCGGCAAGTCGACCGCGGCAAACATGGTGCTCCAGCTCCTCAAGCCCACCAAGGGCAAGGTCTACTTTGACGGTGAGGACACCTCGCAGATGAGCGAGGCGGAGCTCTTCCGCCTGCGCCGCCGCCTCCAGGCCGTGTTCCAGAACCCCTACGGTTCGCTGGATCCCATGTTCTCGATCTACCGACTGATCGAGGAGCCCCTGAAGATCCACGGCTACGGCACCCTCGAGTACGCGCGCGCCGAAATCAAGCGCGCCGAGGCCACGGGCCGCGAGCCCGAAGAGTGGATGCGTGTCCTCGTCGAGGCCGACGACGCGAAGCGCTCGCTGACCGCCGCGGAGAAGCGCGAGTTCAACCCGAAGAAGCTGCGCATCGCGCGCGCTTCCGAGCTGCTCGACATGGTGGCTCTGCCGCGTAGCGCTATGCGCCGCTATCCGAATGAGCTCTCCGGCGGCCAGCGTCAGCGTGTGGCCGTGGCCCGCGCCCTCGCGCTCAACCCGGAGGTCATCGTCCTGGACGAGGCCGTGTCCGCCCTGGACGTTCTGGTGCAGAACCAGATCCTGTACCTGCTCAACGACCTGCAGGCGCAGCTGGGCCTGTCCTACCTGTTCATCACGCACGACCTGGCCGTTGTCCGCCAGATCGCCGACGACGTGATCGTTATGGAGAAGGGCAAGCTCGTCGAGGCCAACTCGACGGACGAGCTGTTCAACAACCCGGTCCAGGACTACACGCGCGAGCTAATCGAGGCCGTCCCCGGCCGCAATATCCAGCTCAACCTGTGAGCAACTGACACACGCGAGGGGCCCGAGGCGCTGCGGCGCTTCGGGCCCTTTGCTGTGTCCTACCGCTGTGTTCCGGGCGCTGGCGCGCCCAGCCGCGGGGCCAGGCTGCTGTGTGTGCCCGTGGGCGGCGGCCCGCCCGCGAGCCGTCCGCGCCGCGAGCTTCGCTCGGCGCGTCGTCTCGAAGCCCGGCCAGGCCCCGCCACCGCCCACGGGCACCGCAGCCTGGCCCCGCGGTCCCTCCGGCGCCCTCACACCAGTGGAGCCTGGTCGCTGATCGGTGCGTCGTCTCGAAGCCGGCCAGGCCCTGCCGCCGCCCACGGGCACCACAGCCGGGCTCCTACTGGAACCCCGTCTCTCGCAGCCAACCCTCACCTCCCCCATTCCTGAACCACACCCAATTTCGCATGCAATTCCCCCGCTACCCTCTCAAACCACGAATTCACAACGTTGGAATTACAACGTTTTCAGACTTTATTGAAACTTCACTCGATCGAATTGCATGCGACTTTTCTGAGGCAGTCCCAGCCACCACCCACGGGCACCGCAGCCTGGCACTGGCACGCGGCATGGGGGCCTCGGCCTCGTCGACGCACTCCACGGCCGCCACCGCCACTTCCAGCGAGCCTGAGTGAAAGAAATATCGCCCCAGCAGGGCGCCCAACCGCTTGACTTGCGTCCTCAGTGAAAGAAATATCGCCCCTGCTCGCCCACAATGGGGAAAATACAGTGTTTCAGCGTGCCGGGGCGAAGAATATTTCACGACACCCCACAACACCTCACGCAGGGGCGGTTTTTTTCACCCCAGCTCCACCCCTGCCCCATAGGCGGGAGAAAACTCACCCTGCTCGGCTCCATCACCGTCCAGGCGGGACAAAATTCACCCAGCACGCACAAAACGCGCCAAAAAGGGCCATTTCGAGCGAGCAGGGCGAGTTTTGTACCGCGCACGCGGTGAGAAGGGGTCTGCTGGGCGAGTTTTTTCGCGAGACCTGGCGCTGTGCCCAGGTCTTGTTGGCGGTGCGGCGCCGTTCATGTCGGTCGCGGTGGGGGTTTTGCACTATTAGGAGCTGGCTGACGGCGTGTCGCCGGCGTGTCGTCCTTCTATTGGTGCAACCCCCCCGATTGGAGGTGGTGAGGCCACGACTCACAGCGGTGTAGTGCCCAAACTGCAGACCACCTCGGCGAAAAACGCTGAAACGGTGTGTTATGGGTGAGGTGGTCTACGTTTTGAGCACACAGGTGTGTCTGTCGTGGCGTGTTGTTCGCACGCGAACTCCTGAACATGCGCCTTAACCTCTTGAGACGCACGTCAACACCTAGACATGCGCGTGGGCGGAGCCGCCCACGCGCATTACTGCGACCGGAACACTCATTTGGGGCTCCGCAGCGTCATCAGTAGCAAAACTCGCAGCATGGTGAATTTATTGCTAGTAGAATGGGACGTATATGGGTACGGATCGCTACGACGTTGCATAGACGGAGGTATTCGGATGGCTCAGTATCAATTACAGCCTAACGAGGGGGTTGTGCTCCAAAAGACGGGCATCTGCTACGAGCCCAATAGGATCGGCACCGCTTACACGGACGAACTAATTCTGACCAACCTCAATCTTATTCACGTCCGCAAGGGTATCTTCATGGGGACGAAGGGCGTTCGTTACATTCCCCTGAATCAGGTCAAGGTGATTGGCGGCAAGTGCCAGGCACTTGTGGGGAAAGCGCGGAACGGAACCGCTGTTCTGCAGATTTACACGCAGCAGGGTATCGAGGAATTTGCGTTTCAGACCAAAGCAAAGAAGAACTCCGGCATTTGGGCGAACGAGATCAGCCGCTTGGTAACCGGCAGGGATTCTGAGAATGCACTCGAAAGCCAGGATGCACCCGAATATGACTTCGAGGATACGGTCGTTGGCCAGCTTAGGGACGCATTTGGTGAAGTCGGTGCTGCCTTCGGCTTCGGATTCGGCAAATCGGGCCAACAGCAGAAAAGCTCTGTCGAGCGTGTTTCGACAAAGTGCTCCGGTTGCCACGCCCCGATTACGGGCGTAAAGGGCAAGACCGCCGTATGCAAGTATTGCGACACCGAGCAAGTGCTCTAAGAAGGTGAGATTGACATGGGACTTATAAAAGCAGCGACTGATTCACTAGGCGGAACCCTTGCCGACCAATGGCTTGACCTGATAACCGCTGGCTATTTTCGACGAGCACACCGTTGTCGCTCCGGGCGTTCTGAAGTCCACCAACAACGGGCGCGGAAGCAATCTCCTCGGCTCGCAAGGCGTGATCTCAAACGGGTCCAAGATTTTCGTACCAGAAAACACCGTGGCGTATATCTTCAGCCAGGGAGGCATCGAGACCGTAGTGTCCGAGCCCGGTCCATACGAATACCAAGACGGCGAATCCAGTGTCTTCAGCGGCGGCAACTCGGATTCGCTCTTCCGACAGCTGGGCGACCGATTCTCCCATGGCGGAATCAGCTCATCCGAAAAGCGCATAGCATTCGTGAATCTTCGCGAGATTCGCGACATCAAATTCGGCACCAGAGGCCCACAGGTCTACAATGACCATTACTACGAATGCGACCTTGAGATATACGCCTATGGCGGATTCTCCGTTAAGGTCGTCGACGCCGATAAGTTCATTCGCAACTTCGTACCGGCGAACGTCAGCAGCTACACATTCGACGACCCCAAAGCTCGTGGCCAGATGGTTTCCGAATTTCTGCAGTCGTTCATCGTTGCGCTAAATGACATGTCGAGCACATATCGAATCTCCCAGCTGCCGGCACAGGCGGTCGAGATTGCGAAGCGCATCTCTGAGGACACGTACAACGCGGGTTCATGGCCAGAGCGCTTCGGCATGCAGATCACGAAGGTTGCAATCGAGAATATCGAGCTATCCGACCATTCTCGTCAGCTCGTCAACCAGTTCTCTTCCAACCGAATGAACGTGAGGGCTTACGAGGACACCTCCGAGCGAGCTGGCAACATGGCCGCCCAGCAGAAAATTGCGCAAGGTATCCGGGACAATGGTCTTGGCGAAGGTGGCGGCATGCTATTCGGCATGAATATGGCGCAAGCCATCGGTCCACAGGGGCAGCCCGCGAAATCTTCCGCTCCCGAGATGTCTGCGGACGAGAAGATTGAGACGTTGAAGAAGCTGAAGGAACTCGTTGATATGGGCATCCTGACCCAAGATGAGTTCGACCTTAAGAAGAAGGAGCTCCTCGGTCTGTAGCTCTCGAGTCGAGAGGAACCTGTACTCCGGAGCCGTTACGAACATGTAGCGGCTCCGTTGTATGTGAGCATTTTGAATTAATCTGCGCCGTCCAGTCACGGGGACTGCTGACATGCATTTGGGGCTCTTCAGAGTTGAGTGCGGGTGGAGGCATCTGGGCCTCTGGCGATGAGGAGCATTCGGAGTTGGTAGTTGGTGGGGTTGCGGTAGCCTCTGGTGGTTTCTCTGCTTGGTTCGATAGTGTCCGTTGATGGCTTCGGTGGGGTGCGTTGCTGGCTCCAGATCCGCACAGGAACCCCGGCCCAACCAGCTGGTTGCACGACTCAACATCGAGCACCAGAGCATCTGGGGTGCGAGCCACGCTCATCAGATGGAAATACTCCAAGTCAACGAGCAGATCACACCGATCACAAGGATCAAGCGACACAGAGCAGCAGGTAGGGTGAGACACCGCCCAAGGTCCTTGACGACAGCGGGGGTTGAAGTCCGCTCATCATCAAGGACCTCGACCTCTACCCACAACCCCCGACCAACACCCGGTCATCCACAATCAACTCTGAAGAGCCCGTTTCTGGAACGTCTCGAACAATGACCACGATAAATTACGTGCGAAATATGCTAGCGGCGGTGTCGTCGCCGCCTACGGGCGCCGCAGCCTGGCCCGCCCACGGGCGCCGTGTGGGTGCTGCAGGTGAGGTGGCCCGGTGGGCTGAAACCGTGATCGCCTTTGCTTGCTTGTGTCGGTGTGGGATTGAAACTGCGATCGCCTTTGCTCGCTTGTGTCGGTGTGGGATTGAAACTGCCATCGCCTTTGTGGGTGAGAAATGGGCGTTTTTGCTGCAGTTTTCGGGCGCAGAGGTGCTGCCGGTTTCAGTGGTCCCTTGTTGAGGGCGAGCAGTGGTGTTGTTGGTTTCAATCTCACCATGTTTGTGCATCCTGTGCGCGAAATTTGTCGCCCTGCTCGGCTCCACCAGCGCCCAGGCGGTGAGAAGGGGTCTACTGGGCGAATTTTGTCCCGCGCACGCGGTGAGAAGGGGTCTGCCGGGCGAATTTTGTACCGGCAGCGGCCCGGCGCGGTCCTTGGCGGCGAGTATTGCCTCACCTCGGCACCGCCCGCACCTCCAGTTGTCGACCTCCCGCCACCCACGGACACCGCAGCCAGGCCCATCACATCCCTCCGGCGCTCACCGCACCGGTGGCAGTGGGGGTTTGGCAGCATTAGACGCTGGCTGTCGGCGTGTCGCCGGCGTGTCACACCCCTAATGACGCCATTTCCCCCGTTTGGGGGGCGGCCAGGCCCCGACGGGAGGCAGTGTGGCCGCCAAACTGCAGACCACCTCGGCGAAAAACGCTGACAATGGGCTGCTGTGGGCAAGGTGGTCTGCATTTTGGGCACAACAGTGTCGGACATGGTGCGTCGTTCACATGTAAGCCCCTGAACATGCGCGTCAACCCCTCCATGAGCACGCAAACCATTGAACCTGCGCCTGGACGGCGCTGCCCACGCGCATGTTATCGGGTTAACGTGCGGATGAGAGGGCCGCGCGGACAACGACAGTGACTAACCGGAGCAATTTCGCATGCAATTCCCCTGTTAACCTTTCACACATTGAAATAGCAACGTTGCAATTCCAACGTTTCCGGGTAGCTCAGAAAACTCGTTTGGGGGAATTGCATGCGACTTTTAGGTCAGGAGACCACTCCCGCACGACTCATTCACCGGCTGACGGCGGAATTGCTTGCGCGAGCGAGCCTACCCGGACAACAGACCACCCTACGCACCACCCCTGACATTTGTCATGGCACCACCTGCATCAAAGAACACTTCCGGCCCCATTAATACGAGCGCAAACTGGGACCCATGAACGCAGAAGCAACGCCCGCCCTCCAGGCGACGAACATTCACCAGTCTTTCGGCCACGTCGACGCGCTGCGCGGCGTGAACCTCACCCTCATGCCCGGCGAGATCGTGGCGCTCCTCGGCGTCAACGGCGCGGGAAAGAGTACCTTCCTGGACATCGTCCTCGGCCTGGCCACCCCCACGCAGGGCGACATCAGCGTCTACGGCATGAGCCCGCGCGAGGCCGTGCGCCGCTCCCTCGTGAGCGCGATGCTTCAGACCGGATCGATGCCGCGCGACGGAAAGGTCCGCAACACGATCGACCTGGTCGCCGCAATGCACGCCAACCCGATCCCCACCGACGAGCTCCTCGAACGCACAAACCTCACCAAGCTGGCCAAGCGCCCCTCGACAAGCTGTCCGGCGGCGAGCGCCAGCGCGTACGCCTCGCCCTCGCACTGGCCGGCAACCCCGACTTCCTGATCCTCGACGAGCCGACCGCCGGCATGGACGCGCTGGCCCGCCGCGCCTTCTGGGAGACGATGCGCGCCGAGGCCGCGGAGGGCCGCACGCTCCTCTTCGCCACGCACTACCTGACCGAAGCTCGCAAGGACGCCGACCGCATCGTCATCATCGATGCCGGCAAGGTCCTCCTGGACGCTCCCACCGAGCAGGTCGTCGCCGACAACGAGGACCTCGAAGACGTCTTCGAGCGCATCACCTCCCACGCCGACGCCGAGTAAGCGCGACGAACGCACGCCCCGATGAACCGGCCCCAGCCTCGTCCCGAGGCCGACACCGAGGCCCCCGCCCCACGAACGCAGACACGACACACGAAGAAGGCATCATGACCACCCAAGCACCCGCGTGCTCCACCGACCGACCGATTCCCTCCCCCTTCACCGGAGCGGGCAAGCTGTGGCTCTCGACATTCCGCTCCCACATCCTCAACCCGTGGAACATGGCGTTCGCCCTGCTCCTCCCCATGTTCATGTACGCAATGTTCGGCATGACCGATGTTGCGCGCGCGACCCAGACCGGGCGCGGAAACCTGGCTGCCGCGATGATCGCGATGATGACCACGTACGGCGTCATCCTGGTCGGAGGCTCGCTCGGTGCGACGTTGTCCGTCGAGCGCACGACCGGCATCTCGCGCATGTACGCGCTGACCCCCATCCAGCCGTGGGTGATCCTCCTCGTACGCCTCACGGCCCTCGTGGCGCTGAGCGCGTTCATCACGCTCATCACCTTCAGCTTTGGCCTGGCCACGGGCGCGCAGATGACCCCGGGCGCGTGGGCGGCCAGCGCCGCGGTCGTCGTCGCCCTGTCGGCCCTGGGTGCGCTCATCGGCCTGGCCTGCGGATACACGATCAAGGGCGAGAACGCCTACAGCGCCTCCGCATTCGTCATGCTGATGGGCGCATTCGTGTCCGGCATGTTCATCCCGCTGGACCAGCTGCCACCCTTCGTCGCACAGATCGCGCCCTTCACGCCCCTGTACGGCGCCGTCCAGGCGATCTACGCCGTCGCCGGAACCGTGACGATGCCGACCGCCGCGTGGCTCAACATCGCCGGGTGGGCGGTCATCACGGCCGGCATCGCCTGGTGGGGCGCATCCCACGACACGGGTCGATAGGCTGTTGCCATGAAGGAGCGCTTGATCTCCCTGGCGTGGGCGGCCCCGTGGATGCTGTTCATGGGCTTCCCCCTGGCCTACGCCCTGGAGTTGACGGATACCGCCCAGCGCGCGGGCATCATCGGGCTGTGCGCCCTCCTCGCGGCCGCTAACTCGGCGGCGTGGCTGGCCAATCCTCTACCCGCGCGCAACTCCTTCACGAGGCCGTTCATCCTCTCCCACGCGGCGCTGGCCGCAGCGACGGCCATCTACCTCGTCTACGCGACCGCCGTCGGTTTCCCGTACGCGTTCATGCTGACGTCGTATCTGTTGGTCGCGTGGATCTTCCAGGCGCCAAGCAGATACATTGTCGCGGGCGTCGTACCGATCGTCGCCATCGCGGGCGTAGCCGCCTACGCAGAGGGAGAGCCACTGTGGATGATCTGGTACCTGGCCCTCCTCATCGGCTTCGTCGGTATGGCCCGCTGGGGCATGGAGCGCTCGACCCGTGAGCGCCTGCGCCGCCAGGACGCGATTCAGCGCGCGAAGGCCGCCGAACGGGCGCGCCTGAGCACGGATCTGCACGACATCCTGGGGCACTCGCTGACGGGGATCACGATGGTATCCGAGCTGGCGGGTCGCCTCCTGGACGCGGGGCGCGTGGAGGAGGCGCGCGAGCAGCTGCGCGCGGTCACCGCGCAGTCGAACGAGGCCTTGGCTGACGTCCGCCGCATCGTGGCGGCCACGCGGGCCCTGTCCCCCATCGAGGAGCTCGAGGAGGCCCGCGCCCTCCTGGAGGTCGCGCGTGTCGACGCCGACATCACGAACGAGGGCGAGCCGCCGTCGGGGCCTCGTTCGGCCGTGGCCGCCCACGTGATCCGCGAGGGCGTCACGAACGCCATCCTGCACGCGCACCCCTCGTGGGTCCGCGTCCGCCTGTCCCCGGAGGGCGTGACCGTCACCAACGACGGTTACTCGGCTGCCTACGCCGCGTCGAGCGCGGGATCGGGGTCGGGCCTGGCGGGCCTGTCCGATCTGGTCGGCGAGGAGGGCACGCTCACCTGGGGCGCGTCGGGCTCCACGTGGACGCTCGCACTGGCCTTCGAGGCCACACCCGACACCCACTCGTCCTGAAGAGCGAGCACGCCCGAGAGATGATCCTGCGACCTGCGCTAGCCTGGTACCCCAAGCGCAGGCAGACAGGAGGGTGACGTGACGATTCGGGTACTCGTGGCCGACGACCAGGCGATGATTCGCGGTGCCCTGGCGGGGCTGCTGGACCTGGAGCACGACATTGAGGTCGTCGCGCAGGCAGCCGACGGCGCGCAGGCCCTCGAGGAACTGGCGCGCCTGGCATCAGCGGACGCCCCGGCCCGCGTAAGCGCCCCCGTCAACGTCGCCATCATCGACGTCGAGATGCCTCACATGGACGGCATCACGGCCACGCAGGCGATTCGCCCCCGATTCCCGGGGTGCGCGTGCTCATCGTGTCGACGTTCGGGCGACCGGGATACCTGCAGCGCGCCCTCGACGCGGGCGCAACGGGCTTTATGGTGAAGGATGCGCCGGTCGAGGCCCTGGCCGACGGAGTGCGCACGGTGGCCTCGGGGGGCCGCGCGATCGACCAGAGCCTGGCCCTCGAGGCGCTGTCGGCGGGCTCTTCGCCCCTGACGGATCGGGAGGCCGACGTTTTGCGCGAGGTCGAGGGCGGCGGCACCATCGCGGATATCGCTCACTCGCTGGGACTCAGCCAGGGGACGGTGCGCAACCACGTGTCCTCGTCGATGCTGAAGATGGACGCGCGCACGCGCGCCGAGGCCGCATCCCTGGCCCGCGCGGCCGGCTGGCTGTAGACGGGCCGCGCAAGTGGTATCAGAGTGATACCATGTCGATATGGCTATGACACTCCGACTCGATGAGGAACACGCACGCAAGCTCGACGAGCTCGCTCAGCGTTCCGGCACGTCAAAACACGATGCAGTGCTGCGCGCCATCGATGAGGAATTCAACCGCATGACCCACCGTCAGCGCGTCACCGACGCACTCAACCAAACCGTTGAGCGCTGGGGGGACGCACTTGAGCGACTCGGCCAGTAACACCATGCCGTGCGAGTTTCTCTCGCTTGAGGACATGCTGGACATCGTATCCGCGCTGAAAATCGGTCCTGTCCGGGATCTCGGCCTCCTCAATGCGGCAGCACTACGCCCCCAAACAACGCTGATGGGTCAGGACGCCTACCCATCCACCGCCGCCAAAGCCGCAGCCCTCCTCGAGTCGCTCACGAAAAACCACGCGCTGCTCGACGGAAACAAGCGCCTCGCCTGGGCGGCCTGCAGCATCTTCTTATCCCTCAACGCAGCCGTCATCCACGAGTCGGTATCCAACGATGACGTCTACGAGCTTGTCATCGCCGTTGCTTCCTCCCACGTGACGCTTGAGCAAGTCTGCGTCACGCTCTCAGAATGGACAGCTACGCACCCATGAAGCACTAGTTGCGCGCCATGAACGGCAGCAGGCGCACGCCCGCGTAGGTGCCCAGCGTGTTCATGATGACGTCGTCGATGTCGACGACCCGGTAGGTGCAGGGCACGACGCCGAACAGGCCCGTGTACTGGGTCAGCTCGATGAGGCAGGAGATGGCGCAACCGATCAGCACCCACGCCAGGACGCGGCGGTGTGGGATCGAACGGGCCAGGCGAGACCCGTCGGCGGGCGCACCCTCGGGGGCACGGCGCATGCGGCGGATGCGCCACGTAGTTTCCGCGAGGGCACCCAGAGGTACAAACAGCGCGATGTTCAGCAGGATCGACAGCGCATACAGGGTCCCGCGCAGGCTCTCCCCATCGCGGAACTGGTCGGCGACAGCCACGAACGATCCGAACGGCGTGTAGTTATCCCAGTGAATGATCGCGGCACACGCGGCCACCGGGTCGGAGGGCAGCGGCAGCAGCGTGAAAATCAGCAGGCCTGCCACGTACAGGATCCAGGCGAGAGGCAGGGCGCGCGGGAACCTCCACATCGACGAGGCGGGGCCGCGACCACGGGAATCTCTGCCGTCGTCGGGGTGTCCGGGTTCTCCTCGCGAGGCAGGAGGGCGCCCGTCTGCTTCGAGCGGCGATAGATGAGCGGCAATGCTTGAACGACGGTCAGGCGGGCACGGCTCACCCGCCCGGCGCTCTGAGCGGAGTCGGTCGAGGCCTCGGCATGCCCCGCGGTGACACTGGGTTCACCTCGGCGTCCGAACCACCACCACAGCGCGCACGTGATCGCGCAGACGGCGGCGTAAAGGCCCAGATCAAGCGCCCAGTTAATTGCCGTGTACATGTCGCCCCTCCCTTGAGGGGAACATTACCGGCGTTATCGGGCAATGTTGCGGACGTGCGCTCAGTTCCACACGAGATGGACACATCGTGAGAAAACGCCTGGGAATCAGCTGGAAATTGCTGGTCAGAATTGCGTGTTACAAACGCGCATGGCGCAGGGGCAACTCCCCACCCATCACCCGGAACAGATAGACAGCTGCTCGGCGAGCGCGTCCTGCTCATCCCGGGTAATGCTCAGCCCATAGGCGTTTTTGACGGCGATCTGGCGCTTCACGTAGTCGCAGCGGAACGCGGTGTGGGCGGCAACCACTGATCCGCGGACGAGGCCGATTTGTCCTCGTTGGCCTGGCCATCCACGGCGAGCAGGTTCTCCGGGTCGTTGGCGAATTCCTGGCGGCGCTGCGCGTCCCACTGCCAGGCTCCCGAGCGCCACGCGTCCGCGAGGGCGACGACGTGGTCGATCTGCACCAGGGACGAGGTCTTGTCCCCCCTCTGGAACTCAATCGTGGCACCCGTATAGGGCTCGGCGAGCGTGCCCGACAGGACCACACAGTCGCGCGTGCCCGGCTTGAAGGTGGGGCGCGCCAGGTCGCGGGCAAGAATGTCGTTTCGAGTGTCGCAGCCGTTGTGGTCGGTGTCAGCCCAGCGCTGCCCGAAGGCCTCGCGGTCATAGGTCGGCGCGGCCGGATCGTCGACCGACTCGCGGACGGTGAGCTCGCGCAGCTGCCGGGCCGCCTCGCTATCCGGCAGGGAGGACAGCGCCTGCCCGCTACGCAGCGGCGGCCACCCCAGGCGCGAACGCAGGCCCAGCAGATCCCAGCCGACGCCGGGTGCGAACGCCCACACGAGCGCCGCGAGAATCACCAGCAGGAGGACCGTGTCCCCGATGCTCCTGCGTCGCTTGCGCGCCATCTCCCTCTCCTTTCTCTCACGCCACCACGCAATGAGGGCACCCCGACCATCCGGGGTGCCCTCATGATGCACCCACCCACCGGCATCTGCGTCCAGGCGGGTAGGCACCTGTGGATAATTAAGCCCTCTTGCGCGACCCCACCAGCTGACGCACGAAGTAAATCGCCACGATGAGAAGCGTGAGCGCACCCATGGAGACCAGCTGAGCCCGGCCCTCGTCGCTCATGAGCATGAGGACACCGATACCGCCCAGGCCCGCGAGGACCAACCACGGCAGCCACGGCCACCCGGGCATACGAATCACGAGAGAGCCCGAGCGCTCCAGCGAGGGGTGCAGGCGCATCAGCGAGATGATGATGAACGTCCACACGATCAGCAGAACCATGCCGATCGCGTTGATGAGCATCGTCAGAATCGAACCGGGCAGGTACCAGTTGCCCAGGACGGCCAGCAGCGCTAGCACGACGACGAGGCCGACCGCGCGCTTCGGGGTCCGTCCGGCCTCAATGTCGCCCTGGAGCTCGGTGGCCAGGAGCGCCTCATCCTCGAGGGCCGCCTCGACAACGGAACGTGCGCGCGCCTTATTGGAGGCCGAGGCACCCAGCAGCCAGCGCGGTCCCATGTCGCGCGCAGACAGCGAGTAGGCCATGCGGGAGGAGGCGTAGATGTTCGCGGAGAACGCGGAAACCAGCGCCATGAAGATGATGACGTTCATGAGCGTACCGACCGCGGGGACGCCCGCCATCTCGAGGATCGCAGCGAAGGCGTTCGTCTTCATCGCCTCACTGTCCCAAGGCAGCAGCGCGATCAGCAGGATGACGGACCCGACGTAGAACACGAGGATGCGGGTCACGACCGACCGGATCGCGCTGGTCATGGCGGCGCGGGGATTCTCGGCCTCGGCGGCGGCGATCGTGACGATCTCCAGGCCACCGAAGGACGTGATGACGGCCAGGAGAGCGACCGCGATACCCGACAGCCCGTTGGGCGCGAAACCGTTGTGCCCCAGCACGTTCTGCAGCACGCCCTCGTGTCCCGGCAGGGGGCCGACGATCGCCGTGCGCGCAACCAGGTACACGCCCACGCCCAGGAAGGCGATGATCGCGACGATCTTCACCATCGACAGCCAGGCCTCAATTTCGCCGTACTGCCCGGCCGCCAGCAGGTTAATGCCGCCAATAACAACGACAATTACGAGGGCAACCACCCACTGCGGAACTGCGGGGAACCAGCCGACGAAGAACGTCGCCGCGCCCGTCACCTCCAGGCCCGACACCATGATGAGCATGACCCAATACAGCCACCCGATCGTGAACCCGGCCCACCGACCGATCCCGGCCTCGGCGTAGGACGAGAAGGATCCCGTCGACGGCAGAGACGAGGCCAATTCCGCGAGAGCCAGCATGACCGACACGACGATGATGGCCGCCAGGGCGTAAGACACGATAACGGCTGGACCGGCCTGATGGATCGCGGAACCCGTGCCCAGGAAGAAGCCAGCGCCGATGGCGAGGCCCAGGGCCATCATGGACAGGTGCCACGTCTTAAACGGCTTACGCGCAGGAGCGGCCGACGCGGCGGGAGCTGAAGAAGCGGGTGTTGATTTGGGAGTCACACCGCCATACTAACGCTTGCCCCCACGCAGAGCTTTTAACTGTGAATATGTGAGAGTGATGGTCCACTCGCGGGTCTGGGGGAGCTTCCAGCGGCGCCAATGCGCCATTCCCGTGAACACAAGGCCCACGATGATGGACGCGCCCATGCCCAGGACCGGCTGGCCCATGTGCCAGAAGACGACGGTGACCAGCGAGCACGCGAACGCGGGGGTCGCGTAGAGGTTGTTGCCACCAAAGACGCGCGGGACCAGTCCCGCGGAGATGTCACGGACCATGCCGCCGCCGATCGCCGTCATGATGCCCATGAGGATCGCCGGCATGATCGCGAACCCCGCGTCGAGGGTCTTGATCGCGCCGGTCGCACTCCAACAGCCCAGCACCATGCCGTCGGCAATCACGAGGAGCACCGACCACACGCGCGAATCCATGCGGAAAGCCATCGCGATGAGAGCGCCGATGATCGCGAACCCCAGGTAGTAGGGGTCCGTGATGGCGACGGGCGCTCCGGTGCGCGTCGTCAGGAGCAGGTCACGGATCATGCCGCCTGCGAGCGCCGTCATGATCGCGAGAATGCAGAAGCCAACGGCGTCGAAGTTGCGTTCTCGGGCAACTTTGCCACCGAGGATGCCGTTGAGGAGAACGCCCATGAGGTCAATGGCTCGGAAGACCTCGGGCAGGGAGTTGTTCAGCGCGTCGAGCAGGTGCATGGCGATCCGGAGGAGTCGATGAGTGTCGTTGTTCATATGCTACAGGGTTTGTCGTTCTGTCAGCGAGAGCCGCGGCCATGCCGTCTCACGCTGCCACCGGGTGCGACAATGTCCCCATGACTGCACTCTTCGCCGGACTCACGACCCTGGATGTCCTGCATCGACTCGACCACGTGCCGGACCCTTCCCTGAAGGTCACGTCGACGGACTTCACGATGGCCGCAGGCGGGCCCGCGACGAACGCGGCCGTCACATACGCGGCGCTGTGCGCGGCCTCGCGCGCTCTTTCCGGTCCCACCGACGAGGCCGGGGCCTCCTCTTGCACTTTGGTTCCCTCCGAGGAGGCACCGACTCTGTTGACAGCGCTCGGCGAAGGCCCGGTGTCAGCCTTCCTTGCGGCCGACCTGGCCGCCGTGGGTGCGCGTCGTGGATGCGACGGCCCCGGCCTCGTCCCCCGCGTCGCGCGAGCCCGCCGTGTCCTCGATCATTGAGCATCCGAGCGGTCGCATGGTGGCATCCACGAACGCACGGCTCGACGCCGACGCGGAGGGCGTGGCGGCGGAGCTGCCCGAGCGCGTCGGCGCGGTCCTCATCGACGGGCACAACCCGACGCTCGCGCATGCGGCCCTCACGCTGGGCGTGCCCGAGGTCGACGGGGAGGACCCGTTCGCCCCGCTCGAGGCTCACCCGCCGCACCCGCGCATCCTGGACGGCGGCTCGTGGAAGGACTGGCTCACTCCCCTGCTGGGCTTCGTCGACATCGCAGTCGTGTCGGAGGATTTCGCGCCGCCACTGATGGCGCGCCCGGATGGGGCGCAGGTCGCCGAGTTCCTGCGAGGCTTCGGCATCACGCGGACTGTGCGCACGCGCGGGGATCGCTCCGTGCAGTACTGGTGGGATGGCGAGAGCGGCGAGGTTCCCGTCGAAGCCGTCCCAGACGCGTCCACACTGGGGGCGGGCGACGCTTTCCATGGGGCTTTCACGTGGGCGATCGAGCGCGGCGGGACGCCGACCCGGAGCGCCTCATCCGCTTTTGCGTCGGCCGTGGCCGCAGTGTCGGTGTCTTCCTTCGGCACGAGGCAGTGGCTGGCTTCCCCGGCTCGCTGAGCTGGTGCGCGGCTGGTAGGTAGCCGGCGGCGGGGCCGAGTTTCCCGGCGGGATCCTGCGGCTGCTGGCCCGCGACAAAGTTCGCCCAGCACTGCGCTCCATCAGCCTCACCCGCGAAAAACTTCGCCCGGCAGGGGGCCTCCACCGGTGTTTCCGCGAAAAAGTTCGCCCGGCAGGCCATAAAACGCCATTTTTGGTGCATTTTTCGTGCGCTGGGCGAACTTTTTCGCGCTCCCACCCCCAACAGACCGAGCAGGGCGAACTTTTTCGCGCACTGGACGCTGTGACGTGGCGACTTTGAAACCAATGACACCTCTGCGACCACTAATACAGGCCAGCATGAAACCGCCGTCACCACTGCGCGCCCCTGAACAGCAAACCGTTGAAACCGACAACACCACTGCAACCGAAAAACGCACCAAAAACGCCTATTTCTCACCCGCAAAGGCGATGGCGGTTTCAACCCCAGGCACATACGAGCAAGCAAAGGCGATGGCGGTTTCAACTGGCGCACCCCACCGGCCCGCAAAGGCAACATGGGTTTCAGACAACCGCACTACCTGGCCTGCAGGGTATGGCCGCAGTGCTCACAGGTGTAGGCAAGGCCTGAGTCAAAACAATTTCGCAGGCACTTCCCGCGCAACTTCATGTTGCGACACACAATCGTTGAAATTCCGGGCTTTTTCCAAGAGCCGCAGACTGCAGGCGTCAGGGAATTGCATGCGAAATTGCCAAGCAATAGCCCAAGCCCTGCCAGTGTGGAGGGCGCCGGAGGGACCGGAGGGCCTGGCTGCGGCGGCCGTGGGCGGTGGCGCCATAGCAAGCACACGCACCCCGAGCCCCGCCCGATTGGAGGCCGCCGCGGGACCTGCGGGGCAATAGGGGTGTGACTGCGGCGCTCGTGGGCGGCGGCAGGGCCAGGGCGGGCCTCGAGATCGACCACTCCCGAGCGAAGCTCGCGTGGCGATCTCGCGGGCGGCCGCCGCCCACGAGTGCACAGAGCAGGCGCACCCAAGAACAGCAGGCCACGCGGCGGCCAGAAATCAGGCGAGCGAGTAGCACCGCCGGAAATGAGGCGATCAGCGGCTCACGGGCACCCAGCGGCTCGCCCACTCGGCGGCGACATCCACCAGGGCGGGCAGGTGCGCTGAACCGGAGGCGGCGAGCGCGCGATCCACGGCCTCGTCGATGACGGGTACGCCGTCGACCGGCGTGTACTCGCCCGCGATGCCGTCGGGGGCAGCGGTCATTTCGACGAGGGAGCCGTCGGGCAGCAGGTGGAAGACCTCGCGCGTGCGGTCGAGCAGACCGGTTTCCTCATCGAAGGAGTCGTGCGTGATGAGCACGGGGACGCTGAGGCTTCGCAGCGCGTCCTCGCCGGAGACCATGGACATGTCGGCGAGGGTGCGCTTGGAGATCGTGAATTGCTGGCGCACAGACTCGGAGTCGTCGGGCACGGTCGTGGCCCCGTGGTGCTCGAGGTCGGAGAGCTGCACGTCGGAGAACACGAGGTTCCAGTCGTAGGACAGGGGGCCGAGGACCGGGGAGACCAGCACGTATGTCTGTACGGCGGGCGGGCGCGAGCGCAGCGCGACGGCGGCGCCGAACTCGTGGCCGACGCAAATTTGGCGCGCGAATCCCTGGTCGGCGAGCCAGCCAGATGCGGATCGGAAATCTTCAACGAGGGGGTCGAAGGTGATGATTTCGTCGCCCGAGGCGCCGTGGCCGGAGTAGTCGAAGGTGAGAGTCGCATAGCCGGCACGTCGCAGTGCACGACCGAGTGAGTCGAACATGCCCGATGCGTGACGATCCGATAAAAAGGTGTGAGAAAAGATCACCGCAGCATCGCGGCAGTCCACAGGACGCGTGAATGTACCGGAGAGCGATACTCCCCGGGGCGTCTCAATCGTTATCTGGCTCACGCTATAAACATAGCGTGTGAGGACCGATCACGGAAAGAGGGGCCCACACTGTGCACGAATGTGACAAGGGGACGCCTGAGACGAGAAGCATCCGTGAATAATCCCCACTCATGGTGAGGATCGTGCGGCGCGGCGGGCAGCGCCACTAAGATGGGACGCATACGCGCCGGTGAGAGCCGCGCCCACGGGGATTGCGAAACACCCGCCACAACGGGACGCCCCACGACTTGCAGCGAGAGAAGGACATTCATGGGAACCAAGACTGGAATCCTCATCGGAGTTGGCATCGGATACGTCCTGGGCACCCGCGCGGGCCGCGAGCGCTACGAGCAGATTCGCGCGAACGCCTCGAAGCTGCGCCGCGTCCCGATCATCGCCCGCCCCTGGATGCGGCGGGCCAGAAGATGTCCGACCCGTGCGTGCGGGCGGCGAGCAGGTGACCGATAAGGTCGCCGACGCCGTGAAGGAACGCCTGTTCGGCGCCCCCGCAACGCAGCCCGCCCCGAGTCCGCCCAGCCGACGACGGTCGACGCGCAGGCTACCTCCTCCACGACGCAGCGTTGAGCGCGCGAGGGAACGAGGCCGTGAGCACAGACCAGCTGACCGACGGCCAGGAGCCCACGCGCGCGCAGATCAAGCGCTGGCGCAAGCACCTGGCTGAGGAGCGCATGGAGGCTCGCACCTACCGCGACCTGTCCGAGCGCCGGACGGGCGAGGAGCGGGCGGTCCTCTTGCAGCTCGAGGAGGCGGAGCGCCGCCACGAGGAGTATTGGCTGGCGCGCTTGGGCGATCACGCCCTGCCCGCCCCGAAGCCGCCGCTGAGCACGCGCGCCGCGTCCGTCCTCGCGCACCTTTTTGGCACGATTTTCATTCTGGCGATGGCCCAGCGCGCGGAGCAGCGGTCCGCGCGCGACGTGGATGACGACGTACCCGCGCACATGCAGGCGGATGAGCACATTCACGCCGAGGTCATCCGTTCCCTGGCGGCGAAGTCCCGCGAGACCCTGGCGGGCACGTTCCGCGCGGCGGTCTTCGGCGCGAATGACGGCCTCGTGTCGAACTTGGCCCTCGTGCTGGGCGTGGCAGCGACGGGCATGGAGCCCCACGTCGTTCTCTTGACTGGCATTTCGGGCCTGCTCGCGGGCGCCCTGTCGATGGCGGCCGGCGAATGGGTGAGCGTGCGCAGTCAGCGCGAGCTGCTCGACGCCTCGATCCCCGACCCGGACGCGCATCAGGCGGTGCCGGACCTGGACGTGGACGCGAACGAGCTGGCGCTCGTGTTCCGTGCGCGCGGCGAGAGCGAGGAGGAGGCCGAGCGGCACGCGAGGCAGGTCTTCGCGCGCCTCGCCAAGCCTGCGAACGGCGAGTCCGGCGCGATCGCGGTACGCGCCGCACTGGGCGGCAGCCCCGAGTCGGACGGCGCGGGCGACCAGGTGGGCACGCCCATGAAGGCGGCGCTGTCCTCGTTCATGTTCTTCGCGGTGGGCGCGTTCTTCCCTCTGATTCCCTACCTGCTGGGTATGACCGGCCTGGCGGCGATCGTCGTCGCGGCTGTGATCGTCGGCGTCGCCCTGCTGTTCACGGGCGGCGTGGTCGGTATCCTGTCCGGCCAGGCCCCAATGCCTCGCGCGCTGCGCCAGCTCGTCGTGGGCTACGGCGCCGCGGGCGTCACGTACCTGCTGGGCTGGCTGTTCGGCACCTCGATCGCTTGACGCCTCGTCTCCAGGAGGGACGAGGCCGGGGCTGACTCACGCGGCCCTTGGCCTCGGGCGAGGCGTGGGGCTGCCCAGACCAGCTTTCCCATATCGTCACGGGTCACATCAGCACGACCGGTTGCCGCACGAGAGCGCCGGGAGGGCATATCGCCACGGCCAGTAACGCTGATTTTGTGCCGGCCTGGGCTCTACCCTATGCCCGTATCCACCGACGACTTGATCGAAGATGTCGCCGGAGTCAACGATGTCAAATTGCCATCCGATACGACGCACACGACGACCATCGTCATCTGAATAGAACGATTCTTCCCATGTATCCGGCTTGATACGGAAGAGGGCACGCGTGACGCCCTCGATAGGCGGCGGCGACGTACTCAATTCCTTTCTGCTGGATCGTATCCTCGCTTAATTTCCACCACGAGCAAGTAGACTCACCGATTTCTTGGTAGTGCTGTTTTCGCACGGAGGACTCAAGCCACTCCCGTTTGTAGCCGTACCCCTGACGGGTTCCTCCTGGAATAGCCTCCTCATCGTCCACCCAGTCCCCTAGCGAAATAATGAGCAGCGGCTCATCGTATTCGAGCACAGGAGCAGCCTTCTCCTCGATCAACCTCTCGAGACGCACGATCCCATGTCCACGAGAGGCTTCCTTGCGGCGATTTGTCAGTTGCTCTCGAGCTCCATCGGGATGACGCGACTCCCCCTTTTCTAGTCGCACAACTGGGAACGACATCAGGAGGTCGATACACGCGGCTTCCACCTGCGTATATTCAGCCTTGTTCAGCCCGTGACGAATAATCCAGATGTCAATGTCACCGCCAAGTTCGCGAATTTTACGCACTTTGTCTGAAAAAGACCTGTTCGTCCGCCCCGGTCTCAAGATTCCTGCCGTCTTCGGTCCACAGGGCTTCTCGGCCGTGAGCCGCAAAGCGGTCCCCCGTTCCTTTCCCGATGTAGAAGGGAATTCCGTCGCGAGGGTCGACGAGCGCATAGACATAGTGCCCGAGTTCATCGGCAACCTGTCGAAGAACATCGGGGGATATCTCTTCTTTTGTCACGAACACCATTGTTCACCTCTTTTCTGGAGGAATAGGAGTATCTACAATTTTACGGGTGGGCTACGACCTCCGCCGTGTTAATCGGTGCCGTTTGCAAGGTCGGAGACGAGGAGTAGACCCAGGCGCGTGCGGCCTGTGCCAGACTGTAGGCATGTCGGATTTTCTTTCTCGGGCGCGCGGCGCCCTCATGGGCCTGGCTGTCGGCGACGCGGTGGGCACCACGAATGAGTTCAGTGGGCGGGCACCTTCGATCCGATCACGGACATGGTGGGCGGCGGCCCCTTCCTGCTGAAGCCCGGGCAGTGGACAGATGACACGTCGATGGCCCTGTGCATCGCGGATTCTCTGCTGGCGCAGGGCCGATACGACTCGTTTGACGTGATGGACCGCTACCAGCGCTGGTTTTCGAGGGTTACCGTTCGTCGACGGACCGGTGTTTCGATATCGGTGGCCAGGGTGCGCGCTGCGCTGTTCGATTATCAGCATGAACGCCGCGTGCCGGTGACCGCCGAGCGCACGAACAGCGCGGGCAACGGCGCGATTATGCGCCTGGCACCCATGGTGATCGCGGGTTTCCGCTCGCGTCCCCCGCGCGAGGTGGTCGCAACCGCTCGCTTGAGCGCGCGCGAGACGCACTTCTCGGTCGAGGCCGAGGCCGCCACCGAGGTCTTCGCCGCCCTCCTGGTGGGCGCCCTGCTGGGGTGGTCCCCGGAGCAGCTGATGGACGTCGTGGGCGTCGACGGGCGCGGCGTTTGACGAGATGGCCGCGCGGGTAATCAGCCCTGATCCGCAGGTTCGCGCCTCGTGGGAGGCGGAGACGAACGGCTACATCGTCAACGGCCTGCGCCTGGCGGTGCACGGCCTCCTGGATTTCCCGTCCTTCAAGGATGCGACCCTGGCGATTTCGAACATGGGCGGCGACTCGGACACGAACGCCGCGATCTACGGGCAGCTGGGCGGCGCTTTCGGCGGGATCGAGGGTATCCCGGCCTCGTGGAGGGAGCGCGTGCACCTGGGCGAGGAGATCGACCAGCTGGCGCGCGACCTCGTCGATCTGCGCCTGGAACCGCCGGTCACTCGCTTCGACGAGGACCTGCAGGGCGAGGCACCCTCCGCCTGACCGGCGTCCGCCTCTGGCCAGCGACTAGACTGGCTCTATCATGCCTGACTCTCGCCCCACGCCTTCGTCCGAGCCCAACGAGCGCGGCCCTCGCTCGCACAACGCGGGTCGCCGCGCCGACGGGCGTGACGGCGGGCGCCGCCGAGCCACAGGGCCGAGGCCAGGCAGGGCAAGAGGGCCGAGCCGGGCAAGCCGAGACAGCAGGGGCCGCGATGGCCGCCGCCCCCAGCGCGAGCACGCGCGCCTTCAAGCCCTTCACGCCGGAGCAGCTAGCCGAGCGCGCCGCGGCGATCCCCGTGATCTCCTTCCCGACCTGCCGGTGAGCGCCCGCCGCGACGAGATCGCGAGCGCTATCCGCGACCACCAGGTGGTCATCGTGTCGGGCGAGACCGGCTCGGGTAAGACGACGCAGCTGCCGAAGATCTGCATGCAGCTGGGCCGCGGCGTCGCCGGCATGATCGGCACACCCAGCCGCGCAGGGCTCGCGGCGCGCTCGGTCGCGGATCGTATCGCCGACGAGCTGGGCCAGACCGTGGGCCGCGAGCGCGGCCAGGTGGTCGGCTACCAGGTGCGTTTCACGGACGAGGTCGGCCCCACGACCCCTCGTCAAGCTCCGCGACGGACGGCATCTTGCTAGCGGAGATTCAGTCGGATCCGATGCTGCGCCGCTACGACACGCTCATCATTGACGAGGGCCCACGAGCGCAGCCTGAACATCGACTTCATCCTGGGCTACGTGGCGCGCTACTGCCCGCGCGCCCGGACCTGAAGGTCATCATCACGTCGGCGACGATCGATTCGGACCGTTTCGCGCGCCATTTCGGCACGTGGGAAGGCACTCCCGGCTCGGGCCGCCTGATCGAGCCGGCGCCGGTCATCGAGGTCTCGGGCCGCACGTACCCGGTCGAGATCCGCTACCGTCCGCTCGGCCCGACGACGCCCTCCTCGTACACGTCCGAGGCCCCCGGCAAGCAGGCGGACGATCCCATCGAGATCATCGAGGCCACCGAGGTCACCGAGTCCGGTCCCATGCAGCTGGTCCTGGAGGACCCGGACGACGAGCTGGCGACGCTGGGCTACGGGATGGGCGAGGACATCGACGTGGAGACCGCGATCTGTCACGCGGTGGACGAGCTGAGCGCGGAGGGCGACGGCGACATCCTGGTCTTCCTGCCCGGCGAGCGCGACATCCGCGACACGGAGGCGGCCCTCCTCGATCACTTGAAGGGACGAGGCCGGCGCGCGGGAGACGACAAGGTGCGCGTCCGGGAGACATCGAGATCCTGCCGCTGTACGCGCGGCTGACGGCGGCCGAGCAGCATCGCGTGTTCGAGCCGCACCGCCTGCGCCGCGTGGTCCTGGCGACGAACGTGGCGGAGACGTCGCTGACGGTGCCGGGCATCCGCTACGTTATCGACCCGGGTTTGGCGCGTATTTCCCGCTATTCCAACAAGACGAAGGTGCAGCGCCTGCCGATCGAGCCGGTCAGCCAGGCGAGTGCGAACCAGCGCGCGGGCCGATGCGGCCGAGTCGCGGAGGGCGTGGCGATCCGCCTGTTCTCGCAGGCGGACTACCTGTCGCGTCCGCGCTTCACGGAGCCGGAGATCCTGCGCACGTCGCTGGCCAGCGTCATCTTGCAGATGGCATCCCTGGGCCTGGGCGCGGTTGAGGACTTCCCTGTTCCTGGACGCCCCGGATCGGCGCGCGGTGCGCGACGGCGTGGCCCTCCTCGTGGAGATCGGCGCGCTCGCGCAGGATCGCAGAGACCGCGGACGCGACCCCGGCCTCGTCCCAGTACAGGCTCACCGGCATCGGCCGGGACCCGGCGCGCCTGCCGATCGACCCGCGCCTCGGGGCGCATGCTGCTGGAGGCCGAGCGCCTGGGCTGCGCCTCGAGGTGCTCGTCATCGTGGCGGCGCTGTCGATCCAGGACGTGCGCGAGCGCCCGGCTCGAGCATCAGGCCGCGGCGGACGCCCTCGCACGCGCGCCTGGCGAACCCGCATTCGGACTTCATCACGTACCTGAACCCTGTGGCGCTACCTGGCGGTGCAGGCCCGCGACCTGTCGGGTTCGGCGTTCCGGCGCATGTGCCGCGCGGAGTTCTTCCACTACCTGCGGTGGCGCGAGTGGCGCGACGTGGTCGGCCAGCTGCGCCAGATGGCCCGGGCGCTGGGGATCGCCGCGGGGCCGGTGGGCGAGCCGTCGACGGGCGACGTCGTGGAGGCCGCCCAGTTCGGCGGCGCACGGACGCGGCCGTTCGTGCGGTCCTGGCCTACGGGCAGGGCACGGCGAGCGTGACGCGGACCAGGTGCACCGCTCGCTGCTGGTCGGCCTGCTGTCCTACCTGGGGTCGTGGGATGAGACGAAGCGCGACTACGAGGGCGCGCGCGGCACGCACTTCACGATCTGGCCGGGCTCGGGCGTGAGCGGGCATCCCGCCTGGGTGATGACGGCGGAGCTCGTGGAGACCTCGCGCCTGTTCGCGCGCACGGTGGCTCACATCCGCCCGGAGTGGGTGGAGCCGGCGGCGCGCGGCCTGCCTCAGCGCTCGTATTCGGAGCCGTTCTGGTCGGTCGCGAAGGGCGCGGCAATGGTCCGCGAGCGCGTGACCCTCTACGGTCTGACGCTGGCGGCGGACCGCGAGGTGCTGCTGGGGCGCTTGGGTGACCTCGTCATCGACGAGGCCGTGGCTGCCTCGCGCCTCACGCTCCGCGCGCGGGTCGTTGGAGCGCTGGCGGCCGGGTTGGTGTCGGCGTCGAAGGATCCGCTGTCGTCGGGGTCGTTTGAGCCGCGTCATTTCGAGGAGCTGGCGGCCGCGCGCGGGGCACGACGGCCCGTGAGCTGGCCCGCGAGATGTTCATTCCGTAACGCCCTGGTGGATGGCCAGTGGAGGGAGAGGCACGCTTTCCAGCGCCGAAATGAGGCCCTGGTGGAGCAGGCGCTGAGGTTGAGCGCCGTAGCCGCACTCCACGGCCTCGTCGCGGACGAGCAGGCGCGCTTCCGTTTCTTCGACGATCTGATCCCCGAGCACGTGACCAGCGCGGCGGCGTTCAACCGCTGGTGGAAGGACGAGCGCCGGGAGCATCCTGATCTGCTCATTTACCCGGTGTCCCTGCTGATGCCGCGCGAGGCGACGTCGGGCGAGGGTTTCCCGGACCATTGGCAGTGCGGCGATCTGTCGCTGGCCCTGAGCTACGAGTTCGCGCCGGGCAGCCCGCGCGACGGCGTCTCCATGCGCATCCCGATCGAGGTGCTCGAGCGCGTCAGCGATGCGGGCACGGACTGGCTGGTGCCGGGCATGCGAGACCTGCTGACCGAAGCGATCCGCGCACTGCCTAAGGGCGTGCGCCGCCTGCTGGCCCCCGCGCCGGACGTGGCCGCGTCGGTGGCTCGCTGGATCGAGCAGGCGGGCGACGAGCCGGTCGAGGCCGTGGTGGCGTCAGCGGACAAGGCTGCCGGGAAAGCGGCGAAGGCCGACGGCTCCGACGAGCCGGACCCGCTGAGCCTGGACGCCGCGATGGGCCGCCTGGCCGCGTGGGGCGCGACCTCGGGCAAGCTGTCGACGCGCAATTCCCCCGCGAAGGCACCGAAGAAGGCCGCGCAGAAGGAGACTCCTGCGCCGGAATCCACCCAGCAGGGCACGCCTGCCGCGAGCGAGGCCCCTGCCCCGCCCTCACCGAGGGCCTCGTCCTGGATGCCCTCGCCCACGCGGTGCGCGTCCTGCGAGGCGTGGACCTCAGCGAGGCTGACCTGGCGCACGCGCGCGCCCACCTGCCCGATCACCTGCGCATGACCTTCGTCGTCACCGACGCGTCGGGCAAGGAGCTGGGCGCGGGCAGGACCTGGCCTCACCTGCAGCGTTCCCCGGCCAGCGACGCGAATAAGGCGGTGCGCACGGCCGTGCGCGCGGCCCCGAGGAGGCCGGCGAGAAGCAGGCGCGCAGGAACAAGCGCGGGCGCGGAGCCTCGGAGAAGGCCGCCGCGCGAGGTGGGGACAATCCCTCCACCTCCAAGGGCGCGCAGTCTGCCTCGAGCGAGGGCGCGCAGTCCGCACCCGGAAGGGCACGAAGGCGCCGACGACGCCCAGGCCTCGTCCCCCGCACCGGACCCGGCGTTCCACGCGGACGGCGTCACGCAGATGCCGACGCTGCCGCGCTCGATCACCCAGACCTCGGGCACGATGACGCTGCGGGCCTTCCCGCGCTGGTCCCCAGGGCAGCGCGGCAGCCCTGGCGGCTGGCGTGCGCGTCATGGCCAGCGCCGCCGAGGCGGACCGCGAGCACCGCGCCGGCCTCGCCCGCCTACTGCTCTCCCGCGTCGCACTGGCGACCAACCGCGTGACCACGCGCTGGACGGGCCGCGAGGCCCTCATGCTGGCAGCATCCCCCTACGCGGACACGGCGGCCCTGGTCGCGGACGCGCAGCTGGCCTCGGCTCCTGTCCCTCGTCGACGAGCTGAGCACCCCCGCCGACGTGCGCGACCCCGAGGCCTTCGAGACGCCTCGTGGCGCCGCTCGCGACGCCCACGAGGACCGCGGTCTACCAGATCCTCTCCCACGTCGTGCGCGCCCTGGAGGCCAGCGCCGAGGCCGACGCCGCCGTGCGCCTCGCACCCCCAGGCCTCGCTCGAAGAGACGACGCGAAGTCGCGGCGCATGGGAAGACCCTGCTCTACGAGGGTTTCGTGTCGGCGACGCCCGCCTCCGCGCCGCCGCACCCTGGCCCGCTACCTGCGCGCCGGGGCCGTGCGCATCGAGCGCCGCCTCGTCGCCGGGGCATTGGCCCGCGACCGAGGACATGGACCGCATCCACCAGGCCGAGGCCGAGATCGCCGCCACCCGCGAGGCCCTGGAGCGTCGGCCCCTACGACGCCTCGCCGAGACGCCGCGCTCACCCAGGCGCGGTGGATGGCCGAGGAGCTGCGCGTGTCCATGTTCGCCCAGACCCTGGGCACCCCCAACAAAGGTCTCCATGAAGCGCCTGCTCGGCGTCCTCGCGGGGCGCGGTGAAGCGCGAGGAGGCACGTGCCCTCGCGCTCCCTCATGGACGCTGCTGGACTGGCGACTGGCGTTTCCGCTTCGACCACGCCAAGCGCCGGGCGGGGCGTGCACGCACGCCTCGCGCACGATCAGCCTGTCCGGGCCACTCACCGACCCTGTATGACGCGGGCACGATCCGGGGCGTCATCCTGCACGAGATCGCCCACGCCCCTCGTCGGCCCCTCCCACGGGCACGACGCCGCGTGGAAGCGGGCCGCACGGGCCCTCGGCGCTCCTGATTCCGCCCGGCTGCCCTCGTCCCTGCCCTCCCCGGACGCGCCCTGGGTGGGCACGTGCCCGCGCTGCGGGGCCACCCGCCGCCTGTACCGGGCGCCGCGGCGTGTCTCCTCGTGCGGTGTGTGCTCGCGCGCCTTCAACCCGGCGCTGATCCTCACATGGGAGCACTGCGGAAAGGCCGCCTCGCCCGGGCGCGCCTACGAGCGCGAGCTCGCCTCAATCCGCCGCCATCGTTAGCGCTACCGACGCCGGGGAAGTGCGCGTGAGGCGAGCGTTCGCCCACGTCACAGTTTTATTCCCCGTACGGGCGCGCACACACCCACCCGACGGCGATACCCTTGATCCCAACACCCCCGAGAGAAGGAAGCCATGGGTACCACCGCCAGCCCCGACGCCACCACCGCTCCCGACCGCGAGGTCCTCACCTGGGAAGGCTTTCGGCGACGCGTCCCGTGAGCTCACCCAGCAGATCGTCGACCTGGCTGGATCCCGGACCCTGATCGTCGCCATCGCGCGCGGCGGCCTCATTCCGCCGGCGCCATCGCCTACGCGATGGACGTCAAGGCCATCGGCACCATGAACGTCGAATTCTACTCCGGCATCGGTGAAACCCTCGAGGAGCCCCAGCTGCTTCCCCGCCTCATGGATCGTCTCCGCGATGGACGGCAAGCGCGTCCTCGTCGTCGACGACGTCGCCGACCCGGCAAGACCCTCAAGATGGTCATGGACCTCATCGACGAGCACGGCCTCACTCTCGACGGCTCCGCCGCCGTGCGCGTCGAGGCCCGCAGCGCGGTCATCTACAAGAAGCCCGTGTCCATCATCGATCCCGACTACGTGTGGGCGTACACCGACAAGTGGATCAACTTCCCCTGGTCGACGCTGCCCGTCATCAAGCCGTGACTTCCTTTACGGGCGAGCTCGGGACCGCAGTCGGCTGCCTCTCCTGAGTGCGCCCCGGCCTCGTCGATCACTAGGCGCATCGTCGAGGCCGTGGCCGAGCGCGCCCGCCTCGGTGACCCCGTGCGCGTGCTGGGCCTGACCGGCCCTCCCGGGACCGGCAAGACGACGATCACCGCCGAACTGGCGCGCGCCCTGCCCGAGGCCGGCATCACGGTCGCTGGCCTGGCGCCCATGGATGGCTTCCACATGTCCAACGCGGTGCTGGCCGCGCGCGGGATCGCCGACCACAAGGGCGCGCCCGACACCTTCGACGTGGGCGGATACGTCGCCCTCCTGGGGCGCGTGCGCCGCGCGGACGGCGTTGTCCTCGCCCCCGATTACCGGCGCGACCTGCACGAGCCCGTCGCCGCCTCCCTGCCCGTTGAGGTCGACGGCGTCGTCATCACGGAAGGCAACTACCTGGGCCTCGAGCTGCCCGGCTGGGCGGACGTGCGCGGCCTCATCGACCTGCTCGTCTTTATTGACACCCCCTTCGAGGAGCTCGCCTCGCGCCTGATCGACCGGCACATGAGTTTCGGCCGGGACCGCGCGGACGCCGCGCACTGGGTACGCACGGTGGATGCGGCGAACATGGCCCTCGTCGATCGCACGAAGGAGCGCGCGGACCTGGTCCTGTCGCTGTAGGCGCACTGTCGGGCTCTGACATTCGTTTGTGCGCTTGCATCCGACAATTAGCATGCATTTTCAACTACTTCCAAGTAAGGTGAACCTATGTTCCTCTTGCTTGGCCTTCTTGGAGGCTTCATCACGGGCATCTCCCCGTGCATCCTTCCCTGTCCTGCCCGCACTATTCCTCGGAGCCGCTGGCGGCCGCACTCGAACGAGGCACCCTCAATCCTCCGAGGGCGGAAAGACGGGCATCGACCCGTCACTGTTCCGCGTCGCTCCGGGCGTGAACCTGGGCGGAGAAGCGCCGAAGAAGGCAGCCGTGAAGGCCGACGGTAGCGACTCGGTGACGCGTCGTCCCGTGCTCATCGTCCTGGGCCTCGTCACCTCGTTCATGATCATCACGGTCGCGGGTTCGGCGCTGCTCAGCCTGCTCAACCTGCCGCAGGCGCTGATCCGCTGGACCGGCATCGTCCTGCTGTTGGCCGTCGGCATCGGCATGATCGTCCCGAAGATCATGGAGGTGCTCGAGCGCCCCTTCGCGCGCCTGGCACCTCGCACGACGGGCGACAGCGCGGGCTTCGGCCTCGGCCTCGTCCTGGGCGCGGCGTTCGTGCCGTGCGCGGGTCCGGTGCTGACCTCGATCATCGTGGCCTCCAGCTCCGGGCAGATCACATGGCACATCATCGGCCTGGCCATCTCCTTCGCGATCGGCGTGTCGATCCCGCTGATGATCGTCGCGATCGCCGGTTCGAGCGTCGCCGCCCGCTTCCTGAAGACCCGCCAGCAGCCGCTGCGCATCGCTGCGGGCGTCGCCATGATCGCGCTCGCGCTGGGTATCGCGACGGACGCCCCGATGGCCCTGCAGCGCATGATCCCCGACTACACGGCTTCGCTCGAGGCCAGCACTGAAGGCGCCTGCGAGGACGGCGCGTGCGAGCCCGAGAAGGAAGTCGAGGCGAGCACCGACTTCGCGCAGTGCGCGCGTAATGGCGCGAAGGATTGCGGCGCCATGCCGACGATCCAGGCCTCGGAGTGGCTGAACACCCTGGGCCAGCCGTCCGGCACGGTGACGCTCGTGGACTTCTGGTCGAGCTCGTGCACGAACTGCCAGCGCGAGATCCCCGAGCTCGAGGCCATCTACGAGAAGTACAAGGACTACGGCCTGGTCGTCGTGGGCGTGCACTCGCCCCAGCAGGCCTACGAGCGCGACGCCTCGGTGGTGAACGCATCGATTGAGAAGCTGGGCATCACCTACCCGGTGGCGCTGGACCCCGACCTGGAGGCCTTCAAGGCCTACGGCGCGACGGCGTGGCCGACGCACTTCATCGCGGGTTCGGACGGCAAGCTCGTCGCGATGGGCCGCGGCACGAAGGGCGTCGAAGAGCAGATCCGCACCCTCCTCACGGAGGCGGGAGCGTCCCTGCCCAACTGAGGCGCCACCCTTTAACGCAGCGAGCGGCTACCCCACGCAGGGTGGCCGCTCGTCTGCATAAAACGTCGGTTCACCGCGCGCCTAGTGCACCAGGGCGAGGATCTGCGGGGTGACCCGCTCGATAACCTCAAGGGTGTCCAGGAAGTCCTGGTGGCCGCCGTACCACGGGTCGGGCACGTCGCCGCTGCCCTCGGGGTCGAGGTCGCGGTACAGGCACACGCGCGGCCCCTGCCCCAGGTCGGCGGCGGACGCGGGCGCACCCTCATGCTCAACCCCCACACGCTCGGCGAGGCGCTCCAGGACGCTCAGGTGGCGCGAGGTCATGGCCAGCACGAGGTCCCACTCCCCCAGCTCGCCGGCGCGGATCTGGCGCGCGCGGTGGTCGGGCACGGTGTACCCGGCGTCGCGCAGCACGCGGGCGGCGCGGCGGTCGATCGGGTTGCCCTGCTCTTCGTCGGAGACGCCGGCGCTATCGACGACGACGTCCACGCCGGCGCGCGCGGCGGCCTGTTCGAGGATCGCGTGGGCCATCGTGGATCGGCAGATGTTGCCGGTGCACACCATGAGGACGCGGGCGGGGCGGGTCATGTTCGGTTCCGTTCGTTCGGGGCGGGGACGAGGCCGGGGCGACGAGGCCGGGGCGGGCACGAGGCCGGGCAGGCCTCAGAGCAGCGTCAGGTAGGCGCGCACGGCCTGGGCGCTGTGGGCGGCGGCGCGGGCGCCGTCCATGTGGAAGGCCTGGTCGGCGGTGGGGCCGCACAGGTCGGAGACGGCTCGCAGCGAGATCCAGTCAACGTCGGAGGACCAGCAGACCTGGGCCATTGCGCAGGTTTCCATGTCGGTGCCGATGGCGTCGGGGAAGCGCTCGCGCATGGGGCCAACGTTGGCCTCGGTGCAGAAGGAGTCGGAGGAGACGATGCGCCCGCGGCGCACGGGATGTTCGATGAGTCCGCGCAGGATGGGAAGGCGCTCTTCGGCGGCTTCGGAGGTGGTGTAGTCGACGGGCATCTGGGGGACCTGGCCCATGGCGTAGCCGAAGGCGGTCGCGTCGGCCTGCCCGTAAATGGCGCGGGTGCCGGCGGCGATGTCGCCGACATTGATGTCGCGGGCGAGGCCGCCGGTGGTACCAGCGGCGATGACGATGGGGGCCTCAACGAGGGTGAGGGCGCGCGCGGTCGCGGAGGCGGCGTTGGCCAGGCCGATGCCGGAGGTAACGACCAGGACGGTGCGTCCGTCGAGGATGCCGAGCACGAAGCGCTGGGTCTTGTGGCTGCCCGCGAGGATGGCCTGGGGCGTCTCGTCGTCCCCGATGGGCGCGAGTTCGTGCAGGAGGGGCGCGGCCTCCATGTCCATGGCGGCTTGGATGATGGCATCGACGCGGATGCGCTCGGGGAAGCTGAGGTTCATGGTCCCATCGTAGGGGACGAGGCCCGCCGCGGTCGCGCTCGCCTCGCCCGGTGGCGGCACAGCGGGCGCGCGCCACAGGGGACGTGAAGCGGGACCGGGCCCCGGCCTCGTGCCGATTAGGCGGAGCGGCGGCGCACCCAGGCGCACGCGCCGGCGAGGCCGAGGAGGGCGGCGCCGAGGCCGAGGTGCGGGGTAGATGCCCGCGGAGCCGGAGTTGGGCAGGACGCCGACCTGGGTGTCGACGACGCGGATGGCGGGCAGCGCGGCGGTGCCCGTGCCCTGTCGCGGCGGGGATGACGCGCACGGAGGTGAAGCCCTCGTCGGCGCCGAAGTCGGTGGCGATTACCGTGGAGGCCGAGGCGTCGGCGCCCACCTCGATGTGGAAGGGCACGGCGCGGGGCAGGAGGACGTGTCCGGCGGGGCGCGGGTTTCGACGAGCCAGTAGGTCTTGCCGGTCTCGAGGGGCGCGGTGACGAACTGCGATTCGCCGTCGGAGGTGGAGACGGGGGTGCCGGTCAGGGCCTCGTTGTCGTAGATCGCGAAGGCGGCGCCCTCGAGCGGGTAGGTGCCGTCCTCGTTGGCGGTGCCGACGGGCTGAGTGCCAGCCTTTTCGATGCGGATGGTGCGCGGGCGGGCGGGCGCGCAGGCCTCGTTGTTGGCGGCGCCGTCGTGGTCGTAGGGGCCGGCGACGGAGTTGTAGAGGCCGCGCTTGGGGGTGAGGCGCCCGTTCGAGGGCGCGCACTCGAGGGCGGCCTCGCTGTATCCGCGAGCCGCCTTGTCGCGGGCGACCTTCATGCGGATGAAACCAGGTCGCGGACTGCTCCCGGGTTCGACGGTGGTGCCCTGGGTGAGGACGTAGGTGGCGGCGCGGTTCTGTTCGCGGGCGCCGCGCAGTCCATCGAGAGAGGTGGCGATCGCCGCGGAGCGCAGGGTGAGGCCGGGCGCGAAGGCCGGGGTGTCGACGAGGCGGCCGGTCGTGCCCGCGATGGTGCCGTCGTTCGTGGCGGTCACGCGGTAGGTGACGGTGATCGTGTCGCCCGAGGCGCCCTCAACGCTTTCGACGGTCTTGTCGATGCGCAGCTTGGGGGCCTGCTGCTGAATCGTGAAGTTGCAGGTGATGGGCACGGCGGCCGCGGTCTTGGCCGGGGGCACGTCGGAGAAGTCGATGCCGCCGGTCATGGGGTCGCGGGTGACGTTGACGGCCTCGCCGATGCCGTTGACGCAGTTAATGTCGGTGAGCTCCCAGCGCGCGGAGTTCGGGTCGTCGGAGACCTTCCAGGGGCCGAAGTAGCCGGGTTCGCCGAAGCGCAGGGGGCGGCGCCCGGGGATGCGCGGGCCGGTCTCGGCGATGACGAAACTGGGAGTAGCCGGGGATGAAGGCCTGGTACCCGGACGTCACGGTGCCGTCCTTGCCGTAGCCCGTGGGGGTCAGGGGCTGTTCTCGAAGGAGGACCAGTCGACGAAGCCGCCAGCGTTCTCGGCGGTCTTGAGGGGCTCTCCCGTGGGCGAGACGAAGTCGCCGATACCCAGCGTCGTGAAGTTGAAGGAGGGGATCTTGCCGCCGATCGCCTCGGATTCCGGGGTGACGGTCTTGGCGATGCGGATGTAGCGCTCCTGGCTGAAGGTGGCGTACAGGCACCCGTAGGAGGTCTTGTTTTTCCTTCGAGCTGAAGGTGGAGACGGGGGTGACGCCCTCGGGCGGCGTGTCCGGGCAGGTGCCGTCGCCGCTGGGGGTGAAGCCGGCGATGACGAGGCGGTACGGGATTCCGTCGATCATGACGGTCTTGTTCGAGGTGGTCCGCGAGATCGTCAGCACGTCGTCCGAGTTGGGGCTCTGATCGGGCGTGCCCGCGGCGTCGGGGTAGGCGGCCGGGTTGTTCGTGTAGATGTCGCGGTTGCCTCGGCCCTTGCCGACGTGGCGGTAGCAGTACCAGACGCCCGATCCGGCGTCGCGGTTGAGGGCGGCGTAGGGCGCGTTCGCGGGGCAGGAGTTCGGCCCGTTCGCGCGCGAGGCGAGCATGTAGGCGCCCTCGTCGCTCAGGGCCGCGGTGGTGTCGGTGTCGTCCTCGGTCTCCTCCTGGTCGAAGGGAAGGAGTCCTCGATGCCGCCGATGTTGACGTCGATCGACGAGTGGACCCACTGGCTGGCCGAGATGCACCTGGAAGTTGTTGTGTCGCACGGTGCCCAGGAGGAAGGGCTTGCCGATGGGAACGTCGCCCGGGTTGTTGGGCTTGTAGCCCAGGGCATTGGTGTTCTGCGGCGAGATGACGCCGGTGGCGACGGGGTTGGCGGCGGGCAGGCCGCGCGCGATATAGGGTCCAGTAGTCGCCCGCGGCGACTCCGGCGTCCAGCATTGGCTGGGCGGTCCCGGCCTGGAGGGGTCGAGGACTGGGCGGGGTCGGCCGCATCAAAGGGGCCTGCGCCGCGCACGGTTCCAACGTAGGCGTTGTCGGGAACGTTGGTCGTGCGGTCCGTGGCTGAGCCGTTGATGGTGGTCGCGCCGAGGCGGCCGGCGGACGAGGTGACGGGGACGGTGCCGCCGCCGGGTGGCTCGAGCGTGGGGTCTGCGTCAGCGCGATCGGGGACGACGAGGCCAGGGAAGGCAGCAGCGCCCGCGACGAGGAGGGCAGCCAGGGTACGCGCGACGGTGCGACGAGGCCGGGACTCGGCCCTCGCGTGCGTGGCGCGGCGGGAGCGTGCGCCGCTGGGGTGATGCTCCACAAGCCCTCCAGATTGTTTGACAGTTACTCACTGACTTTAGCGTAAATACGCGGAAACGCGCGGGTGAGCTTGCTCGCTCGTCCGCGCGTTTCCGCGTGTCAGGCGGCCCGAGGAGGCCACGCGAAGGGGGTGCTTACTGCTTGCCGCGTTCCTCGAGCATCTTCCTCAGGGCGGCGGTGCGGCCGGCGTCGACCTCCTCGTCGGAGATCTGCTCGGCGTCCGTCAGCAGGTCCGGGGGTCGCGGGCGCCTCGGGGTCGCGGGTCGAAGCCTCGGCGGGGCGCCGCACTCAGCGGAAGACGAAAGCGGACTCGGCGGACTCAGCGGACCCGGCCTCGTCCCTCGGTCCCCGGCGGAGGCGAGCGCGGCAGCGTCGGCACCCTCGATCGCCTGCGGGCTCCTCGTCCTTGCGCTTGCGGGAGCGCAGCCAGAGGATGCCGGCGACGAGGAGGATGACGGCGACGGACGCGAGGACGGCGATCATCCACGGCTTCATGACGGAGCCCTTGACCTGCGCGGCTTCGGCGGCGACGGCCTCCTCGTCCATGGGGACGCGCTCGCCGGTCACGAGGAGGCGGTGCGTGTTGACGCCGTAGGGCGTACAGGTGATGAGGGTGGCCAGGTCCTTGCCCTCGACCTTGTTGAGGGACTCGGTCTCGTGGGGCAGGACGACGCGGATGTCGGTGACCTGGTACTTGAGGTGGCGTCCGGCGGTCTCGATGTAGAAGTAGTCGCCCATCTTGACGCTGGTCAGCTGGTCGAACATGGTCGCGTTGCCCAGGCCGGTGTGGCCGGTGAGGACCGTGTGCGTGGATTCGCCGCCGACGGGCAGGGCGGTGCCGAAGAGGTGGCCGACGCCCTTGTCGAGCGTCGCGGTGTCGGTGCCGTGGTAGATCGGCAGGTTGACGTCGATCGAGGGGATCTTGATGGTCGCCATGACGTCGTTGAGGTTGAGCTGGCTCAGGTAGTCCTGGTACTGCGCGGTGCCGGGGCGCTGGGCGTCCAGCCAGGGGTCGAGGATCGGCGACTCGGAGGCCTTGAGGTTGTATTCGTCGGCGCGGCGCAGGGACTCTGCGACGGCGTCGGGGCCGGCCTGCTCGGCGACGGCGCTGAATTCGGAGGCGATGCGTTCCTGGCGCTGGTTGTTGTACTGGGTCGCGAAGACGGGGTACAGGAGGACCAGGATGCCGGCCAGCAGCAGGATCGGGGGCGCGATCGTCAGGAGACGCCACTTGAGGGGTGTCTTCTTCTTGTCGGGCGCTTGGGTGCTCACGCTTTCTCCGTTCATTGCCGAGGCCGTGGAAGTTTGTCTGGTTACAGGGTAGTACCGCTGGGGGCGGTTGCGGGCAACGCGAGGGGGGTGTGGACCCGCGGGGCCACACCCCCCTGTGTGTCGCTAGCTAGCTAGGCTCAGGCGTCAGCCTGCTCCTTGCGGCGCTTGTTGGCCAGCGCGATCGCACCGGAGCCGCCCACGAGGAGGGCGCCAGCGCCGATCAGCACGCCAACACCGGCAGCACCGGTCAGCGGCAGGTCGAAGCCGCCGCGCTTCGGGACGTCCTTCACCGTGGTGTTGAGGGTGTACTCGTTGTCAGCGGTGGAGTTGGACTCGAGGACCTGGAAGGCGATCGGGCGGGTCTGGAGCTCGAAGCCCTCGGGGGCCTTGGTCTCGACGAGGCAGTAGTAGCCGGGGTTGGCGACCTTGGCGTTGTTGGCCCAGTCGTTGTTGCGCAGGCCGTCGATGGTGACCTCACCGTTGGCGTCGGTCACGTAGGTCGTGGTGCCGGCGGGCGACAGCTTCTTGTCGAGGGTCGCGTCAACGGACTCGAAGTTCGCGGTCGGGGGTCGTCTGAGGCGTGCACTGGTAGACCTCGAACTCGGCGCCCTTCAGCTTGGCGGTGGTGTCCACGGAGGAGACCTTCGTGATCTTCACCTTGCCGAACTTGGAGACAACCTCGAGTTCGGGTAATCCGGCGGGGAACCTCACCCGAGTTGGGCTTCCAGCCGTTGGAGGGGGCGTTGGGGAGCAGGATGGCCTTGTTCTTGAACAGGCCGTCAGCCTCAACCTTGTCCTTGACGGTGCCGGCCAGGTCCATCTGGACCTTGGTGTTGTCGTCCTTGCGGTTGGCGACGAGCTTGGCGCGGCCGTCAGCGGTGAACTCGGCGGTCCAGAACTTGGTCTTGCCGTCGGTGCCGTCGGCGGCGATCAGCTTGTAGTCGGTGTCCCTTGGCCAGGGCGACCTCACCGTTCTTGCCGTCGATGATCTTCAGGGCGATGTCGGCCTCGGGCAGCTCCACGCGCTTGTCGTACTGGTCGACGACGTCGTAGAAGTCGAGGGCCTCAGCGGCGGGGATGTCCGACTTGATGGTGTAGGAGATCGCGGAGCCGATGGCGGGGGTGTTCTCGTCGGCGACGGTCTTCTCGATGCCAGCCTTTGGAGTTCTTCGGGTAGGCGTGGACGTCGTAGACCCACTTGATTCAGCTCGGTCGGGTGCGTCATGGGCACCGTGATGATGAAGGGCTTCGCGCCGACGTAGCCGGCAGGGGGTCTCGGTCTCGGTCACGACGTAGGCGCCGAGCTTGAGGCCGGAGAAGGTGGCCAGGCCGCCACCGGCGGTGGTCTTCTCGACGGCAGCGTCAACGCCGTCAGCCTTCGCGGTATCAACGTTGCCGTTGAAGCCAGCGAGCTTCTCCCAGCCGGCCTGCGTGGTGAGGTCGACGTTGGTCAGGCGCTCGACGGTGAACTGGCACCGTCGAGGGGGGTGCCGTGATCGGAGGTGTCCTCAAGGCCGTTACCGGCCATGGTGCCGTTGTTGGCGTCCTTCACGTACTTGTGGATGGTGATGGAGCCGGTCTTGGAGGCGTCGAGGTCGACCAGCGAGGGGGCGCGCTCGGTCGTGGCAGCGAGGCCGAAGGCGGGGGCAGCCTGGGTCGCGGAGGTGGCGGCGGGCAGGGGCCAGCGCGCCGGCGGCGACGGCGAAGGCTGCGAGCAGGCTCAGGCTGCGGCGGGTCTTCGTGGTGCTCATAGGTTTTCTTTCTCCTGTGTGTGTGATTTCGGGAGTTTTTTCTGATGGTGGGTCTCGTGGTCACGGGACCTCATGGGTGGCTCAGGCGATTGCCTTGCGCCTCTTGGTGGTGACCACGGTCATCACCATCGCCCCGGTCATCAGCACAGCTGCGGCGCCGATGTAGGGGTAGATTCCGGTGCTGCCGGCCTTGGGCAGCTCGCCAACCTCGGTGTCCTTGACAACGATGGTGGCCTTGCGGGTTCCGGCGACCAGGAAGCCCTGGGGGCCGGGGAGGCTGGAGGCCTCGGAGGAGAACGCCTGGACGGCGCTCTTGGCCCACTTGGCGGAGTCCGTGAGGTCATCCGCAAGCTCCACGGTCGTTCCCGGAGCTGTTGCCGCGGGCGGCGGTCAGCGTGAACGCGATGGGCTTGGGCAGGAGCGAGTGTCCCGCGGGTGCCTTGGTCTCGACGAGCCAGTACATGGTGTCGAGGTTCAGGTCGTTGACGGACCAGTAGTAGCCGTCGGTCGCGGTCGCCTGGGTCAGGGTCTTGACCACGGTGGCGTTCGCGTCGGTGTTCGGGTTGGCGTTGTAGATCGCGAACTCGGCGCCCGACAGGGGGTACAGCGTGACTCCGCTGGGGCCCGTGTACTGGTTCGAGGCGTCCGCGAAGGTCTTGCCCGTGTTCTGCGTGCCGGCCTTGATCACCACGAAGTCGTGGGGAACGGTCGGGCCACAGGCCTTGTTGTTGCTCGTGCCGTCCGAGTCCTTGCCGTTCTCAGCCAGGACCTCGTTGAAGAGGCCCTTGCCGGGAGCCAGCTCGTTGTTCCCGTTGATGGAGCAGGCCAGGTCGGCCTCGTTGTAGCCGGCGGCTGCAGTGTTGCGGACGACCGCGAAGCGGATCCAGTATTCCTTCGTGGCCTTGGGGGCCAGCTCGACGCCGTCGGTCAGCGTGTAGACGCCGTTCGTGGCGGTGGCGTTGGACGCGGAGTCCAGGCCGGCCTGGGTCTCGGCGATCTTCGCGGACTGGATCTCCAGGCCCTTGGCGAAGTCGGGCTTGTCGGTGAGCTTGCCGGTGTTGGCGGCCAGCGAGCCGTCGTTGGTGGCGACGATCTTGTAGTCCACGTTGAAGCTCGTGGCGCCGTTGGCGCCGCCGTTCGCCTCGATGGACTTCTCGACGCGCAGCTTGGGAGCCTGGTATTCGTTGACGAACGTACAGGTGATGGGGGCTGCCTCGTTGGAGGCGGCGCCTCCGACGTTCTTGAAGTTGACGCCGCGCTCGGTCTTGGTCACGGCGACGTCTTCACCGATGCCGTTGACGCACTTGATGTCCTTGAGGTTCCACTTGTCCTCGCCGCCGGTCGAGATGTCCTTCTCCGTGATGGTGAAGTCGGAGTTGCCGACCTCGAAGGGGATGAACATCGAGTCGTACTTCGCCTGGTCCTCACCGAAGGCGGTGGGGGTCAGCGACGCGGCCGGGTCGGCTGCGGAGATGTACGAGGCCTTGGCCGGAGCGGACGAAGCCGTGGGCTTCGAGACGGTCACCGTCCCGGTGGTCGCCGGGGTACGGTCGGTGTTATCGTGCCAGGTGTCGCCGGTCTCCACCGCGAAGGTTGCGGCAGGGATCGTCGGGTTGGCACCCGCCGGGTCCTCGACGGCCTTCGCGATGCGCACGGAGCGCTCCTCGGTGATGACGCCGTAGAGGCAGCCGTAGTTGACCGAGAGCTCCTGAGTCACGAAGGTGTCGGTGCGCTTGGCGTCCGCCGGGGGCGTCGCCGGGCAGTTGGCCGTCGGGATGGAGTTGAAGTTATCCGGGGTCAGGAAGTTCGTTGCGTTCGTCGCAGGGGTGAAGCCCCACAGCTGCAGGCGGTAGGTGCGACCGTTCTTCGTGAAGGTCCGATCCGAGGTCGTCTTCGTCAGCTTCACGGTGTCCCACACGTAGGGGTTCTCGTTGACGTTACCCTTGGCGCCCGGCCACTCACGCGGCAGAACCTCGTATGATCGGTAGCGTGTGCTGGCGGGCTGCTCAGCACCCTTGTTGTAGTACTGGCTGTACAGGTCGTAGTCGCCGTTGCCCTCGCCCACGTACTTGACGCAGTAGCAGCGTCCGGACGGGACTCGGGCTTGTTGACGTAGCCCTGCGAGCGGTCGGCCGAGTTCACCAGATCCGGCTCGTAGGCCGTACCGATGAAAGACCCGCTGACCGGTCGCCGGGTCAGTCACCCACTTGGGCGTACCGTAATGATGCCCCTGGTCCATGACGGCAGTCGCGAGGTACCTAACGCCAGACTCGATCTGCTGGGTTCCGTCGCAGCTTACCGTTGATGCCCAAATGTCCGTGCGGCAGGTGCCGGTGCCAGGCAATCACCGGGCGTGCTTGACGTAGGCGCCGCCCTTGCGGTAGATGATCGTCGTCGACAGAGTGTTGAAGGTCTCGTGGTTGACGAAGGGGAAGATTCTCAGGGTCACTGCCGACTCAGGTCCGTGAGCTGAAGGTTCAGGCTCGAGTGCAGGAGCTGACTGAGCGTCTGTGCAGCCGCCACGGATCGGCAGGTTGTTGTGGCGGATCGCGCCGAGCAGGAAGGTCTCGCCCGGCTGGACGGTGCCCGGGTTGTTCGGGCTTGAAAGCCGATGGCGGACTGGCCGTTCACCCAGATCGTGCCGATCGCCACCGTTCTTCCACTGTTCATAGTGGGCCTGCATCCACGCCTTACTGTCGGTCGTCCCCAGCGACCGGATTGCTCATCCCACTTCCACGGGCCAGCCGCGGGCGATGTAGGTCCACGCATCGTTAGTCTTCGCGTACTCGACCGCCAGGCACGTCGTCGATCGGGGCGCTGACCCGTCCTGATCAGCAGGCTCTCGCTCATGCCCTTGACGATGCCGTAGCGAATGAAGTTGTCGTGAAGGCTGGTGCGTCGTGTCCGTCGCGGACGCGTTGCGTAAACCCGTACCCATGTGGCGCAGAGACGGGCCAACGTCAATGCCGGCGGCAGCGGGCTCCTGGGCGGCGTGCGCGACCTCAGGGGCGGCGACCTGGGAGACGACCAGCGTGCTGGCCGCAGTAGCCACGACGGCCAGGGCGGCCAGGGCGCGGGACGCAACTCCTGCTCGCTTGGTCCGCGCGTGGCCTGCGCGCGCTCGACTCGTTGCCATTAATCGATCTCCTTGAAGACTCTTGCTTCGCTGTGTCGTACTCGGGGGGATGTCCCGAGAGGTTTTTCCACAACCTTGATGACACTCAGCGTACGACGCGGTTACCGAAAAATGCAACCCATTTTCTGCAGCTTTGCTAGTGGTCTACCTTACAGAAAAAAACAGTCAAGTGATATTTCCGCAGGATATCAACGATTGACCTACTGGTTTCAATCTATGAAAACATGTCTTTTCGGCTATTTTCATCTTTTTTAACGGCTGGCAACAAATCAAAATGTGGAACTTTGCAGCGCTTGACAGATCCTCAACAATCAACCGCTCGAGCCTATTTCTCAGACCGGTGTCACCCCTAAAGCGTCAAAGCAATGCAAGGAAAAACCCAGCATCCTGTCATCCCCACCCTCAAACTTCTTCCCACCTGCGAAACACATGGGACTTCGGTCCACCCGTCGCCCCATACACGCCCCTCCCGCAGACACCCCATACGCCCCCCACCCCAAAAGTCGCATGCAATTCCCAAAGCAGGAGTGGCTCAGCGGCATGAACTGGCACAAAACAAAGCAAAGGTGCTCAAGGGGAATTGCATGCGAAACTGCTGAGCTGCACCAGGTTCCTGGGACGCCCCGCCCGGAGGCCGCCGCGTGGCCTGCGGGGCCTGGCTGGCTGCGAGCACGATGCGCCCAGGCCACGCCAACGACACAGCGCACGCCCGGCTGGAGGGCCGCCGGAGGGACCGGAGGGCACGGTCGGGCTTCGAGATCGACCACCCGAGCCTGTAGGCTCGCGTGCGCGATCTCGCGAGCGACCAGGGCCCTCCGAGCGCAGCTCAGCGGCGACAGCAAACTGCGGAAGGCCGCCGCCCACGAGCGCACAGAGCAGCTCACCGGGACACAGCCACAACAGGCAGCGCCCCGGCGGCTGCTGCACAATAGTCCCCATGGATCTTCGCCCCGTCGCCCTCGGCGCATCTGTCACGACGTACGACCCGTCGCGTCCCCACGCCCGCAGCTATCGTCTCGGGCGAGGTGGCCGCGCACGATGCGCCGCACCCGCTGTCGGTCTTCGACATGTTCCGCATTGGCATCGGGCCGTCCTCGTCGCACACGGTGGGTCCGATGCGAGCGGGTCTGGCGTTTACGACGGAGCTGACGACGCTGAAGCCGCCGTCGCACATCACGATTGACCTGTTCGGGTCGCTGGGTGCGACGGGCCGCGGTCACTCGACGGACCGCGCGGTCCTCCTCGGCCTGGCGGGTTACGACCCGGAGACGGTGGACATCGAGACGGTGGAGTCCATCCTGCCGGCCCTGGCCTCGTCGAACATGCTGACGCTGCCGAGCGGCACGCAGGTCCCCCTCGACATCGCCGAGGACGTGCGGTTTCGTGCCGCGCACGGTCCTGCCCTATCACGTGAACGCGCTGACGATCACGGCTTCCGACGAGGACGGCGCCGCGATCCCTGGAGCGCACCCTATTATTCGGTGGGCGGCGGCTTCGTCATGATTCAGACGAATGACGACCCGCAGAACCCGGAGGTGTCTTCGCTCGCGACGAGCCAGGCGGGCGTCGGCATCGACGTTCCCGCACCGCACCCGTTCGCGTCGGGAGCGCAGCTGCTCGCCGCGTGCGACGCGTCCGGCCTGAGCATCGCGGAGCTCGTGCGCAGGAACGAGGAGGCGGTGCGCCCCCGCGAGACCGTCAACGCCTACCTGGATCGCATCGCCGACACGATGTTCGACTGCGTGGACGCGGGCACTTCGGCGGCGGGCATCCTGCCGGGCGGCCTGGACGTGCCGCGCCGCGCCCGCGCGCTCGCCGGCAAGCTCGCGGAGCGCCTGACGGGCATCCCTCAGGCTTCGACGGACGAGGCCGGGGCCTCCTCGGGCGCATCTCCCGCGGAGGGCGTGCGCTCCCCGGTGCGCGTGCCTGGGTGTCGACTGTGGCCGACCCGATGCGGGCGATGGACTGGGTGAACCTCTTTGCCCTGGCCGTCAACGAAGAGAACGCGGCGGGCCACCGCGTCGTGACCGCGCCGACGAACGGCGCGGCCGGCGTGATCCCCGCGGTCCTGGGCTACCTGGTGACGCACTGCCCGGAGACGGGGTCGACGCCCGGCGTGGCGGCGGGCCCCGCGACGGAGGACGGCGCGGTCACCCCGCTGGCGCACATTCGCATGACGACGGACGACTCCTCGGAGACCTCTTCGGATGATCCCGCGTCGCCCGAGGCCTGCGCGGCCCGCCGCCGCGCCCTCGTGCACGACTTCCTGCTGGCGGCGACGGCGATCGGCGCCCTCATTAAGACGAACGCGTCCATCGCGGGCGCGGAGGTCGGCTGCCAGGGCGAGGTCGGGTCGGCCTCGGCGATGGCGGCCGCGGGCCTGGCGCAGGCCCTCGGCGGCACCCCGCAGCAGGTGGAGAACGCGGCGGAGATCGCGATGGAGCACTCGCTGGGCCTCACGTGCGACCCGGTGGCGGGCCTCGTGCAGGTGCCGTGCATCGAGCGCAACGCGATCGCGGCCGTCAAGGCAATCAACGCGGCGCGCATGGCCCTGTGGGGCGACGGCCGCCACACGGTGAGCCTGGACGTGGTCATTGAGACGATGCGCCAGACCGGCAACGACATGCTCTCGAAGTACAAGGAGACCTCGGAGGGCGGCCTGGCCGTCAACGTCGTGGAGTGCTGAGGCCTGCGGGGCTTCGCTGCGGGGCTTCACCGCAGCGCCTAGCCGCGGCGTCCGTGGGTGGCGGCGTGGCCGTACCGCAGCGCCTAGCCGCGGCGTCTGCGCACTCAGGTACCTGCGCACGTTAACCCGATAGGTGGCGGCCTGAACCCAGCAGGTGCCATCTGGGCCCACTAACGCGCACGTTAACCCACCTGGTGGAGCGTGGGCGGCTGCGCCCAGCCGCCACTAGGTGGGTTTAGTTGCGCATTGAAGGGTTAACGCTGCCAGTAGTGGGGCCCAGCTGCCAGATCCGACTCGCATCCGCCTCGCCTGAAGCGCCGAATAGCGCAATCGATACGTCCACACCCACCACATCCGCCAAAGTGCAGACCCATTCACCTCAAACAGCCTGGTTTTCAGCGTTTTTCGCCCAATGGGTCTGCACTTTGGCGGCCACACCACTGCAAACCGTGACCTCACCGCCATCAAACGGGGGGAATTGCGTCATAAGAGCTGCGACACGCCGGTGACACGCCGTCAGAGCGCCCCTAATGCTGCAAAACCCCCATTACCGCCCCAATCGGAGGCCTCCCCATGGCTTGCTGGGCTAGGACTCACCGCGCACAGCAGCCATGCGTTATAAACGTCGTCAATCTGGAGCATTTTGAAACGCCCTTCACGGGCCTCTGTTACAAACGTCGTCAATCTGAGCCGAAAAACCAGTATTTTTCAACAAAAAGGCGTCGGATTGACGACGTTTGTAACAACCACACCAGAATCCACACAAAAATTCCTCGGATTGACGACGTTTGTAACAAAACACAAGCAGGCCCGCCCAATCGGCGGCCACCGCGAGGCCTACGGGGCCAGGCCGCGGTGCCCGTGGGCGGTGGCAGGGCCTGGCCGGGCTTCGAGACGACGCGCCGAGCCGAGGCTCGCGGCGCGGACGACTCGCGGGCGAGCCGCCGCCCACGGCGCAGCCCGGCCCACACAGCAACACCACGCAGACCCGCATGCCAACGGGTGGGGCGCCTTCCGGCACCCCACCCGTCATCAACACCAGTCAACCAGCACTCACTCCGTCGCCAGCGCCTCCGAGGGCTGACCTTGGCGGCCCGGCGGCCCGGCAGCCACGAGGCGATCAGCGCGGACACGATGGCCACGACGCACACGCCGACCAGCTGCAGCCATGGCACGCTCAGCACGGGGGTGGCCCCCTCAATGGGCAGGCTCATGACGCCGACCCACCCGAAGGCGACGCCCATGCCGACACCGATCAGCGCGCCGGTCAGCGACAGGGAACAGCGCCTCGAGGGCGAGGAGGCTCTTCATCTGGCGTCGCGTCAGGCCGAGCGCCCGCAGCAGCCCGTTCTCGCGGATGCGTTCGGCGACCGACAGGGACAGCGTGTTGGCCACGCCCACCAGGGACACGAGGACGGACACGCCGAGCAGTCCGACGAGGACAAGCATCAGCTTGTCGATGATCTTCGTGTACATCTGGCGCTCCAGGGCGGAGCCGTTGACGCTCAGGTGCGAGTCCTTGAGCAGTGCGGCCTGGACGGTCTCGGCGTCAGCCCCGTCGGCCATCTTGATGATGATCGCCTGACGCTCGAGCGAGCTCGCGATGGATCGCAGGGTCCTCTCGGAGACCTGAGCCTCGCCAACGCTGCCGTTCTTGTCGTAGGTGGCGCTCAGGTCCACGCACGTGTCGGCGCACAGGCGCAGCGTCTGCCCGGCCAGGGCCTCGTCGCCGACGCGCACCTGGTTATCACCCAGCTGGGTGACGGTCGAGTGGGTGACACCCGTGTAGTCGGGCTCTCCGGTGATCATGACCGACGAGGCCTGGGCCTCGTCCTCCGCATCGGTTCCCTCACCGGAAGCGTAGGCGGGCGCGCCCGAGGTGGTCGTCAGGGTGCCGGGGGCGGCGTACTGGGCGACGGTCGCGGCGACGCCGTCGGTGGCCGCGATGGCGGCCTGCTGGTCGTCGGTGAGCGCCCCGCTCGTGGAGATGGCCATGAGGTCGAATGGGCGCGCGTCGTTCACGGCGTTGGTCAGCGTGGTGCGCACGGAGGCGGCTCCGACGATGATGGTGACGACGAGGGTCACGCCGATGATGATCGCGGTGCCGGTCGCGGAGGTGCGGCCGGGGTTGCGCATCGTGTTCTCGCGGGCCATGGCGGACAGCGTGCCCGGGAAGACCGAGCCGAACGCGCGGGTGAGGGCCGGCAGCAGCACGGAGGCGACGAGCAACGCGCCGAGGAGCGCCAGGAGCGACCCGCCGAAAGCCCCGAGGAATTTCGTGCCGCCGCTATCCGAGCGCCACGCGAGGGCCACGGAGGCGCATCCGGCCACCGCGATGAGCGCGCCGATGATGAAGCGGACGGTGTGCTTCTGCGGGCGGCGGCCCCGGCCTCGTTCACGGGGGCGAGGGCGGCGACGGGCGCGACGCGGGAGGCGGCGCGGGCCGGGAAGACGCCGACCAGGGTCGTGAACAGGGTGGCGCCCAGCCACGTGAAGACCAACTGCCAAACGGAGGCCCCCGCCAGCGCTGCGACGACGCTAGAGGCCAGGCCGGTGCCCGCCTCCGCGAGCGCGCCAATCAGCCAGCCGAGTGCGACGCCAATCGCGGACGAGATCGCTCCGATCGCGAGGGCCTCGCGGGTCACGAGCGAGCGGACCTGTCGCCTGGTTGCTCCCAGCGTGCGCAGCAGCGCCAGTTCGCGGGTGCGCTGCGTGAGCACCACTCGGAAGGTCGAGGAGACGACGATAGAGGCCACGAGCGCCGCGATCGCCGGGAAGATCAGCATGATGCCCATCGTCACGGATGCTCCCAGGCGCGCCTGGTTGAGGTCGTCCTGAATTGCCTTGTGCACGCTGGTCACGGTCACGCCCGAGATGCCGCTGAGCGCGGAGTTTGCTCTCGCCACCCATTCGTCCTGGGTGGCGACGGGAGGGTTTGCGTTGCTGTCCGCATCCGCTCCGGAAGTCGCGACGATGAACTGCCCGGAGGCGGTCGTTCCGAAGATCGCGGAGAATCCGCCGTCGGTCACGTAGCTGGCGGGCACGCCCATGCTGATGGTGTTCGAGCGCGTGGTGCCGACGATGGTGAGGGTGCGGTAGTCGCCCTCGGTGAATCCGGCGCGCACGCGGACGGTGTCGCCTACCTTCAGCGAGAGGGTCAAGGCCGTGTGCTCGGGGATGGTGATCTGGTCGTCGGTGGTCGGGGTGGTTCCAGCGCTCAGGTCGAGGTCCGCGAAAGGCTTGGGGGCCAGCGGCGAGACGTAGAGGCCGGCGCGCGTCGCGTCGGTTTGGGCGTCGGCGGGCCACTGTGCCATGTGCTTGATCGCGGTGACGCCGCTGGTTGCGCTCAGGGCTTTTTCGGCGCTCTCAATGGCGCCCTCGGGCGCGTCCTTGTCTTGGGAGACGACGATCGTGCCGCCGCGGTACTGCTGGTAGACGCCGGAGGTCAGGCCCGAGGTCATCGCCGTCATGACGATGAGGGTGATGACGATGAAGGCCGTGGAGATGGCGACGGCCAGGCCGGTGGAGATGTAGCGGCGGCCGTGGGAGCGCAGGTTAGCGCGCAGGAGGGAGTTTGTTGCAGACATGAGGTGAGCCTTGGGGAGTGGGCGCGCGCGTTCAGCGCAGCGCCGCGGTGAGGGAGTCGGCGGTGACGTCGCGCAGGTCGGAGACGATGCGTCCGTCGCGGCACACGAGGACACGGTCCGCGTAGGCGGCGGTGGCGGTGTCGTGGGTGACCATGATGACACTCTGGCCGAGTTCGTCGACGGCGCGGCGCAGCAGGTCCATGACCTCGGCGGTCGAGTGTGAGTCGAGGTTGCCGGTGGGTTCGTCCGCGACGATGACGGCGGGGCGGCTCATGAGGGCGCGGGCGACGGCGACGCGCTGCTGCTGGCCGCCGGACATCTCGGAGGGGCGGTGACTCAGTCGGTCCGCGATGCCCAGGGAGGTGACGATGAGGTCGAACCATCCCTTCTCGGGGGTGGCCCCGGCCAGGCGCATCGGCAGGAGGATGTTGGCGCGGGCGTCCAGGGTGGGCACCAGGTTGAAGGACTGGAAACACGAAGCCGATGCGGTCTCGGCGCAGCTTCGTCAGCGCGGTGTCTTTCAGGGTGGTGATGTCGGTGTCTTCGACGAAGACGTGCCCGGAGGTGGGGGCGTCGAGGCCGGCGAGGATATGCATCATCGTGGATTTGCCGGAGCCGGAGGGGCCCATGATGGCGGTGAATTCGCCGGCACCGAAGCCGACGCTCACGTCGTCGAGGGCGCGCACCTGCGCGTCGCCGCTTCCGTAGATCTTGGAGACGCCCTGGAGTCGGACGATGGACGAGGCCGGGGCCCGGTCGGCCACGGGGGCCGCGATTGTCGTGTTCGTGTTCATGCATCCATCGTGCGCCTGCGGTGCGCGTCACCGCTACGGAGGTTTCCCCTGATTCATCCCCGAGATCACCCGGGGTAACTTCGGGGTCGCTCGGCCACCCGACCCCGGGGCTGCGACCGTTGATATTCCCATGTTATGTGCTTGCGGGACCAGGGCGTGTTCATGCCAGACTGAGGCGCCCGCGGCACTACCCCACCGTCGCCCGGCCTCACCCTCACCACACCATCCGGTCTGCCCGAATCCGCCAAACTGCAGACCCATTGCCTCCAAATAACAGATTTTCAGCGATTTTTACCAAATGGGTCTGCACTTTGGCGGCGCCTCCTAAAATTGACAGCAGGTCGAAGGAGACACGATGGATATGCATACGATCCACACCATTGCTGCGCATGCTCACACCACCACGGGGGCCGACAGTACGAGGCGACACGCCCTCGCTCAACGCGCAAAAACGGGAGACCTTGTGAGGATCGCTCCCGGTTACTACCTCGACACCGAGGCAATCACCACGCATCCCGACCCCTCCTTCGCCGTCACACTCGCACGGATGCTCGCTCTGAGAGACAAGCACCCACACCTCATCGCTTCCGGACCGACCGCAGCTTACCTCCAGGGTCTGCCACTTCTGTGCGAGCACCCGCTTCACGTCACCACGATCTCGGACCAGCACCCGCGTCCGATCACGCTTCCCACGATTCATACGAGTTCACTCGTTTTCCCAGCGGTCACGGTGCGCCCGCATCGACAGCGACAAAGGCACTCACCAACGATGATCCATTACAGCGACGACATCGTGGGCACAGCACTCGAAGACACCATCATCGAGTGTGCGCTCACCCTCGACCAGGAGGAAGCCTTTGTCGTCGCGTGCGCAGGCTTGCATGAACTGGCTCGATACCGCCGTTTCTACCGCGACAATTCACGTCAACGCGAGGAGAACAACCGATCTCGATTGCTTCGCCTGATCGGTTCCGTCGGACCGCATACACCGGGGCGGACCTCTGCACGCTGGGTGATCACACACGCGGATGCAGGATGCGAAAGTGCGGGGGGAATCGCGACTGCTCTACCTGCTGACAAAAGGTGGCCTGCAGGGATTGGAAACTCAGTACCCGGTCTCAGCAGCGAATAAGCGCTACTTCATCGATATCGCCATTCCCGAGCACCGGATCGGAATCGAGTTTGATGGCCGCGGCAAGTACGGCTCGGATATTGACTCCGTCCACCGCTCCATCGAGGCCGAGGAGCGCCGCCAGCGCTTACTCGAGGCTCAGGGTTGGCGGATCCGCCGCTTCCGGTGGGACGCACTCGCCCACCCTGCGGAAGTCATCGCACAGATCCGGGCGTTGTATGACCGCAGCTAGTTCGGTCACGCAAGGTTGAGCCTCAAACAGGTTCTGGGCACTGGGCAAGGTTTCAGCACGTGACCAGGGACGCCGGCCTACGCCTGCGCATCACATGCGCCCACACCACTTGGATGTACCCGCAGAGTTTCATCCTTGCACCATTTGTCGCACTTACAACGACGATCCGCCAAACTGCAGACCCATTGCCTCAAAATGACCGATTTTCAGCGTTATTTGCCGAATGGGTCTGCACTTTGGCGAAATACCCCTCGAGGTACTAGTGGTGGCGGTGCCAGGCTGCGGCGCCCGTGGGCGGCGGCGGGGCCTGGCCGGGCTTCGAGATCGACCGCTCCGAGCCGCAGGCGCGCGTGTGGCGATCTCGCGGGCGGGCCGCCGCCCACGGGCACACCAAGCAGCCCGGCCTAACAAAGCGCACGCAGCGCCCGGAACACCAGCGGGCACCCAGCAACGACTACGACTCGCCGCGCGGCTCGCGCAGGGATAGTCCGCGGTAGCGGTTGATGGCGGCACCCACGTCGATGAGGCGCGGGCGCGCCAGGAACGCCGGGTAGGAGCGGGCGCCGAACTTGCAGACGGCGTCCAGGCCCTCGGAGGCGAGGCGCCGTCCGAGCTTGGCCATGAGCTCAGGCATGGACTGCTTGCCGGCCATCTCCTCGAGGACGCCGCGCACGCACCAGGCGATGGCCTCGGCCTGCCCGGGGTCGACGACTGCGGCGACGTCGGAAATGTCGACGGTCGACCGGTCGATTGTCAGCACGGAAGTGCCCGAGGCCTTGGTGCGCGGGCGGTCCACGCGGGCCTTTGCGGCGGGCACGCGGGGTGCCGCCTCCCAGCTGGTGGGGGCGTCGGTGCGGGGGCGCGGCAGGTCGGCCACGACCTCGCGTGCGCGGGAGGTGACGTCGAGGCAGCGGTAGTTGTCCATCATGAGGACCCGGTCGGCGGCGTCGAGGAACGCGCCGGAGCCGCCGACGACCATGATGAGGGAGACGCCGGCCTCGGTGAGGGAGGTGACGCGGTCGACGAGGGGCGTGATGGGTTCCTTTTCGGCGGCGACGAGGTCGCGCATGCGCGTGTCGCGGATGAGGAGGTTGGTGGCGGAGGTGTCCTCGTCGATGAGGAGGGTGCGCGCGCCCAGCTCGAGGGATTCGATGATGGAGGCGGCCTGCGAGGTGGAGCCGGACGCGTTTTCGGTGGAGAAGGACGTGGTGTCGGCGCCGCCGGGCAGGTGGGTGATGAACGGCGAGATGTCGACGCCGGTGACGGCTCGCCCTGTCGGCGGCGCGCACCTTCGTGGCGGTGGGGTCGGTGGCGACGAGCTCGCGGCCGTCGCCGAGGGATGTGCGTACACGCCTTGGGCGATGGCTTCGAGGAGCGTGGACTTGCCGTGGTAGCCGCCGCCCACGATGAGGGTCAGGCCCGTGGGGATTGCCATGCCGGACACCTCGCCGGCGTGCGGCAGGGTGACGGTGGCGCGCAGGGTCTCGGGGGCATTGAAAGCGACGACGCCGTCACCCGTCAGGGGCGTTTCGGACACGCCGGATCGGCGCGCCAACAGGGCGTCGTCGGCGACGAAGGACACCCAGCCGCGTTCCTCGAGGATCCCCTGGAGGGCGCGGTAGTCCTCGTAGGCGGCGACGTGGCCGAGGAGGCGCGAGCGCTTGCGGGTCGTGGCCGGGTCCTCGGAGACGAAGTCGAAGCAGTCCATGACGATGTTGGGCACGTCCACGTCGAAGAGGCGGGCGGCGCTCTTGCCCAGGATCGTGCGGCCTCGCGCGGGGAGCTTGACCTGGAAGCGGACCTCGACGCGGTCGGGCAGGACGGTCGCGTAGGAGCGCTGGAGGATGAGGGTGCCGGCGCGGGCGATCGACACGTCGCGCGTGCCGCGAGCGCGGATGGCCTCGTCGAAAGAGCGGGCAATAAAGTCCGCGGCGGCCAGACGCGCGTCGGACGAGGCCAGGGCGGCCTCGGGCAGTCCCATGGCCTCGGGCGTCGACCAGGCGCGCAGGGACGAGGGCGGGGCGTAGGATCGGCCTGCACGTGATCGATCGCGAGGGTGAAGTCCCCGTAATCCCAGGCACCCAGGGCGTTCTTGTAGAAGCCGTAGGGGCGTCCGTCCGCGTATCGCAGCTGGTCGAGGAGGTCAGCGTCGGTTCCGGACGTCGAGCGCGAGGGTGCTTCGTATCGGGGGGTCATGCCCTCAAGAATACAGGTGGAGCCTGCGGGAACGGCATCACCGTTCCTACAGGCTCCCGTGTGTGAGGAGTCAGCACTGTCGAGCGACTCTCACGGGTGACGAGGTGGCATCAGCACACGACTTATCGATCACTGAGGAAAAAGGCGAGGAGGAGGGCAATAGGCACGAGCAGCTGGAGTGATGCGCATATGGACGTGACGACCACCGCGGTATTCGTCAGCGACATGATGTCCTGCGGGGCATCCAGGCGCTTCGCCTTCCTGCGCTGCATGAACGACAACACCATCGCGGGGATCGAGAGGAACAGATAGGCAAACAGGAAGCTAACGCCAGCCAAGATCATGGCGAGATGCGCCTGGGAACGCAGGTCCGCGTAGGCAACGAGGTTTGAAGTCGCGTAGTACGGCTGTGCATAGGCCTGCGTGGGCTGACTGTACGCCGTCCCATTGGGCATGCCGTAGGCAGGCTGCTGGCCGTACGATGCCTCGGGTTGGCCGTACGGCGCGGATGCAGCCGGGCCGTACGGCGTCTGCTGCGCGTAGGGATCCTGCGCACTCGCAGGATTGGCCCCGTAGGGGTAAGCCGGATCGCTCATGGTGCACTCCAGATAGTTCCTTGCGGATGACGATGGGCGCTATCGTAGCAGCGGCCGTCAACCACTATGCGTTAGGGGCCCGAGGAAACTCGCCGTTTCCTCGGGCCCCACACGTCACGATGCGTCAGCTGTTGGCGGCCGCAGTCGCGCCGATGATCACCATCAAGATGCCGAACAAGAAAGCCGCAGCGATGACGGCGATGTGGATGATCGAGCAGATCTTCGCAGCCGAGCGTGCGCTCTGCACATCCGCCGTGATGTCCATCGGGGCGCCCAGGATCCTAGCTTCCTCGGCCATCTTGTTGGTCCAGAACCACATGCCGCCTGCGAGCAGGAGGCCGCCGATCAGGAAGCTCACGAAGGAGAGCATGCGGGCCGTCGAAGCGTTCGAACGGAGCTTCTCAATCTCGGGGTTGAGGGCGTAGGTGGGCTGGCCGTAGGCCTGCTGGGGCTGTCCCTGGCCGGCGGCGGGGTAGGCGTTCATGGGATCGCTCATGAGTTACTCCAAATGGGTTGTGTCGATCGGATACGGCTGTCATCGTAGCCGACACGAGAGTGGAAAAATATACAATACGACCTTTAGTTACCACGAACACACTCGCCGCCACTGGATCGCTATCGCATGTTCTCCGAGACAATCAGCAAGATGATCAGGCTCACCTGCAGGAGGAGCATGCCGAACGCAATGCCGCGCGCAATGTTCACCTTCCGCGTCACGTCGGAAGGAGCGTCGATCTCCTGGGCGTGGGTACACAGGCGCTGCGCCCGGACCGCGTTGGCGAGCAGCAGGATCACCGGCGTCGTGAAGAACCACACGAAGGACATCACGATGGCGACGGTGGCGTTGGACTTGAGGCGGGAGAAGGCCAGCTGCCGGAGCTGATCCTGGGCCGGTTCCGCGGGCTGGCTCGCGTACGCGGCCTGCGGATTCACGCCGTACTGCGGGGCGGCGGCCTGCTGCATCGGCTGAGCGACGGGTGCGGGCTGCGCCTGGTAGGCGCTCGGCTGTCCGTAGGACGGCATCGGCTGGGCGGGGGCGCCCTGCTGGGGATACGCAGCAGGGGTGCTGTACGCCGGTGCCGCACTGGCGGCCGTGACCCCGCTGTGTCCGGGAGCGTAGGGCGACTGCTGCGCAGCGGGCGCGGCAGGCGCGACGGGCGCGACGTTGACGGGTGCGACTCGCCGGGGCGCAAACCGCGCAGGGCGGGGGCCTGCGGCGCGGCGGGAGCGTTCGACCACGACGAGGCGGGAGCTCCCGCCTGGGGCGCGACCGGTCCGTCGCTTTGCTGAGGCCAGTCCCAGCCGGCCGGAATTGCCCGCGAGGGCATCTGTTCGTCACTCATTTCAACAACCAATCACTTCGTAGATTCCACGAGCCAGACAAAGAGGAAGGGCGCGGCGATCAGAAGACCGAACAGCACAATCCCGACGATTCCGCAGATGAGAGCCGTCGTTCGCGCACTGCGCACGTCCCTCAGCACGTCCTCGGGGGCACCCAGGCGCTCGGCCTCGCTGAGGAGGCTCATGCCCCAGAACCACGCACCGAACGACAGGAGCGGCCCCACCGTCACAAAGCTAACGAAAGACATGATACGCACCATGGACGCGTTTGAACGCACGCGCTCGACGGCGGGGTTCAGGGCGTACACGACCTGGCCGTACATCGGCTGCCCGTAGGAAGCACCCGCGCCGTACGAGGCCTGGGCACCGTATGCGGGTTGGGTACCGTATGCGGGCTGCTGCACTACGGGGGCCTGTCCGTAGGCGGGCTGGGCACCGTACGAGGCCTGGGCGCCGTACGCTGGCTGGCTGCCGTAGGGGGTCGCGCCGCCCGAGCCGTAGGGATTGGAGGGGTCGCTCATCAATAGCTCCGGTCAGAATGTGGGATCTTATCCTCCCACATCATACGAGCAACCTCTGCAACACGGAAGTTCCACCTCATTGTCCCTTCTCACCACTCACCACAACCCAACGCAGCCCGCCCCAAACTCACGCCGGTGCTCCCGGCCCTCCCCGGCCTCGTCCCATAAAACGGCGCGGGGGCCGGTTTCGACCCCCGCACCACCCGACAAACGGGCGCCACGTCACAGCATGCAGGACACGCAGCCCTCAACCGCCGTGCCCTCCAGGGCCATCTGGCGCAGGCGCATGTAGTACAGGGTCTTAATGCCCTTCCTCCACGCGTAGATGTAGGACTTGTTCAGGTCACGAGTCGTCACCGTATCCGGGTAGAACAGCGTCAGCGACAGGCCCTGGTCCACGTGCTGGGTGGCCACCGCGTAGGTGTCGATGATCTTCTCCGGGCCGATCTCGTACGCGTCCTGGTAGTACTCCAGGTTCTCGTTCGACATGTAGGGCGCCGGGTAGACGCGGCCGATCTTGCCTTCCTTGCGGATCTCCACGCGGGACACGATCGGGTGAATCGACGACGTCGAGTTGTTGATGTACGAGATGGAACCCGTCGGAGGCACGGCCTGCAGGTTCTGGTTGTACATGCCGTACGTGGCGACGTCGGCCGCCAGGGCCTCCCAGTCCGCCTGGGTCGGGACCTTGATCGACGAGGCGGCGAGCAGCTCACGGCACTTGTCCGTGGTGGGAGCCCACTCCTCGTCAATGTACTTACGGAAGAACTCGCCCGACGCGTACTTCGACTCCTCGAAGCCCTCGAAGGACTCACCGCGCTCACGCGCGATCTTGCACGAGGCCTTAATGGCCTCGAACAGGACCGTCATGAAGTACATGTTCGTGAAGTCCAGGGCCTCCTCGGACCCGTAGTGCACGTGCTCGCGCGCCAGGTAACCGTGCAGGTTCATCTGACCCAGGCCGATCGCGTGGCTCATCGCATTGCCGCGGGCGATCGACGGGACCGAGCCGATGTCCGACAGGTCCGAGACGGCCGTCAGGCCGCGGATCGCCATCTCGATCGTCTTCGAGAAGTCCGGGGAATCCATGGTCTTCGCGATGTTGAGCGAGCCCAGGTTGCAGGAGATGTCCTTGCCGACGTGGGCGTAGGACAGGTCGTCGTTGTAGGTCGAGGCCTCGGACACCTGCAGGATCTCCGAGCACAGGTTCGACATGGTGATGCGGCCCTTGATCGGGTTCGCCTTTGTTCACCGTGTCCTCGAAGACGATGTAGGGGTAGCCGGACTCGAACTGGATCTCCGCGATCGTCTGGAAGAAACGACGAGCGTTGATCTTGCGCTTGTGGATACGGCCGTCGTCCACCATCTCGTGGTACTTCTCCGTCACCGAGATCTCGGAGAAGGGCACGCCGTACACGCGCTCCACGTCGTAGGGGCTGAACAGGTACATGTCCTCGTTCTTGCGGGCCAGCTCGAACGTGATGTCCGGGATGACGACGCCCAGGGACAGCGTCTTGATGCGGATCTTCTCGTCCGCGTTCTCACGCTTGGTGTCCAGGAACTGCATGATGTCCGGGTGGTGCGCGTGCAGGTACACCGCGCCCTGCTTTCCCCTGACGCGCGCCCAGCTGGTTCGCGTAGGAGAAGGAATCCTCAAGCAGCTTCATGACGGGCACGACGCCGCTGGACTGGTTCTGAATCTTCTTATCGGGGGCGCCCGACTCACGCAGGTTCGTCAGCTGCAGGGCGACGCCGCCGCCGCGCTTGGACAGCTGCAGGGCCGAGTTGATGCCGCGCGCAATCGACTCCATGTTGTCCCTCGATGCGCAGCAGGAAGCAGGAGACCAGCTCGCCGCGCGCCGCCTTACCGGCGTTGAGGAAGGTCGGGGTGGCCGGCTGGAAGCGGCCCGTCATGATCTCGTCCACGAAGCTACGAGCCAGCTCGATGTCGCCGCGCGCCAGGTACAGCGACACCATGGCGACACGATCCTCGAAGCGCTCCAGGTAGCGCTTACCGTCGAAAGTCTTGAGCGTGTACGACGTGTAGTACTTGAACGCGCCCAGGAACGTCGGGAAGCGGAACTTGTGGGCGTAAGCCTGCTTGTACAGCTCCTTGATGTCCGCGAAATCGTACTGGTCCAGGACGTGCTTCTCGTAGTAGCCCTCGTCCACCAGGTACTTCAGCTTCTCTTCCAGGTCGTGGAAGAACACCGTGTTCTGGTTGACGTGCTGCAGGAAGTACTGGCGAGCCGCCGCACGATCCGCGTCGAACTGGATGTGTCCGTTCGCGTCGTACAGGTTAAGCTGCGCGTTCAGCGCGTGGTAGTCCAGCTCCGGGGAGGGAGCTTCCTCTACGCCTGTGTCGGTGTAGTTTTCTGCCAAAACTGTTCCAGTCCTTCGCGAACTCTGGAGACGTCCTCGGGCGTACCGAGGAGCTCGAACTTATACATGTGGGGGACCCCCAGCTTGGCCGCGATAATGTCGCCCGCGATGCAGTAGGCCTTGCCGAAGTTAGTGTTTCCCGACGAGATGACGCCCCTACACAGGGCACGATTGTCGGGGTCATTGAGGAACTTGATGACCTGTTTCGGCACCGCTCCCTTGAGATTTCCGCCGCCGTAGGTGGGCACGACGAGCACGTACTCCTCGGTCACGCGCAGGGGTTCATCCTTGGGAAGCAACGGGATTCGCGCCGCCGGGAGGCCGAGCTTTTCGACAAAACGGCGGGTGTTGCCCGTCGCCGACGAGAAGTAGACGACGATGCCCATGGTGATCCTTCCTACTTGGCGGGATGCTGAACCTCTAGTGTCTCACCCCCGAGGCCCGGGCGGGGTTGCCGCGCACGCGTGTCCCATGTGGGATGATCGACGCGGCCGGCTTGGCGGGTGCACGCAATCGCTGGCGGCGTACGTATGGGGCCGTGGGCGGCAGACCTTCACGGCCAGTTAGCCGCTCATTTCCCCATGTCCACCGAGGGTGCGCCCCGGCCTCGTTCCCACCCAGATACGCGAGTCCCCGGCCTCGCGGCCGGGACTTGTCGGCGCGACTCAGGCCTGCAGCGCCAGGGGGGCAGCTGCGGCAGCGACGGCCTTGATGCGGTCGGGGCGGAAGCCGGACCAGTGGTCCTCGCCGGCCACGACGACGGGGGCCTGCTGGTAGCCGAGGCCCTTAATGAAGGCGAGGGATTCCGCGTCCTGGGTGACGTCGATCTTCTCGTAGGAGACGCCCTGCTTGTCGAGGGCGCGGTAGGTCGCGTCGCACTGGGGGCAGCGGGGCTTGGAGTAGACGGTGATCGACATGTTCGTGTCTCCTTGCGGCTCGAGGCCGGACGTTGGCATCCTGTGTTGTCTTTCTGGCGGCTCGTTCGCCGCGAACACGACAACACTACACCTCGTGGCCCCCCACGCAAGCGACCCCTAGATGTTGTGTGCGCCGCCCCGACTGTGGACGAGGCAGGAGGGGTCTGTGGATGGAGCGAGCGGTCAGGATCTCGGAGAGGTCTTTGCGGCTTGTCGCCCCCTCCGCACGGGCGCGCGAAGATTCGCGCAAACATTGGGGTTTGCGACTAACCCACGGGCATATCTAGGGGTCTCCAACACCCTTACACACACCTGTGCACCCTGTGGACGAGCGCATCACCACCCTGTGCATAACCACCTGCCAACCACCTGAAAGATGTCGAGCGTCACACTCTTTGGTGACACTCTTGGGCGTGTCGCACCCGCACATCTAGGGGTCGTTGGCGACTAAGCGCCCCTAGATATAGGGGTCAGCAGCATTTTCTACGAAATGACTGGAATCCTGCGGAAAGGCGGTCACATAGAGCCTGAGCGAGGCACACACGCGCGCCTCCAACGGGAGGCACACCCTAGATCTAGGGGATGGCGCGAGCCCTACATCTAGGGCGACATCCACTCGACTTCTAGGGGTGTGGGCATGCCCTAGATCGAGGGGCCGGGCGCGGCCTCCATCGAGGCAGCACCTCCCAGCCACTGCACTCCAGTAGGCTCTGCCCCTCAACAAAACGCGCCCGGCACCGCCCCACAACAGCTTCCCCGCGAAAAAGTTCGCCCAGCACGCCTTAAAACGCCAATTTTGGGCCATTTTTCGTGCGCAGGGCGAACTTTTTCGCGCACAGGAGGCAGTGACGTCGCGATGGCGCAACCACCGCCACCACTGCGACCACTGCTGCAGGCCAGCATGAAACCCCCATCACCACTGCGCGCCCTTGAATAGCAACCGTTGAAACCACCGTCACCACTGCAACCAAAATACGCACCAAAATCGCCCATTTCATAGCCGCAAAGGCGATGACGGTTTCAACTGGCGCACCTCGCCGGCCCGCAAAGGCGATGACGGTTTCAACCCCACACAGGCACGAGCGAGCAAAGGCGACAGGGGTTTCACGCGAAGGATCTGCGCCACCCACACGTAGCTACGAGCCCACCCTCAGAAAAACTCGCACGTAATTCGATCGGACCGACCCCACAACAACACGCAGAAACGTTGAAATACCAACGACCACAATTCAAATCCTGAAACAGTCGCAGGGGAATTACGTGCGACATTGATGCGGACCAGGCAGCGGGCGTGATGCGCGCCGGAGGGCCTGGCCGCGGTGCCGGTGGGCGGCGGGGCCAGGGCACACACATGCCCGCCCGGAGACCACCGCAGGGACCTGCGGGGCAATAGGAGTGTGGCTGCGGCGCTCGTGGGCGGCGGCAGGGCCTCGCCGCGGTGCCGGTGGGCGGCGGCAGGGCCTGGCCGGGCTTCGAGATGACGCGCCGAACCAGACAACAGCGACCCAGCCCCACTGGTGTGGAGGGCGCCGGAGGGACCGGAGGGCACGGGCGGGCTTCGAGGCGCGGCGCCGAACGAAGTGAGGCCGCCCAGCTCGCGGGCGGCCGGGCCCTCCGGCGCCCGGAACACCCGTGGGGCCACAAGCAACACCGCCACAGGAAAAGGAAAGCCTACAACCCCAGGAACGCCTTGATCGCAGGCATTTCGCGCACGGCCTGCACCAGGCCGGCACGGTAGGTTGCCTCCAGGCGCTCGCGCCGCGACTCGGTGTTGTTGATCCACAGGTTGTCGGGGGCGAACACGTAGGCCTGGCCTCGTTCCTCGAGGTCGAAGAGGAGGCGGCGTCCCGCGTTGTAGCGGTCGGGGCGGCGAGCCACGCCCTCGAACACGGACGGGAACTGGCGGTAGGCGGTACGCAGGAGGGCGCCGACGCTGGCGGGCATGGGGCCCTTGACGTAGTCGCGGGGGCGAGTGAGGACGACGAGGAGTTTGCGGTAGCCCTCGCGCAGGGGCTGGTCGAAGGGCAGGCCGCCGTTGGGGCCGAGCGCACCATCGACATAGGTGTCACCGTCGATCTCGACGGGAGGCATGAGGATCGGCAGCGTGGAGGAGGCACGGATGATGGGTCCGAGCGTGTCCAGGCTGCTCATTTCTTCCTTGGAGAACCAGCGAACCTCACCGCGCGACGCGTTGAAGGTGGCGACGCGGGCGGTCACCGGATTCGCCAGGAAGGTATCCATGTTGAAGGGAAGGGCGCCGTCGGGGTAGCAGATCTGCTGGTAGATGTACTCGGCATTGAAGTAGCCGTGGCCCTTGCGGAAGTGCTTGAGTCCGCCGAATTCGGGGTCTTCGACGATGTCGACGAACGTGTCGTGGGAACGCTGCGCATCGCGGGAGGTGAAGTTGCACAGGTGGCTAGACCCCGCGGAAACCCCGGAAATATGGGGGAAGTTGATGCCTTCGGCGATGAGTCGGTTCACGAGCGCGGCCGTGTAGGCGTTGCGCATGCCGCCGCCTTCGAAGACGAGGGCGGTGTCGTCGATGGTGACCATCGTGGCGATGGATTCTTCGGGGGTCGGGTAGTGCTCTGCCGTTTCCTTCACGTTTCGACCCTACCGCCGCGCCTCGAACCTACGCGCGCGTATGTCCTGTAAAGACCACGTAGTGGTAAAAGAAGAAGCGGAAAGCAGTGCCCAGGGCGAAGCCGACGACATAGGCGGCGATGTTGTCGGCCAGCGCCGAGGTGTATCCCAGGATGTGGTGGGTGAACAGCAGGCAGAACTGGGTGATGCCGATGCCGCAGGCATTGGCGAAGAAGAAGAGGATGGCTTCGCGCGTGGCGTTTTCCTGGGTGCGGCCTCGGTAAGTCCACAGCCGGTTGGCGATCCACGAGTAGAGCGTGGCGGTCGCCGCGGCGACGAATTGCGCGGTGTTGGGGTGCCCGGCGAGGAAGCCGAGCGGCCCGTGCTGGAGCAGGTTGAACAGGCCGACATCGACGACGAAGGCGGTGGCGCCGACCATGCCGAATTGGATGAATTCGCGCACCCAGGCGAGGAGTCGCTGCGTCAGGCTCAGGGACGAGGCCGGGGCCACTCCCCGTCAACCTGCCCTCGGGTGCCGGGCTGAGCAAGGGCGCAGGCCGGTCCGCGAGCGCCGCGGGGTCAAGCACAGGGGACTCAGGTTCGAGCGCGGCAGCGGATCCGCGCGAGGGAGCTTTGTTCGTCGTTCACCCCCTAGTCTCGCACGGTCGCGCCGCTGTTTCGTGGATCCTCATCAGTTGGCCCACCTCTAAGATGGTCCACATGACTGACACGACCACGCGTGAGGCGGCCAATGCCTCGTCGATGAACACTCCCCCGGTTGCCCCGAAGCGTTACGGGTACCGGGTGCGCGACCAGTTCGGGCAGCATTTTGATGACCCGTGGGATTGGTTGCGTGACGGCGAGGACCCCGAGGTCAGGGCTCATTTGGAGGCGGAGAACGCGTGGGCGGACACGGTGACGGCGCCGACGCGCGAGGCGGCCGCGCGCCTCGTGGAGGAGGTCAAGGCCTCTACGGCGCTCACCGACGTGACGGTTCCGATCCGCGAGGGCGAGTTCTGGTATTTCCGGCGTTTCGCGGAGGGCCAGTCGTACGCGACGCATCACCGCGCGCCGGTGGAGCGCGACGAGGCCGGGGCGCCGGTCCCGCTCATCCCCCAACCGGGCGTGCCGGCGCGGGGCGAGGAGCTCCTCGTCGATGAGAACGAGTGGGCGCGCGGGCAGGAGTTTTTCCGCCTGGCGGACATCTACCCGTCCCCGGATGGGCGCCTGATCGCGTGGGCGCGGGACACGAGCGGGGATGAGCGCTACACGTGGGTCATTCAGGAGGCATCGGGCCGCGTCATCGACGAGGCCGTGGTGGACGCAGGGTACGGCTTCGCGTGGGCGGATGATTCCGCGTCCTTTATCTACATGGGCGTGGACGACGCGTGGCGCGCGTGCGACGTGTGGCTGCACCGCGTGGGCACGCTGCGCGAGGCCGACGAGCTGCTGCTGGTCGAGCCGGACGAGGGCTTCGAGATGGGGTTCGCGCCCCGGGATTCCCGGGGCACGTCGTCATTCACGCCTCGTCGTCGACGGCGGGCCGCGCGTGGCTGTGGCTGCCCGCCCACCCGGACGTGCGCCCGCTGCCGCTGATGCCGGTGCGCCCGCGCACGCTGGTGTCGGCGGATTCGGCGGGCGACCGCCTGTTCATCGTGCATACGGGGCTGACGCAGGAGGGCTCGCTCGCGCAGGCGATGCTGCCCGAAGGGGGTCGCCCGAGGCCTTGGCGTGCCTCGGCGTCACGTCTTCCCCCGCGTATAGTCGCCAGGCGCTGGCGGATCGCACGCCGGGCACTCCCCTGCCGGAGGACGAGCCCGCGCCCCTCACGCCGTTTGAGTCCTGGGAGCCGCTGCGCAACCCCGGCCCCGGCGAGCGCATCACCGACGTCGAGGCCCACGCACACTACGTGGCGCTCTCGCTTCGTTCGGGCTCTCTGACGCAGGTTGACGTGTGGGATCGCCGCGAGCCCACGCCCACGTGGCGGCGCGTGGAGGTGGACGCCCCGGTGCGCACGATCGCGACCGTGCCGACCCCGTGGGAGGATCCGCTGCGCGTGGAGTTCCAGTCGCAGACCGTGCCCCCGACGGTCGCCGAGGTGTTGCTGCCGAACCCGGCCCCGGCCTCGTCCCCCGAGGGCCCCGAAGGCGCGGCGCTGAGCGTGCGCACCCTGCGCACCCGCGAGGCGCCCGGCTGGGACCCCTGCCGAGTACGTCGAGGAGCGCGTGGGTGCTCGCGCGCGACGGCGCGACCCGCATCCCCGTCACCCTCATTCACCACCGCGACGCGCGCCCGGACGGCACGCACGCGGGCTGGCAGATCGGGTACGGCTCGTACGAGGTCAGCTACGACCCCGAGTTCGAGACCCTGCGTCTGCCGATCCTGCGCCGCGTCGTCTACGCGATCGCGCACGTGCGCGGCGGCGGCGAGATGGGCCGCGCCTGGTACGAGGACGGCAAAGGAGCTGGTCAAGGAGCACACCTTCACGGACTTCATCGACGTGGCCGACTGGCTGGTCGACTCCGGGTGGGTGGCGCCCGGCCGCCTGGTCGCGGAGGGGCGCAGCGCCGGAGGATTGCTCATGGGCGCAGTCACCAACGCCGCCCCCGATCGCTTCCGCGCGATCCTGGCGGGCGTGCCCTTCGTGGATGCGCTCTCGACGATCCTGGACCCATCCCTGCCGCTCACCGTCGGCGAGTGGGAGGAGTGGGGCAACCCGCTGACCTCGCGCGCCGTGTTCGACGCGATGAGCCGCTACACGCCGTATGAGAACGTGCCCGACGGCGCGCTCCTGCCCGCGATCATGGCGACGACGTCGGTCAACGACACGCGCGTCGAGTTCGTCGAGCCCACCAAGTGGGTGCAGCGCCTGCGCGAGGCCACCGGCCAGGTTCCCTCCACGGACGAGGCCGGGGCTCGGCCTCGTCGCCGCGCGCGACCCGCTCGAGCGCCCAATCATCCTGCGCACCGAGATGGTCGCCGGGCACGCCGGCCCGTCCGGGCGCGAGGGCCGGTGGGCGGCGCGCTGCGAGGAGTTCGCCTTCGCGCTGGGCCAGGTGGGTGTCGCACTGTAGAGGTTGATGCTGCTCGCGAGCGCTCGAGGCCGGCGAGCGACAGACGCCAGTGGGGGCGGTCTTTGGAAAGACCGCCCCCACTATCGCGCCACGTTACTGCGCGCCGCCGTTCCACCCCGGACGCACCGCGAAGGACTGAACCTTCAATTCACGCGAAAACCACCCTCCTTGAGATACCCCGCGAGCTTGTCCGTGGTGAAGATTTCACGCCACTCTTTGCCGTCCCACGGCCTGAAAAACAGTGAGACGACATGGTCTTCATGGCTTTCTCCGAGCGCGTAGACACCATCCTTGTCTACCTGATACGTCATCCAATAGCCGCCAGACACAGGCATCCGCGGCTCCGTGTAGAACAGGCGCCGCGCCTTGCCACTCATCAGGTCAACACCGAAAGCATCACCATCCCACGTGACCTTCCTGTATTCGCTACCCACTTGAATGCTGTGAGAACGATAGAAGGACTGCTTGGTACCGAATTCGAAGGGCTCGCCGTCGTCATCGGTCAACGGGATATACGTACGTTCTCCCGTGGATAGGTCCCACCGCAGAGGCACCCATCGGTAGAATTCATGCACCGTCATGTTGTCTAGGGGTGCCAGGCTTTACTGCCTCGAGGCTCTGCAGCGTGATGACATCCCCCTCGCAAGCGAGCATTCTGTGAACCTCCAACACGTTGTCGATAACCGGCGTGACGGCAAGAATTCGAGGCGCGTCGCCATCAGGGACATTGAGCTGCACGACAGCCGTCAGGGCCTCCGGAACTGCTCCCTCATCGCTCGCCTGGGCGGCATAGGCCTCGAACGCCGCATCCGCGATACTCGGAGATTCCTTCGTGTCCGTAATCGCTAGGATCCGTGACCCACACTGCCCAAAATCACCGGTAATACCTGCGGTTTCAACAGTCGTAATACTGGGGTCGCTCTGTACGTCGCCGTCGTTGTACTCCCAATGTTTCGGTACCAGAGTGACGAGCTGACCACCGGGCAGCTCGTATCGCTGGATTTCTTCTCGAGTGCCGTTGTCACTCTTGCTCACCTGCGTTCCGCTTTTCGTCCGTCGTCACGTAATTGCGGCTCCCCGAACCATAAAAAATGCCACGGTCACTCCACAACACATCCGCGCCAGCAACCAAATCGACGGACGCCACCGTGCCCTTGCCCTGGGCATCGAGGAGCACGATCCAGCTGTCCGTGTTCGTGGACGTCTTGAGGGAAGGGCGATAATGGAGCCCCCAATCGCAGAGCGATCACCGCGTCATCTCGACCGCAAAAGAACTGACCGGTCTGCGGACCACGTCCCGATGAAAAACTAGTGCTGACCGCAAGCGCGATAAACGAGAAAAACAGCGATGACGAGAGCCCACTTCCACTTGTGCTTCAACATCGCTACGAACTCGTCGTCCCCCGGCGCCATCCAGTCGTCGGTCTGCGTCGTCACTCTTGGCATTCCTTTCATCACGGCAGGGCGCGCGACCACGCCCACCCCCGAGTCTAGGGCACGAGGCCGGAGCGGCCCCGGCCTCGTCCCATCGAGTGACGTCCCCAACCGGCGCGAACCCCGGACTGACAGACAGACAGCGTTATGCGCGCCGCCGTCCCAGCCGGGACGCAGCGCAAAGGACTGAATATCCAAGGCACTCGAGATATAGCCTTCGCTGAGGTAATAAGCCAGGTCGCGGGTCGTGAAGATGTCACGCCACTCGCCGCCTTCCCAGGGCCTGTACGAGAGGGTCACGACGCGGTCAGTTCGGCGATCCTTCAGCGCGTAGACGCCGGTCTCGGTCACCTGGAACGTCGCCAGGTAGCCGTCTGGCCCATACGTCTCTCCAGAGAGAACAGGTGACGCCCCTGCCGCTCGTCGTATCGACGGCGAAGGCATCCCCACCACTCGACACGAACCTGTACTCGGTGCCCACACGAATCGCTTTACTACCGGAAACACTCAGGTCTTCACCCAGCTCGATAGCGTTTCCCATCCTCATCGACCACGGGAATAATCGTGCGCTGCCCCGACGACAGGTCCCACCGCTGGAGAACAAAGCCATTCCTGCTCGTCATCCTTCTGCGCACTGGGCACCGTGATGACATCACCTCGCAGTCGAACATGTGCTGGTTCGAGTGACAGGCCCTCTACCATCGGTGCAACCGCGAGGACCGGGGAACGTCACCGTCGAAGTCGTTGAGCTGAACAACCACCACCAGAGCCTCGGTATATCAGCACCCGCCGAACTGGGCAGCGTAGGGCTCGAAAGCCGCCGACTTAATACTCGGACTTCTCAGTAGTCGTGATCGCAACAATCCGGCCGCCACACTGTCCGGATGCCACGGCCGACACCTTCAGTTTCGACACTCGCGTGAGTTCCGTCAGGAAGAGGGTGCCGATGGTAGTCGTTGCATTCCCCCGCACGGCAACAAGTGCTCCATCGGGGAGCGCGTAGCGCTGAACATCGCCGCGGCGAATGAACTGCCACGCGGTCTGCTGCGTCCCTGCTGTCCGTCGTCACGTAGTCCCGGCTCGGCGAACCGTAGAAGACGCCACGCTCACTCCAGCAGCACGTCTCCGCCGTCTATCTCGTCGACGGACGCCACCTGACCTCGCCCCCTGCGCGTCGAGGAGCACAATCCAGCCGTCGTAGTACGGTTTATCCTCACATCGTCGTCCAGCCGCGCCTCGAGCCCTCAGCGCGATCACCGCATCGTTCGTCGAGGGAAACCGACCGGCTTTCGTTAATTTCCCGTGAAAAACGCAGCTCCACGCCACAGCGCGGCAACCGAGAGCACGACGACGAGAAGCACCCATCGGCAGGCGCCTCGACTCTTCGAACGACCGTTCTCTTTGTTCGTCGGCACCCGTCTCACAAAGCTCATCGAGGCGTTCCCCCATGCGTATCTTCCCCTCCCTCGCGGCAGCGGGCGCTTCCACGCCCACCCCAGAGTCTCAGGGCACGAGGCCGGAGCGGCCCCGGCCTCGTCCCCTTTCCGATCAGGCAAGCGGGATGCCGATAGGATGAGGGCATGACGTTACGGCGGCGGCAGACGGTTCTTCCCTCGGCAATCCCGGGCCCGCGGGTGGGCCTGGTACGCGGGACGAGGACACGTGGACGCAGGCGGCTGTCCGCAGGGCACCAACAACCCTGGGCGAGCTGATCGCGATTCTGCGCCTGCGTCGAGGCCACGGCCGAGACCGGCGAAGAGTTGCACATCCTCGCCGACTCGCAGTACGCGATCAACGCCGTGTCGAAGTGGCGGCTCGGCTGGAAGAAGCGCGGCTGGACGAAGGCCGACAAGAAGCCCATCAAGAACCTGGAGCTCATCCGGGAGATCGACCGCGCCATGGAAGGCGCCGCGTTACCTTCTCTGAGTGGGCTGCACGCCACGCACGCCGCATGAACGAGCGAGCAGACGACTCGCGCGCGCGTGCGCCGAGGCTCACCAGGCTGGCGCACACCCGAACCGGGGCCCGGGTTCGGGGCGGCGCGTCGCGCGAGGCTGCGTCGCGTGGCACTGCGTCGGCGGATCAGGCATCCGGGGTGCTATCTGCGCCCACGTCCGTCGAGCCGCACGACGCGCCCGCTACTACTGCTGATGCCTGCGAGTGCTCACGCTTCACACGACACCTCCACCGACGAGGCCACCACGTCGACATTCCGTTCTCATCCCAGCGTTTTCTCTGCTTCTGCTGAGCCGATTAAACCCGCGGAGGCGGCCCCGGCCTCGTCCGTGAGCGCTCCGACCACCGAGGACGCGGTCACCCGCGAGCGCGAGTTCATCCTGGCGTGGACCGGCGGCGACGAGAGGCGCTCGGCGGCGACCGACGAGCGCACGACGCGCACTGGCCGGGTGGCGGCGCGACCACGACGCTGACGGGCCCCTCGCCCGCTTCCCCGGCGATCGGCCGCATCGACGCGCACGACCCGGGCGGGTCGTTCCTGACCCGCTACCGGGTGCGTTGGGAAGGCGGCGCCTCGCTGGAATCCAGCGTGTGGGCGCCGGCGACTTCTGGCGAGTCGCGCCTGATCATGGTGCACCACCAGTCGACGCTGATCTCCTGAGCCGGGGCACTGTATCTCGCGAGATTGCACCAGTTAGAGCATTGACACCACCTCCGAGCTGGTGTGGCACTCGCTGTGCAGTCGCACCACGAACAAGCCAGAACGCGGAACATGCCCGCCGGGCATACTGCTCGCCCAGGCTGCGGCGCGCCGTGGGCGACGGCAGCGCCCGCGGGCTTCGAGATCGATCACCCGAGCCGAAGCGCTCGCGTGTGCGATCTCGCGGGCGGGCCGCCGCCCACGGCGCGCCACACAGCCCGGCCTGGCAACGTCGGCCCTCCACGAGAGCCCCGCCACACACCTTGCACAGCTTGGCGCCTCGAAGCTGAAGATGTCGAGGAACTTTGCGCGCACGATCCGAGGACGGGTCCGCGAAGAACCTGCGCGGCGGGTCGACCTCGACGATGCGACCCTCGTCCATGAAGTACGATGCGGTCCGCGATCGCGCGAGCAAAGCCCATCTCGTGGTGACGATGAGCACTCGAAGCGCCGGTGCAGCCAGTTCCAGGACGACGTCGAGGACCTCGGCACCATCTCCCGGGTCATGGAGGCCGGGACCGTCGAGGAGGAGGATCTCGGGGTCCACCGCGAGGGCACGCACGATAGCGACACGCTGGCGCTGGGCCACCGACAGCTGGCGGGATGGTCGTCAGCGCGGTCCGCCAGGCCGACGCGCTCGAAAGCAGTTTCAGCGCCGCGCGCTCGCGTCGGCGCGCCGATTCTCCCGCGACGAGGCCGGGGCGAGCGTCAGGTTCCGCTGACGGTCAGGTGGGGAGAGGTCGTGGGACCTGGAAGACCAGCGCCGATGCGGCGGCGGACCTCGCGAGGAGACGCCGGGGCCGCCAGGTCGTTCCCGGGTCGAAGAGGATCTGCCGGAGTTGATGGGCTCGAGGCTAATCGTGCACGGGAGCGTGGACTTGCCGCAGCCGGAGGGTCCGATGATGACGACGACTTCGCCGTCGGCGACGTCGGGGAGACGCAGCTGCAGGGCGTGGTGGCCGCCGTAGGTCTTGTCGAGGTCGACGAGCGCAGCTGCGGGTCGGAGGTCAGTTCTGCCATGTTTTTCCTCCATGTGGCGTGAGAGGACGAGATCGGCCAGCAGATGAGGAAGTACAGCACGAAGATCAGGCCGTAGATCCACAGCGAGGCGGTCTGGTGTTAAAGCGAAGCGTCGGTCGATGATCTGCTGTCCAACCTTGAGGACTTGACGACGCCGATGAGCGCTGACGAGGGACGCGTCTTCACCATACGGGTGATGAGGTTGACGGCCGGGGCGCAAGCCCTGCGCAGGGTTTGCGGCAGGATGACGCGGCGCATGGTCTGCCTCGGGTGAGTCAGAGCGTGGCGGACTCGTACTGGTGGCGGGGGATCGCGATGAGGCGCGCCTCGCACCAGGCCTGTTCATTTCGCACCGCCCGGTCGGCGAAGACGAGGACGGACGCCGTGATGCCGTCCAGGTTGATCCCGCGACGCGCGCGAGCGAAGTAGGCCACGAACAGGGAGGACGAGCTGGGGCATGATGCGACGAACTTCGGTAGAGCTGCATGAGCCAGCGCAGGACTGCCAGCGCGAGCGCATGCCGAGCCGACGAACGCCGAGCACCCGCGACAGCACGACGGACAGCGCGGAGATGCCGACGGTGACGCCCAGGCCCTCGAGGATGCGTACGAGGTTGCGGCCCTCGAAGATGACGTTAATTCCCCAAATCCGCCACGGCGCACCTTCTTTTCGATGAGTCGGGCCGCGATGGACACGGGCAGGAGGATCGCAGGTAGGCGTGACCAGGAGATCGAGCTGCGGAGGTGTTGTAGGATCACGCCGATGAGGTCTTTCGCGACGTACGGACGAGGGTCGGGCAGCGCGACGACGGAGACGGATGTTTCTTGATGAGGGAAGATGACGTTGGCGGCGCGGGCGCATGGAGGTCGCGATAGCCTGCGGAGGCGACGTGGCGCAGCGTCTGCGCGTGTGAGCCGAGCCGCTGCGGACTCCCACTGATGGTGGCGATCGAGTCGAGCCGGAGCGCAGGCTCGGGCCATGGCAGGCGCCACCCAAGAAGATGAGGCCGACGATCGCGCAGGTCTCGCCGCTCGCACTTGATGCCCGCGCGGGCAGACCGAAGTGATGAAGAAGAGCTGCACGAGCAGGGGCGTTGCGCGACAGTTCGACGTGGGCGGCGGCGATCTGGGTGGCGACTGGGATCCGGTGCGATCGCGGCCTACGAGCAGGCCGGACCGCGAGGGAGCCGCGATGCCGATAGCCGCGATCCTCAAGGTGAGGATGGCGGCGTCGACGTACAGGGCGCGTATCGCGCCAGAACATCGAGATTGGCATGGAAAAATCCGGACGGGCCGTGGCCAGATCGGGGCGTTCACCGCGGTGGGCACTGTCCCCGGTGGGGGCCAGGCCTGTACCTGCGTCAGTTGGTGGGTGGGTGTCCAGGCCGCCTTCGACGACGAGGTCGTCGGGGTCGCAGCGTCACCGTGAGACGGGGGCGAGGGTCTGCTCGTAGTCCTTGTGGAAGAAGTTTTCGCCGAGCTCGACAAGTTCGTTGTTCAGCCAGTCTGAGGAGGGCAGTGTTGCTTCTTGAGCGGCGGCCGCGATGATAGCTGTCTCGCCCAGGTTTCTTGATGCCGACGCGCAGTGCTGGATCGCCCATGCGATGACTTCCGTGTGTCGGTGGAAAGGTGCCACGGCCGTCCTCGAGGGCCTGGTAGGCTCCGTACTCGTCGACACGGAGCCTCCGGGGTGGTTGGCCTCGAAGTAGGCTGGCGGTCGTGCCCTTGGTGACGATGAGGTCTCGCCGGCTAGCTGGCTCGCGTCGGTGATTTCGAGCTGAGAGGCGAGACGACGCCGAGACACCTTGAAGTAGGGTTCGCGAAGTCGACCTTTCGGCGCGTCTCGGGCGTGACGGTGAAGTTCGCGAGGGTGATGTCAACCATGGTGGCGAGAGGACCTCGGTGCGGGCAGCGGCGTCGACGGGGACGTACTCGGCGGTGACGCCCAGGTCGGCGGCGATGCGTGCGCCGTCGATACACGTCGTATCCGCGGGCTGCCGTCGGCGTCGATGTAGCCGAAGGGGCCTTTATCGGAGAAGATGCCGATGGCATCTCGCCGGCTTCCTTGATCTGCTGGGGCTGCGGTCGCCGACCTGCGCGCTCGACGAGGAGGACGAGTGTGGACACTCACCGAGCATGCGGCCATGCCGAGGCTGCGACCATGGCGACGGCGGCCGTGGCGAGTCGAAGGAATGGCTTTTGCGTGCGTGAGTGGCGCTCGCGAGGGCTCCTGATCTGCGTTTTTGAGTGGAAGCGAGGATGCTCTCGGCGACAGGAACGATATTTCCACCGACGGTTTATTGCGCGAGGGCTGCCCGTTTTGAAACTATGTGACGGGTCCGACGAGCTCTTCCCCACTTCGTGGAACACCCCTCCGGCGAGAGTGCAAGTCGTCACGCACGGCTCGCCAGCGCACTCATACACGCCTCACGCGTCACAATTGCACCCGATGCCTCAGCTACCGCGCACCGTGAACCTCCCGTGCCGGCTAGCTCTACCCGCCGCGAGATCCTCAGGCCTGCGCATCACGGCGCCCGTGGCCGCGGGCTACATCCCGCCAGCCTCGGCGCACGGCGTTCGCGTCATCCAGCTGGGCCTGCCGTGTGGTTGGCTCCGTCGCTCTCCTGGCCGTCACTCGGGTCGGCCGAGCTGCTCGTCGTGACCCTGGCCGCGCAGAATAGCCGCCGCTGGCGGTCATCGCGGTGACGATGCTGCTGAGTAATTTCCGCCTCCTGTTTTCGCGCTTCCGTTTCCCGTTGCACGTCATCGGTGGGACGTTTTGCGCGCTCTTTCTCGATGTGTCGCCCCTCGTGGACGAGGGCCTGCACCAACCGCCGCCCGACCGAACGGTGGACGAAGCGCGACTATTGGCGATGCAGGCTCTCTAACCTGACGTGGCTGACCTGAGCCTCGTGGGCGTGTCCGCGGGGTCCTGATTCCACGCAGATCGAGGGCCTGACGCGCGCCGACGGCCCTGTTCATCACGCCAACCCCTGGACGCGGCGCACGAGGCGCAGAGCTGCCCTCGATCCTCCTGGCTGGCATGTCCTTCGCGGTATTGCGGTAGGCGCCAGGGCCAGCGCCTGCTGGTGGCGCTGCTGCTGTTCGTCGCGTGCCTGGTGGTGCGCCGTCCTTCATCGCCGGGCATTCTGCACCCGCGGATGGGCTGGCGTGCGCAGTGACCCGACGTTGTCACTTCTGCTGGCGCTTCTGGCGATCACCTTCGTCATCGACTTTACGTTGCGCGCCTGCCCTTCAAGATCCCTCGACCGCTGCGCGACTCGCGTTTCGTTCCGACATGGCGGTGTGGATGCCGCCGGGCATCGTGCTGATTCTGGTGCTCTCGACGCTGACGCAGGGCGCGCAGGGAGTCGGGTGACCGCTGATGGCGGCGCTGGTGGCGGCGGGTGACGGTCGCGGTGCACCCGCGAGCGGCCGGCTCCCGGTGAGCGTCGGCATCGGAACGGTCTGCTACGTCGCGTTGCTCAACTGGCTCTGACGAAATAGCTGTCACCAGCTGGCTGGGCTCCAGCTGCTGGGTTCCAGCTGCGGTGCCCAGCTGCGGTGCCCAGATGCGGTGCCCGACTACGGGCCTGGTGAAGGCGCAGACACCTACCAGAAATTTTCGCACGTAATTCAGTTGCGTAAACTTTCACAGCGTCAGAATCGTTGCAATCAACGATGCCAATTCAAATTCTTGAAATAGTACAGGAATTACGTGCGAAATTGGTTGGTTCACACCCAACAGCGGGCCTCACCGCCACCAATCGGGGAAATGACACCCATCCAAGCCTCCGACACGTGCGTTAGGAGGGTTTCGCATGGCAAAACCTCCACCGCAGCCAGCCTGAAGTGCACCGCATCCTATACAAGACCCGGGCACAGTACCGGTTGGCGCGAAAAACTGCCCAGCACAGCCCCTCCAGTGACTCTTCCGCGAAATCTCGCCCAGCACACCATAAACGCCAATTTTCGGCCAATTTGAGCCCATATGAACTGTCGCACCAGGCACGAAACCATGGCGACGTTGAAACCAACAACACCACTGCACACGGACGACGGGCCGCTGTTGAAACTCGACATCGCCACTGCACCCGAAAACTGCACCAAAACCACCCATTTCTACACGCAAAAGGCGACAGGGTTTTCAGTTGAGGCTCGGCCCGCGCCCGCAAAAGCGACTGAGTCAAACCGGGCCGCCTGGTCGCGCACGGCCTGACTGCGGCGCCCGTGGGCGGCGGTGAGGGCTGGGCCGGACAACGCCGACGCTGAGCCACCCATCAGCGTCCAAGCCCCACAGGTGGAGGACGCCGGAGGGTGCGGGCGGGCCTGGCTGCGGTGCCCGTGGGCGGCGGCGGGCCTGGCCGCTGAGACGACGCACCGGGCACCATCAGCCGACAAGGCCCCACTGGTGGAAGGGCACCGGAGGGACCGGAGGGCACGGGCGGGCTCGAGGCGCGGCGCCGAACGCAGTGAGGCCCTAGCCTGGGCGGCCCGGGCCTCCGACGCCCGGAACACCTGTAGACCACAAGCCGCGCCCCGGAAAACAGACGGGACAACAAACGACCACAACGGCACCGCCCCAAAACTGCTACCATTGTGTCCCATGCACACAGAGTCGTACCTGCACCACGGTCACACCGTTTACGAACACCTCGGACGTTCCCCTGATCACCTGCGCCTGCAGGCGCGGACAACCCGACGATTCAGGCTTTTCGCGCGAGGTCGCGCAAGGCCGCGAGGACGCTCCCCGCGCGGTGTTCTGCAGGCGTACTGCTACCTGAGCCCGCGTTTTCGGGCACGTTTACCGGCGGTGGATGAATCGCCCTGCAGGATTACCGCGTGGTGCCTCGATCAGCGAGGCAGTCGTCGACCCGCGACGCCCAGGCGCCTCCCACTGGAAACGGACGAGGAGAAGGCTGCGTACCTGCGCCACTTCCGCCAGGATCAGATCGTGTACGACGCGGAGGCGTGCGCCGCGAGCCGTGCGGGGATGACCCGTGGACGACGCTCGGCAGTCTTCTCGGCGTATTTACACGACCTCGTACCTGTCGCTGGCTCCCCAGGGCCCAGAAGGCCAGCTTGATCACGGAGGTCTCGGCCTCGTCCATGTGACGATCTCACCGCCTGACGTGCGAGCGCGCACGGCGGCGCGCAACCGCACGTACCCAGCTACCCGGCGATGAGCGCACGCTGCGCGAGCTGTGCGCGCACCTGGCGGACACGGAGGAGACGCTGCCGACGGGCGAGCGCCTTCCCCGCGCGCGCCTGCGCAGTGATCGGCATGATGCTGGGCGGCAGGCAACGCGGATCGCTGCACTACCTGCTCGAGCCCCGTGGACGTCGGTGCGAGGCGCGGCGCCATCGTCGTCGCAGTTCCTGGCGGCGATCGGCTCGCAGGTGGACGTCGCACCGATTTACGCGCGTGTTCCAGGAGTGCATCTACGCGTGCGCGACGCCGACCTGGTGGCACGGCGACCGGGCTGGCGGCGGATCGCCTGGCCGAGGAGATCCGGCTTCGCCAAGGACGCGAAACCCGCTGATGCGAGACGAGTCTGTTCTACCTGACGGGCGAGCACTTATGCGCCGCGCTCACGACGAGGATCCCGGGCTCATGGCGCTGGCAGGGCGTCGCGGAGATCCTCGCGTCGACGACGGAGGCGGCGCCGTGTACTCTGCCGGATGCTGGCTGGAGAACACGGTGCCGGTGGCTGCGGCCGTGTACTACGACGACATGTTCGTGCTGCGCGAGCTGTCCGTGGAGACGGGTGAGCTGATCGGCGCTCGCCACTACATCACGACGAGTACTCAGCATGACGGTTCCGCCTATTCGGCGGGAAAGGTCGTCTCGCACCTGTTGACCTGCTCGCGGATTGATCCGCGCTCCTCGATTGAAAGGACTGGCCACGGCTGCCTCATCCTAGCTGTTCTGTCCGTGCGCTGGCCGCTGGACCCGACTCGGGTCGCGGGGTTCGCGGCGGCATGGGCGACCGTCGCGTGGCACGTCCCTCGCCCGATTACGTGCGCTCGCGTCCGTTGCGTGGTCTCGCGAGGCGGGCTCTGGGGTGCTCGGCTGGTCGATGTGGCGCGCAGCCGCCGGAGCCCCTCGGAGCTCGCCCTACGACGACGAGGACGTGGATTGCTCGCAGTCGTCCTGTCGCGGGTGAGGATCCGCTCGAGGGCGTCACCGAGGCGGATCCGGCGGAGCTGGCGGTTCTCGCGGCGCGGCGCTGGGGTCGGCGATGATCACGGTCGGCGTGGAGCGCTGGCTGTTCCGCCGCGGTGAGGGTCGCCGTGCGCAGGGCGTTCGCTTTGCCCACGAGGCGAGGCAGGCTGGCCCTGGCGCCTGGAAGCGGGCCTGACCGCGCTGACGTTCGGGCGCGGGGCCGTGCGAGAAAAAGCTGAAGGGCTGACCTTCCATCCCGCGCCAGGAGGCCCGGGGCACAGCGATCGGGTCCGTGCGCGTGGGCGTGCGGGCCCGACGTACGTCAGAGAGGTCCGCGGTGATGCGCGCGCTGGCAGGAGCGCCAGGAGCGAGGAGCCCCATGGCGAGGGGCGGGAGACGAGCGGCGAGGAGCGCGGATTCGGTGGCGACGGCGATGCCACCAACGGCGAGGAAGCCGATGAACCAGCCAGCTGCATGCGCGCGCAGGCGGTCATGACGGCGCCGTCTGCCGGGCGGCGTGCGGGGCTGCGTGGGACTCGGAGAAGATGACGAGCTCGTTGCCGTCCCATTCGCGGTGCCAGCGGCGGGCGGCGATGAGGAGTGCAGGAGGAGCGCGAGATGAGATCCTCCTCGAGGATGAGCTCAGGCGAGGGCTCAGAGCTGAGGATCGTGTCGGGCATGGGAGAGGAGAGTTCGACGATGGCGACGATGGCGCTGACGGAGACGATCAGGAGGATGGTGACGACGTCGATGGCGATGTTGACGCGGCCCTGCGTTCGCTGGTCGCAGCGCGGTGTAACGGCGCAGCTAGTCAGCAGGCGGTAGGGCCCGGGGCACGGCATCGAATTGCAGGGCCGATAGGTCACGCCTCGGCCAGCGCACTGTCCGGTTAATTTCTTTCGCGCCCTACAGCAATCTGCTGTGTCCAGCTGACACTTTTCACTGGTCAGGATATGGCATTTTCGCCGTCATTACGAAAGCGCGCGACGATCAGCGGAGCTATGAGCCCGAAGAGCGAAGGATGGCCCGCCAGCACGATCATGCGAATGAAGTCCATGACTGATGCCCGGTCCGGGGGCGCTGTGCAGGATCCCGAAGGTCAGCGCACGCCTCGCGGGAGACGCGATTGAAGAGCGCGCGATCTGCGCGAACGTCGTGAGGTAGCCGCAGTGACAGCACGGCGTACAGGAGGGAAGATAGTAAGGCGCTGACTCATCCGTCATGATTCGCAGGGGTTGACGTAGCCGATTCCGCAGCCGAAGCCCGCAAAATGGGCGAAAATCCAGGCTTTGTCGAGGGCGAAGGTCTCGTGTTGAGCATCCGCCCGTAGGCCTCGGCGACGGTCGGCTCCATCTCAATGTCGTGCGAGAGGAGCCCCTGCCCCCTTGAGCGGGTGGGCCAGGAGTCGTGATGCGAACTTCGCCAGGGCAGGTCCGGGGCGTTCGCGGTGGCAGCGCGCCGAAGCGCTCACTGGGCGCCGTTGGTTCCACGGGTGCCCACAGGCGCCCGTATGCAGAGGAGCTCGACGTCGTTGGGCCAGCGCTGCGATCTTTGGCGACCGGGCGCGCCTGTCGCGTCCGAGGTCGACGAGGCAGGAGGGTCAGCTCGCGCGCTATCTCGGCGGATTGGGGTGCAGGCGCATGCCGGCCGAGGCCGTGGCCTCCGCGTCCGCGACGAGGCCTGGCGGCGCTGCGCGCGCGATGCGCGCAAGGGTCGTATATCATCGCCGTAGGCGCGTGCGCGCGTCGCGTACCTCGCACAGGGTGCACAGGCCGAGGCGGTCGGCGAGGTCGCGCTCGACGTCGCGACGGTAACAGCGCTTCACCCACGACCTCGAGGGACCGAGGATGGACAGGGCTGCGCGGTAGTCGTGGCGGCGAGGCCTCGTCAGCGTCGGCGGAAGGTGGGCGTCGTCATGGCGAACACGATGTCCCCACACCCCACCGAGTGACTCGTCCACGACACGCAAGCTCCCGCCACGTCACCGTATGGGAAAATCGCTCGCGACCTCGGACATCATCATTCGTCGGCACTTTTCGGGCCAGGTTTCGCTGCAGATTGTTAAACAACCGGCGTACGCTGACCATCAAGTGAGCGCGCACGCGCCGCTCGATTGTTCCAACGGAGCGCAAGCAATGCTTCCAGCCACCTCAACGGTTCCCACATCGCAGGAACGGGTGAATTGCTCGAGTCCTGCGGACTTTCCGGTTAGGTGGACGCGATCCTGTCGCTGAAAGACCAGTGCGGACAAACCGATCGCGGCACTCGACGGAGGCCATTGAGCGACGCGACGACCGCCTGAGTGATGGTCGAACATCAGAGAGCCAGGGCTGGTGGAGACCGTCGTCGAGCACCTGACGAATGTCATCTCGCGAGCGAGCACGCACTCGTCATGCTTCCGCTCGCTGCCAATCCGCCCTGGAGGACTACGGGGGCACCCGAAACCCATCAGGACAGAGTTCTCGAGCCATTGTCACCGACGCCAGCGGCGCCGGACCGGACGTTTCGTAACGGGAACGAAAGTGACCATCAGCCACCACGCAAACGTCCTGGGCGGAGTTGGTGCGCCTTCGCGTCGCTGCGCTCACGCTGCGAGATCAACCAGGGAAGTTCGCTCTACGCGGAAACGGGTGTTGTAGACGCTGCCACGTCGATCCAACCATCTGGGAGTTCGACAGTCCTGGCTGCATTCAACGAAATTCGCTGACACGTGATGGAGTCCCCACGGGATTGAATGCGACAGCTCGCCTATCCAGTCAAGTGGACACCGTACGCAATACCCTTGCAGACGGGGTCGAGTCGGTCTATCTAGGCAGGGCAGGGCCATACCAGGGCGCTGGCCCGGACTCAAGACGCATCCCCTGAAGCAGATCACCGAGCGAGGGACCCTCAAGAACTGAGTCCTGGGTGGACGCCGTCAAGGGCGGCAGTCGAGCGATCAAGACCGCCGACGTTTTCGCGAACGGCAGCTCAGGCCGCCTGCGACGGTCCCGGACGGAGTCGTCGGCGCGCGACGACGGCGCAGTCGGACTCCTACACACCCGAGATGGGACAGGCGAAAAAGATCGCCAGAGCCGGAGTGATAGGCAGCCAGCGCGACAGGCGCGTACTTTCGAGACGTCTGACTGAGCACAACTCGGCGCAGCCATCGCGCTGTCGGCGGCCCGTCGGCATTCCTGCTGGAGGCGTGATCGGCGGCGTCATAGGCGGGCTGGCTGGCAGCCAGGCCGGCAAGTTGGTCGGCAGCTGGATCAACAACGGCAAAGGCGGGTACTACATTCATGAGGGGAGCACACAATGATTGCAATTTTGGGACTGATCCTCATCAGCCTTTTTGGCCTGTACTGGTAGGCACAGACCCACACGGACTCATCAAGCACCTCGCTATGGAGACGCATGTAACCTCCCCGCAGGCGTTGGGGAAGAGTCGCACCTCGTCTAAAACCACTTTGGTCTTCTTCACCCCCATGGGAGTAGGAATGCTGTTAGACAAAACGGCTTCCCCTCCGCGCATCATACGTAATTCCAGCCGTCCTGGTTTCCTTTGCTTTACCACTCGCACTGCATCTGCTTTATTCCATTTGCGCCCACATTTCGTCAATATGGAATATCAGTACATGAACGCCACGGCATGCTGGACGAAAACGGTGACCCTCCCGCAGTTCGAGCTGCGGAGGACGGAGTCTGCTGACAACGATCAGGCCAGCATGCCATGAGCCTATCGACCTATTGGCTGATGCTCCGCTGGTCGTCATGCCGAGAGGAGATCTCCTCGTCCTCGACCAGGCATTCGGGAGCGCCGACGACGCGAAAGAGCGAACAGCAGACGGCGATCAGCATCGGCCGAAGGTGGTGTTATCGCCTCGCCGTCGGCCCCATCGATGCTGACTACGATTTTCACCCCACCTCCTCGTGCTTGCCTCCCCCATCCCCGCGAGCACGCGACGCCCGCGCAGGCGCTCGCCGACTCGGCACGGTCCATGTCCGATCAGGTTCCGGCTTCGCATGCTGGAGGATTGCGGCGGCCGGCGCAACCGAACGTCGTGCTGCGCACGGGGATCTACATTCAGGGCGTGTTCCCCATCACCGCTCTGCCAGTGGCGTGGATTCATTCCGACGGCGGAATGACTTCCTCCTCACGGCGACCGCGACGATGACGACGCCCGCATTCGGCGACCTGAACGATGACGTTCTCGCGATCATCGCGAGCCTGAGGTGCGCAATGCCGACCGTCCTCACATCATCATTTCCGGTGACGTCACCAGGCTTCGCACCTCCGAGGACTCGACCGGCGACGTGAGCATCTCGCGCACGCTCATGCGCACGGCTCGCTCGCGATTGGTCATCGCCACCCACGTCTCCGGATGCTTCCCAGCGCCGCCAGGCTCTCATCTGGATGCAGCCGGGGCCCTGCGTCGTCGCCCGCACCGCTCACCCCCGACAGCGACACGAGACCCACATTTATCAGATCGATAACGAGGAAAATTTCAGTCGCGGCGGCGATGATCTCCGCTCACGCCTAACCCTGCCGTCTTCGACGGACCTCCCAGCACCGACGGCCATCGTGACGCGGCACAGTAGTCAAACTCCGATCAGACGGCCCAGCTCTCGAGAACTATTCCTCACCGGCCCTCAGATTCCGCCTTCGCTGCAGGCTCCGTGGCCCAACGTGGGCATACACCACCTGATCCGGGAAGAGCGCACGAAGAAGGGCCCACGTTCCGACCTCTACCTTCCCACGTTCATGACGCCAGCCGCCGCCTACTGGGGTCGAGGTCTCGCTCGCCCGCAGCACCGGGCCTCACATCCCCATCCACCCCATCTATAAACACGCAGCCGTGGCACTCATTACGTATTTCTTCACTCTCGTCCCGAGAGGAGCCTGCCATGACGTACGTCCGTTTCCTCGAGTGGGACTACGGCGTTAAATCGATCATTGAGAAGTTTCCAGCAAGCGTGCGCGGAACTCAGAAGACGCGAGCCCTCAGCGTCCGGTGACGCGGTGCGAAACACGATGCAACTCGGAGCAAACACGTCACGGCACTGAACTCAACACTCAACCACATGGCGTGGATCCTGAACGTGACCGATCTACTTCAGGGCCTGCCGAGCAGAAGACTCGGGCGCGGACGACGCGGTGGCGGACGTCATGCGCGATCCAACGCTACAACGACGCATACAACCACAACGACGCAGGCCCCTCTTCCAACGGGGAACACGCAGATCACAGCCGTGGAACCCTCCTCATCAAGCTGGACCCTTTTCGTCCACTTCATCACGCGCAGGCCGTCAGTTCATTTCTGAGCACACACCATTACGACGACTGCTCTTCGACAGCGCGACTGGATCAGTCGATAGCAAGCAGATTTAACGAGACATTCCTCAGTTCAATCGGAAGATAGGAGCAGATGATGAGCTTATCATGGTACTTTTGCGGGCTCCAGCCATCGGTCTATCTCTGGCCGTATTTCATGGTATGTGGAACCATCACAGATTCTATTGCCATCACTATGGCGAGAGATGGGCGATCGAAACGATAAGACCATCGCGGCGATCTCCTGTCTCCACTATTTTGTCCCAACAGGATTCTCACCAGTGTGCATTAGGGCACTTAACCGGACCTCGTTCCCAACATACGCAGCATCGTCCTCATTTTCTTTCCTCAGTATCGCCCACGTTGCGCTAGCACGTATTGTCATAGGCTCTCATTTGCTTCTCCCCATCTCCCCGTTCTCGCGCCAGTTTACGCTCGGTACCAGCACATCGAAGCGCCACGGCATGCTCTCGATGCGAACGGCGATCCGATCGACTTCGACGAAGAAGGGTCCGACCCACCGAGGTGACCTCGTCCACGAAAACACGGGCCACCAGCCTCGTCGCGGGCCTCGCACCCACCATCCTGGATCCGCACGCGACGGCCGCCTCGGCCTCGTCCGTCCGACACCGCACAGAGAGAGCTTCATGGCGACGAGCCCGTGTTCGAGGCCATCAACTGGAAACAAGATCCAAGACGACACAGGACCTTGAGGTCTGGGATCGCCCGTCGGGCAACTGCTGCCTGAGAAGATTCCTTCCGCGCCTCCAACGACCCGCCGAGCTGGAAGACCTCACCGCGACGACGAGCAGCCTCATGACGAACCGCGTGTTCACGGGCCTCGACCTCTGCTGGACACGCTCCAGGGCACGGTCGGCGCAGTGTCAAGTCGATCCGACGCGCGTGTACCCCGCACGAGGAGGCCGCTCCATGCACGAACATTGCGTTCACGGAGTCGGTGCACGCCAAGTCCACTCGCCCGATCTTCTCCACCCTGCCGTCCACGGAGTGGAAATCAACGAGTCCTTCCCGCTGGTCGTACGAGCGTAGAACGAGGCACCTGCAGAAGAAGGCCGGCGATCGCGGTCCTACGCTACGACGGTAACGACCCGAGAAGCGCAAGGTCGCCTCTGGCGATGCTCGAGTTCCTGTCCGAACGCGGGCTTTCACGCGCCGCGTACCGGAGCCTGCACGCCAAGCTCACGAACACGGCTGACCTGGATCCGCCCATCATCCGCGAGACGAGGCCGCCCACGGCCACTACGATCGGCTAGGCACCAGCCGCCGCAATGTAGCCGAGCCAGAGCGCCAGGATGGACCTGCGCGACTACATACCGTTGCTGCCACGAGCTCTACGAGAACGAGGGCAGTGCACATCGGAGGACCCGCACGATCCGCTCGGCCTCGACCGAGGACGTGTCAGAAGTCTCGCGTTACAACGCGAACATAGGCTCCCGCGAACCTGGGTTACGAGGCAGTTCCCGCACGACGCGACCGACGCATCCCGCGATCCTGGCGGCTCCTGAGCACGGCACGACGCAGAGAACCACGACTTCTTCGGTTCCGGGTCGTCCTACGTGATGGGCGAGGTCGTGGACACCGAGGACGAGTGGGACCGATTTCTTTGAGTCGCGAGGCCGGGGCTGGGCGCGCGAACAACGCGCTTTCCGCTCGGCCACACTCAAGACGCATGTGGGTGCCCGCCGGTGACGGCGGGCGCACCCCACGCTGCCATGTTCCGCAGTGTTTCTTACGCGGCCTGCGTCCGCTCGGCGTCGCAGCCACGCGCACAGCTCCGGCGAGGCGCAAGGCAGCCCGCCCACGAGCTGCAGATGCCGACGGATCCGGCCTGGGGAGCACACCGACCTGCGTGTCGACGACGCGGGACACCGGGGTGCGGATCTGCCGGGCAGCCGCCTCGACGCGGGCAGGACGCGCACGGAGCTGGAAGCCTCGTCGGCGCCCAAAGTCCGTCTTGATGACGGTCGTCGCGTCAGCATCCGCGCCAGCCCTCGGATATGTAAGCGCGACGGGACGGGCAGCAGTGAGCGTGCCCGACAGGCGCGCGCCCCACGAGCCAGTAGGGTCTCTCCCCACTCCAGGGCGCGGTCACGAAGCGCGCCCTCCATCGAGGACGGAGACCGCCCCAGCCAGGGCCTTCGTTGCGGTAGATCGCGAAGGCCGCGCCGTCGAAGCGGGCGGCTGCGCCGTCGCACGTTGGGGTGCCGACCGGCTGGCAGCGGCCGGCTCTTTTCGATGCGGATTTGCCGGCGGCGCGCGGGTGCACAGGTCTCGTTGTTGGCCCTCACCGTCGTGATCAGTGGCGCCCGTCACGCGCGTTGCAGAGGCCGTGGCCCGTGAGAAGCGGTCGTTCGACGAGGCGCACCCTGCAGCAGCGACCTCGAATACCCGGCGGTCGAACTCATCGCGCGTGACCTTCAAGTGCGGATGCCCGCCGTGAGGACGCACCCGGCTCGATGGTCGCCCTCAGCGAGGACGTAGGACGCGCAGCTCTGCTCGGTCGCGGCATCGGGCCCGCCCGAGGCTTCGGTCGCGCCTGGCAGTAGCGAGCGCGTCAGGCCCGGCGCGAAGTGCGGCGCATCCGTGAGGTCGGTCAGCGCCCGAGGGTCCCGTCGTAACCGTGGCCGTGATGCGGTAGGTGACGGTGATGTCATGTCCGTCGTCGACTCCACGGATTCGAGATCCTCTCTGATGCGGCAGCTTTGGGCACCGTCGCGGTTGGTGAAGGCGCAGGTGATCGGCAGGGCCGCCGGACGAGGCCGGGGCACCCTGGGAGGAAGTCGACGCCGCCCGTGCTGCAGCGTCACCGCGGTGACGTTCACGCGCTCGCGCATGCACGCCGCTCAGGTGGCAGGTCACGTCGATCGCAGGCCCCACCGCGCGTGAGTTCGGGTCATCACCGACCTTCCAGGGACCGGAAACGCCCCGGCGCACCATTATGCGTTTAAGAACGAATCGGCTCTGCATGCGAGGCCCGTCTGAGCGATGATGAACTGGGGAGAAGCTCCGGCAGCATGAAGGCCTTGTACTGCGAGGTGGCCGCCCTGGCCTCGCCAGTGTGTCGTCAGGTTCGCGTCCCCGAAGGACTTCCATCGACGAAGCTGCGTCAGCCGCCGCGTCGCCTGTGGTGAGCGCGGGTTCCCGGGCGCGGCCCAGTCACCCACGCCCATCGTCGGCGCGTGAACGGGGAATCGCGTCGCCGACCCGCTTCCGGAGTCCTCGGTGGACGGTTTACCGCGCACGTAGCGCCCCTGGGCCGGAAGGAGCCGCAGAGGATCGGAAGTTGAGGTCTGATTTCCTTGGTCGTGCCAGGTGGAGACCGGGTCGAGCCGGCGGCGTGGCGGGGCAGCTAAGCCGTCCGCGCTGGGCACGAACTGCATAGAGGATCGAGGCGACAGCATCCTGCGACGGGGATCGTCTCGGCCGGCGTGTCGTTCGTGACCGTCAGACGCCGTCTGATCTGGGTGTGTGGCTGCCAAGCACGCCCGCCTGAACCCGGGTACTCGCATCCGCGTAGATGTCGTATCTGCTCTTTTCCTTCACCAACTCTTTCGAAGCAATGCCAGTTGCGACTGGGACCGAGCGAGCGCAAGGCAGCAGTCGATGGGCGTGCGCGGCGGCGGCGTCTCGGGAGACCCATCGCAGGGCCAGCCTCTCTCAGTGCGTCGCACGGCCGTCGCCGTAAGCCGCTGTCAGTTTCCTCGCTGGTCGAAGGTGTAGGACTCCGCCAGACTGCCGATGCGATGCCTGAAGGAGGAGTGCACCTGAGCGGATCTGGGTAGTAGATAGGAAGTTGTCGTGGCGCACGGCCCACCAGCAGGTGCTGTTGAGCGGGACGGTTCCGGGATTGTATCGGCTGAAGCCGAGCGCGCTCGTCGTCGCAGGGTACGAGATCGCGTCGCGTATCTCGCCGCTAGTAGGGCAGCCGCGTAGGCGGCCGCGGTAGTCCCAGGCGACGCCTCGGGTGACGTAAATTGTGACCAGCAATCACCTCTTCGCTGTGGTCCGCGCGGCCGAGCTCCTGGGAGATCCGCTCGATACGCAACCGAGCGCTGGTTGGGGTCCGCGGGACTGTAGACCGCCCGCCCGCACGATGCTGCCGAAGCAGGAGTTGTCGGCGACGACGGTCGCGATCCGCACGGAGTCGTTGATGAGGGCTGCGCCGATGCGCCCTTCCGACTGATCGAAAGGCGAGCGCTGTCGGCGCCGTCTCGAGGGCTCGCTCGCGCTGCGCCAGGAACCAGAACGAGGCTCGGAGAGGCGAGCCCGTCAGTAGTGGCGGCACGATTCCACCACGGCAATAAGCGACACAGGCGCTGACACCTGCACCGAGTGGCGGCCAGGTGGCCACCCACGGATGGAAGGTCGCTCGGTGGCAATCGCCTCCATTCTGGACGCCGCGTGCCAGTGAGTCTCATACCGTCACCCACGTTGTTATGGTTACCGACCACCATAACAATGGGACTTAGTTCCCTAACGACCCTTCTAGGTCAGTATTTATCCACACCCGCACACATAGGAACAGGGTGCCCGTTATTCGACGGACCGCGCAGGCAGTGACAATCGAACCGGAACACACCACCACGAAATGGCGACCGTCCGCACTTTTTGAAGAGACTCGCCTCAAACTCGACCATCCAATGCAACACGAGAGACAGGAGCGCCAAACCGATGGTCAGATCTCTGCGATTGTGCACTGCATAACAGTAACGCTACTCGCAACGCCAGGACACACCTCGACACACCTCCCCAAAATGCTTTCTCCAGGAGCGCAAATTAGAGCCACCAACAGCGAGACCAAACATGCGACACGACCCGTCCACACTTCGGCTTTGCTCCACACCTATCGTCACACGTGTAACATGTGCAATCACGTAAACTACAGACGCATCGCGACACAGGTAGCTCGTTACGACGGGCCTCGATGCGCGAACACGTAGGCCTTTTGCCGGCCGGGGAACATCCCGACAGATGGGGCCGCTACCGCTTTGCGCGGTGGCTACAACGTGACTGGAGCGGCCTGGCTTCCACCCACACCGTACTGCGCGCGCACACAGCGCGGGGGAATGAGGAGAGCACGACTATGAGATCTTTCGGACCGCTTCGAGAGCGCCGTCGAGAGAGCGTGCCACCGGCGCCTCTTCTCGCGCGTGTTCCGGTCGGGGGATCAAGCTTCCGTGACACCACCACGGCGATCGCCGCGCCATGGACGAATCCGTCTTCAGGAAGTTCCGCCTCGCGCATCATTGCCGCGAACCACTTCTCGGTCTCACCGCCTGCACCGACCACCTCCCTGGAGTGTCCCGTCCTCGATCGTCCGCCGACGAGTTCGCCCAGCAGGCCACCGAACACGCCGCGGCGAACAGCTACTCTCTCCCTCGGTCTGCCGGCACGATCGAGTTCATCGCCGACGCCTGCGAGCCCAGCGGCACCCTGTCGACAACGCGCTGAAAACCGCCGGGACGGCGGCGCCGCGGCCTCGTCCGCGTCCCCGAGCACCCGACTCATCGTCGTCGACGGTGAAAGTGGCTCCCTCACCGAGCCCGTCACCGTCATCATCGGACGCGCTCCGAAGCCGACATCGTCGCCAACGATCTGGGCGTCTGCGCGCGCCACCTCGAACTGCGCACCACTCCACCGGCGTGATCGCGACCGATCTCGGCTCCACCACCGCTTCGGTTGAGGCCACCGCATCGACGCAGCAAACCCTGCTCGACTGGGCAAACCAGATCGTCATCGGACGCACCAAGACGTCCCCTCTTCGGGACGCACCCAGACCAGAGCGGAGTTTAATGAAGTGACCACTCGACCTCGCGTATTTACCGTTTTCCGCATCGGCTCCCTGGTGCCGTTGTGGCCTCGTGCTCGCGGTGCCGTCAACACGCTGCGACGCGACATTCGGCACCGCCGCACTTCGCGCGGCAAGGGACGCGACAAGTGCCACCCCACGCCGCAAAGCCTCCCGCAGCGTTATCAGGACAAGAAGCGCACCTCCACGAACCCTGGCAGCTACCGGGTGATCTCTCCTTGGTGACCGGCGGTCCCCGTCGGCACGGCGCTGCCTCGGCGAGGCTCATCGTCATCGGCCGCTCGCTGCGCACCTCGTGCTCGAAGACGAGTACGCGTCCAGCCGCCAGCCGCGGCACTCAATCAGTCCCGACGGCTGGTGGATCGAAGACCTTCCAGCCGTAACGGCACTCCATCGACGATGAGCGCCTCGAGCGCCCCGCGCCAGCTCACGATCGGTGACGTCATCCGCATCGGGCCAGACGACCTCGAATCGGTGGGTCGAGGCATGCCGTGGAAACGCGGTTCAATTCCACTACGCCGCCCGCTCTGCACGTGGCCCCGGCACGTCGGAACAACCAGGACTCCGGATACGCCGGCGCTGAACTCGCTGGTCCTCGCCGACGGCACGGGCGGTCCTGCAGTGGCGGCACATCGCCTCCTCGGCGCTCGCTCGGCCCCGTCCCTCGACACGGACCTCCGGCACCCGGCATCGAGGCCTGCTGTTTCCTCGCGCGAGGCCCTCCGACGCGCACGAGTGAGCTCACTGAGCGCTCGAGCCAGCCGCGACCGCGACCTCGAGGGCCTGGGCACCACCTGCATCAGCGCTTCCTGGCGCGCTCCGGCAACCGCCTTCGCGATGGTCCACATCGGCGAGCTCGCGCGCCGCGTGCTGCGCGGCGATCATCGCTCTGGTCGGGTCACCGCCACCGACCACCTTTTCGTGCAGTACCCGGCTGGACACGGGCCAGATGACTCCTGGCAGTAAAGCTGAGCACCACCAACCGCAACGTCGTCCTGAAGATCCTCGGCGGACGCGCAGGCCGACGCGCTGACGAGAGCGATCCGCGAAAATGCCGTCGGCGACCGCTGACGCTGTGCTCGGACGGCCTGTCCCGGCGCTGTCTCCCCGAGACGATCGGGCCAGGTCATGGCTGATTTCGGGCGATCCGGGCGAGTGCGCCGAAGAACCTCATCCTGCCTGGCCCTCCTGGCGGCCCCGACACATCACGCGGCGTGATCAGTGGTATCGTCCCGTGCCCACGCCCGCCTACCTCCGCAGATCGTGGGCGCGGCTACCCACCGCAACGCCGTCGCGGCGGACGGAGCGGCTGCGCGCTGCTGCCCCGCTCGTCGGCCCGGCACCTCTAGCATCGCGACGAGGCCTCGTCGAGCTCAAGCCCTGCTCGTGGTGGACCCCGTTCATCTCACTCGTGACGGTCTCGTGGTCGCCGCGTCGTGATGCGTCGTGAAGTGACGCAAACCAGTACTACGCGATCGGCCAGACGGCTGTCGTCATCTACCAGGGCATCTCAGTCGATCGGCCTGTGGCAGCTCTCCCACGCGGTGGAGGTCTCCAACGTCGCGCTGGCCGACCGCGCTCGTGGACCGTCAGCGCCTCGACACTTGGTGTTGCGCTCGCGCGCCGACATCGACTCCTTACATCGAGCCCTGCAGGCGCCTGGGTGGTCGACAACGTGTCGACCCCCGTCCCCGGTCGATCCAGTCGCGCCGCAATCCGCGGTGAGGCCCAGTCCGGGGCACAGAGCGGGCGCCCCGATGGCTACTGCACGATCGCGCCCGCCCGGGCCTCGCCGATTCCTGGAGCCGACCTCGCGGCCCGGCCGCCGTCGGCATCGCCGGCGTCAGCGTACCGACCTCGTTGAACCATCACGAGATCCCGCGAACGTCCTCACGCAGGCGGTCGGCGTGCTCGTCGCGATCGCCATCATTGCCGAGGTTCTATGCGGCGCTTCCTCGGCCCGCTGACGCGGCATCTGCGATCCGGTCGTCACGTGCGCTGACGGCCTGCTGGCGATGCTCACCGCCTCGGACCCGTCGTACGCGCGCAGGGATCGAGGCCGTGGTGGCTTCCGCCAGGCGTCTCGCGGGCATCGCGATCGTTATCGCGGCCATCATTGATCATGCTGCGCACCACCGCACGCCGCGCGCCGCCGCCCACACCTTCGGCGTGCGCTATCGCCGTTCCTCCTGCTCCGCCGATGACTCGGCCGCCAGAGACCTTTCGGCGCGCGAGTCGATCCACCTGGGTCCCATCTCCGTCCAGCCCGGTGAGCTCGTGAAGACCACGCTGGCGCATCTTCTTCGCCGGATACCTCGTGACGAACCGCGACAACCGCGATCGGCGGCCGCAAAGTTCTGGGCATGGTGCTCGCCGCGCCGCCCGCGTCGGTCCTGATGTCGTGGTCGGCGATCGGCATCGCGATCGTCCTGCAGCGCGACCTGCACTCTCGCCGCTCTTTCGGCCCGTTCGTCGCGATGCCGCACGCGGCGACGAACCGCGTGTCGCGGCTGGTCACCGGTTTTCACGCCTCTTCGTAGCCCGCCGTCGCGATCGCGGGTGGAAGTCTTTCAGCCACGCGCAGACGCGTCAACATCTGGCTCAACGCCCTGATCCTCGCGTACCGACCGAGGTTCGTACCAGCCTGTTCAGGGCCTAGGCCCGTCAACAGGGCTCGGGCGGCCCCACGCACGGGTTGCCGCGGCTACCCGCAGCTCGTGCCGCGCCTGGCGAACTCGGACTTCATCCGTCTCCTCGCGGAGTGAGCGCCGGGCCTCGACCGGCATGGCCGCCATCCTGGTCCTGTACCTGATCCTCATCCAGCGAGGCTCGCGCGCGGCGCTGCCGGTGCGCGACGGCTTCGGCAAAGCTCCCGGCGACCGGCCTGAGCTTCGCCGGCCATTCAGCTGTTCGCTGTGGTGCCCGCGGCATCACGCGCATCATTCCGTTGACCGGCCTGACGGCCCTGCCCGGCCGCGGGCGGCTTCGTCTCATGGTGTCCTCAGATGACCGTCGCGCCAGCGCTGATCCGCGTGTCGGACGCCGCCCGTCGCCCGGGCCTCGACGCGCCGTGGAACCCGTCGAGCCCGCCGTGGAGTGGGTGAGCGAGCCGCGAATAACCAGATCCGCAAGATCTTCATCATCGTTCTGCGATGTCTGCGCGCGCCAAGGGTAGCACGGAACACGCAGTTCATTTCGCGCCCCGCTCAACGCCGACGCTTCGCAACCAGCGCACGATCCTGCACGCGGCTGAAACCGACCGCGGCCCGATCATCGTTGACAAGAGCGGCGATCGCCTCGCGAGCGCGAGGAAGACCCGAAGCGCCATGCGCGCACCTACCTGGAGGGAACCGCCGTACGCGCCGGTCACGGGCTACTTTCGTCGGTGGGCAACGCGTCGACGGGCATCGAGCCGCCGAGGAGGACGTCCTGGACGGCCAGTCCCAGACCCTCCTCGGACAGCGCCTCCGCGCAACCTCCCGATCGGGCCAGGAAACTGTCAGGGCGGCGGCGTCTCCCCACCCTTGAACTCTCAGATGCAGAAGGCTGCAGCCGAGGCCTCGGCAACCGCAAGGGTGCTGCCGTAGTCCTCGATGCGCGGACCGGCGCGTCCTGGCGATGTACTGTCGCCGACTCGACCCGAACCAGCTGGTCTCCTCCGACCAGCGCGGTGTCTGACGCGCCTCCGCGCTCCTCGACCCGAACAACCCTGCTGCTCAACCGCGCGATCTCCGAGCGCTACGCCCCCGGCTCCGACGTTCAAGATCCTCACGACGATCGCCCTCATCGAAAACGGCCTCGCTGACCCGACATGCACATGCCTCGCCCGTGTCGACGACCCTGCCGGGCACGGCGACCGAGGTCTCCAACATCGAGTCCTCCACCTGCGGCGACGGCGAACCCAACGCTGACCGAGGCCTTCGCGCGCTCATGCAACACGACCTTCGTGCTGGCTTCCGAGCAGCTGACGAACCAGCAGCCCTCGACGTGACGAACCGCTTCGGCTTTTGGCCGCGAGTCTCAGATTCCACTGACGGTGACGCCCTCCGTGTTCCCCGCCGACGCGGACGCCGCGCAGCTCGCGATGAGCCTGATCGGCCAGTACACGGTCCAGACGACGCCTCTGCAGATGGCAGTAGGGTCGTCCCAGGCCATCGCGAACGACGGCTCAGATGATGACCCCCACCTCATCGACTCGATCGTGACGCCGACAACCAGGTCGTGCGCACGAACAGCCCGACCGACGCCGGCACACCGATCTCGTCGGAGACGGCCTCTGAAGCTGCGCGCCATGATGGAATCCGTGGTCTCCCAGCCCCACGGCACCGGCACCACGATGGCCCTGCCGAACATTGCGGTGGCCGCGAAGACCGGCACCGCCGAGACCGGCAACGGCGACCGCGCGAACGCCTGGGCCGTCGGTTTTGCCCCCGGCGGACAACCCGCGCATCGCTTTCGCCGTCTCGTTGAGGGCGACGACAACGATCCCACGCCGCACGGCGGAGACGTGGCCGGCCCGATCGCCCGCGCCCTCCTGGAAGCGGGGCTGCAGTGAGCACGCCGCGCATGACTTCCGGTGCCGGGCGAGTACTCGGGGGGCGCTACACGCTGCTCACCCCGATCGCCCAGGGCGGCATGGGCGAGGTGTGGAAGGCCCGCGACCGCGTCAGCGGCCACATCGTCGCCGCGAAGGTCCTGCGCCCCGAGCTGACGGGCGAGGAGCTCTCGCTCTCGCGCCTGCGCCTCGAGGCCCGTAACTCGATGTCGATCTCGCACCCGAATATCGCGAACACTCAGGATTCGGGCGAGAAGACGGCATCGGCTGGATCATCATGGAGCTCGTCGACGGCCATCCGCTGACGGATTACCTGCGCGGCGGCTCCCGCATTGAGCCCGAGTACCTCATGCCGATCCTCGTGCAGGTCGCGATGGCGCTGGGCGCTGCCGCGCGCGCGGGCGTCGTACACCGCGACATCAAGCCCGCGAACATCATTGTTCGCCCTGATGGCATGGTGAAGCTGACGGACTTCGGCATCTCTCGCGCGAACGGGCCAGGTCAACCCTGACCGCCGCGGGCATGGTCATGGGCACCGCCCAGTACCCGCCGCCCGAGCAGGCCATGGGCGAGGTCGCCACCCCCATCGGTGACCTCTCACGCCCCTGGGCGTCATCGCCTACGAGGCCGCGGCCGGTCGACGCCCATTCACCGGCGAAACCCAGGTGGACATCGCCTTCGCGCACGTCAACGATCCCGTTCCGCCGCTGCCGGACTTCGTGCCCGAACCTCGCCGACGTCATCTTGCACCTGCTGGAAAAAGGACCCCGCGAAGCGCCCCGAGTCCGGATCCGCGGCCGTGCGCGAAATCGCGAGCGCAGCCAAGGCGATGGGCGTCTCCGTGACCCCTCGCCCGCTGCCCTGCCGAAGGCCGCGCAGCGCCCTCGAAGAGGTGCGCACGCCCGTCCAGCCGTCGTGTGCCGATCGTCGCACCGGTGCGTCACCCTGACGCGCCGCACGCTGCCCGACGAGATGCTGCAGCCCCCTCGGGACTCACCCGAAGGTGCGCGCGACGACGGGCCGCCACGCTGCTGCCCGTCCTCGACGAAGCGACGACGATCGCCCCTCCTCGGCCCCGATCCCGATCACGGGTCGCCACGCCGCCGTCCCTGCGTATCCTCGACGAGGCCGAGGTTCCCCGGTCTCGCCCCGTGTCCGCTCCTCACCCTGGGTTCGTCGCCTGCACCTCGAGACGACCGGCGAGCAGCCGCCCGCGGTGTCAGGTGCCGTCCGGTCGCTGACCTCGACCGGTCGCCACGCAGCCGTCCCGGCCCCCGCAGCGAACCCGCCGGCACCGGTGTCGGCCCCGATCCCGACGCGCGCCACAGCCAAGACGGCTCCCGCGCAGACGGCTCCCTGCGCCCGCTGCTCCTGCTGCCCGCGCAGGCCGCCACCGCCCGCCCGACCACGGGTTCCATCCCGAGGCATGCAGCTCCCGCTCGCTCTCGAGCAGGTCCCGCAGCCCAGCAGCGAGACCGCCCAGCGCCCCCAGGCCTCGGCGCCCCGCGCAGCGTTCCGCGCCGATCCCGGCCCCTCCGGCCGGCGCAGCGCCCGCGCACACCGCCGCGCCGAAGACCCCGCTGCCGTCCGAGCCGCAGGATCGACGCGCCGCCCTCGCCGAGCGACTGCGCCAACGCGAGGCAGCCGCCAGGCCGAAGACGCAGCCGAGGAGCAGCGCCGCGCAGCCGTCGCCCGCGAGGAAGAACATGGCCAGCGCGAGCTTCAGCATGCCGCGAACGTCGTGAAGCTCGCGAACGTCGCGAGGCCGAAGAAGCTGCTCGGCAGCCCGTCAGGCGACCCCGCGCATTCCTCAGCCCACCCGCTCCGAGTCCCCTCGCCGCGACAAGGCGGCCACGGCCTCGTCGCCGCGCACGACCACCGGGTCGTCGCCGCGCGTGTACGGGACCGTTCCCCAGCCTCGCGCAGCCACGCCCTCGAAGCGGCAGCGACGCTCGGTCTACGAGCCGCGGCCCGAGAAGGTCAAGCGCGGGCCGCGCTGGCACGAGCTCGACGCTCGCAGCGCGCAACGTACCCGTCCGGCGGCCAAGACCGCGTACTCGCGCAGCGTCGTCGCACCACCCGTCCCAGCATCCAGGCAGATTATTCGCGCGGTCATCGTCGCAATCATCGTGATTGCGCTCATCGCGCTCGCAGCTACTACGATCAAACACATGCTTGGCTCCCTGATACAACCAAGTGCGGGAGCACACATTATCGAGGAGGTTAGGACATGGCAGAGCCCATGGCCCACCGTCTAGCTGGCTGATACGAGGTCCGTTCGCTCATCGGGCGAGGCGGAATGGCCGAAGTCCACCTGGCTTCGACACTCGCCTGTCGCGCGTCGTAGCAATCAAGATGCTGCGCCGCGATCTGGCGCAGGACTCGATCTTTCCAGGGCGCGCTTCCGTCGCGAAGCGCAGTCGGCGGCGTCGCTGAATCACCCGAATCATCGTCGCCGTGTACGACACGGGCGAGGAGATCATCGAGGATGCGACCGGCCGTTCGATCGCGGTGCCCTACATCGTCATGGAGTACGTCGAGGGGCACACGGTCAAGGACCTGATCTCCGACGGCACGGCCGTTCCGATCAACGAGGCCATCGAGATCGTGTCGGGCGTCCCTGTCCGCACTCCAGTACTGCACGCGAACCACCTGGTGCACCGCGACATCAAGCCCGGCAACATCATGCTGACGTCGGACGGCAAGGTCAAGGTCATGGACTTTTGGCATCGCGCGCGCCCTGACGGACTCGCAGGCCACGATGACGCAGACGAACGCCGTCGTGGGCACCGCCCAGTACCTCTCCCCCGAGCAGGCTCGCGGCGAGACCGTTGATGCTCGCTCCGACCTCTACTCGACCGGTGTCGTCCTCTTCGAGCTGCTGACGGGCCGCCCGCCCTTCAAGGGTGACTCAGCCGTCGCCGTCGCCTACCAGCACGTCGAGCAGATCCCGCCCACGCCCCCTCGTCGATCCTGTCCGACATCCCGGACTCGCTCGACCGCGTGGTGCTGAAGTCCCTGGCGAAGAACCGCGAGGACCGCTACCCGAGCGCCGCGGCAATGCTCGCGGACCTGCAGCGCGTGGCCCGAGGCCTCGACGTGGGGCGCCGCCCGCCGACTCGTGGGCGACCGAGGTCCCGCCCGCCGCCGGCATGGCGTCCGCACGCACCACCGCGACCACGCCGATGGCCGCGGTCCCCAGCCACGCGCCCGCCGCGGCGATGGCCGCGACCTCCACGTCGCTGCCCGCGGTTACCACCGATGACACCGCGAACGAGGCCGCCAAGGCCTCGCAGCGCCGCACGGCGATCATCGCGACCGTGTTGCTCATCGCCCTGCTGCTGATCGGCGGCTCGGTGCGGGCCCTCACGCGCGGCGCCGCCGAGCCTGAGTCAATCGCTGTTCCCAACGTCGTCGGCCTGACCCAGGCCGAGGCGAAGACCCAGATCGAGCAGGCCGGGCTTCACGTGGGAGCTCAACCCCGACAAGGTCGCCCCGACACCGTCGCTGAGGGCTCCGTGGCCTCCACCGACCCCGCTGCGGGCACGCAGGCCGAGAAAGGGCGCGACCGTTCGCGTCACCATCTCCCTCCGGCCCCGATTCGGTGACCCTGCCGGACAACCTGGTCGGCATGAGCCCCTGACGATGCCCGTAAGGCGATCGAGGCCCTGGGCCTGAAGTGGGAGCTCGACTCCAGCAAGGTCGCCTCCGACACCGTTCCCGAAGGCAAGGTCGCGCAGACCAACCCCTCCCCGGTCTCCAAGGTGAAGGCCGGCCAGACGATCCGCGCCTACCGTCCTCCGGCTCGGATCAGGTGGACGTGCCCGGACCTGTCGGGCATGACCCAGGACCAGGCTCACGCAGCACCCTCAAAGGGCGTCGCCTGGAGCTGGGCAACGTGACGAGCGTTGACTCCGAGAAGGAGAAGGACCGCATCGTCGAGCAGGATCCCGCGACCGGCACGAAGGTGAAGAAGGGCACCGCCATTGGCGTGTCCATCTCGAGCGGCAGGCCGCGCAGGTGGAGATTCCCACCGTCGTGGGCATGGGCCGTGAGGACGCCGAGGCGCAGCTCAAGGCCCTGGGCCTGACCGTCACCGTCGAAGAGGTCGCGGCAACCAGCCCGCAGGCCAGGTCCTTCCGTCGAGCCCGGTGAGGGTTCGAAGGTGAGAAGAATTCGACCGTGAAGCTGAAGGTGTCGAAGGGCAGCCAGAACGGAAACAACGGCGGCAATAACAACGGCAACAATAACGGGAACGCCCACCACTGAGTGAGCCCCGGGCCGCGTCGCAGTAGTACCGCTTCGTAGCTGTCCCCGTTGATCAGTGAGGCCTGCGCCCGCAGGAGAAATCCTCGGCGCGGGCCTCACCGTATGCGCGGGAGTGCGGGCAACGCGCGCGCGGCAGCAGCGTTTAATGGGGGTTTTGCACCACACGAGGCTACGGTGCCCAGCAATCTGGATAGGTTACGGCGTTCTGGATAGGAAAATAACCTATCCAGAAGAGCCGTTCCTATCCAGAACAGAACGTCCTATCCAGAACAAGCATCCATACGCGATAGGCCGCGCAACTCGATAGCTTTGAAAACGCTCCGCGACGACGGGCTTCAGGACACGGCCTGCTCGCGCGCGTCGGCGTCGCCTGCAGGCGGCCAGCCAGTTGGCGAACATGAGGTGACCGGACTGTCATGACGGACTCGGGGTGGAACTGGACGCCCTCGAGGGCAGGGAGCGGTGGCGCACGCCCGGGATGATGATGCCGGACTCGGTGGTCGCGGAGACCCTCGAGCTCGTCGGGCATGGTCGCGGGGTCGATCGTCAGCGAATGGTGAGCGGTGACGGTCAGCGGCGAAGGCACGCCCTCGAAGACGCCGCGCCCGTCATGCGTGATGACGGAGGTCTTGCATTGCGATGAGCTCGGGCGCGTGCCCGACGGTCGCGCCGAAAGCTCACCGAGGACTGGTGTCCAGGCACACGCCCAGCATCGGGATGCCGCGCTCGGCGCAGTCGGCGATGGTCTGCAGGGAGGCGCCGGCGCTCTTGGGGTCGCCGGGTCCGGGGAGATGAGGACGCCGTCGTAGCCGGCCTCGAACCAGGCGGGATCCACGACGTCGTTGCGCACGACGTCCACAACAGCACCCAGGTGGCGCAGGTAGCCCACGATCGTGAAGACGAACGAGTCGTAGTTGTCGACGCAGAGGATTCGCGCCATCGCGGGTCCTTTTCATGTACGAGGCCGTGGCCTCTTCTCCGGCATCCATCGTAGGGCGCTCCCCTCACTGCGCGCGCGGGCGCGTCCGCTCTCCGGGCGCGCGTCGCGTAGGGCGGCACCCGCCGACGTCCGTGGATACGACACGAGGCCGGGTCTCCCCGGCCTCGTCCCATCCTCGCGCGAGCGGCTCAGGCGCCAGCCGACGGAGGACTGTCCCAGTTCCCAGGTAGGACTGGATCCCAGGGCAGACCCAGGTGAACAGTGCGGCGACGGCCGCGCCGATGAGGGCCAGGGATCTCAGATGACTTTGAACCAGGTGGGGCCGGGCAGGTGGCGGAAGATCCATGCGTACATGTGGGGTCCTTCAGTTCGTGGGTTCGTCGACGAGTTCTGGCGGGGACGCCCTGTGTCCCTGGGAGTCCAGGATCTGAACTTGAGGTGGACGATGTAGCGCTGCCAGCTGCCGTATTCGGGTGGCAGGTGGTCGCGGTCATCCAACGCTCGGTGGGGTTTCGGACCAGGATTCGTCGTCGATGACGGGGGCGACGACGCGCATCTGGGTGGGGTCGGTGGCGTCGATGATCTCGGAGGAGACCATGGAGTAGACGAGGTAGCGGTCGTCGACTTCCACGACGACCTTGTCGCCCTGGGTGAGGCGGTCGATCCAGCGGAAGTTGTTGCCGTAGGTGCGGCGGTGGCCGGCGATGAGAAGCTGCCGACGCCGCCGGGCTGGGTGGTCTGTCGTAGTGGCCGGCCCATCCCTGGTCGAGGACGTAGGAGGTGGTGCCTTCGGCGAGGGGGATCTTCATCCAGTCCCAGGGTGGGCACGGACGAGGCCGTAGATCTCGCCGTCGCCGACTTCGCGGTCGAAGGCGGGCGGGTCGTCGGTGCGGATTTCGCCCTGGGTGCGCTTGGCGGGCTGGTGCTCTTCTTCGTACGAGGCGATGGTCTGGGAGACCTGTCCGGCGACTTGGTAGGTCGTCCAGTAGAGCTGCCAGACGGAGAAGAGGCCGACGATGACGGCGAAGGTGATGAGCAGTTCGCCGACGACACCGACGATGTTCCAGAAGATGTTGAGCGCTTTTTCTTAGCTCGGCGTGGTCGGGGCGACGTGTTCACCCATTCGATTCCTCCACGGTTGCGTAGTTGACGGTCAGCGGGTGGTTGCGGGCGCGAAGCTCAGGGAGTCTTTGGTCTGCATGTCCCACCCGAGGCCGTACTTGTCATCGTAGGCCCGATAATTCACCATCACGTGGGTTTGCGGTAAACCGTCGCGCGCAGGGTGGTCAGATCACCGATCGCTTGGATCATAGGGCGGGAGTAGCTGGTTCCGTCCACGAGGATGACGTTGCTGATGCAGCGGATGACGGTGCGCGAGGTGATGCGTACGTCCCTGGACGGTCACGGCGCTGGCGCCGCCGTCCACAGTGCGTCTCATCGTGTCTTCGATGTCTTGCTGGTGATGACGAGGTCGCTGGGGTTGCGCCTTCGAATTTCTCCGGGGGCGCATCACCGAGGGTGATTTGGACGCCGGGGCCGGTGACGGTTTGGGTGGAGCGAGCGGTGAAGCGTCCTCGTCGCCGGATTGGGGAGCGACGGAGGTGAAGCCCTGATCCGCGTATCGAGCCTGAGACCTGTTTTCGCGAGGTTTTGACCTGTTCTGGCGGCTGCGCACGAGGGTGGACAGGTCGGAGGTCGCCGCGGGATTTTGCGTTCGCTGAGCGCGGAGACGGAGAAGAGGAGGCCGAGGCGACGGTCAGCGAGAGCACGCCGGCGATGTGGCGGACGCTGCGTGCGCGCATCTTTCCCCCTTGTGTGGCGCTGCGCTTTTTGGCACTTTCCCACGTCCGAGACTACGCCAGTGTTGCGACTAATTCATCACCGCCGGGCGGTTTTCTTCCCGCGCGGCCAGCAGAGAGGACCCGACGGCCGAATCCAAGAAGCGTAAGAAGAATGGGCACGAGGTTGAGGACGATACCGACATCCAGAACTGGACTGACGGTATTCCGCTTAGCCTCCGCCTGGTGGGCGCCCACGTCAGGCCCCTGATGATCTCTGGGCCTGCTGCGGTTGTCGTCTACTACATTTCGTCGGGCACGTACCCGGTTCGAAGCTGGGCGCGTGGAACATCGCGGTGGGTCTGGGCACGATGATGGTCGGCTTCCTGATGACGCTGCGTTGGCGTTGACGGGGGCGCGGCGGGCTGGCCTGCCGTCTCCAGTGAGTGTGCGAGGTGTCCCGGCTGCGGCTCGGGACGCCCCACTATTTCATCGACGAGGCCGCATGGCGTCACTACCGGGTCACGGCCTCGTCTCGGTCAGGGCCCGCTGAGCTGGACCCTCATGCCGGCGTCGTGGCATGCCAAGGAGGGAGCGTCCGGCGAGGCCGCCTCGAGGGCGCGCGGGTGTGCGCTGGCGAAGGACAGGCACGGTCGGGCACCGGCTTGCAGGATCGCGGGGACGGGGGCGGAGGGGCCGAGGACGACGGTGTGGGCGTCGGGCGCGAGCGCGAGGAGGCGCGGTATGGTCTTGTTGACGAATGCGGATCCGGAGATGAAGACGTAGTCCATTTCGGGGAGCAGGTATTCGCAGGCGGAGTCGGGGTAGCTCGCTTCGAGGACGTTGCGTTCGAGGATGTCGTGAGCTCGGCGGCGTCGGGCATGGCGGCGGCCGCGAAGGGGAAGTGGACCGATGACGGCGACGCGTCTGCGCGGGCGACGAGGGGCGTAGGGGTGGAAGGTGCGCCCAGTTGTTTTTGCAGGGCGGAATCCAGGCGAGGGCGCCGGGGGTGGAGTGGTAGGCGCGACGGCAGTTACGCTCGATGCTGGCGTCTCCGAAAAGTTCCAGGACTTGGCGAGGGCGGCGACGTCGCGTAGGGGCGGCCGACGAGGTCGGAGGGTGCTCGGCGGCGCGCGGGCGCGACTGACGCTCATGCCGAAGCGCTGCGCGACGCCGTCTTCAGTGGATGGCGCACGCGGCGCCATTTGCGTCGGTGAGGATCTGCGGGTGACGCAGATGTCGGTGGGGATCCCGCCGATGAGCTGGTCGTACAGGTCCCAGGGCTGGTCATGGTCTCTCCTGTGGGCGAGTGAGGAAGGGTCCGATCATCGGCCGGACCCTTCCTATATTAGCCATCTCAGATGTCATGCGCCTGTCGGCCGCTGCGACCCGTCACGCACCGTAGACCTCGAGCAGGACGCGAACACGAGGGCGCTGAGCACGAGCATGCCCGCGATCATGCCGCAGCGCGACGACCGCTCACGCCGGTTCTGCTGCACCTGCGTGACGCCCGGACGCGGCGGGCCATGCGCATCGAGGACCGGCACGTGGCACGCACGCCGGGCGATCGCCCCGCTGATGCCCCTGCCAGGAGATGCTGCGACCACGAAGCCGTAGACGAGGTTGATGCCGAGCAGTGCTCGGGATCGCGGTCGTGTCTGACCCGCCGAGGCGCTGGAGGACGTAACACGGCCCGAACAGACGAAGACGCCGACGCGCCGACCGTGCTCACGAAGATCTCGAGGCTGGCTGAGGCACCACGCGATAATGAAGGCGAGCCTCCCGCGCGCTCTACCAGGTAGAGAGCGTGGGAGGAAGCGCCAGCGGCCCAGGACCGGTTCGATCGCGCGCCCCACCCAGTACAGGGAGAGCATGTTGAACAGGATGCATGATGCCGCCGTGCAGAACGCACCGGTGAGGACCGTCCACGGGCGCGAGCGCGAGGGTCGCGGGTAGGAGCGCATGGTCGACTTCGTCGAGGGCGCAAGGAGGTCACCGCGCACATGGGTGACGCAGATCGCGATCATCGCGTAGACGACCGGCGCCGGCGGCGCGCGCGACGCGAGCCCATCCACCGCTTCTTTAGACGTGCAGTCCACGATCGAGCGGACCTCGGTGGGATCGCGCAGTCCACGCACATGGGCCGGTTGCAGCGCTTGCAGTAGTCGATCGCTGGTGCACGCCCGGGTGGCGCGGATAGTCGGCGGCGCGGCGCGGTCAGAGCGCTGGCCGCAGCTCGAATGCCCATAGCTTCTTTCTAGCAGGCGTGTAAGGACGAGGCCGGGCGTACCATCCCGTCACCGCAGTGAGCAGCGGGGCGGCCCGGCCTGCGTCGATGATGAGGGAGAGGTCGTCGACGATCCTCGATGGAGTTGAGGACCGTCTGTCACGGAAACCCTGGAGGCCCGGGTCGTGGCGATGGCGTCGACGACGCGCTTTGGACTCCCTCGTCGCGACCCTACCGAAGATGGTGGTTGGCGACAGCCACGGTGGGGCCACGGTGATGAAGAACTGGGAGCCGTTGGTCTCTTGCCCATGCGCTGCCAGCGTTGGCTGCGGCGGCGAGCAGTAGATCCGAAGTTCAGCCTGGGTGATCTCGTCGTTGAACTCAGCCAGCCGCGCGGTGCAGGCAGAGCGAGGTCACGCCCTGATCTGCAGCCGATGACGCGGTGAAGATGAGCAGCCGTAGAGGGATGGAGCACTCTGGCTGGTCGGGTCAACCGATTCTGCGCTCGCTTGGCCAGGTCACGGGTTGTTGACCGTGTTGGCGTGTTAGGAACAGGTCGACGGTGATGTCGCCGGCGGAGGTGAAGAATAGCCATGACCGTAATGGTCGCATCTTTTCCCTGGTGTCTCGTCCGTCACGCACCTCACGCGAGCCGGGGCTGTAGATCGGAGCCCGTTGTTGCACAGCAGGAGGAGTGAGGCATCCGCGCCCGTATTATTGTGGACAGAATCGGAGACATCATGGCATTTCGCCGACTTTCGATGCAGAGAAGCGGCCGCATCGTCCAGCAGCCTCGCGACGCCGTTGCCATTTACGCCGGCAAGGCCGTGCGCCGCCGATCTGGCTGGCCAGGGCGTCGACTGGGCCGCGCCTCGCGCCCAGGCCGCTGAATTCCGGCAGATCGAGCACGCGACCCGGTGATCGAGAACGCGCCGCCGTGCGCAGGCTGCCGCCGCTGCGCAGGCCGGTCCGGCGATCGAGAACGCCTGCGAGCACCTCGTGGACGACTACCGCCAGAGTTTCGCCGTCAACCAGGCGGGCTGCCGAGCCGTCGTCGCCTTCCGAGGCGCTCGTCGCGCTCTGAGCCCGGCCAGTCGCCCTCACCACCCCACGCAGCGCCGCAGCAAGCGGCGCTGCGCGCCTCGTCACGACGCCTAGGAAGCACGTCGCCGAAGCGGCATTGTGGAAGCGTTCGCAGCCGATCGAGGATCCGTGCCGAGGAGTACCAGATCTGAACACGGATTCTCGTGCCGGACACCGAGGCAGAAGGCACCTCGAGTGTCGAGGAACCAACCTGAGAGATCTACCGCAGCCGGCGCCATGCCAGGCCCCGCCCATCTGTCGTGCCACTGTCGTCCGCGCGCCGCAAGCGCGTACCTTTCCCGACCCTCCGCCGTCACCCGACACGCAGAGCCTTCCGCCGGTTGGTCAAAGATCATCTCATTACATCAGCAGGCCGCGCCCGCGCTGTTTGCCTGGAGGCTTCAACACCAGCTCACCTGCGGCGCATGACAGACGCGCCACAGACGCAGCAACTTAGCAGACCTTTGCTACGAATTTGAAGACCGCTGAAGGTTTTGCGAACGCTCAGGTCTCCATGTGTACTCAAGAGGAGGGCGGAGGCAGCCATCAGTCTCAAGAGCGCATACGAAGCAGCCTGTCGGCTCTTTTCAGAGGGCGATAGCCCGAGACTCGGCAGCCACCGACGATGCCAGCAGTCTTCGCGAAGAAGAGGAACCTCACGCCTACAACAGCAAATATTCATTGCATCCGATCTGCCTATCAAAAGCTTGCCGCTGAGCGCTGGGCGCGCAAAGTACTGAGCCCGAACACCGCTCACGCAACGTCGACGCCATAAAGCCGCCGAGCACGCAGGACGACAGCGCCCGCCGTTTGCGCAGACCTGATGCGATCGCAGGAAGGACGAGCAACACACAGCCCCACCACGACCGCCTGGCACCGTAGACGCGGCCTCTCAGATTTGACGCCAAACATCACACCGCAATGAGGCTATCCACGAGCCGAGAAGCGCATCTTAGCACCACCAGAAAACAACAGGTCTCCGGCAAAAACGGCGACGCCATCCAACAGTGGTCAATAGCGCCCAACCGCTGGCGAAGTGCCCGCCCGCCGCCACGCTTGCCGATATGCCAGCCGCAGCACGCACGCGAGGAGGCTGAGCTACCCCCGTCCTCGTTGACTCCTGGCTGATGCGCTTCGCAACGCGGCCGACGCAAAATCAAGTCTCAGCAAGCGAACCGCGGCTGCACCAGTTTAGCCTCAACCGGCGCAGCCGATCACGACGCGGTTGCCGCACAAGCAAAACGCCAGAGCGCGAACAGAAACGCGATTCTCGCCAATCAACGACTCAAAACAATTGCTGCGCGCGCGACGGCAGCGCCAGGAAAGCACACGAAGAAGGAAAAGGTAAGTCCCACAACCGCGAACTCGACGATATTTCGCCCACAACACCAACGTCGAAAACGTAAAAGTCGGCCTCCCTGATCAGCCTGGCGAGCCCGGCGACCGCGACAGCGACCATGACGCAGACAAACGCGAAGCCAATCAGCCTTACCCGAACGGACCCGACGACCCAACCGCGCAGGATGCAGACGCGAGCTGCGCAAGCCAACCCACGCATACCCGACTCATGCCAGTGAGGTGAGCTAGCAGCCGGAGCAAGCCCATCATCACCCACGACCGATGGGTAAACCATCGTATTCTCGCACGGCGGAAAGGCGCCAACGGCACGGCAGGCTATACGCGTCTTCACTGATCGCGACCACCCCGTGGCGCGCATAATGGCGGCCCTCCACTCGCCTCAACGCCCGGATGGAGCCTGCCCGTGAGCAGCCCGGCGCCGGCGTCCTCGGTGCCCTCCGCGGCTGCCTCGGCACGCGTGGGTCGGGCCCGCGTCGGCCTGCCCGGCGGCTGGGCCGCCGCGGCGCGGGCGGGTTGGCCGCGGCGCGCGGGTGGCCTGAGCCCGGCAAGCGGCTGGGCGGGCGGCCTGGGCCCTGTCGGTGGCTCAAGCTGGTTCGGCAAGCCGCGCGCGTAACCAGCCGCCAGGCGGTTTTGTTCCAGTACGCCAGCACGACGCGTCGGGCGGACGACCGGCCTGACGCAATGAACGGCACGGGCGGCGTCCGGCGCAGCAGGAAGACGCGCCCGCAGCCCGCTGGTGCCTCGCGCGGCCCGGCGCCCGGTGCCGGGCGGTCGGCCGGCACCGGCAGCGGGTGCCAGTGGCGCAAGGATGACAAGAAGGCGCCCGGCGCAAACGAGGTCAAGTTCGATGACGACGAGGACGATGCGCCCCCTGCCACGTCAATCTGATGTCGGACCTACGGCTCGGACAAGGACCCAAAGCCCTCATACTTAATGACGACGGAATCCCAACGCAAACCACGAACTCTTCCCGGTCTCCGTCGACCACAGTCTCAGGGTGTGTGATAACCCATCCCTGGCGGCAAGCCACGTCCTGCCCGCAGTTCACCCGCTCACGCGGCCGATCCCACTACGGCAATGACCGTCCCTACCACCCACTACCACCCGATCAGGCCATACAGAGCCACCGGAACGGCGCACAACATCGCCCATCGACGCGCGAAGTCGACACCACTCGTCTGAGCTGGCCGGCGCCAACATCATCGACAATCCCGTACCGTCACCCAAGTCCTCCAAGACACACGGACAGCCATTGCCTCGCCCCGGTCTCCAAACGCACAGCCCCGACGCAACACCCTGACCCAACGAACCAGTCCGCTGACGATGGCGATGACCGAACGAGTACCGCAACGGCAACCGACCGAAGAACCCCACCACTCAACGCGCCAACAGTGGATGACCAGATCATCAGCATCATCTCCTGTCCGACGAAAACTCTACGACGCAAACCGCGGCACGCCCAGCCGATGCCTCCCGGCGTCACCGCCGCCCCCCATGTGTAATGACGCGAAATATAGCCAACAACGGCTATTCTGGTAACCGTCGTCGGTATCCACGCCATCGATACCACCGGCAACGTAGCTGACTACCCGGGGCAGGAAACCACCGCAGCAGGGTCCCTTCACCGTCCGCAACCATAAAACAGGCAATAAAGCTGCCGCAGAAGGCACATCAAATCCACCTCATCGCAAAGCAGTTTCCTGGCCCCGCTGCCAGAAGCGCCCCAACGCCACCAACAACCAACTTAACTGCTCACCAAGACCGAAGAACAACGAGGACGCTGAACAAAACAACACGGCGATAAATTAAGCCATGATGAACACCGACCGTCCCAGTATCCTGACGAGAACCAGTTGATGGACCCCACCCAACAAAAGGACCACCACGGATGAAATCCAGCATGAGCGGCCCCAACAACCCCCGACATTGCATCAATTAACACTGTACACCTACCACAGGACCGACGAAAGCGTCATCAGCAACACCGACGCCGGCGCCAACCCACCAGTACACCAGCCCCGCCACCACGCCAAACGACGACCAACCTAACGAGAGATCGTGGCGGTTGCGCCCGGGTGCATGCGATGATCCTGGCTCTGGCGGCTGGGGCCACGCCAGCCCTGCCCGCCGCTCCCGCTCACGCCGCCGCCGACCCGATCACGGTAATCGAACGTCCTACTTCGCCTACCACCATCCTGCTGACTGCTTCGGTGGGGCTACACCGGCAGGGCGCGACCGCCCTCATCGACGAGACCAGCACCTGAGCTGGCTGGCACCACCGTTATCGACAAAACACCGTGCACCGTCACCTCGAAGCGCCTACCGAAGAGTTACGCACGGCCATGCCCTGGTCTCCAAAGAGTACGGAGTCGCACCCGGACGCAACACTCGCCTACCGAAACAGCTTCCCTGAAGATGGAGACAAGGCGGAGTCCGACGCCGCCACCACGGCAACAGTCCCTACGATCATGGCTGATCAATCAGGCGATCACCGACGGCGCACAAATCATCAGCATCTCCGCCTCAAAATGAAGACACACGAGTCCCAGGTAGCAACGACGTCGCGCCAACGCCTTCCGGTGTTATCGCGCCAGTCCGCAGGAAACGACACAACGAGGAAGAGACCCTGCACAACCTACCTGGAAGTGGTCCGCGGTGAGAGCAGCGCCATCGACACCCCCGCAAGCGCGCCAACACCCGTGGGCAAAGGCGAACCGTGCGGCTGTGGGAGGCCCCACCGTCGCCCAACAACTACGAGACCAACACCAACATCCAGCACGAGAGGCACCCAACGCCACACCCCTGGTCAGCCGCTCTCCCTGCCCAAAACAGTAAAACCAACGCCCAGCAACCAACCTCCAACTGCTCACAACAGCTCAAACTGACCAAAGGGTGAACAAGCATTGATACGGCGGAGCAGACCCGGAGCCATGGTCAACACCGATCCGTCCCAGTACCCGATCAGAACACCACACATAAAGACCGACATGGGTCCAGACTACCCCGCACCTGAGATGTCGCTGGAGACCCCACATCCACACGAGGCCTCACGCATCTCGAAACACACGGACATCCCACACCAACCACCTGCACCAGCCCCCGCTACCACGCCAAGAAGACCCCCGCGTCGCCGCCGTTTGCGGTTCGATGGAATTGCGACTGGGACGCATTGCGGACGGTTCACCGTAACGATTGCACAGATGATGAGCAACAACGATGTCCGATCGGCAGAATGGGAAGATCATCCGACTGCACAGCCACAGGCCGCCCCACCGTCGCCGTGTCACCGGAACAGCTCACACGCCCGGCAATGAAGGGATAGCGCTGAACTCGAACAAATTGCCCAGAACGACTAGCAGACGCCATTCGGGCTAAGGACCATAGCCTCAATACACCACCTGCGGTAGCCCTGCACGGCCAGCGTCTCAACCAGCCTGCTGCAACGGCTGTGGCAACCCTGAGCAGGACAACGCCCGCCGCCAGCGCGACCGCGCCAGGCACCGGAGAAAGCTCACGGGAACGTATACCGGTGCTCAAAGTCGCTTCTTCCACCAGCTGATCGTCGCGACATTACAGCAGGTCGTCGTCCGCAACCCTTCTACAGAGACGCATATCACGGCGGTGCCAACAATCATCATCGGCGGCACAACGGTCAGCGGAAATACATACTGCCGCCATCATATCGGCGAGAAAACGACGTACGCTACTCGCATTGAGAGACCCCATCCAGTTGAGCTTATACACTACCACGCCCTGACGATCCCAATAACCGCCAGTGAGGTTAACGACAAAGAATGGTGTCGACGATGACAGCAACGCCAAACGTCAACGCACGACGGACAGCCTAAACAGCCAGGCACGTACCTGGATCATTAGACTGACGATAACCCGATAAACACCCAGGCGTGACTCGATCACCTCGAACGACACAAACTTGGGCACTGGGGCACAGCCCGGCGCGACCCCCGATATGGCACAGCGGCCCAAAGAGCACCGAACCGCACGCCCGCACGTCGTGATACGCATACCTCACCGATCTCGGTCCGCCGCAACGGTCAACCCAAAACGGCGCCCGACAGCACAGGAAAACCAGCATCCAGATCCAGAAGGCACCAAGACCAGAAGAATATCCAGGCCGATACGAGCAGGAACTATATCCGCCGCCGGCCTGAAACCGAGTACCACCCTGGAAGCCAACTAATCGATAAGACAACACAAGAACGCGGCCACGACGATCCATGCAGCCGCCCGATCGTCAGCACAGCACTGCCAACGATATAGGCGCAGTACAGAGCATAACCAGACACCCAGTCCGATAACGCACAGCAGCCACTGATCCTTTCCGGACCGTGCCAGCAATATGGCACTTGCCTGGCACACCGCGCCCGCCCACGGCTGCAAGGAAGCAAGGGAACGGGCCCCCACAGGCGGCAATAGCTCCTTATAGCACAACGAGACCAGAAGAACCCACACACCCTTCAAAACCGAAAAGTCTTTCAGAACTTAGACCAACGACAACTCCGCAAAACAAAGTCACCGCGCAAAATACGGCCCCAGCGACGGTCCGATATTGCAACGAAAAGGCACCACCATCGCCAGCAGCGCCGGAATCGATGAACCAGCAGGAGGAGAAACGCACCAGCAACAGGGCACATTCAGACTATTCCCCACGCGGCGAGCCAGCTCAGCATGCTGACGGCCGGTATCTCCCCGACCGCCCGCAAGTTGACGAGGCCCGCCGGACGGAAGAAGCGGACGACACAATCAACGTGGCAAGAGCGCCGGCGTTAGCTAGTTCGTGAGCATCGCGAACAGGCCGACAAGCACGCCCACGCCAGCATGCCCGCGGCCCTGCGTCGATACCGCGCCCTGCGCTGGCACGCCTGCCGTGAATAACACGCCGCACCCATGCCGCGCTACAACGAGGAGAGGGAAACATCTCCCGAATCGTGACCAAGCCAGACGGGAATACAGGCAGTGAGAAAGAAGGCATTCACCCACCCACGCGCAGCGCGAGCCTCCGATCTCGGCGCGCTCCGTCCCACCAGCCCGGCGAGACGACACCCACCAGATGAACGATCCCCGCCACACCGCCAACGGCAGGAGGGAATATAACCTCATGTCGCTCATGACCCAAACCCGCCGGAATGACGAGGTCCGCGCTGGTACCACCCCACCAACAAACAGAAGCACTGACAGACAGCACGACCATTGACGCGAGTCCGCAGAATACGCAGAAAGCCGCACCGTCACATGCATCTACGAGGCCAACCTGCGAACGCGTCGGCTTCCAGTGATCGCAGCGGCGGCTTGGCCAAGAACAAACGCACACTGCGTGCGCTAACACCTTACATCGACGCGTGCGACGACTCAGCCAGCGGGTAAGAGCACCGCCAGTGTAGAAATGAATACCACATTTATGGCATCAAACCAGTTGAGCGACGTCTGCCGACGGCCCCACGATTCCGAAAATAACGGCAGTCCACCAGACCGATGAGTAACAAAGAGGAAGAAACCGATTACCGCCGCTCGGGTCAGGATCGGACGCAGAGGCTTATAGCGAGCACATAACCAGTATCAATGGATGACCACTGAGCACCCACCTGACAATACCCAGAAAGATCGAGCCTATTCACCTTCTGAACCACAGCCCCCGAGGCACGGCGCATAGCCCGGCGAAAACCCCGTGCCCCACCCCTGCCCCGCGGGCTGCGCCCGCCCCGCCTGTGGCACAAACCAGGCACCTGTCCCGCAGGCCGCTGAGGATGCGCACCATCAGGTTCCCATTGCACCGATACGGCAACGAACTCAGAAGAACCCACACACTCGCACCGAAAAAGTTCAAGAAGACTAACGGTAAGTTCACCCGCAACGGCAGCACAGAAGCGCCTACGACCTACGACAAACAATTACATAAGAACGAGAAATGAAAAGACACGCATGGGTCGACTGAGGATATCTCACCTGTTGAACTCCAATTTCACCAGCTTGTCCTCGCCCAAAACTACTAACACAATGAGAGTTCAATGACCAGCCCAGCACAACAGAGATAGGCCGAACATCACTCCCACTCGCGGACACATCCGGCGAGTATCAATTCACGCGTCCAGCCAACAGCGCGATGAACCCATACACAAATTCCAAAGACGAGGAGACACAGTTAACCACTACAGGCCCCTGAGGCACGACAACCCGCGCAAACCCCGAGCGTCGAACACCCCTGCCCGCGGGCTGCGCGGGCTGCACAGCTGCGCGCGGAACTACACTGCCCAGGCCGCCCTGCAGTATAAGGCGCTCATCAGTTCCGCGTCGCATCTCGATGACAACCTGATTATCCGGCGCGGATCAAGATACCGCCGCACAGACAGAGAAGGCGAGAGCCCATAACCCTTTTCGTCAAAACCGAATTGAGACTAATGCCATACACGCAACGGCAGCTACGCAGAAGCGCGAGCACCCGCCTGCAACCCCGGCCTCGTTGTTCGAGGAAACGACCAAGCGATGTTCGACGACGTCCCGCGAGGCGTTGGCCATCGCGGCGACAAGTCCCCGCTCATCGCGGACGGTCAGCACCAGCACGCCAAGACGGCGGTCCGCCCACGTCACCCAAGGAAGCGCTGCAGGTCGCGCACGTAGTGCCCCTGTCGACGCCCCTCGGACCAGAAGGTCCGCCCAGTTCGCGCCCGAAATCGCGTACCGGAGAGTGTTTATGAAGACATGGGTGGCTCCGCGACCTCCCGGACCGGCCCAACGACAAAGACCGCGAGCTTCGACGATGGCGTCATCGATAAGCCATTCCCGACGCGCCGATATGCGCGATCTGAACGTCCACGCGCCAGTCGGTGAATAGGCACGACGCCGTCGACGAGCTGTCGTCGGTGCGCCCGACGGGCGAAATTGCCGCCACACATACCAGCCGCCACATCCCGTCCGGACCCGAGTAGGACTCGCTGACGAGGCGGACGGCCTGCATAGTGGGGCACCGAGGGCTAGAGACCCGACGCCGTCCGCATGACGATTCCACCGCCCTTCGATGACCGCGCGGTCGCCCCGTAACATGCTCGACGAGGGTCCACCTGAGCGACCGGACGCGGCGCGAAGGTACCCGCGCGTCCATCTCATCGAGCAGCTCGTCCATGCCGGGCGGAAGTTCTGTCGTCAACCAGGAGGGTGCCGTCCATGCCGACTGCGGCCAGGCGCAGGCTCGGCGCCGCGAACGCGCGGGTCAGCGGGGCCGCCGCGGTCCATTGTGCCCGACGGGTCGCGCGCGACCTACGACGAGGCCGGGCAACTCACTACCGCGCGGCAACGCGCATATCACCTGAGCTCCCGACCCTTCGCCCCTCGAAGAAGCGCACGAGAGGGCGCACAGGAAACCGCTACGCCGAACGGAGCGATAAAGACAGCGCGAGAGGAAGCGCGTTCATACGACCGCGGGCGGTTAATGTCCGACCGCGTTGCCAAGCCAGTCCAACCGCGCAGGTACAGCATGCCCTGTGAGACGAAGCCCAGAATGACGCAGACCAACACCCGAAACCTCGACGCTGCCTCGGATCAACCCGCCAGCACTGTCCGAAGCCCATCGGCCGACATGACCCGCGCCTGCGCACGGCGGCCTTCCACGCTTTTCTTTGCCGCGACGTCGGCAGCCGCTAGAGGCGACAAATGCTACGGGGCAGCGACAGTAGAAAGCCAACAAGAACACGA